>JAESGS010000137.1_pt1 | contig 113050 bp, 96 predicted proteins | sample 9269761 | NCBI WGS metagenome assembly JAESGS01 (sample SAMN15741799, study PRJNA653493) | algae metagenome | isolation source: Cyanosarcina radialis HA8281-LM2 and co-occurring heterotrophs from damp... | place: USA: Makauwahi cave, Hawaii | collected 2011-01-06 | reverse complement strand
CGGTTGCCCCACCGGTGGGCCTCGAAGACTCGGCACCACCCTACTTCCGGGTGAAGAACTCGCCGATCAACTTCTTCGATTCCGCCGACCCGACGAGCCGGAAGAACCCGTCCGTTTCCAACTGCACCGCGCTCGGCAGCGGCAGCGCCGTCCCCTCGACGACGGCCATCACCGCCTCGCGGACGGCCTTCGGCACGTTCGCCAACTGCGGGCGGAATTTCTCCCGCACCTCGGCCGGGACCCACTCGTGCTTCTGCCGCCGTGCGGCCTGCCAGCCGTCAATCTTCAGCACCTTCATCGCGGACTTGAGCAACTCGTCCGAGTCGATCGGCCCGATGGCGAGGTCGATCTCGGTGGCGCGGACCGCGTTCATCGTCTTGCCGCTGCCGATCGCGTCCGCCGCGAGCGGCAGCCCGATGACGCGGGGCAGCCGCTGCGTGCCGCCCCAGCCGGGCATGAGGCCGAGCTTCACTTCCGGCAGCCCGAGTTCCACCTTCGGGTTCGTGCCGGTCAGGATCACGTCGCACGCCAGCGCGACCTCCAGCCCGCCGCCGAGGGCCGCGCCGTCGATGATCGCGCACGTCGGGAAGGGCAGCGCTTCCAACTCGAACAGCACCTTGTTGCCGAGGTCGATCACCTCACGGACTCGTGGGTCGTTCGGGGCCGCGTCGGCGAGCAGCTTCAGGTCCGCCCCGGCCACGAACACGTTCGGCTTGCCGCTCTTGAGGATCACGCCGCGGATGTCCGTCTGCCCGGTCAGCAGTTTCAGCGTCTTCTCGAAGTCGCGCCACGTGTCCAGGGTGAGCACGTTCGTCGGCCGGTCCTGCGCGTCGAACGTGATGGTCGCGAACCGGTCCTCGCGGACCGTGAGCCGGATGGACGATTGGGCGATGGACGAGTTTGCCATGACGGTCTTCCTCACCACCCGACCACGAGGGCGCGGCCGGTCCGTTCCGTGACCCGCCAGCCGGCCGCCGTCTTCTCGACGGCCTTCGCGTTAAACTGCTTCGCCAGTTCCGCCGCTCGCTTCACCGTTGGGTCGTCCCACACTTGGCCGGCCGCGGCCTTCGGCTCGGCCCGCTCGCCGACGAGTTCGGCCACGCCCGCGATCATCGGCCCGGCCGGGAGCAGCACGCCCTTCGCGTCCACCGTCCGCGGGCCGGCCGGCGTGGACACGACGAGCATCGGCTCGCGGAACACGACGACGAGGCTGTACTTCAGCGCGACCGTCGTGTACCCGCCGCTGACGGCCTCGACCCACGGGTGCTTCGCGAACGCCGCCTTCACGCGGTCCGTCTCGGCCGGGTCGTAGCTCTGGAACTTCTCCGGCAGGTCGCCGAGGTAACGAACTTCCGTCAGGAACTCGGCCGGGTCGATCCACGCCGGCGGCGGGCCGTAGTCGATCGCGGTCAGCGGCAGGTTGAACCGGTCTTTGTGCCGGACCATCATGGCGGTCATGAGGCCGGTGAGGACGACCGACAGCACGGCCACGACGGCGCACCCGACGCCGACGCCGCCCTTCCACGGGAACCGCCACCGGCGGCCGGCGGGCGCGGGCTTCGCGGCTTTCTCGGCCATCGGCTCACCAGACGTGGAGTTCCCGTTCCAGGGTCAATCCGGTTTTCTCGCGAACGCGGTCGCGGACGAAGTCGATCAACCCCAAAATGTCCCGCGCCGTCGTGCCGGGATGGGCGATGGCGTAGTTCCCGTTCCGCTCGCTGACCTCGGCCCCGCCGACCCGGTGCTTCGCCAGCCCGATCCGCTCCACGAGGCTCGACGCCGACGTGCCGGGCGGGTTGCGGAACATCCGGACCCCGGCCTGGAAGCTCAGCGGCTCGGTCGCCTGCCGCTGCACCCACATTCTGCGCATCCGCTTCAGCAGCGTCTCCGCGGATTCCGGTTCGAGGTCGAACTCGACCCACAGGATGACCGGCTCGTCGAGATCGCTGGAATGATCGGAAAAACCCAACTCCTCGCGGCCGCGGAGTTGTTCCGTGCCGTCCTCGGTGAGCACGGCCACGCGGCGGACGGCCGAGCCGATCTCGCCGGTCCGGTCGCCGACGTTGCACCGCACGCTCCCGCCGACGCTCCCGCGGATGCCGACGAGCGTTTCCAGCCCTCCGAGGCCGTGCTTGACGGCGTGCGCGATCAGGTCGAACAACTGCGCCCCGCCGGCGGCGCGGACGACCTTCCCGTTCGTTTCGATCTTGGAAAAGGCGTCGCCCTGGAGGCGGATGACCGCGCCGGGGATCGGGTCGTCGCGGACGAGGAGGTTGAACCCGCCGCCGAGCATCCGCACCGGGACGCCCTTCGCCTTGCAGAACTTCAGCACGGCCGCCAGTTCCGCCGGGGTCCGCGGCTGGACGAGGAAGTCCGCGACGCCGCCGATCCGCAGGTGCGTGTGCGGGGCCAGCGGCTCCCGCCGCTTCGTGATTTCCGGGAACGATTCCGCCAGTGACATCGAACGAACTCCGGGGGTCCTTTGGGATGATAGCAACGCCCCGACGGATTACGTAGGGTGGTGCCGAGTCTTCGAGGCCCACCGCGTTGGAGTTCGCCCCACCGGTGGGCCTCGAAGACTCGGCACCACCCTACAAGTCGCTCACTTCCCGATGCAGAACAAGTGCTTCTCCCCGCGGAGAAAGATGCTGCCGTCCGAGAACGCCGGGGACGTGTAGCACTTCTCGCCCAGCGCGTTCTTCGCCAGCACCTCGAACCGGTCGGCCGCCTTCACCACGAACGTCACGCCGTCGTCGTCGGTGAAGTAGACGCGGCCGTCCGCGGCCACGGCCGACCCGCTGTGGTGCTTGCCGAGCCGCTCCTTCCACTTCAGCTCGCCGGTTGTTGCTTCCCAACACGAGCCGATGCCGTTGTCCGTGACCAGGAAGAAGTGGCCGCCCGCCGCGACCGGCGACGGCACGTACCCGCCCTCGTTTTTCTTCGACCACGCGACGTGCGTGTTCGTCACGTTCCCGCTGCCGTCCGGCCGGATCGCCATGACCCAGTGTTCGGGGAAGCCCGCGGTCAGGAAGAACAGCCCGTCCGAGACGACCACGCTGGAGACGAACTGCTCCGTCGGGCCGTCCACGATCCAGAGTTGCTTGCCGGTGTCCGGGTCGTACCCGGCCACGCACTTCGACCCCGTCATCACGAGCTGCTTCCGGCCGCCCAGCTCGAACACGACCGGCGGGCAGTATGACCGCGTCCGGTTCGGCCGGTCGGTGCGCCAGAGTTCCTCGCCGGTCGCCTTGTCGAACGCGACGACGTAGGCGAGCGCGTCCTGGTCGCAGTTCACGATCACGAGGTTCTTGTAAAGCAGCGGCGAGCTGCAGAACCCGTGCTTCGAGTGGAACTCCCCCGGCGACTTCTCCCAGAGCTTGGTCCCGGCCGTGTCGTAACAGTAGACCCGCACGCTCGGCTGGTCGAAGAACGTGACGTAAACCCGCTCGCCGTCCGTCGCCGGCGTCGAGCTGGCGAAGCTGTTCAGCCCGTGCTTCCCCTCGAGCGGCGCGGTGAGGACGACTTTCTCCCATAGGATCGACCCGGTCTTCCGGTCCAGGCAGTACAGAACCCGTTGCTTTTCCTTCTCCACGCAACCGGTGACGAACACCTTGCCGCCGGCCACGACCGGCGACGAGTGCCCGCGGCCGGGCAGTGGCGTCTTCCACTTCACGTTCTCGGTCGGCGACCACGTGAGCGGGTAGCCGGTGTCGGTGGCACGGCCGTCGTTCGTCGGCCCGCGCCAGCCCGGCCAGTCGGCGGCGACGAGGGCGATTGTGAGAAGGCAGACCAAGACGCGGGGCATCGGCGGACCTCGGGGTGACGTGCGAACCGGCGGTACGACCATTGAACCAACTCGGCCGGGGATCGGGAACGAAAAAACGCGGCCGGCCGTCAAATGGGCGGCCGGCCCGGAACGCCGCGAGCGGTCGCGGGTTTAGTACCGGTAACGGCCATACCCATCGGCTAGAATTCACACACACAACCTCTTGGGAGTCCTCTCATGTCACTTCGACGGGTCATGCGGTTCGTGGCGGTCGGCCTGTTCGCCGCGGGCGTGTTCGCCCTCGTCGCGGCCGATTCGCTCGTCGCCGCGAGCAAGGCGGAGGAGGCGAAGCGGCACACGGAGACGCTGAAGACGAGCAAGGACGCGAAGAAGCGGGCCGAGGCGCTGGAGGAACTCGGCAAGCTCGGGCAGATCATGAAGTCGCTGGTCGAGCCGGCGCTGCCGGAGATGAAGAAGGCGCTCGCGGACAAGGACGCCGGGGTCCGCAAGGCCGCGGCCCTGGCCTACGGCCGGGTCGATCCCGACCCGAAGGAGGCCGTCCCGGCGCTCGTCAAAATGCTGAAGGAAGACAAGGAAGAGAGCGTGAAGATCGCGGCGGCGCAAGGCTTGGCCGCCATGGGCGACAAGGCGAAGGAGTCGCTCCCGACGCTGCGGGAAATTCAAAAGTCCGAGGACAAGAAGAGCGGTCTGTCGAAGGCCGCCCGCGAGGCGATGCGGTCGATCAACGCGAAGAAGTGACGATCATCGAGAAATGTTAACCGCCGGGGAAAGCCCCGGCGGTTTCTATTCCGTTAGCGGATCAACGCCACGGCGATGGCCGCGCCCAGCCCGATGGCCATGCCGAGGATGACGAGTAGCGCCCACACCTTCGCCGGAATCCGCGCGGCCACCGTCGAGCGGCGGGTCGGCAACCCGTGGAGGCCGGACGGCCGCACCGTCGCGGCCGTCGGGAGATCGACCGTCGGGACCTTCTTCGCGTCGCTCGACGTTCGGTTCGCCGCGTCGCGGACGGTCGGCGTCTGCGACTGGCCGGCCGTGTTCGGGTTCGCCAGGATGCGGCTCGGCAGGTTCAGCGACGGCGTCTTCCCGCCCTCCGAGGTCCACGGCAACAGCGCGACCGCCACCTCCGCGGCCGAGGCGTAACGCTGGGTCGGCAGCTTCGCCATCATCTTCGACACGACGGCCGCCAGTTCCGGCGGCACGTCCGTGCGGTACTCGGACAACTGCGGGACCTTGCCGAACTGGTGCTGCATCAGCTTCTGCTGGGCCGGCACGCCGTCGTAAGGCGAGTGGCCGGTCAGCAGCATGAACAGCGTCGCCCCGAGGCTGTAGATGTCGCTCCGGGCGTCCACGTCCCCCTGGATCGCCTGCTCCGGCGACAGGTAGTCGATCGTGCCGAGGATGGCGTTCGGGTTCAGCACGCCGGTCAGGTTGTCGGCCGAACTCTTCGTCTGCTTCGTCAGCCCCATGTCGAGAATCTTGATCGTCCCGTCCTTCGTAATCATCAAGTTTTCCGGCTTGATGTCGCGGTGGACGAACCCCTTCTCGTGGGCGTGTTCGAGGCCGGCCGCCGCCTGCACGGCGATCTGCGCCGCCTCGGCGAACGTGAACGGCCCCTTGCGGTCGATGACCTGCTCGAGCGTCGCCCCCTCGACGTACTCCATCACGATGTAGTGCGTGCCGCCGGCCTGCCCGACGTGGTGGACGCGGACGATGTTCTGGTGCGACAGCGCCGACGCCGACCGGGCCTCGCGGAGGAACCGCTCGACCGCGACCTTGTTCGCCGCCAGTTCCTTCGCCAGCACCTTCACGGCGACCTTCTTCTTCAGCGCCGAGTGCTCGCTCAGGTAGACGGTGCCCATCCCGCCCTTGCCGATCTGGTCCAGGATGCGGTACGGCCCGAGGACGAACCCGCGGAACTTGCCGGCGAGTAGTTGCTTCGTCTGGAACCGGGTGAGGACGCCCTTCTTGATGAGCTGCTCGGCGCACTCGCCGGGGCTGTCGGCGTACTCGTTGGAGGTGCGAAGCTCGGCCAGCACGTCGTCATCGACGAGCTTGCTTTCCGCGATCATCGAGAGGAATTCGCTGCGTGAGGCAACCGCGGCCATGGAGGGAACCTGCCGAAAGGTTCGGACGGGGGGACGTTACCGAACTGTAGAACACAGTTCGGGAAAACCAGACAGGCTGCCGGAGGATCGGACAAAATGTTGCGCGTGGCCGGCGCGAAGATTTACCCCCGTGCCAACAGCGCGCCATGGGTAGTTTGCACAAATCGGACGAATTGGTCCCGTTGTTTCACTCGAGCAATTTCCACCGCGCCACGCCGGCGAACAGGTTGGCCGGCGTGAGCCACTTCGGGTTCGTCGGGTCGGCCGCGTCGTCGAAGTAGATTTTCAGCTTCGTCGCGACGACCATGTGCCGGTCGAGCTGCCAGAGCGGGACGAACGGCATCGCCTCGACGAACCGCCGCTGGAGTTCGTGCGCCTGCGGCGCGAGCTTGCCGGAGAAGTCGGCGTGCCGGCGGATTTCTTCGAGCTGTTGGCCGAACAGCTTGTCCTCGCGGGTCGGGGCAACGGTCTTCGGCGGGTATCGCATGAAGTTCCGGCCGCCCGGCTCCTGCGCGGCCGGATCGAGCAGCGCCCCGAGGCCGTAGGGGTACCACTCGTCGGAATACTCGAAGTTCACGTAGGCGAGGTCGAAGTTGCGGTCGTCGTAGACCCGCTTGTGGAAGTCGGCGGCGCTCAACCCCTCGGTGGTGATCGTGACCTTCACGGCGACGGACGCGGCCGCCTCGACCTGCTTGCGGATGGCGTCGCACGCCACGCGGGACCGGGGGTCGTCGTTGGAGTAGATCAGCGACAGCGTCTTTGCCCCGCCCTGGATTGCGTAGTCGGCGAACTTCGCCTGCGCCAGGTTCGCGTTGAACAGCGGCGGCGGGACCGACCCGGCGGCCTTCGGCACGGCCCACGACTCCGGCGGGTACGGCCCGACCAGCGGCTTGTGGAACTGCTTGAACCCGGCCCGGAACGCCTTGTCCAAGATGTCCTCGCGGTCGATCGAGTGGGCCAACGCCCGGCGGAGGGCGACGCTGTTCAGCTCCGGCCGGTGGTGGTTGATCGCCAGGAAGTAAATCTGCCGGTTCGCCGCGCACGTCAGCACGTCGGCCACGCCGTTGAGCTTCGCGGAGGCGGCCGTGAATTTCGCGAGGTCGGCCGTCGGCACGTCCGGCAGCAGGTGCAGTTGCCCGGACCTGAACAGGGCCGGCGGGTCGGCGACCTTCGTGGTATCGACGAAGTGAATCTCCTTGATGAACGGCTGCCCGATCCGCCCCGGCCGGCGGCCGAACGCCGGGTTCGCGACGAACGTCGCCTCCGGCGGGCCGTCCGCCGGCTGCCCGCGGCCGAGGAACTGGAACGGCCCGGTCCCCGCCGGCTTCATCGCGAACCCCGCGTCGTCCAACTGCTTGTTCTGCGCCGTCAGCCACTTGCTCGGCAGAATCTTCGTCGTCATGAGCGACAGCGGGAACGGGTGGCCGCTGACGAAGCTCATGCGGAGCGAGTTGCGGTCCTCGACCCGCGTTTGGTCGGCCATCCAGTCGATGTGCTCGCCGGCCCACGTGTGCCGGTACTTCTCGCGGATCGCCTTCATCGTCCCGGCCACGTCGGCGGCGTCGAAGTACTCGCGGCCGAGGCCGACCCACTCGGCGTTGCGAACGACGCTGAAGTCGCGGGCGAGGCCGGCCGGGGCCGGCATCCCGGCGGCGAGCGCCGGCCGGTACTTGACCCCGTGCGGGTCGTCCGGGAGTTCCTCCAAGAGCGGCTCGAAGATCAGGTCCGTCGCCTGGTGCTCACTCGGGTAACGGGCGGTGAGCGGCGTCATGCGTTCGGGGAGTTGCCGCGCGCCGACGTAAAGAATGCTGTACGCCCCGGTGAGCTGCCCCTGCAGGTCGCGGAGGCCGGCGTGGCCGGGGTCGATCGTCTCGACCGTGCGGAGCAACTGCTGCGCCCGCTTCTGGTCGTTCACCCGCAGGGCGTTGGACGCCTGGTCGAACAGCCGCTTCGCCTTCTGCTTCAGCGCGTCGCGAATCTTCTCCGCGAGTTCGCTCTTGCTGCCGGGGAACTGCCGCTCGAACTCGGACAGCAGGTCGCGGGCCGTCTCCAGGTCGGCCGGCTGCTCCGACTCGGTCGCCGCAATCAACGCCTCGGTCAGCCGGGCGACGAACACGTCTTCGAGGAGTTTCGCGTTGTTCGGGTAGAGCGTGACCATCCGCGCGCCGAGGCCGCGGACGAGCTTCCAGTCCTTCCGCTCGGCGGCGAGTTTCAACCGCGCGAGGCGGACGTCGGCGAGTTTCTCCGCGACTAGCGCCCGGACCTGCTCCCACCCGATCCCCTTCCGCTTGCTCTGGTCGCGGGCGGCGTCGTGGAAGAACAGCGCCCCGGCGAGCAGCTTTTCGGCCGCCTCCACCCGATCCTTCATTTCCGTGCCGACCGGCGTGGTGACCTGCGGGTCGATGAGTTTTTTCGCCTCCTCGACAATCATCTCCTCGTAGTGCATGGTCGGCCGCACTTTCACCAACTCCATCCGCCGGAGGGCGTAGGGCTGGTTCTTCTCGTCCAGGTCGAAGACGCCGAACACCGGCGGAATCTTCCCCAGCCGATAGGCGGGGATCGGCAGGACGCGGGTTTCCGTACCCTGGGTGTCGGTCAGTACGTCGAACGCGACGACGTACTTGATCAGGATCGCCCGGAGGCCCGCCGTCCGGGCGTCCGCGGTGGCGCGGGCCAGCTCCTCGATCCGCACGTAGTACGCCCCCTTCGGCACGATCACGGCCGGGGCCTCGTCGTCGATCGGGATGCTCTCGCGGACCTTCTTCGGGTTCGCGTCCTCGGCCTCGGCGTAGGCCCCGGTCCCGCCGGTCGGCCCGCCGGCGTCCTTGTCGTCCTTCTTCTTGTCCTTCTTCGGGACGATCTGCCCCTGGGCGTAGACGCCGACGCCGGCGGCGAGCAGGCCGAGCGCGAGCGCCAGGGCGAGGGGCCGAACGAGGCGGGAGGTGGTCGGCATCTGTTTTCCTATTTTTTCGCGGAACGTGGCCACGCCCGACGGGTTCATCATAACAAGAGAGGGACGGGGAAAGCGAGTCGCGAGTCGTTCATGAAGCTCTCACGTCTGGCGACTACCCGTACCCGTGTGGAACGCCCCCACGTGTTCCAACTCTCGATCCTCTCCCGCCCGGCGGGGTGTCGCGGCGGACGGGATCACACCCCCTGTTGTCTGTGAGGACGGTCCCATGCGGAAGTTCGCGCTCGGTCTGGCGGCCCTCGTGTTCTCGATCGGCCTGGTCATCGCCGGCGAGGTCGGCTTCGTCAAGTACGACGCCGACAAGAAGGAAATCACGGTCAAGGACGGGGACAAGGAGAAGGTCCTGAAGATCACCGACAAGACGACGTTCAAGCGGGGCGACAAGGACGTGCCGTCGGACAAGGGCCTGGAGGCCCTCGGCAAGATGAAGGAAGGCAAGGGCAAGCTCGAAGTGACGACGGACAAGGACAACGTGACGGAGATCAAGTTCGCCGGGAAGAAGAAGAACTAAGTCCGGACGCCGTCTCGAACGCGACCGGCGGGGGTTGACCCCGCCGGTCGTTTTTTTGGTCGTTGCGATTCTTCACACTTCCGCCTACGATTCCAGTAGACGCACACCCATCCCCGGACCCCGCACATGGCCCGTAAGACGCAGAAGTCCTCGAAATCGCAGATCGTGGCGTTCAAAGTCGAAGAGGAACTGGCCGAGTTCCTGGACAACCTCCCCAACAAGAGCGACTTCATCCGCAAGGCGATCCTCGCGCAGTTCGGCATGACGTGCCCGCTGTGCGTCGGCACCGGCGTCGTCGCCCGCGGCATCCACGACCACTACAAGCCGGTCATCGAGACGCAGAACAAGAAGCCGTGCGAGAAGTGCAAGAGTGACGTGGCGTTCCCGCTCAACGCGGACGGGCTGAACGGCCTCGACAAGAAGCGGGTCGAGCAGTTCCTGCACGGCGGCCCGATCTACTGCCCGAAGTGCTACCCGACCGTCCCGGCGTGCGACGACTGCGGCTGGCACGTCGCGATGGAGAAGGTGGCCGAGCACTTCAAGAAGCAGCACACGCACGCCCACTGAAACCGCCCGCCGGCGGCGGCGTCTTCCCGGTACGGAGGTGTCCGATGGGTTCCGTTACGCTCGCGGTCGCGCTGGTCCTCGTCATGCCGTCCGCCGACCCCGCCCCGACGACGGCGAAGGAGGCGCTCAAGCCGTTCAACCTGTTCGTCGGCAAGTGGAAGGGGACCGGCGTGCCGGACGCCGTCGGCGGGGCGAAGGCGAAGGAGTTCTGGTCCGAAACGACCGAGTGGGTCTGGCAGTTCAAGGGCGACGACGTGTGGCTGTCCGCCGCCTTCGAGAAGAACCCGCGGTACGCCAGCGCCGAGTTGCGGTACGACACGGCGAAGAAGCACTTCAAGCTCGACCTGACGACGGCGGACAAGAAGACGCTCACCTTCACCGGCCAACTGACGCCGGGCAAGGGGAAGGAGCAACTCCTCACGCTCGACCGCACCGACGACGAGACGAAGGCGACGGAGCGGCTGGTGTTCACGCTGCTTCACTACAACCGCTACCTGTACCGGCTGGAAACGAAGGCGGCCGGCGGGGTGTCGTTCGCGCGGCAGTTTCAGGTCGGCGTGACGAAGGAGGGCGGCGGCTTCGCCGACGTGCCGAAGGGACCGGAGTGCGTGGTCAGCGGCGGCCTCGGCACGTCGCGGGTGACGCACGCCGGGAAGACGTACTACGTGTGTTGCTCCGGCTGCCGCGACGCGTTCAAGGACGACCCGGAGAAGTACGTCAAGGAGTTCGAGGCGAAGCAGAAGAAGGACGCGGAGAAGAACGAGAAGAAGTGAGCCGACGGGTTTTCCGCCCTGAAAGGGCGGTTCTTAGAGCGAAGGCCGTCAGGCCTGGATCGCGGCAACCGCAACGCCCCGGCCCTGAAGGGGCCGTTCATTTGAGGCATGCCCCCGAATGAACGGCCCCTTCAGGGCCGGGGTTCTTGCGACTCGCAGGTCCAGGCCTGACGGCCTTCGCTCTAAGAACCGGGCCTTCAGCCCGGAAAACCAAAACGGCACGGGCCAAGCCCGTGCCGTTCGTCGTTTCTCTCGTCGCACTCAACCCGCGATCGGCGTTTCCTTCTGGGCCTCTTGCTGCACCGCGGGCAGGTGGCCTTCGACCACCTGCGGCGTCTCGACCTTCGCCCCGATCAGGTTCTTCTGCAGCGCCCTCGGCGTCGGCCGGCGGACGTCCCACACGATCCCCACCCACGACAGCGCCTTCAGCGAGTAGTACGAGATGTCCACCTCGTACCACTTGAACCCCTGGCAGGCCGCGCTCGGGTAGTGGTGGTGGTTGTTGTGCCAGCCCTCGCCAAACGTTAGCAAGGCCACCCACCAGTTGTTCCGGCTCGCGTCCGTCGTCTCGAACCGGCGGTAGCCGAACAGGTGGCAGACGCTGTTCACGCAGAACGTCACGTGGTACACGGCCACCGTGCTGAGGACGAAGCCCCACACGAGGGCCGTCGGGCCGCCGAAGTACCAGCACCCGATGCCGAGCAGCGTGCCGGGGACCCAGTGCAGCCGGTCGAGCCACTTCAGTTCCGGGAACTTCTGCCAGTCCTTCATCTCGCTCCAGTCGGTGTCGCCGTTGCCGCGGCTGAGGACCCAGCCGACGTGCGCCCAGAACACCGACTTCTTGATCGGCGAGTGCGGGTCGCCGTCTTGGTCCGAGTGCCGGTGGTGCTGGCGGTGCTCGCCGGCCCACCACATCGGCCCCTTCTGGATCGCGGCCGAGCCGATGACGCCGATCACGAACTGGAACCAGCGGGAGGTCTTGTAGGCGCGGTGAGCGAAGTACCGGTGGAACCCGGCCGTGAGCGCCCACACGCGGAGGCTGTACGTAACCGCGAACAGGGCGACCGCCCACCAGTGGAACTCGACGAAAAAGACCGCGACGCACGCCAGGTGGATCGCGACGAACGGGAAGACGTTAATCCAGTCGGAGACTTTGCTGATGGCCCGGCGGAGGCCGGCCGGTCGGGGGGCGGCGGGTAGGGTCGGCCGCGGGAGTATGGGTTGAATGACGGCTCCTTAATCGTTCCGAGTCGCGAGTCGCCCCTGGGGCGGGCGGGTTGAAAGCGTGTCCCGTAATGTATAGGAGACAAAGGGGCTACGTTCTCGTGTCCCGGCGAAAAAATCCTCGCATTTTTCCCCGGAACTGAGAAGCCGAAACGCCCTCCGACCGAGCCTGGGCGAAATGCTCCGATTTTCCGGCAAAGAGCGATTCCCATTTTCGCGAACGGTCGTGGCCGAGAAGCTGTCCGACGCGGCGTTCCTGGCCGGGTGCGCGCCGGACGTGGAAATTCAGCACGCGGACGCAACCACCGCCGTCTGGCGGGGAAAGGCGCGGCTCTCGTTCATCTCCACGGCCGTCGAGACGACGCTCACGATCACCGACCGCGTCCCGGACGAGGCCGTCACGTTCACCCTCTCGAATCGCGCGACGGGCGGGAGCTTGGCCCTCGTCTGTTCGCTGACGTTCACCGACGACACGCTCGTGACGTGGGCGGCCGAAGTGACCGCACGAACCGGGATGCTGAAGTTGGTCTCCCCAAACGTGCTTCGCACCCAGATCGAGGCAGACCTTGTCGAACTCTGGGCCGGCGTCCGCGACCGGCTCGCTCACTCCTCGCCGTAAGCCTCCCGCTCGAACCGGTTGCCCAGGTACGGGTTGTCGCCCCGCCGCCACGCGAGGAAGCTGGCGAAGAAGTACGCGGGCAGGAACAGCGGCCCCCACCGCTCGTACTGCCGGACGTGGACGTGCTCGTGGTCCCGGCTCGTGTCGAGGCAGTCGCGGTCCTGCCCGAGGACGACGTGGCCGAGCGTCATCGCCGCGGCCGGGCCGAACATCGGGATCGCCGTCGGCAGCCCGCGGGCGAGGAACCATCGGACGAACCCGCCGTGAATCTCGACGACGCCGCGGACGACCTGCACCCGGCCGCCGGTGACGACCGCCGGCAGCAGGAACAGCAGCCCGAACAGCGTGTTCGGGACGGCCCAGAGGTAGCCGGGGACGCGGAGCATTGCGAAGAGTGGACGCTACTCGATCTGAAACTCGCCGAGGCCGACGCACGACGACTGGCCCTCGTCCTTCGTCATCGTGAACCGCACGGCCCGGACGGTCGTGAGCTTCTTCAGGATCAGGTCGAAGTCGTGCTTCTCCCCCTCCCCCTTCAGGTCGTGCGTCGAGATCACCTTGTCGTCCTTGTCGAGGAACTCGACCTTGCCTTCGAGGACGAAGTAGCCGCGCGGGTACTGCGGGTCGCGGTTGCCGAGGATCGTGACCCGCTTGACCCGCACGTCTTCGGGGAACGTGGCCGTGATCGTCGGCGTCTTCCCGTTCTGCGGGGCGTCGCCGCCGTTGGAGTACCACGACGTTTGCTCGTTCCCGTCGAAGGCGTGGCCGACCGGCCATTGCTCCCACTGGGAACTCGCGGCGAGCGTCAGCTTGTCCTTGTACTTCGTGACGAGGTCGTTGGTGTTCTTGTCGCCGACGGCCGGCTTCGCGGCCTTCGGGACGGGGGCGGCAACGGCAACGGCGAACGCGAGGACGACCGCGACTGGGGCGACGAGGAACCGAACCATGACACCCTCCGCGGGACGGGAGAAGGCGACGGTTCGAGTGTACCCCGCCGCCGCGGCCGGGTGAAGTGTCGACCGGCCGGCGTTACACGCCGGGCGTCAGACCGAGTTGTCGGTGACCCGCCGCCGCGGGCCGTCGTCGTCGTCCGCCTTGTCGCTGAAGAACGAGTACATCGCGAACATGATGCCCGCGCCGATAACCATGACCCCGTAGACCGGGTTGTGAATCCCGAGCGACTTCTCGCCGCCGAACAGAACGCTCCCGATGAGCATCAACGCCATCCCGCCGACCAGTTGCTTGTTCATGTTTCGCCCCCCGCCGGATATACCTAACTAGCACACGAATCCCGCGGTTTCCACGAGGCCGCCCCTCCCGCCACGGACGGAGCTTCCCGCATGTCGAACGACACCACGCCCGCCCCGGAAGCGGAACCCTGGCCCGCCCTCTCGATCCTCGACCGGCGGGTGCTCGGGGTGCTGATCGAGAAGCAGAAAACGTCCAAGTCGCCGGACGCCTACCCGATGTCGGTGAACGCGATCACGACCGGGTGCAACCAGAAGTCGAACCGGGACCCGGTGCTGACCCTCGACGAGGACGACGTGGAGCCGACGCTGTCGCGGCTGCAGGGCGGCGGGCTGGTGTCGAAGGTGACGGGCGGCCGGGTGGACCGGTGGCGGCACCTACTCTACGAGAACTGGAAGGTCGGCAAGGTCGAACTCGCGATCCTGGCGGAGTTGCTCCTCCGCGGCCCGCAGACGGAGGGCGACCTCCGCACCCGCGTCGGCCGGATGGACGAGGTCGCGGACCTGGACCTGCTGAAGGCGCTACTGAAGCCGCTCGTCGATCGCGGGTTGGTCGTGTACCTGACGGCCCCGGACCGCCGCGGGGCGGTGCTGACGCACGGGTTCCACCCGGCCGAGGAGTTGGAGGCGGCGAGGGCGACGTTCGGCAACGGCGGGGCCGAGGTGACGGCGGTGCGGGGGCCGTCGGCGAACGCCGAGCAGTTGGCGGCGCTACAGGACGGGCTGAACCGGGCGTTCGACGAGATCGCGAAGCTGCGGGCCGAGGTCGCGGAGTTGCGGGCGCTGGTGGCGGAAAAAACCTGACTTCCGAAGTCCGGCTTCGACTTCGGAAGTCGATCCCGCGCAGGAGCGTTCGCGGAAATCGAGATACGCCCTCTACCCCCTTCGACTTCCGAAGTCCGGCTTCGACTTCGGAAGTCGATCCCGCCCAAAAACATTCCCCCGTGCTACAGTTGTCGTTGACGTTTCGACTTCCGAAGTCGAAGCCGGACTTCGGAAGTCAGGAAAAAAAGAACCCACGGCCCGCGCCGTGGGTTTTGTCGTTCACATCACCTCGCGTTAGCAGCCGCCGCAGCTCTTCTTCCGCCCGAAGAGGCCGCGGAACAGCCCGCCGCGGGACTTGCCGCACGTCGCGGCCGGCGCGTCGCAGGCCGGGGCGCAGGCCGCGGCCGCCGCGACCGGGACGTGGATCGTTTCCTGGTACGGCACGCACTCGTGGTACGTTTCCGTCTTCATCTCGGTGGCTTCCGCCCACGTCGTCACCTTCCGCGTGCCTTCCTTCGTCACCGGCTTCCAGGTCGTCACCGGGACGGTGACTTCCTTCTCCTCGGCGACGACCTTGCACACCTTCCGCGTCGCGTTCACGGTCTCCGCGACGATCTTGTTCACGTTCACCATGACCTGCTTCTGCTCGGCGACGACCTTGCACACCTTGCGGGTGCCGGACTTCTGCACGTCCTTCCACGTCGTGACCGGGACCATCACGTCCTTCGTCTCGGCGACGAGTTTGCACACCTTCCGCGTCCCCGTCTTCGTCTCGGTCTTGCAGGTGGTCACGGGAACCATCACGTCCTTCGTCTCGGCGACGACCTTGCACACCTTCCGCGTCCCCGTCTTCGTCTCGGTCGTGTAGGTCGTGTGCGGGACGTTCACGGTCGTCGTGTGGGCGACCTTCTCGTACACGGTCTTCGTGACCGGCTTCATCGTCGTCACGGTCTGGCACGTGTACGCCGGGGCCGCGTCGCACCCGCCGCCGTTCCCGCCGCGGCGGAAGAGGCCGCCGCACTTCTTCTTCTTGCCGCACGGGTCGCACGCCGGCGGGGCGTCGCAACCGGGGGCACACGGATCGGCCGGGACCGGGACGCGGACGGTGTGCGTCACCGGGACCATTTCCGTCACGCACTTCGGCACGCACGTCCAGTGCGTGCGGGTCTCTTGCTTCATGGTCGTGTGCGGCACTTGCACCGTCCACGAGTACGGCTCGTCCGTCCAGACCTGCTTGTGCTCCGTGACCGTCCGCTTCTCCTGCGTCGTCACCGGGACTTGCACGGTCCACGAGTACGGCTCGTCCGTCCAGACCTGCTTGTGCTCCGTCACCGTCCGCTTCTCTTGCGTCACGACCGGGACCTTCTCCACCCAGCTGTGCGGCACGTCCGTCCAGACCTGCTTGTGCTCCGTCACCGTGCGGGGTTCCTGCACGGTCACGCACTTGTTCACCTGGTAGGAGTACGGCTCGTCGGCCCAGACTTGCTTGTGCTCGACGACCTTCCGCTTCTCGTTCTTCGTTTCGGCGACGTTCTCCGTCCACGTGTACTTCTCGTCCTTCTCGACGGGCTTCATCACCTTGACCGGCACCTGCCGGGTGCGAACCTCGGTCTTGTACCGGGTGACCACCTGGGTCGTCATGGCCGGGGCGGCCGGGGCGCAGGGGGCCGCGGCCGCCGCGCACGGGGCCGGGGCGGCGCACGCCGCCGGGGCCGGCTCGCAGCCGCCGCACCCGCCGCGGTTCTTGCCGCCGAACGCATAAGACTGGGCCGGGGAAGTGGCGAGCCAGGCGGCCGCCCCCAGAATCGCCGCTGCGAAAACTCGACGCTTCATCTGAGACTCCAGAGACAGAGGAATTTGGACCGGCCCGGCTCCGTGGCGGGCTGGGCGAACATTGCTGGGCTACCTCCGTCCTCCCTGACGAATTGCGTTACTTATCTTGCCTACCCTGTGCAAAATGACCAGTTGTCGCAAAGCATAGGGGTTTCCAACAACCCCGACAATAAAAACTCCTCACAATCCGAAGTTTTTTGCTTTTCCCGACCGCCCGGTCGGGGAGACTTTGCGGATTGGTTCTGGCGAACGGCGTGCCGCGGCCATACGATTTCCCCACCGCCATCCACGGGTCGGGCCGCCGCCCGATCATCTCTCCGGGAGTTCCGCAATGCTGCGAGTTCGCAACCTGATCTTGACCCTGGCCGTCACCGGCTTGGCGTTCGCGAGTCCGGCGACGGCCGACGACAAGGACGGCTGGGTGCAGCTGTTCAACGGCAAGGACCTGACCGGCTGGAAGATGGTCAACCCGCCGAGCGGCGAGTTCGAGTCGGTCACGGAGAAGAAGAACGACGACGGGAAGGTGATCGCCTACGTCGGTAAGACGAAGGCGAAGAAGGGGAAGGACGGTAAGGAGACGCCGAGCCAGGAAATCACCCTCTGGCAGGTGAAGGACGGCACGATCCTCGGCGGCGGCCCGGCGAGCCACCTGTTCAGCGAGCGGGGCGACTACGAGGACTTCCACTACCGGATCGAGGCGAAGATCAACGACAAGGGGAATAGCGGCCAGTACTTCCGTACCGAGTTCGGCCCGAACTTCCCCAAGGGCTACGAGTGCCAGATCAACGCCACCCACGTTGACGCCGTGAAGTCCGGCAGCCTCTACCCGGCCAACGGCATCGACCGGGACGAGAAGCACCTCGTCCGCAAGGCGAACCACAACCCCGACGAGTGGTTCACGCAGGAAGTCATCGCGGTGGGGCCGAAGGTCACGATCATCACCAACGGCAAAACGATGGTCGAGTACACGATCCCCGGCGACAAGTGGTTCAAGAAGGGCCACTTCGCGCTGCAGGGGCACGACCCCGGCTCGGTGATGGCGTTCAAGAAGATCGAGGTTAAGGAAATGAAGAAGTAGGCCCTAAAAAGCGCCGTGAAAGCCCGCGGGCGAACGTCCGCGGGCTTTGTCGTTGAATAGAAATAGCCCAGACTCGCGCAGGGCGGTTCCCGAATGTCGTTGCTCCGTTGGTTCACGAAAAACTGGGCGAACACCACCGAGCCGACGCACCCGGACCTGTCGCCGCTGGAGCTGCCCGCCCCCGTGCCGGAGGCCGCGGCGCGGGTCAAGACGGCGGCCGGCACGATTCGCGGTTGGTCGGTCCACGCGGAAACGGACTCGACCCTGCACCTCCTCCGACGGACGCGGGTGTTCCGGTTCGTGGATGACATCAAACTGACACTGGAACCGACGGCGGCGGGAACGCGCGTCCACGCCGAGAGTCGAAGTCGTGTCGGGTCCGGCGACCTCGGGCAGAACCGACGGAACATCCTGGAACTCTGGAAGGCGATCGCCTCGGCATCATGAGTAAGACCAACATCCTCGTCATCGGCAAGGGCGGCCGCGAGCACGCCATCGTCTGGAAGCTCGCGCAATCGCCCCGCGCCGGGAAGATTTTCTGCGCCCCCGGCAACGCGGGCACGGCCATCGACGGCATCAACATCCCGTTCGACGGGACCGACGCGAACCTGTGGGACCGCCTCGCCCGCACCGCGGACAAGGAGGGCGTGAAGCTCGTCGTCATCGGCCCGGAGGACCCGCTGGCGAACGGGTGTGCCGACTTCTTCCGCGGCCGCGGGTTCAAGGTGTTCGGCCCGTCGAAGGATGCCGCCCGGATCGAGGCGAGCAAGGTGTTCGCGAAGGAGTTGATGCGACACGCCGACGTGCCGACGGCCGAGTTCCGCGTGTTCGACCACCCGGCCGCCGCCCGGACGTACATCGAGACGCGGGACTACCCCGTCGTCGTCAAGGCCGACGGCCTCGCGGCCGGCAAGGGCGTCGTCGTCTGCAAGGATTCGGCCGAGGCGCTGAAGGCGGTCGAGCGGATCATGGTGAAAGAGGAGTTCGGGGCGAAGGCCGGGCGGCGGATCGTCGTCGAAAAGCGGCTGGAGGGCGAGGAACTATCGATGCTCGCCCTCGTCGCAGGGCGGGTGATCCTTCCCCTGCCGCCGACGCAGGACCACAAGGCGGTGAACGACGGCGACAAGGGGCCGAACACCGGCGGCATGGGGACGTACTGCCCGGCCCCGGTCGGCACGCCGGAACTGGTGGCGCAGGCCGAGGCGAGCGTGTTCGTGCCGACGATCCACGCCATGAAACGCGGGTTCAAGGACGAACGTTTTCCGTTCAACGGTGTCCTCTTCGCGGGGCTGATGCTGACGAACCAGGGGCCGCGGGTGCTGGAGTACAACTGCCGGTTCGGCGACCCGGAGACGCAGGTCATCCTGATGCGGCTGAAGACCGACCTGCTCGACCTCCTGGAGGCCGTGGCGGACGAGAACCTCGGCGAGTTCGAGGACGGCAAGTTGGAGTTCGACCCGCGGCCGGCGGTGTGCGTCGTGATGTGCAGCGGCGGCTACCCCGGCAAGTACGACACCGGCAAGCTGATCCTCGGCCTGGACGAGGCGGCGGAACTGAAGGACGTGAAGGTGTTCCACGCCGGGACGACGTTCAAGAACGAGCGGGTGGTGACGGACGGCGGCCGCGTGCTGGCGGTGACGGCCCTCGGCGACGACCTGGCGGCCGCGAAGGGGCGGGCCTACGAGGCGGTGAAGCTCATCACGTTCCCCGGCGCGCACTACCGCACCGACATCGCGGACAAGGCCCTCAAGAAGAAGTGACGATGAACGGCTTTTTGGTGATCGACAAGCCCGGCGGCATGACCTCGCGGGACGTGGTGAACCTCGCCCAGCGGTGGTTCCCGCGGAAGACGAAGATCGGCCACACCGGCACGCTCGACCCGCTGGCGACCGGCGTGCTCGTGTTGTGCGTCGGCGCGGCGACGAAGCTGGCCGACCGCGTCCAGGCGATGAGCAAGACGTACCGCACCCGTATCCTGTTCGGCTTCACCAGCACGACCGACGACGCCGACGGCGAGCTGACGCCGAGTGTGGTCGGCGAGATTCCGACGGAAGCGGCGATTCGCGAAATGCTGCCGCAGTTCGTCGGCGAGATTTCGCAGGTTCCCCCGGCCGTGTCCGCGCTGAAGATCGACGGAAAGCGCGCCTACGATCTGGTGCGCCGCGGCACGGAGGTCAAGCCGGAGGCGCGGACGGTCCGCGTGGATGAGATTCGACTGCTTGCCTACGATTGGCCGCACCTGGACCTGGAAATCGACTGCGGGAAGGGGACGTACATCCGCTCCATCGCCCGCGACCTCGGCGAGCGGCTCGGCTGCGGCGGGCTGGTGCAAACGCTCCGGCGAACACGGGTCGGGATGTTTACCGTCGAGCAAGGCATCGGGGTAGACGTGACGCCCCAAGAAGCGATCTCCAAACTTCAACCACCCTCAGTCATTCCTAAGACCTGAAAGCCCAGGGTCGGCCGACCCTGGGCTTTCAGCCCAACTTATACAGCCCGCAGCTCCGCCTCGTTCGCCTCCATCGCGCGGATTTGCGCTTCCAGCTCCGCGGCCTTCTCCCGCGTTTCCTGCACCTGCTCCGGGGCCGCCTTCGCCAGGAACCCGGCGTTGCCGAGCTTCCCCTGGATGCTCTCGAACAGCTTCTTCTTCTCCGCGATCTGCTTCTCCAGCCGCTTCAACTCGGCCGGCACGTCGATCAGCCCGGCGAGGTTCACGTACCCCTCGAACTGGGCGTGCAGGATCGACCCGGCCTGCTTCGGCTTCGCCGCCGTCGGGCCGCACTCGAAGGTCGTAAGGCCGCCGAGCAGTTTCACGAACGGCGCGAGCGCGGTCAGGTCCGCCGCCACCGCGTCGTTGCACTTCACGGCCAGTTCCAGCGGGGCCTTGTCGAGCATGTAGCGGTTGCGGATTTCGCGCACGCCGCGGACCAGCTCCTGCATCCGGGCGATGCTGCTCTCGGTCGAGTCGTCGATGAGCGGGTCGAGGTCGCCCGGCCACGCGGCGATGCACACGCTCTCCTCGGCGGCCTTCGTCGCCAGCAGCCCGCGGGTCGGGGCGACCTCGTTGAGCGCCTGCCACAGCGACTCCGCGAGGAACGGCATCACCGGCTGGATGAGCCGCACGATGCCGTCCAGCACGCCGACGAGCACCCGCTGGCACACCGGGTCCGACCGGCGGCCCTTGCTCATCTCGATGTACCAGTCGCAGAACTCGTTCCACGCGAAGTCGTAGACCAGCCGCGACACCTCGCTGAACCGGTAGCCCTCCAGCGCGGCCGTCACCGCCTTCGCCGTCGTCGCCAGCCGGCTGAGAATCCACCGGTCTTCGACCGGCAGCGCCTTCGGGTCCACCGGGGCGGGCGTGTAGCCGTCGAGGTTCATGAGGATGAACCGGGTCGCGTTCCAGAGCTTGTTCGCGAAGTTGCGGCCCGGCTCGAACGCCTCGGACGCCTGCTTCGCGGTCGGCCGGTCCGGGTCGTCGCTCGTCCACGGGCCGCCGGGCCGGAACTCTTTCTTGCAGTTGGAACACGCGACCTTCTTCGGCCGCTTCGTCTCGTCCGGGTTCGTGTTCTCCTTCTTGAGCGGGACGAACGTGCCGCAGTGCGGGCAGACGTTCGCCACCGGCATCCGGCTGTCCTGCGTCTCCCCGGCCATCGACACCATCTGGAACCGCAGCGCGTCGGTCCCGTAGCGTTCAATGATGTCGAGCGGGTCGATGCCGTTGCCGCGGGACTTGCTCATCGTCTCGCCGAACGCGTCCATCATCTTCGGGTGGATGTAGACGTGCCGGAACGGGACCTCGCCGGTGTTGTACAGCCCGGTCATCACCATCCGGGCCACCCAGAGCGTGATGATGTCCCGGCTCGTCACCAGCGTGCTGGTCGGGTAGTACCGCTTCAGTTCCGGCGTCTCGTCCGGCCAGCCGAGCGTGCTGTGCGGCCAGAGCGCGGACGAGAACCAGGTGTCAAGAACGTCGGGGTCTTGCTCAAAGCCGAGCGATTCCAGCTTCGCTTCAAACGTGGGCTTATCTGGCCCGACACAGACTTGAATCGATGCGTCGCCCGAATCACGGAACTGCTTTAGTTCTGCTTCGGAGAACACAATCCTCGACCTGTCGTGATCCCTCAAGCTTTCCAGCTCGGTGGCAATGTCGTCTCGTTTTTCTTCGTTGCAACCCTTCTCGTCAAACGTCCACACCGGAATCCGGTGACCCCACCAGAGCTGGCGGCTCACGCACCAGTCGCGCTTCTCGCCGAGCCAGTCGAGGTAGGCGTTCTCGTACCGCTTCGGGAAGAACTGCACGCGGCCACCCGTCACGGCGTCGATCGCCAGCTGCGCGAGGCCCGGCTTGCCGTCGTCGCGGTCGGCCATCTTCACGAACCACTGGTCGCTCAGGTACGGCTCGATCGGCGTCTTGCTCCGGTCGCTGTACTTCAGCGGGATGACGCGGTCCTCCTTCCCCTCGTACAGGTCGAGGTCCTCCATCGCCTTCACCACGGCCTCGCGGACCTTCGCCCGCGGCTGCCCGGCGTAGGGGCCGCCGTTCGCGTTGATCGTGCCGTCCGGGTTCAGGATGTTGATGATCCCGATCTGCGGGTTCCGCTGCCAGCAGGCGTAGTCGTTCGGGTCGTGCGCCGGCGTCACCTTCACGCAGCCCGTCCCCAGCGTCGGGTCGGCGAGCAGCGCGTCGGCGATGATCGGGATTTCCCGGTTCACCAGCGGTTGCAGCACGGCCTGGCCGATCAGGTGCTTGTACCGCTCGTCGGTCGGGTGGACGCAGAGGGCGGTGTCGCCGAGCATCGTCTCCGGCCGCGTCGTGCTGAACCGGATGAACGTGTCGGGCTGGCCGACCACCTGGTACTTGAACGTCCAGAACCCGCCCTTCGTGTCCTCGGTGTACGTCTCGTCGTCGGCCACGCTGGTTTGCAGCTGCGCGTCCCAGTTCACGAGCCGCTTGCCGCGGTAGATGTACCCGTCGCGGAACATGCGGAAGAACGTCTCCCGCACGGCGCGGGCGCACGTCTCGTCCAGCGTGAACCGCGTGCGGTCCCAGTCGCAACTCGCCCCCATCTGTTGGAGCTGGCCGAGGATTCGCTTCTCGTACTTGTCCTTCCACTCCCAGATTTTCTCGACGAGCTTCTCGCGGCCGAGGTCGTGGCGGGTCTTCTTCTCGGTGTTGAAGACGAGCTTCTCGACCACCGCCTGCGTCGCGATCCCGGCGTGGTCGGTCCCCGGCATCCAGAGGGTGTTGCGGCCCTGCATCCGCCGCCACCGCACGAGCACGTCCTGGAGCGTGTTGTTGAGCGCGTGCCCCATGTGCAGCGCCCCCGTCACGTTCGGCGGCGGGATGACGACGGAGTAGTGCTCACCCGGCCGCGCCGGGTCGGCGTGGAAGTACCCCTTCTCGTTCCAGAACTTCAGCCACTTGTCCTGGGCGGCGTGCGCGTCGTAAGCCTTCGGCAGTTCGATCGGCATAACGAAATCCTTTTTTCACCGCAGAGGGCACATGAGGGCACGTGAGAGAAAACCGAAGAGAGAAGAGAGTTCAAAACCCGGTCTTTGAAAATCTCTTCTTGGTTTTCTCTCGTGCCCTCATGTGCCCTCCGCGGTGAATACGGTTTTTATTTCTCTTCGTCTCTGAACAGCTTGTACTCGATGGCGTCCGCGAGGGCGAGCCAGCTCGCCTCGACGACGTTCTCGCTGACGCCCACCGTGCCCCACACGTCGTGGCCGTCGCGGGACTCGATCACCACCCGCACGCGGGCGGCCGTCCCTTCCTTCGGGTTCACCACCCGCACCTTGTAGTCCACCAGCTGCATCTCGTCGAGCCGCGGGTAGTACTGCACCAGCGCCTTCCGCAGGGCCGCGTCGAGCGCGTTCACCGGGCCGTCCCCCTCGCTCACGGTATGCTCGACGGAGCCGCCGACGCGGAGCTTCACCGTCGCCTCCGTGATCGGCGTCGCCGCCTGCGCCTGCTCGATGTTCACCCGGTAGGCCAGCCGCTCGAACCACGGCTTGTACGTGCCGACGGCCTTCTTCACGAGGATGTCGAACGACGCCTCGGCCGCCTCGAACTCGTACCCGGCGTTCTCCAGGTCTTGCACCTGGTTGAGGATCGCCGCCATCGTCGCCTTGTCGTGCGCGATCTGGTACTTCTGCGTCTTGCTCAAGATCGTGGACTGCCCGGACAGCTCGCTCACGAGGATGCGGCGCTCGTTGCCGACGAGGGCCGGGTCGATGTGCTCGTAGCTCGCCGGATTCTTCGCGACGGCGTGCGTGTGCATCCCCCCCTTGTGCGCGAACGCGCTCTGCCCGACGAACGGCTGGCCGTTGCGGAAGTTCATGTTCGCCAGCTCGTAGGCGTACCGCGACACCTCCGTCAGCCGTTGCAAGCTCCCCTTCTTCAGCACGTCGTACCCGTACTTGATGGCGAGGTTCGCGACCGTCGAAACGAGATCGACGTTGCCGCACCGCTCGCCGAACCCGTTCATCGTGCCTTGCACCTGCGTTGCCCCGGCCCGCACCGCGGCGAGCGTGTTCGCCACCGCCACGTCGCAGTCGTTGTGGCAGTGGATCCCGACCTCGGCGCGGACCTCCTTCCGCACGAGCGTCACGACTTCCGCGACCCACTCCGGCATCGTGCCGCCGTTCGTGTCGCACAGGATCAGGCACGTCGCGCCGCCGGCCTCGGCTGCTTTTAGGGTGCGGAGGGCGTACTCCGGATCGAGCTTGAAGCCGTCGAAGAAGTGCTCGGCGTCGTAGAAGACCTCCGGCCCCCGGCTTTTACAGTATGCGACCGAGTCGCCGATCATCTTCACGTTCTCGTCGAGCGTCGCGCCAAGAATTTCCTTCACCTGGAACGCCGACGTTTTCCCGACGATCGTGACCACCGGCGTCTTGCCTTCGAGAAGGGCCTTCAACCCGGTGTCGGCCTCGGGCACGATGTTCTTCCGCCGCGTCATGCCGAAGGCCACGACTTTCGCGTGTTGCAGGTTCAGGTCCCGGACCGCGCGGAAGTATTCCGCGTCCTTCGGGTTCGACAGCGGGTAGCCGCCCTCGATGTAATCGACGCCGATTTCGTCGAGCCGCTTCGTGAGAAGCAGCTTGTCTTGCAGGGAGAAGTTCACCCCCTCGCCCTGGCTGCCGTCGCGGAGGGTGGTGTCGTAGATGGCGATGCGCGTCATGTGAAGATTCCCGTGTATCAATGAAAAACCCCGAAGCGTTCCGGCTCCGGGGTGCGAAGGTGTACTCGAACGCCCAGAGGTCAACTCGTGCCGACGACAACGACGCGCACTCCCTGCGCGGCGGTAATCGCGATCGCGACGGCCGGGGGCAGGAAGGAAGTCGGCACGGGACGCTCCGGGAAAACGTGTGTCGTAGGAACTCTATCTTGTGTTCGGACAAAGTCAACGCCGGCCGGGTTCGGGCGTTGCGCGTTTCCAGCGGTTTTGTGGAACCCGGAGCGGAAGCGATGGGGTGGGGGACCAACACCCCATCGCTTCCGCTCCGGGTTCCACAAAATGCGCGGTTCGGCCGTTGCTTGTTTCGGGCCGGGTCTTCCGGTATCCTCCTATCTGACTCTCGGAGGCCGCCATGCCGACCGACGACTTGGAGGAGAGCCTGACGACCGCCGCCGAGGCCCTGAAGCTGGCCACGCGGGTGGCGGTCCTCACCGGGGCGGGCGTCTCCGCCGAGAGCGGAGTGCCGACGTTCCGCGCGTCCGACGGCCTGTGGGAGGGCCACCGCATCGAGGACGTGGCTACGCCGTTCGGGTTCGAGCGCGACCCGGCGCTCGTGTGGAAGTTCTACAACGCCCGCCGCTCGAACGTGAAGACGGTGAAGCCGAACCCCGGCCACCTCGCCCTCGCCGCGATGGAACGGCACTGGGGTGAGAGCTTCACGATTGCCACGCAGAACGTTGACGGCCTGCACCAGCAGGCGGGCAGCACCCGCGTGCTTGAGGTTCACGGCAGCCTGCGGCGCACCCGTTGCACCAAGTGCGGCGAGATTCGCGACCGCGAACTGGAGGTTCTTCCCGACCTCCCCGCGTGCGATTCCTGCCGCGGGCGGTTGCGGCCGGACATTGTCTGGTTTCACGAGTCGCTGCCGGACGAGATTTGGTGGAACGCCCAGCACGCGGCCGGGCTGTGCGACGTGCTGCTCGTCGTCGGCACGTCGGCGGTCGTCTACCCGGCCGCGAACCTGATCCCGATCGCGAAGCGGTCGAAGACGCCCGGCGCGACCGTGATCGAGTGCAACCTCACCCGCACCGAGGCGAGCGCGATGGCCGATATCGGGCTGTACGGCCCGTCCGGCGAGACGCTGCCGAAACTGTGCGAGCGGATAGGGATCACATAGTAGTAGGCACACTCCGTGTGCCGTCTGCTGAGTGCCACGGAGACTCGGGCGAACTCCCCGCGGCGGAAAGGAAACGGCACACGGAGTGTGCCTACTACTTTGAGGATTCGATGACCGCGAAGCGACTGGACGGAAAGAAGCTCGGCCAGGAGATGCGGGCCGCGATGGCCGCCGAGGTGACGGCCCGCGTCGCGGCCGGGAAGCGGCCGCCCGGCCTCGCGGCCGTCCTTGTCGGCGAGAACCCGTCGAGCCACACCTACGTCCGCAACAAGCGGAAGTCCTGCGACGAAATCGGCATGGCCAACTGGCTGCACCACCTGCCGGCCGATACGACAGAACAGCAACTCCTCTCCCTGATCGACACCCTGAACGCGGACCCGGCGGTCCACGGCATCCTCGTGCAGCTCCCGCTGCCGAAGCAGATTCGCGAGGAAGCCGTCATCCACGCCGTCTCGCCGTTGAAGGACGTCGATTGCTTCCACCCGGAGAACGTCGGCCGCGTCACCGCCGGCCACCCGCGGTACTACCCCTGCACGCCGCACGGGGTCGTGCAACTGGTGGCCCGCAACGGGATCGCGTGGGCCGGCAAACCGATCGTCGTGGTCGGGCGTAGCAATATCGTGGGCAAGCCGTTAGCCTTGATGCTGATGCAGAAGCCGACGCCCGCCAACCCGGCCGGCGGGGACGCGACCGTGACCGTCGCCCACACCAAGACGGCGAACCTCGCCGAGGTCTGCCGGGCTGCCGACATCCTGATCGCCGCCGCCGGGCAGCCGCGGTGCGTGACGCCGGACATGGTGAAGCCCGGCGCGGTCGTGGTGGACGTGGGCACGACGGTCGTGGACGGCAAGCTCCTCGGCGACGTGGACCCGGCCGTCGCGAACGTCGCCGGGTGGCTCTCCCCCGTGCCCGGCGGCGTCGGGCCGATGACGATCACCATGCTCCTGTACAACACCCTCCGGGCGGCCGAACGAATCGACGGTTGATCGGGAACCCCACATGAACCTGAACCTCACGGCCTTCACCCGCTACGGCCTGAACGCGCTCGGCCTCCTCGGCGTGTCCGTCGCGCTCTACTTCGGGTCGTCGATCTTCATCCCGTTGACCATGTCCGGGCTGCTCGCCGCCCTGCTGTACCCGCTCGCGTGCTGGCTGCACCAGAAGATCAAGCTGCCGTGGTTCTTCGCCTGCTTCTCGTCCATCATGATCCTCGTCCTGATGGCCGGCGTCGTGTTCAGCATCGCGGCCGTGGCGATCCCGCAGTTCATCAACCGGCTGCCGACGAGCGAGGAGGGGCCGAACGGGTGGAAGCGGAAGTACGAGGACCTCGCCCAGAACCTCAACGAGATCCTCCCCGGTCGGGTGGCCAGCGTGCTGCCGCCGAACGCCGACGACTCGAACATCTACAAGAGCATCAAGGAACTGTTCACGCCGAAGAACGTGGCCGACAGCATCAAGGAACTCCTCGCCGTCGGCCTCCGGCAGCTCACGGAGCTGCTGCTCATCCTGTTCATCGTCCTCTTCCTGCTGATGGAGGCGGAAATCCTGGCGAAGAAGGTGCGGGCCATCTTCGGCACGCGGGGGGACACGCAGACCCGCGTGACGAAGGCCCTCGCCGCCATCGCCGAGTCGATCCGCATGTACCTGTACTGGCGGACGCTCGTGAACTTCGGCCTCGCCATCATCCTCGCGATCTTCTACCGCTCCCTGGGCCTAGAGCAGTACGCCTTGTGGGGCGTCATCACGTTCGTGTTCACCTACGTGCCGTACATCGGGACGGTCGCGGCCGGCGTGCTGCCGATGCTGGAGGCGATCATGCTCGGCCAGCCGATGATCGCGCTGTTCATCATGGTCGTGTACGCCGGCGTCGTGACGTTCGAGGGGTACATCATCATCCCGCTCGTCATGGGCCGGAGCATGGACCTGAACGCGACCACGGTGATGATCGCCTGCCTGTACTGGAACCTCGTCTGGGGCATCGCCGGGCTTTTCCTGGCGATGCCGCTCATGGCAATCATCAAGGAGGTGCTGTTGCACGTCGAGGGGTGGGGGCCGTATGGCGACTTGTTGAGTTCCGAGGACACGTCCGGCGGCCCCGGCCCGGCGCTGCCGCAGGTCCCGCCTGGCGAGGAAGTGGACCCGATCCCCTTGAAAGTGATCGACGGCGACGCGACGATAGTGATGGAGGACTCGCCCGCAGACGCGGCCGGCAGCCGCATCCACCCCACCGTCTAACGCAGGAGGCCGACGTGCGCCGACGAGACTGGGTGGACGACTGGCCGATGATCCAGCGTTGGCAGGGGGCCGGCCGGCTGACCGACTTCGACGGCAGCGAGTACCCCCGCACCGACCGGACGCGGGTGGCCCTGGCGCTGGGCATCGTGTCGCTGTTGATCGGCCCGCTCGGGCTGATCGCGTGGCTGGTCGGGGCCGACTGCCTGAAGGCGATCGAGGCCGGCGAGATGGACCCGGCCGGCGAGTCGAACGCCCGCGTCGGCCGGCTCCTCGGCATCATCGCCCTGTGCATGTTCACGGTGAAGGTGACGACGCTAACGATCCTCTTCGCGTTCGTCCTCGACTGGCCGGTGTGGTGAGCGACTTTGTAGGGCGGGTCAAGGCTTTGCGCCGACCCGCCGGGGGTACCGCAACCACAATCCGGAAACGACGAGGGGCGGGGATCGCATCGGCGGGTCGGCGTAAAGCCTTGACCCGCCCTACAAATCACGAACTCACGTCAACTGACCCCTCAACCGCTCCATCGCTTCCTTCGCGTCCCAGTACTTCGGGTGCTGCTCGTAGGCCGTCACCGCCTCGTAGAACTTGATCGCGTTCTTCACCTCGCCGCTGCCCTCGTAACTGCGGGCGAGGTTGAACAGCGTGTCCGCCCCGCTCTTGGAATATTCGCGGTAGTCCTGGAAGCAGCGGACGGCCAGGTCCGGCCGGTTCAGCTCGTTGAGGTACAGGTTGCCGGTGATCTTCGTCGCCTCGTACCACGCGTCCTCGTCCGCCGACCCCTTCGGCTTCTGCTCGCGGATGTTCTCCAGCTCGAACAACGCCCCGTCGCGGTCGCCCTTGCGGAGCAGGCAGCGGGCCTCCATCAGCCGCACCGTCGTCGCGGCCGGCTGCATTACCTTCGCCAGTCGGATCAGGTGCAGCGCCCAGTCCAGCGAGTCGGCGTCCACCTCCCGCTGGTCGAGGATTTGCTTCGCCTTCCGGGTGCAGTAGTCCACGTCGAAGAACTTCTCCACTTTCTCCCGCACCTCGGCCAGTTTCTCGACCTCCACGTTGAAGTAATACTTGTCCTTCTTCGCGAGCAGGTCCTTGTCCGTCGGGCTGTAAATCAGGGCCGTCTCGGTCATGAGCAGCGCGTTCAGGATCGCGTTCGGGGCGGCCTTGTTCTGCTCGTACAGGTCGGCCATCTTGCGGTACGATTCGAGTTCGTTCCGGCCGCCTTCGAGGTAAAGCCGCAGGTCGCCGATGGCGGCGTCGTAGTCGCCGCGGGCCTCGGCGTCGGCCGCGAGTTGCCGGAGCGTGGCGAAGTAGAGCGCCCGCTGGTCCTCGGCGAGTGACTTCGGCCCGATCTGCACGCCGGCCCGCTTAACCTGTTCGAGGTAGCCGCGGGCCTCGTCCGGCCGGCCGGCGGCGGTCGCCACGTCCGCGAGCTTCTTGAAGATCGTCGGCCCCCGCTGCGGCAGCCCGCGGCCGGCGACCCGCAGGTAGCCCATCCCCCGATCGCGTTGCTCCGGGTCGGCGTTGTCCGCCAGCGCGAGGCCGAGTTGCTCGACGTAGTCGTAGTTGAACTCCGTCGGCAGCCCGGACGCGGCGTCGGAAACGAACTCCGTTTCCGTCAGCGACGCGTACAGCACGGTCTTCAACTCCTCGGCCGCCCCGTCGGTCGGCGTCGCGGCGAGTTGCCGTTCCGTCGCGGCGATGGCCTCCATCCGACGGCCTGGCTTCGCGAGTTCGCTGCCGCCGAGCCGCTTCGCTAGCTCCGGGTGAAGCCGTATCGCCAGGTCCCACGCCGGGAACAGGACGGCCTTCCGCGCCGCCGCTTCGTAGGGCGTTTCCGGGCTGAGCAGCTTCGCCAGCAACTCGGCCGCGGCGTCGAACTGCTTCGCGTGCGTCAACGAGATGACGCGGAGGTAATCCACCCGCGCCATCAGCTTCGGCGACTGCTGCTCGACCAACTTCAACAGCCGCTCGGCCTTCTCGCGCTCGGCCGCCGTCGGGGCACGGCCGCCGACGAGGTATCCGGACGCCTGGTCGAGGCAGAAGCCGTAGTCGAGGTGGCGGAGGAGTTCCGCGTCCGGCGGCAGCTTCGTGACATCAACTTGATGGTGCAGCGCGATCATCCCCTGGCTGGCCAACTCGTTCCGCGGGTCGAGCCGCAGGGCGTGGCGGAACGAGTTCACGGACTTCAAATGGTCGCCGATCTGCAACGCCGAATAGCCGCGCAAGGTGTGTTTGAAGACACGCAGCCCCGGAAGTATCCGCGTCGCGTACACGAAGTAGACGATCAGCGGCGCGAGGAGGATCAGCTTCCCGGCGAGTTGCTCGATGCCGGATTCGAGGCCGAACAGGTACAGGCCGATGCCGAGGGCGGCGCAGATGGCCGCGATCTCGACTTCCGATTCCTCCGCCTCGCCGCAGAACGTGAGCAAGTAAAAGAACGGCAGCCCGGATAGCAGCACGATGGCGAAGTTCCGCTTCGCCACGTTGCCGTCCAGCAAGTTGTAAAGTTCCAAGTAATGGATCGCGAAGTAGACGAGCGCCGCGCCGACGATCGCGCCGAAGGCGAACCGCCAGAGCCAGTCCTTGACCTGCCGCAGCTGGTGGAACCCGTACCCGAGGACCGCGCCGCCGAGGACGAAGTACGCGAGCCAGCCGGTGACCGGTTCCTCCGAGCGAACGTCGATCTGCGTGACCAGACCGAGGGCGAGGCCGAGGATGAGGCCGATGTAAATCCAGTACGGGCTTTCCAGAACCACTACCAGCGGGAACGCCTTCGGGTTCGTCGAGGGCTTGAACCCGCGGCGGATTTGCACGGCCGCCCCGACGACAAGGGCCAGCGCCAGCCCGCCAACGGCGAACCCGAGGATCGTGCCGAACCGCGGCCAGTCCGGGGCGTTCGGCGGCAGCACCAGCGCGAGGTAGGCCCACAGCCCGAGGAAGACGCCCTTGAGCAGGTATTCGCGGAGGATCGGCGGCATGGCCTCGGTTCACCAAAGTGGGTCGGGAGGGTTACCGTTGAGGATAGGGACACCCGCGGACGGGTGGAAGTCCGCCCGGCGGTCATTAAAGTCGTGGGAATTCGTTTCCACCGGTCCGGCCGGCGGGATATATTTTCGTGGGTCGGCGGGCGCGGTGGTCGCGCTCGCCGCCTCGACTTCATACCAGATTGGGGATGCCCACGATGACGACCGCTCGACGGCTGCTGGCCTGCCTCACGATCGCGGCCTTCTCGCTCACCCTCGGCGCGTTCGCCGCGGACGAGAAGAAGACGCCGACCAACAAGGAGATCATGGCCAGTTTCAAAGGCAAGGACAACATCCTCGGCAAGACCGACAAGGCCGCGACGGCCGGGAAGTGGGAGGACGCGCAGAAGTATAGCAAGGAGCTGAAGGACCTCGGCGAGGCGATCGGAAAGAACACCCCGAAGAAGGGCGCGAACGACAAGGAGTCGTGGACCAAGCACACGAAGCTATTCACGGACGGTGCCTCCGCGATTTCGGACGCGACGGACAAGAAGGACGCGAAGGCCGTTTCGGCCAGCGTGAAGAAGTTTCAGGCCATCTGCAGCGACTGCCACAAGAGTCACAAGTAAGCTGAAACCGTCCGCCTTCCGACGGCCGATCCTCGCGGGTCGGCCGTTCCCGTTTCCGGAGCCAGTCATGAACCGCCGCGACGCCCTCCGCACGACCGCCGCCCTCGCCGCCGGGACCATGTTCGCCCGCGCCGCCGACGCGAAGCCGAAGCGCGTCGCGAGCGTCAACAGCGTCTACTACAAGCTGTCGCACGCGTACCACATCGCGGGCCGGCTGATGTTCGGCTACACCGTGAAGGGGAAGCACCACCAACCGAATTTCCAGGTCGTGCGGATGTTCAACGACCAGTACCACGCCGATGGCCGGATGCAGGACCTGTCCCGCGGGCTGGCGAAGAAGAAGGGGTTCGAGATCGCCGACTCCGTCGCGGCGGCGCTCGGCGGAAAGGGGCAGCTTGACGTCGATGGCGTGCTACTGATCGTCGAGCACGGCGACTACCCGCGGAACAAGCTCGGCCAGATTCTCTACCCGCGGTTCGAGTTCTTCGAGCAGATCGTGGACGTGTTCAAGGCGAGCGGCCGGTCGGTCCCGGTGTTCGTGGACAAGCACCTGTCCTACGACCACGCGAAGGCCCGGAAGATGTACGACACGGCGAAGGCGATGGGCTTCGGCCTCATGGCCGGGTCGTCGCTGCCGGTGACGTGGCGGCGGCCGGAATGGGAACCGGACGCCGGGGCGAAGATTCAGGAGGCGGTCGTCTGCTACTACTCGGACCTGGAAATCTACGGGTTCCACGCGCTGGAAGTGTTGCAATGCCTGCTCGAACGGCGGGCCGGCGGCGAGACGGGCGTGAAGTCGGTGACGACGATCCAGGGCGACGAGGTGTGGAAGGCGTGGGACCGCGGCGACTGGGACAAGAACCTGGCGGAGGCGGCCCTGCGGCGGAGCGCGAGCCGCGACTACGGCACGCCGCGGGACCACGTGGAGAAGCCGACGGCGTTCAAGGTCGAGTACCTGGACGGCACGCGGGCGACGCTGCTCAACCTGCCCGGCTACGTGGCCGACCTGACGGCCGCGGTGAAGGTCGCCGGCGACCCGACGCCGCACGCGACGTGGTTCGTGCTGCCGCAGCCGCCGGGGGCGCGGTTCTTCGACCCGCTGACGTTCCACATCGAGACGTTCCTGGCGACCGGGAAGTCGCCGTACCCGGTCGAGCGGACGCTGCTGACGAGCACGGTACTGGACTTCGCCCACCGGTCGTTGGCGGCGGGCGGCGCGACGGTGGCGGACCCGGCGATGAAGATCGCGTACCAGCCGTCCGGCGAGTCGCACTTCTTCCGCGGCCCGTACAGCGACGATTGATAGTAGTAGGCACACTCCGTGTGCCGTCTCCTTCATGCCGCGGTGAGTTCGTGCGAGCCGCTGCGGCCGACAGCAAACGGCACACGGAGTGTGCCTACTACTATGTGATGATCGCCTTGATCGGCTCGCCGTGGTCCACGTCGAGCCGCTTGCGGCCGGGCACTTCCAGCTTCCGCGAGTCGAGGCCGAGCTGCTTCAGGATCGTCGCGTGAACGTCCGTCACGTAGTGCCGGTCTTCCACGGCATGGAACCCGATCTCGTCCGTCGCCCCGTGGACGACGCCGCCCTTCAGCCCGCCGCCGGCCATCGCCACGCTGAATCCGTAGATGTGGTGGTCGCGGCCGTCGCTCCCCTGCGTCCCCGGCGTGCGGCCGAACTCGCTCGCGAACACCACCAGCGTTTCCTTCAATAGCCCCGTCCGCTTCAAGTCCTGGATCAACCCGGCGATCGGCTTATCGACGGCCTTGCAGTTCGCGGAATGGTTCGCCTTCAGCCCGCCGTGCGCGTCCCAGACCCCGGCCCCGCCGGCCCCGTGCTGCACCTGCACGAACCGCACGCCCCGCTCGACCAGCCGCCGGGCCGCGAGCATCTGCGACCCGAAATCCTTCGTCGCCGGCTCGTCGATGCCGTACAGCTTCTTCGTCTCGGCCGTCTCCTTCGAGAAGTCCAGCACCTCGGGCAGCGACTTTTGCATCCGGAACGCCAGCTCGTAAGACTTGATCCGCGCTTCCAGTGCCGCGTCGTTCGGGTACTGCTCGCCGCGGAGCTTGTTCAGCTTGTTAACCAACTCGAACCCGGCCCGCTGCTCCGCGTCCGCCAGCGGCAGCTCCGGCTTGCCGTAGTCGAGCGGGTTCTTCGGGTCGATGCGGATCGGCACGGCGTCGTGGGCCGGGCCGAGGTAGTGGCCGTCCTTGATGTTCCAGTACTCCCGCTTGCCGACGCTGACGAACTGCGGCAGGTTCTGGTTCAGGCTGCCGAGGCCGTAGTGGACCCACGCGCCGAGCGTCGGGAATTCGCCGTCGAGCATGTGGCGGCCGGAATGGAACTGCGTCTGCGCCCCGTGGTTGTCGTCCGTCGTGTACATCGACCGCACGACCGCGAGGTCGTCCGCGCACGCCCCGAGGTGCGGCAGCCAGTCGCTGACCTCCATGCCGCACTGGCCGTACTTCTTGAACCCGACCTGGAGCGGGTAGAGGACGTTCCGCTGCTGGCCGTTCGCGTCGTTCACGACGGTGACGCGGGCGAGCTTCAGCTTCTCCGGGTTCTGCGCGTCCTTGTACGGCGTCTGCCCGATCGACTTCCCGGCGTACTTGTTCAGCTCCGGCTTTGGGTCGAACGTTTCGAGGTGGCTCACGCCGCCGTTCATGAAAAGCCAGATGACGGACTTCGCCTTCGGGGCGAAGTGCGGCTTGCCGTCCGGCGGCGACCACTTGCCGTCGGAAGCGTACCCGTCGCGGTGGAGCATGGCGGCGAGCGCGAGGCCGCCGAACCCGAGGCACGACGAGGAGAGGAAGCGGCGGCGGAGCATGGCAAACCCTTCAAACGAAAACCGTGTTAACCACGAAACACACGAAAAGACACGAAAGGAAAACAAGAACAAGTTTTTGTTTTCTGTCTTCCTTTCGTGTCTTTTCGTGTGTTTCGTAGTTAATTCATTTCAGCGGATCGTCACGAAGTCGTTGTGGTTTAGCAGCGACTGCACGAGCAAGAGCCGGGCACGCTTCGCCTTCTCGTCGGCCGTACCACTCGCCAGTTTTCGGAACTCGTTCAGCGCCTGCTCGCACGCGGTGCGCTCGTCGGCCGTCGGCACGCTCCCCAAAATCAGCGCGAAGCCCGCGGCCACGAATTCCGCGTCCGACTTCGCCGTCAGCTTCGTCGCGATCTTCACGGCCTGCGACATCGCGAACGAGCTGTTCGACAGGGCGAGCGCCTGCTGCGGCACGATGCTCTCGGACCGGCGGTAGCACTCCAGCACGTTCGCGTCGTCGAAGATCGTCAGGAACTTGTCGTGCTCGTTGTGCGACTGGAAGAAGTACACACTCCGCCGTCGGCTCGTCGGCTGCTGCGCCGGCGGCACGGCCACGCCGCCGGGCGTCAGGTCGAGGTCGCCGGCGAGGTGGAGCAGGCTGTCCCGCACCGTCGGGGCGTCCATGCGGAGCGGGTTCTGCCGCCAGAGGTAGCGGTTCTCCGGGTCGCTGGCGGCGGTCGCCGGGTCCGCCGCCGCGTTGCTGGAACTGCGGCGGTACGCGGCCGACGTGACGATGATCCAGTGCAGGTGTTTGACGGACCACCCCTGCTCCATGAACTCGACCGCGAGCCAGTCGAGGAGGGCCGGGTACGTCGGCCGTTGCCCCTTGCGGCCGAAGTCGAAAACGGTGGCGACGAGCGGCCGGCCGAAGTGCCGGGCCCAGACGTGGTTGACCAGTACGCGGGCCGTCAGCGGGTTGTCGCGGGCCGCGATCCAGTTCGCGAGCGCCGACCGGCGGCCGGTGCTCGTCGCCGGGAACGGCTTCGTGCGCGACGCCTCCGGCTCCACGTTCGATTCCGCCGTCTTGTTCGCCCCGACGAGTGGCGTGTACGCCTCGCCCGGCTTTTCCACGGCGGCGCGGGCCTTCTCTAACGCCTCGCGGGCGCGGCTGCTCTTGATGCCCGGCCCGATCCGTTTCGTACCGACGGCCTTCGCCAGAACCTCGTCCGCCTGCTTCAGTGCCCGCTCGGCCAGCACGACGGCCAGTTCTTTTTCCGCTTTCGCCGCGCGAATCGCGGCCGCCTTCGCTTCGGCCGGGGAACCGCTTGCCTTCGCGCGGTCGGCCTCGGCCCGCGCCCGGATCGCCTTCTCCGCGGCCGGGCCGTCCGCCTTCGCACGGGCCAAGTAGTTTTCGAGAACGTGCGGCCGCAACTGCGGCGTCACCGCCTCGGCCGGCAGCTTCACCGCCTGGATGTTCAACCCGTTCGCCGCGAGGAACGTCGGCAGGGCCGGCGCGACGGGCCTGTCCGTCAGCGGTTGCTTGTCGTCCCCGCGGACGAACTTGTACGTCGGCGCGTCGGCGTTGCAGTCGAACGCCCGCGGTAGGCCGTCCTTCTCGAAGTCGGTCTCGCCCGGCAGCATCTCCGTCCGCACCTGGTACGGCTCGAAGAACGCCCGCAGTCGGTAGTAGTCGTCCTGCTTGATCGGGTCGTACTTGTGGTCGTGGCAGCGGGCGCAGTTCCACGTCAGGCCGAGGAACGCCTTCGCCGTGTGCTCGACCGTCTCGTCCAGCCACGAGTTGCGGTTGAACCGGAAGTACTGCCGGGCGAGGTAGCCGGTGGCCCGGAGCTTGTCGAGGTCGTTCGGGTAGAGTTCGTCGGCCGCGAGCAGTTCGCGGACCATTTGGTCGTAGCCTTTGTCGGCGTTGAACGACTCGATCACCCAGTCCCGCCAGTGCCACATGTGCTTCTGGCTGTTGCGGACCTCCGCGCCGAGGCCCCACCAGTCGGAGTACCGCCACACGTCGAGGAAGTGTCGGCCCCACCGCTCGCCGTAGCGTGGTGACGCGAGCAGTTGATCGACGACCTTCTCGTAAGCATTCGGCGAAGAGTCTTTCTCGAACGCGGCGATCTGCTCCAGCGTCGGGGGCAGGCCGATGAGGTCGAGGTAGAGTCGCCGGAGAAGGATTCGCTTGTCGGCGGGCGGTTGCGGCTTCAGCTTCCGCTTCCCCCACTCGTCCGCGAGGAAGTGGTCGATGGGGTTCGTCGATTCGATCTTCGTCGCGGGAACCGTGGGGCGAACCGGCGGGCGAAAGGCCCAGTGGTCGCGCGGGTCGGCCTCTTCCTGATCGTCGGCCGGGAACGTCGCGCCTTCGGAGATCCACGCCTTGAACGCCGCGATCTGCTCCGGCGTCAGTGGCACGCCTTCCGGCGGCATCCGCTCCGACTCGTCGGCCGCCGTGATGCGATCCAGCAGCGTACTCTCGCCCGGCTTCTTCGGCGTGACGACCTTAAGGACGTGCTTCCCGCTATCGAGGCGGAGCTTGCCCTTCTGCGCGAGCGCCCCGTGGCAGGCGTAGCACCGCTCGCGGAGGATCGGCTTGATGTCGCGGGCGTAGTCGGCCGCGTTCGCGGTCGCGGCCAGAAAGAGGATCGAACCCAACAGGACGGGTCGCATGACAACCCTCGGCGGCGGGACCGGGCGGCCCGTGGGTGGGCCGACCGGCGTGCCTACAGTTTACTTCGTCAGCACGAGAATCTCCACCTTTCGGAACTCGACCGGGTGACTTTCCGACTGCAACGAGATGTAGCCCTCGGTCAGCAGCAGGTCCTTCTCGTCCTTGATGACTTTCTTCGCGTCGGCGTCCTTCGGGTCGAGTTGCGGCTGCTCGTACTCCATCACCGTCTCGCCGTTGATGACGTGCTTGACCTTGCCGGAGCCGTGGACCTCTAGCTCGAACGTCACCCACTGGTCGCCGTGGAACGTCTTCGACTTCGAGTTCCGGCAGTGCGGCGTGAACAGCTTGCCGTCGAGCACGATGTTCGTGCCGGGCGAGCACATGTTGCCGGTGGTGCGGTCGCCCTTTCCGCTGCCGCCGAGGAGCTGCGCCTCGACGGACACGGGGAACTTCTGGTCCTTGTCCATCGCCTTCGGGTCCTGGCAGTGTAACATGACGCCGCTGTTGCGGAACGCCCAGCCGGGGCCGTTCTTCACCTGGTCGCCGACGAACCGGTACTCGACGCGGAGCCGGTAGTGGGAGAACTTCTCCTTGTAGAACAGGTGGCCGAAGTTCTCGTCGAACTTCTCGTACTTGTCGTACCGGACCCGGATCGCGCCGTCGGCCACGCGGAACGTGTCGGCGTGATTGTCGCCGTAGGCGTACCCCTTGATCTTCGGCGTCCACCCGTCGAGGTCCTTGCCGTTGAAGAGTTGCCGCCACTCCTCCTTCTTCGGCTCGTCGGCAAGCGCGAGGGAAGTGAAGAGGGTGAGGGCGAACGCCGCATAGAGAAATCGGTTCACGGCCGCGATCCTGGGAGGAGGGTGATGGATGCAGCACAGTGTAGGCGAAGCGGCACGCGGGGGTCAGATTCGCGGGAGCAATTCAACCGTCCCCTGCCCCGCCGCGTCGAGCGTCAGCCCCGCGTCCTGGTGGCCGCGGCGGACGTAGCCGAGCGCGATCGTGCCGCCGAACTTCGGCGACGCGACCGACGACGTGACGACGCCGACCTCCTGCCCGTCGCGGAGCAGCTTCGTGCCGGCGGGGAGCGGTGCGTCGCCGTTCACCTTCATCTGAAGGAACGCGCGGTTCACGAACCCGGCCCGGTCGCGGGCCATGATGATCGGCTCTTGACCGATGAAGCAGCCCTTCTTGTAGTCCACCGCCCGCTCGACGCGGGCGATCTCCATGACGAACCGCGTCTCGTCGATGTCCGGGCCGTACTCCGGCGTGCCGGCCTCGACGCGGAGCGTCTCGTACACATCCGGCCCGGCGACCGTCGCCCCGGCCGCGATCAGCATCTGACGGATTCCTTCCACGTGGTCCGGCGAACAAACGAGGTCAAATCCCAACAGCCCGAGCCGGTCGTGACGGCGGATCGAGCACGTCGCGATGTTGCCGAACGTCCGCTCCATGTGCTGGAACTCGTCGAGCCGCGGCAGCTTGTCCGCGAGCGCGATTTCGAGGAACCCGAGCGACTTCGGCCCGGCGAGGTGGAACTGCGCGAATTTCTCCGTCGCGTCGAGCAACTCGACCGCCTCGGAAATCAGGTAGCGGTCCAGGTGGCCGAATAGCTTCGCCCCGCGGCCGGGGGTCGTCTCCAGCCAGATCGCGTGCCGCTTGTCCGGCGTCAGGACGTGGTACGCCCAGCACTGGAACAGGGTCTTTGCCTTGTGGTCGAGGAAGTACGTCTCGCACCCGCCGCCGAGCGGCAACTCGCGGAGGTCGTTGGTGCTCAGGTTCGTCAAGAACGCCGGCGCGTCCGGGCCGGACGCCTCGACCTTGCCGGCGGTCGAGCGGTCGAACAGGGCGGCGGCCGTCGTCGCGGCGCGGTACTCGGCGGGGTTCATCGGTCCACCATCAACAGGGTTCGGTCGGCGGCCGGGACGACGGCGACCCGCTCGGCCGCGTCGATGAGCCGCTGCAACTCGCGGTCGTTGCCGACGCGGGTGGCGAACAGTTCCTCGGCCGTGTCGTCGTCCACGTTCGCGAGGAAGAGGCGGGTCCGCGTCGCGGCCTTCGCCCATAGGTGGCACGCCACCCAGTCGGCCGGTTTCGCCTTCGCCAGCGCCTTGATCGCGTCCGTTGGTTCGTCGTGCCGGCGGAGGATGGTCACGCCCTCGCCGTCGAGCGCCACCGGCGGCGCGACGACCACGATCCGGCCGCCCGGCGGCACGGCGCGGGTGACGTTGAACACGGCCATCGCCACGTCGGCGAACGTCGCGCGGGGATCGCTCACGACCGCAACGACCGTGTCCGGCCGCTCGGCCACGTCGGCCCGCCAGTGGGCGTCCTGCCGACTCGCGCCTTCCGCCGTGCTGTACTGCAACCCGCCGACGACGGCGAGCGCCTTCGCCCCATCATCAATGACCTGGACGAAGAACGCCGAGCCGATCAGCCCGGCGACCTCGACCGCCTCCGGGTCGGTCGCCACGCCCCGCCGTTGGATCGTGCGGTGGACGGACCGCGTTTCCTCGTCGCTGAGCAGCGGGAAGACGGTCGTTTCCGCGCCGGCGTAGCCGAAGATCGGGTCGTACCGGCGGCCGGTGAGAAGGATCGTGAAGTCGGCTTCGAGAAACGTGCGGTTCAGGTAGACGCGCCGCCCGCCCTTCGTCGTCGCGAGGTAGGCCAGCTTCTTGCGGTCGGCCGGGTCGTGGACCTCGGTTCGCACGTCCGCGAACTCGTCCGGCAGTTCGTCGATCCAGCCGGACGCCTGCGCGCCGGGCAGCGTCAGCAGCGTCACGGCCTCGGAAGGAATCTTCGCCGTCGCGAGGTGCTCGAGGATCGCGGTCACCGCTTCCGCCACGTTTGGGAGCGTTTCGTCTACGACGATGACGACGCGGTCGTCCGGCGTCAGTGCCCGGCGGAGGGGTTCAAACCGGAACGGCTTTTCGAGGGCGTCGCGGACCTGATCGTGCATCGACAGCTGCGAGGCCGCTGCGTCCTGCCGACGGAGTTCGACCCGCTTCTCGGCCGGGACTTCCACCCGCCACGTCTCGTTGCCGAACGATAACTCGGTCGAACTCATTCCACGCTCAGGTTACAGGGGTCGGGACCGTGGAATTATACGCCGCCTTAGGCTCGGGTGGTTCCGGCTTCAGTCGCGCCCCGTACCCCAGAGGGAGCGGGCCGGGCGGCAGCTTCGGCTGCGTCCGCCGGAGGTAAAGCTCCAGCCCGACGCCGGCGAGGAAGATGCCGACGCTGATCCACTGCGAGAGCGTCAGCCCGAACCGGTACGTCGGCTCGATGCGGATGGCCTCGTTGAGGAACCGGTGGACCGCGTACCCGAGCATGAGCAGCACCATCACCTGCCCGTCGTGCCGGCGGAACGGCTGGAACGCGAGCAGCAAAAGCACGAGTAGGACCATGCTGATCGTCTCGTACAGTTGCGTCGGGAAGAACGTGACCGTCCGCGGCGTAAACGTGACGGGCATGCGTTGGCCGTTCCGCTCGACGACGAGGGCGAGTTCCGCCTGGCCGAGCGGCCCGGTGCGGACGTACTCGCCGAAGCTGTCGTGGACGGTGACGCCGAGCTTCTGGAACAGCGGCGCGAGCTTCGCCGGGATGACCGGCAGGTGGGCCGGGTCGTCGGTCTCGATCAACAGTGCTGACGACTTCCCCGGCCGGTCCACGACCGTCGCGGTCGCGCCGTCGAGTTTTGTTAGTTCCTGGGCCTTCGCCAGCGCGTCCGGCGCGCCGACGACTTCGACGAGGAACCGGTTCGGCTTCCCGTTGAACTCGACGACCTTGTCGCCCGGCTGCAACCCGGACCGTTCGGCTGCCGTGCCGGGTTCGACGGCCGCGATGACGGACCGCGTGTCGGACAGCGGCATCTCGTTCCGCGGCTTGATCGAGAAGCCGGTCGTCGTCTGAAGGCCGTGGAGTTGCGGCAGCCGGGAATCCTCGTCGGCCGGCCACGTCACCTGCTTGCGGGCGTGGGCCGGGATGAGCGGGAACTGGCCCGTCTCCGCGGGCAGCGGCATCGGCTGCGCCTCCGGGACGGCGACCTGGCCCCAGCAGCAGCCGTTCAGGTAGCACCCGACGCGGCCGATGGCCATGCCGATGGCGAGCATCGGTGCGACGCCGTCGGCCAGCTGCCACCCGTTGACGCCGAGCCGCTTCACGACGAACTCGCGGAAGAACAGGTAGCCGAGGAACCCGCCGAAGATCGAGCCGTAGAAGACGATCCCGCCGTCCCAGATCGAGATGAACGCGAGGGCGAGGCCGAGGACCGACTTGTCCGGGAATTGGTCGGAGTACTGGATCATGTACACGACCCGTGCCCCGGCGATGCCGGTGGCGAGCAGGAGCATCGACATGTCCTGGAACCGGTCCCACGGCAGCCCGACCTTCGGGATCCGCCACTTGCCCCAGTAGATGACGACGAAGAACGACACCAGGAGCATCGCGCCGAACCCGAACAGCGGCTTGTCGATGAACGGGAAGTGGAACATCACCTGATGCATGTGCGTCCTACCGCGGGGAACGGGCCGAAGGGCTAGTGTACGGACGGGCGGAACGACAGGACAAGGCGAGCCGAGCGGCGTGAGCCGCCGGGTGAGGGACGCTCACCCGGCGGCTCACGCCGCTCGGCTCGCCGATTGAATACGAACGACTACTTCACCCGGTTCTGGAAGCGCTTTAAGAACTCGTCGCGGAACTTCGACCGGCGGTCCATCCGGTCCTTGCGGTCCCACACGTCCGCGTCGGCGTCGAGGTGGCCGCGCACGTCGTAGGCGTCGGCCGGTTGGTCGCCGACGCCCAGCAGCGTGAACGCCAGTCCGGCCGCGGGTTCGCCGTTGACCTGCCGCTTGAACGCGGCCCGGCGGATCAGCTTCGTCTCCGGGTCGAGGTCGATGGCGATCTCGCGGAACCGCGGGTTGCGGTTCAAGAAGCTCGGCCGGATCGTCGCCTCAATTCGGATCAACTCGCCGGGCCGGCCCTTGTCCTTGCGGTACATCGTGAACTGCTCGAGCACGTCGCCGAGCGTCTGCACAGCCCGCAGGCTGACGAGTTCGCACAGCCGCGCGAGCGGCTCGCCGATCTCGGTCGGCTCGTAGACCAGCCCGCGCTTCCTGGACAGGGCGAACCAGATGCGGCCGCCCGCGTCCTGCCCCATGATGAACGGCTGCCCCTCGGCCTGGGCTTCCACCCAGAACTGCTCGCCGCGGGTCCAGACCTTGAACCGCTTCGCCACGGCCGGGATTTGCAGCTTCCGCAGGATCGGGGCGTCCCACTCGGTGACGAGTTCGTAATGTCGGTCGGCGGGGACGGCGTGCGCGGCCTTCGCCTCTTCCACCAACTGCTCGGCGGCCGCGAGCTGCGGGGCGGCGGTCGGGTTGAAGAACAGAACGCCGCCGACCCCGGCGGCGACGGCCGCCCCGGTCCCGACGCCGGCCGCCCACCTCAGCCACGCCCGGCGGGTGACCGGGTGCTTCCCCTTCACCCGCTCCAGCATGGCGCGGGCGTCCACCCGTGCGGCCTCGCGGTCGAGGTGCGAGCGGATCGCGTCGTCGAGGGGGTCGTTGGGTCGGGTCATGTCACCGCCTCCCCGCCGAGGAACGGCGCGAGGAACTCCGCGAGGGCCTGCCGGGCGCGGTGGACGAGTACCCCGGCGTTCGTCGGCGTCACCGAGAGAATCTCCGCGATTTCCTGCTGCGAGTGGCCGAGGGCCTTCAATTGAATCGCGGCCCGCTGCTGCGGCGGCAGCTTCCGCAGCCCGACCGCGAGGCTGTCGGCCAGCTCTCGGTGTTCCGCGTGCAGTTCCGGCAGCACCGCCCGCGGGTCGGCGGGGTCGTCCGCGACTTCCCCGTCGTCACCGGTTCGGGTGAATCGGAAGAACGTCCGGCCGCGAACCTTGAGGTTGATGCAGGCGTTCGAGATCGAAGTCAACAGCAGCTTCAACCCGTCCCGCGGCAGGTCGTACACGTCCGCCTTCGCGAGCAGGCGGCAGTAGCAGTCCTGCACCACGTCCTCGGCCTTGTCCGGGTCGCGGAGGAGCGAACGGGCGTAGGCCACGGCCCGCGGGGCCGTGTCCAGAACCCACCGATCCAGCGCGTCACTCACGGCCGCCGCACTCGCGATAAGGAGGAAACACCGGACCCGCAAAGATATTACATACTCGACGGCGCGAAGCGGGGTTTCGCGGCGGCCGCCCGTAAAATGCCCCCAAAGGAGCCATCATGCCCCGCGACCTGATCCTCGGCACGGCCGGGCACATCGACCACGGAAAGACCTCGCTCGTCAAGGCCCTCACCGGCGTCGATTGCGACCGCCTGCCGGAGGAGAAGCAGCGGGGCATCACCATCGACATCGGGTTCGCCAACCTCGACCTCGGCGACTTCCGCCTCGGCATCGTGGACGTGCCGGGGCACGAGCGGTTCGTCAAGAACATGCTCGCCGGGGCCACCGGCATCGACCTCGCCCTGCTCATCGTCGCGGCCGACGACTCCGTCATGCCGCAGACCCGCGAGCACCTCGAAATCCTCCGGCTCCTCGGCCTCCAGCAGGGCGTCATCGCGCTCACGAAGGCCGACCTCGTGGACGAGACGACGCGGGAGGTCGTCGCCCTCGAAATCCGCGAGCTAGTCAAAGGCTCCTTTCTGCAAGACGCGCCGATCATCCCCACGTCCGCCTTCTCCGGGCTGGGGATCGAAGACCTGAAGGCCGCGATTCGGGACGCCGGGCAGAAACTTTCCTCCCGCGACGCGGCCGAGTGGTTCCGGCTGGCCATCGACCGGTCGTTCGTCGTCCAGGGGCACGGCACGGTCGCCACCGGGTCGGTCACGTCCGGCGCGGTCCGCGTCGGCGACGAGTTGGACTGGCACAAGGGGGACGGCACGACGGAAGCCGTGCGGGTGCGGTCGTTGAACAACCACGGGCAGCCGGTCGAGGAGGTCCGCCGCGGGCAGCGGGCGGCGATCAACCTCGCCGGCGTGCCGCACGAGGCCGTCCGCCGCGGCCAAGAACTCGCGCGGCCCGGCTACCTGCGGCCGAGTAAGGTGGTCACCGTCCGGCTGCACACGCTCGCGGACCAGCGGCGGCCGATCAAGCACCGGCTGCCGGTCCGGCTGCACGTCGGCACGGCCGAGGTGATGGCGACCGTGTCCGTCCTCGACGCCGACGCCGTCGAGCCGGGGAAGTGGGCGATCGCGCAGCTGTTCCTGGACGAACCGGTCACGGCCGTGTGGGGCCAGCCGTTCGTGGTCCGGGATTCGTCCGCGGAACACACTCTGGGCGGCGGGCAAGTGCTGCAACCGGTCGCTGTGAAGCTCCGGCGGCGGCACCTCGAATCGCTCGAACGGATCGAGCAACTGTGGGCCGCCGACCCGTTCCCGCGGGCCGTCTCCGCGGCGTGGTTCGCCGGGTTCCACGGCCTTCAACCGAACGACCTCGTCCGCGCCGCCGGCGTCCCCCCGGACCAGTCGGACGCGCTCCTTCAACAAGCCATCGCGGACAAGAAGCTGGTCGAGTTGACGCTGCCGCCGAATCGGAAGGTCTACCTGCACGCCGACCGGTTGGCGGAACTCGGCGAGCGGATTCAGGACACGCTGGCGGTGCTGCACGAGTCGTTCCCGTTGATGACGAACCACGACCGGCAGAAGACGCTCGCCCGGCTGGAGTACGTCGGTGACGAGGCGCTGCTCCAGGTCGTCGTGGACCGGCTCCTCAAGGCGAAGCAGCTCGTCGGCGACGGGAAGCGGATCGCGCGAGCGGACTTCAAGCCGAAGCTGAGCGCGAACCAGCGGAAGCTGAAGGACAAGATCGTGGACGAGCACAAGAAGGCCGGGTTCGCGCCGCCGGAGCCGGCGAGCTTCGCGAACCAGGCGGCCGGGAACGCGGCGGCTTTGAAGGACATCTTCGAGGTCGCCGCGGCCGAGGGGTTCCTCGTCAAAGTCACGGACGAGATTTTCCTGCACGCCGACTTCGAGGCGGAGATGCGGCGGAAGGTCGAGGAGCGGCTGAAGTCGTCGCCGGGGGCGACGGTGGCGGAAATCCGCGACCTGCTCGGCACGACGCGGAAGTACGCCGTGCCCCTGTGCGAGTACCTGGACCAGGCCGGCGTGACGAAGCGCGAGGGCGACGTGCGGGTGCCGGCCGCGCCGCCGAAATGAAACGACCCGGTCCGTTCGGGCCGGGTCGCATTGGTCGCTTCGTGTTAGTAGCCGCCACCGCCGTAACCACCGCCGCCACCACCGTAGCCGCCACCGCGGCGACCGCCGCCGCCACCGCCGCCGTAGCCACCGCCGCCGCCGCCGCGACGACCACCGCCGCCATAACCGCCACCGCCGCCCCCGCCACCGCCGTAGCCGCCGCCGCCGCGCGGCCGGTCCTCGCGGGGCTTGGCCTCGTTGACCGTCATTCGACGGCCCTGGAACTCGGCCCCGTTGAGCGCCTGGATCGCCGCCTCGTGGCCGTCGCTCATCTCGACGAACGCGAAGCCCCGCGACCGGCCGGTCTCCCGGTCCATGATGATTTGAGCCTTCGCCACCGTCCCGTACTGGCCGAACGCCTGGACGAGGTCCTCGTTCGTCGTGGAGAACGGCAGGTTGCCGACGTACAGATTCACCGCCATGACATTACCCTTCCGAGGAGGTCGGACCGCGGTCCGCCTCAAGAATCGCCGACGCGACCGCCAGAAAGGACGGTCGGGACAAGGATCGAACGCGGTGCGAAGGCGCACCCACGGTGCTCGTGGAGATTGAAACCAGACTCGGATTCGTTCGTCGCACGGAAATCGCCGAGGGGTCTACCAGCTAGACGAGTACGGAACACTCAGAAGGGAAATCATCGGAGCGGATCCGCCAACGAGAAGCCAGAACGGAAACTTAGCAACCGGTTCGTCCTGATCCTGCCGACCGGGGCCACCCCGTTCGGTAAATGGAGTATAACCGCGAAGGGGGAAAAAGATAGCGGAAAATGTCAGCCGCCGGCGGATTTCACTTGCCCCTCGGCCGTGAACGTTAACCGGCCGGTTTTCCAGGTCATTTTGCCCGGCGGTTCCCTGTGAAACACCCGCAGCATGGCGGCGGCGAGGTTGAAATTCGCGAGCGCCCGCAGCCCGATGTACGAGGTCGTAAGCCGCGGGTTGATCTCGATCGCGTAGTCCCCGGCGTCGCCGAGTACGAAATCGACGCCGACGTAACCGGCCAGGCCCGGCACGCACCCGACGGCCTTCCGGCCGAGCGTAACGGCCCGCTCCGCGAGGTCGGCCGGGATCGGCAACTCCCCGCCGAGGTAGTGGAACCGGCCGTCGTCGCTGAGTCGTTGGAACGCCGGGACGAGAGGGATGGTCTGCTTCGGCCCGATGAGGAAGGCGACGCTCGCGGGTCGGCCTTCGACGAAATCTTGCGCGATGAAGTTTCCCGGACGTTCGACGCCGTTTCCCTCACGAACCAAGAACGTGGCCCACGACCCGGCCCCGTCCCGCGGCTTCACGACGACCGGCCGCCGGGCCGCGGGCCATTCCTTCGCCGACGCGGTGAACGGCGTCGGAACGCCGTGCCGCTGCCAGTGCCGGAAGAGCGCGAGCTTGTCCCCGGTCAGCGCGAGGGCTTCGGCGGACGACGCGACGACCTCGTGCTTTCGACGGAACGCCGCGACCTGCTCTTCAAGAATACGATCCGTTTCCGGCGCGATCACGATGGCGACTTCGGCGTCCTCGTCCGTCACCGTCACGCCGGGGATGAGGCGCAAGTCCGCGACGAGCGCGTCCCGCATCGCGCGGCCCTCGCGGTACATCGAGCCGCCGTCGTCCGGGCCGGTCGCCGTGAGGTGCTCGTAGACGCGGACCCACATCACGCCGCGGCCTTCGTCGCCAGGTCCAGGAGGTGCTTCGTCGCGGCCGTCGGGCCGTCCTTCGCGCCGAACACGGCCGTGCCGGCCACGAACACCGTCGCCCCGGCCGCGGACGCTTCCGAGATCGTCTTCGCGTCGATGCCGCCGTCCACTTCCAGCTCGCAACTCGGGTTCAGCTCGTTGATCCACTTCCGCACTTGCCTGATGCGGCCGGTGCTCTCCGGGATGTACGCCTGCCCGCCGAAGCCGGGGAACACGGTCATGCACAGCGCGAGGTCGATGTCCGGGATGTACCGCTCCAGCTTCGTGAGCGCGAAGTCCGGGTTGAACGCGAGGCCGACCTTCTTGTTGAACGAGCGGACGTGCTGTATCAGTTCCGTCGGGTCGGGCTCGACTTCGAGGTGGAAGATGAACGAGTCGGCCCCGGCCTTGATGAACCCGTCGAGGAACTTCGCCGGCTCCTCCACCATGAGGTGGACTTCGAGCGGCATCGCCGTGACCGGCCGGAGGCCCTTGCAGACGATCGCGCCCATGCTGAGGTTCGGGACGAAGTGGCCGTCCATGACATCGACGTGGACGCGGTCGGCCCCGCCGGCCTCGGTCAGTTTGACGAGTTCGCCGAGCCGGGAAAAGTCGGCGGCCAGAATCGAAGGCGCGATCGCGGGCATCCGGAAACTCCTCGGGTGCGAGAGGAGTGTCAGGATATGGAGGGGGTTCCCCAAAGCCCACGCACGATCGTGCGTGGGCTTTCGCCCAAAACTACTCCCCAGTGTTCAGGAACACTTCCATCTGCTGCCCGACGAACAGGTTCTGCTCCGTCGTTTCCAGTCGGTAAATGACCTGAAGCACCCGCGTGTCCACCCGCTCCGTGTTCGAGCCGGTCAGCGACCGCTTCGGAATCACATACGGTTCGACCCGCACGAACGTGATCGGGAACTTCACGCCGGGGTTGCCCCGCGGCTGCGCGAAGCCGGGCAGGTTTTTGCGGAACCGGCCGATGTCGTTCTCGTCGATGTCCACCCGGACGTGCAACTGGCCGACGTGGCCGAGCACGATGAGCGGTTGCCCCTGCACCGTCGCCACGAACTCGCCGGGGCGGACGTTCACCTGGAGGACCTTGAACTCCGTCCCGTCCGAGGCCAAACTCGCGGCGTCCCACTTCAGCCGTGGGGCCTTAACTGTCAACCGGCCGAGTTCCGTCGCCGTCTGTTCGACCTGGGCCTGGGCCTGCGTCACCGCGGAAATCGCGACGAGCTTGTCGAACTTCCACGACCCGGCTTCCGACAGCGCGAGGTCGGCCTTCGCCCGTTCGAGTTGCGCCTTCGCCACGGCCACGCCGGCCTCCCGCCGGGTGAGTTCGTCCTCCGACGCCGCCGACCCCAGCCGGCGGAGGCGGTCGAGTTGCTTCGTCTGGTCCTCGACGCCGGCTTGCATCTCGTTGACCCGCGCCCGCAGCGGCGGCAACTCCTCCGGCCGCGGGGCGTTATTCAGCTTCTCCAGCGCCGCCCGCGCATTTTCGAGGAACGCCTTCTTCACGACCAACTCGGCGTTCAACTGCCGGTCGTCGAGGCGGAACAGCGGCATCCCCGGCCGGACCATGTCGCCGACCCGGACGTGGACCTGCTCGACGATGCCGGGCAGGTGCGTGCCGATGGAGATGTTCTCCGTCTCCGGCTCGATGATGCCGGACCCGGCGAGTTGCTTCGCGAACGGCGACTTCGCCGGCTCGACCGGCGGCACGGCCGGCGGCGACTTCTGCTGCGCCGCCGTCATCTGCCTGACGGCGAACGCGAACGCGACGACGCCGATCAACGGAAGTAAGTACCGCGTGAGCATGACTGTCTCCCTGATTCGTGCGGTCGTTAGCCGCCCCTGGGACCGCGGGCGTCCCGCCCGCCACGGCCCCAGCCGCCTCAGACCGGTCTCCGTAGCCCCGAAGGTGGGCGGGCGGGACGCCCGCGGTCCCAGGCTCGATCCACTGTCACTCGTGCGGCCGCTGGCCCTTGCCGAGGACCTCGACCACGCGGCCGTCGGCCATCGACACGATCCGGTCGCCGAAGTCGTACACCCGGCTGTCGTGCGTCACCACGACGACGGCCCGGTCCTTCTGCACGGCGACCTGTTTAATCAGCCCCATGACCGTCCGCCCGGACGCGGCGTCGAGGGCCGCCGTCGGCTCGTCGCAGACGAGCAGCCGCGGCTCGTGGACGAGCGCCCGCGCGATCGCCACCCGCTGCTGCTGCCCGCCGGAGAGCTGCGACGGGTAGCCCTTCAACCGCGAACCCAGGCCGAGCGAGGTGAGCAACTCCGCCGCCTTCGCGATCGCCTTCGTCCGGCTCCACCCCGCGATCAAGAGTGGAACGCAAGCGTTCTCCACGGCCGTGAGCGCCGGCAGCAGGTTGTACTGCTGGAACACGAACCCGATGTTCTGCCCACGGAACCGCACCTTGCGGTTGCCGCCCATCGTCGTGAGGTTCTGGCCGAGGACGGTGACCTCGCCCTCGGACGCGTCGAGCAGGCCGGCGGCGATGGAGATGAGCGTCGTCTTGCCGCACCCGGACGGGCCGACGAGCAGCACCATCTCGCCGTAGGGCAGGGAGAGCGTGATGTCGTCGAGCGCCGTCACCCGCGTATCGCCGGTCCCGAAGAACTTCGAGACTTTGTCGAACGCGATCGCCGCGTTCGCGGGTCTGGGGTCTGGGGTCTGGGGTCTGGCAGAAGACTCCTTCTGCTCGATCAGTTCGGCGTTCATGTGGAAATCCCCCGGCATCTTTCTTCCAGACCACAGACCCCAGACCCCGCTTACCGGAACACCACGCCCGCTTCCAGGAACAGCACCCGCTTCATGCTCAGCAAGCTCGCCGCCAGGGCGATGACGAGTACCGCCCCGCCCGCGATCGCCATGATCTGCCAGCCGAAGTAGAACGCCGGCGGCGTGGACGTGACGGCCCGCTCGAACACGTACCCGAACAACGCCGCCCCGCCGATGCCGAGGCCGAACCCGATGACCGCCACGATCAGGGCTTGCAGCAGGATCATCCCGACGAGGCGGAAGTTGCTCACGCCCATCGCCTTGAGCGCGCCCCACTGCTTGATGTTTTCGAGCGTGAACAGGTAGAACGTCTGCCCGGCGATGGCGCACCCGACCACGAACCCGAGCAGCACGGTGATGCCGAAGTTGATCGGAATGCCGGTCCGCTCCATGTAGTACTGGATCGTCACCCAGAAGAACTGGTCGTTCGTCAGCGCCCGCAAGCCCGTTCCCTCGGTGATCGCCGCGCACACCTGCTCCGGCGGCAGGCCGTCGTTCCCCTTCGCCAGGATGAACGTGAGCGTCTTCCGCTCCTGCGGCAGGAACTGCACCGCCTGCGAGTACGTGCCGTACAGGATCGGGAACGTCTGGAACGTCGGGTTGCACTTGCACATGCCGACGATGACGGCCCGCTTGTCGTTCATCTCCAGCGTCCGGCCGACCTCGAACGGCTCCTTGCCGAACAGGTACCGCCAGCCGAACTCGTCGATGAACACGGCGTTCGGCTGCCGCAGGTCGCCGAGGTCGCCGTGAATGATCCGGTCCGGCCGCGGCGCGCCGACGAGGGTGGCGTCGTCCAAGCCGATCAGGATCATCTGCTGGAAGTTGCCGTCGGACAGGCGGGCGCGGGCGATCCCCTTGTATAGCCGCACGGCCCACTGGACGCCCTCGACGCCGCGGACGCGGAGGAGCTTGTTCTCGCTCATCGGCTTCACGTCGTCCACGAACTGCACGTTCTTGTCCATCACCCAGATGTCGCCGCCCTCGATGTCGCGGATCTGGCTCGTCGTGTTCCGCATGAGGCCGCAGAAGATGGCGAGCTGCTGCCCCATGAGCAGCGCGGCGAACGCGACGCCGAAGATGATGCCGAGGTACTTCGCCCGGTCCCCGGTGAGCATCCGTAGTGCGACCCAGTTCATGTGCCCCCCCCGCGGACCGGCGGCGCGTGCCCGAGCGCCGCCAGCGTGAAGTGCGTCACGTGTTCCGCGATCTCGTCCGTCGAGAGCGCGTCGATGTGGTCCTTGCTGAAGATCAACTCCGACACCGGGCGGTTCTGCCGGTAGTACAGGACTTGCCCGATGATGCTGAACCCGACCATCAGCACCCGCGCCTCCGACGCGCCGGGCAAGAGCGCTGCGACGATGGCCCGAAGGCGGAACGCCATCGGCTGGATGTAGTCGCGGACGACCTCGCGGCCGGCGGCCGTCGGGTACGACAGCTCCCGCATCATCAGCCGCAGCGAACTCGGCCGGGCCGGGCTGGTCATCCGCACCGTCATCTCGCGGATGAACAGCTTCAACTGCTCGACCGGTGGCGTGTCGGCCGGCGGTTCCGGCATTGGGGCGTGCTTGGAACTGCACTCGTGGGCGTACTTCACCGCCTCGATGTACAGCCGCTCCTTGTCGCCGAAGTAGTAGTTGACGGCCGCGATGTTGACGTTCGCCCGCGTGACGATCTCACGCACGGTCGCGGCCACAAACCCTTTCTCGGCAAAGATTTCCTCGGCCGCTTCGAGCAGCCGCTGTTTCGCTTCCGGGAGAGGTGGCAATTCGTGAACCATGTTAATCGATTGTTTTAATCGGACGTTTGCAACAAATATATCAATCAATAGTTTGAAACGCAAGATTTCCTTCGTGAAGATTTGATTCCGGACTCTAGCGAATGATTCCGGACGCAGAAAATCGTCATAAATTGTTTTGAAGTATGAATTTAATTCATTCTTAGAAATGATTCCGGACTTTTGAAATGATTCCGGCCGGAGGTGGGGTGGTTTCCGTGGAATCATTTTGCGACTTGTCCCCGAGTGCCAGTGGGCTACTTCAACGGCATGAGCGACACGCCACGCCATTCGTTCCCGATCGCCCGCCGGCTGCTGCGGTTCGCCGGCCGCGCCCGGCGGAACTGGCTGACCCGCCACCAGAACAACTTCAACTTCGCGATCCACATGCTAGGCATCCCGCTCGCGCTGCTGGTTGCCCCGGTTCTGTTTTTCCTCCTCCCCTGGCCGTGGGGCGTCGGCGCATTCGTCCTCGGCTACCTGCTCCAGTGGGTCGGCCACAAGGTCGAAGGGAACGACGTGGGCGAGTTCATCCCGGTGAAGAAGCTGCTCGGCCTGCCGGTCGTGGCCGTCGCGTCGCAGTTCCAACTACCGAATCACCCGGAACCGCGCTGAGTCGCCACCTTCGGACTTTCGCCAGCCTCGCGACTTGAGCCAATCCCGCCGGATTCGCGCGGAAGTTGCCGAACCCCCCGGCCCGCGCGACAAATCCCGTAGATTTTTCCCCGCTTCCCGCCGATACGTTTGGAGGATGCCCCGCAGAGTCGGGGTAGCGTCCGCGATGGGGGGAACGCGACGTGACGAGAACGCATCAGGGACGGCGTTGGAAGGCTCGCGTCTTGGCGGGGGTACTCGGGGCGGCGGCGGCGTTGAGCGGGTGCAAGCACCAACTCTTCCTCGAACCGGCCGACCACCGAACCGCATTGACCGCCGGGTTGGAACACCTCGAGCGGCAGCCGCACGGCGCGATCCCGCCGGCCGTCGTGCCGGCGGCGCAGATGCCGTCCACGGCCCTCGACCCGACCCGGCCGCCGCGGAACGTGACGCTGAAAGAGTGCATCGCGATCGCCGTCGAGAAGGGGAACCTCGGCTCGGCCGGCGGCAGCCAGAACGCCGGGTTCCCGAACGACAGCATCGTCCAGTTCAACGGCCGGAACACCGGCGGGACGGACACGATCCGCGCCCTCGTCCTCGACCCGGCCATCGTCGGGGCGGACATCGAGAGGTCCTTGTCGAAGTTCGACGCCCGGCTCATCTCCAGCCTGACGTGGTCGAAGAACGACCAGCCGGTCGTGAACTTCCAGCAGCAGATCACGAACGGCGACGCGGCGTCGATCAGCACGACGCTCGCCAAGCCGCTGCCGACCGGGGGCGTGGCCGGGATCACGTTCAGCACCGACTACCGGAAGTTCGCGGTCACGAGCAGCCAGTTCGCGCAGAACGTCAACCCGGCGTACACGCCGCGGGTGCAGTTCCTGTTCGAGCAGCCGCTGCTCCAGGGGTTCGGCATCGAGATCAACCAGCTCGCCCAGAGCCACCCCGGCAGCCTGCTCATCCAGGGCCTGCGGCCGAGCGGCGGGCAGACGACGGAAGGCATCCTCATCACCCGCATCCGGTACGACCAGCAGAAGGCCGAGTTCGACCGGCAGATCAACCAGATGCTGGTCAACGTCGAGTCGGCGTACTGGAACCTCTACGCGGCGTACTACAACCTGTACGCCCAGGAGGAGACGCTGAAGCAGGCGTTCGACCTCTACACCGTCATCAAGAAGCGGTACGAGGTCGGCACCGTCCGCCAGCAGGAACTGACGCAGACCGAGTCCCAATACTGGACGTTCCGCCGGAACGTGCTGGAGGCGCGGTTCCAGGTACAGGACGCGGAGCGGAACCTCCGCGGGCTGCTCGGCGAGACTTCCTTCTCCGACGGACTGCGGCTCGTTCCCGTGGACGAGCCGACGCTCGCCCCCTACGCGCCGGACTTCTACGAGCAGGCGAACGAGGCGCTCGCGGCCCGGCCGGAACTCATCATCGCCCGGCACGACCTCAAGTTCAGCCAGCTCGACCTGCTGTTGCAGAAGAACCTGCGGCGGCCGGACCTGCGGTTCTTCGCCAGCCAGGACATCGCCGGCATCGGCACGCGGCTCGACGGGTCCGAAATCATCACGGAAAACGTCGGCGGGCAGACGAACATCGTCCAGTCGAACGCCTTGAAGAACTGGGCGAACAACGACTCGAATAGTTGGCAGCTCGGCCTGCGGTTGGACATCCCGCTCGGGTTCCGCGACGCGAACGCGGCCGTCCGGCAGGCCCAGTTGCGGATGGTCCGCAGCTACTACCAGCTCGCGGACGGCGAGCGGAAGACGCTGGAGTTGGTCCTCCGCCAGTACCGGAACCTGGCGTTCCGCCACCAGGACATCATCTACCGCCGGGCGACGCGGGTGGCGCTCGAGCAGACGCTGGCGCTGAACAAGAAGCTGATCGACGGCGGGGCGTGGGACGTGAACACGCTGTTTAACATCCTGCAGGTACAGCAGAACTTCGCGACGACGCTGGCGGCCGAGTTCCAGGCGATCGCGGCGTACAACACGGCCCTGGCGGCGCTCGAGTTCGAGAAGGGGACGATCCAGCGGTACAACAATGTTTCGGTCGGCGAGGGGGCGCTGCCGCCGCACGTGCAGAAGAAGGCGGCCGACCACTTCAGCGCCCGGAACGCGGCCCTGAAGCTCCGCGAGCGGGCAGAGGAACTGCCGCTGCCGCCGCTGACGAGTCCGTACGACCCGGTACTGGAGAAGTTGCCGCCGCCGCCCGGCGGGAACATGGGGATGCCTGGGATGCCGATGGGCCTGCCGGGGACGGGGATGCCGCTGCCGGCCCCGGCGAAGCCGATGCCGCCGGCGACGACGCCGCCGAGCACCACGGACCTGAAATTCGTGCCGGTTACGCCGCCCACGGCCACGAGCCAGGGCACGCCGGTCTACGCGGAGCCGGTGACGAGCGGCGGCGTCCGCCCGTGGCCGGGCACGCAAGAAGGGCAGCCGCAACCACCGGCGGCGGTGTTCACGCCGATCGGCACGGCCCACGTCCCGGTGCGGAAGGCGGTCACGCCGCCGGTCGCCGGGCCGAGCGAGCCGATCTCGGTACAGCCGAAGTAGGAACGAAACGGCCGCCGGGAAACCGGCGGCTGTTGCTCTTGCTGGGACCGCGGGCGTCCCGCCCGCCACGGCCCCAGCCGCGTAAGACTGGTTTCCGGTACGGGAAAGGTGGGCGGGCGGGACGCCCGCGGTCCCAGGGTAGCCGGCCTCGAAACGAGGGGTTACACCACCTTCTCGACCTTCGTGTTCTCGTCGATGCTGACGGACGCGAGTTCCCCGTTCGGCTTCGTGAAGTGGACCGTCGGGACGACGATGTCGTCCTCCGGCACGCGGTCCACGGTCACGCCGGTGGCGAGGTAGCTCAGCCCGCGGAACTCGCCGGCTGCCTCTGCGGGCCACGTGCGGGAACCGACGCGGACGGTCTGCGTGACCTTGATCTTGTCCCCGGCCTTCAGCCCCTTCAGCAGATCGACCAGCGCCGGGTCGAGCCGGCGGGTCGGCAGGACGATCTTGTCGGTCATTCCTCGTCCCTCGCTTTCGGCACGCCGCGGACCAGCGCGATCCGCCCGGTCCGGGCCAGCTCGATGATCCCGTAGGGCCGCATCAGGTCGATGAACGCCTCGACCTTCCCCTCCGTGCCGCTGACCTCGAGCATGACGTTCTCGTGCTGGATGTCCACCACCCGGCCGCGGAACGACTCGACGAGTTGGAACACCTCGGCCCGCTTCGACCCCGCGCACGTCACCTTGATGAGCATCAGGTCGCGTTCGACGAAGTTCTCCGCGGAGATGTCATCGACCCGGACGACGGTGACGATCTTGTCGAGTTGCTTCCGCACCTGATCGACGACGTTGTCGGCCGCGTTGATGACGAACGTCATCCGGGACATGTCGTGGTGTTCCGTCTCGCCGACCGCGAGGCTGTCGATGTTGAAGCCGCGGGAGGCGAGCATGCCGGAGATGTGCGCGAGCACCCCCGGCTGGTTCTGCACGAGTGCGGAGAGCACGTGACGCATTGAAAGAGGTTCCTGTTCGGGTGTCCGGCGTATCTTACGGACCCGCCGCCACCGGAACAGGAGTGCCGACCCGCCCCGCCGGTTCGCTGGCGGGGATTGGTTTGCCTCGTCCGGCGGCCCGCCACCGTTGAAAACGATCCTTTGGAACCCTGAGCGGAAGCGACGGGGTGAGGGCGCTCCACCCCGTCGCTTCCGCTCAGGGTTCCACAAGAATAGCGGCGGTCCCCGTCGTTTCGACAACGGGCACTACTTCCGCTGCTGGACGATGACGTGGACGCCCTTCTTGTTGGACGAGATGATGTCCAGCAGGCCGTCGCCGTCGATGTCCTCGACGGCGAACTGCGTCCCGATGCCGGAGTCGGTGTCGATGACGTGCGGCACGAAGTTCGTGAACCCGTCCTTTTCCTTGACGGCCTTCAGCCAGAACACCTTCGCGTCCCAGCTCGACCCCGGCTCGGCCCGGCCGTGCGACCACCACCGCTTGCCGGTGACCAGGTCCTTCTGCCTGTCGCCGTCGATGTCCACGAAGTGGGCGGCGTGCGTCTCCGAGGTCAGCCGGCCGAACAACTCGATCTTGTCGAAGACCGGGTGGGCGTCCTTCTTGTCGTTCGCCGGGACGCGCTGCTTGTGCCACCAGATGCCGAAGCGGTGGGCGGACGTGCTGAGCACGTCCATCTTCCGGTCGCCGTCCACGTCGAACGCGAACATGTCGGCACACGCCTCGCCGAGGTTCGCCGGGTGGAACGCCCACGGCGTTTTCCCATCCACGGACGCCGGTTGCTCCCACCAGCCGCCGGTGCAGATGACGTCGTTCTTGCCGTCGCCGTTCAGGTCGCCGACGCCCAGGCCGTGGCTGAACCGCATCGTGCCGGGGACCGGCTTGTTCGGCTCGCTCGGCGGGCTGACCGGGTGCATGTCCCAGAGCGCGTTCGGGTCCTTCTCGTTCGGGGTGAAGTAGGCCATCTGCCCCATGTTGCCGTCGGTCTTCGCGTCCTTCGGCTGGAAGCCCATCAGCAGAACCCGCTTGCCCGTGCCGAGGAGGTCGGCGTAGATCGGCGTCTCGTTACACGCGCTGTGCCAGATCGTGTGCTTCGTCCAGTGGCCGTCCTTGCCCTTCGGGTTCTCCATCCAGTAGCACGGCGCGCCGGGGAAGTCGATGACGATGAGGTCGGCGTACCCGTCGGCGTTGAAGTCGTCGCTCCAGCACGCGAACGACCGGCTGTAGTTACCGAGGCCGTCCTTGAAGTCCATCGGCTTCTGCATCTCGTGCGGCGTCCAGGTCGGGGCCTCGTACCAGTACTCGCCGTTGAGCACGTCCTTCTTGCCGTCCTTATTCACGTCCGCGACGGCCACGCCCTCGGCCCGGAACTTCGTGTCCAGGGTGGCCTTCTTCCAACTGATGGCCGGGTCGGCGGCCGGAAGCTGCGTGCCGCCGGCGGCGAGGAGCGCGGAGAGGAGCAATCGACGCATTGGGATGTCCCGAAGAGGAGCGGGGGTGGGTCGTGGGTGTGATTATGGGCGCGGGGCGAAGGGGAAGCAAGCACCGAATAGTAGTAGGCACACTCCGTGTGCCGTCTCCTCGGCGGGTCGGCGAGTTCGTCCGAGTCGCGGCGACCCGCAGCAGACGGCACACGGCGTGTGCCTACTACTCTGTCCGGTTTGACCCTCCCGCCCCCGCGACATATGTTCCGGTATGAAGCCGCCGGCGTCGTACTTCCTCGTCTTCCTGCTCGCGGCCCTCGCGGCCGCGAACACGCTGATCCCGACCGTCGAACACGATACGTGGTGGCACCTCCGCGTCGGGAAGAACATCGCGGACACCGGGACGGTCCCGCGGACGGACCCGATCTCCCGGTACGGCCTCGATGAACAGGTCCCGTGGCGGGCGTACAGCTGGCTCTACGAGTGGACGTTGTTCGAGATGCACGCCGTCGGCGGCGTCCCCGGCATCATGTGGGTCCGCACGGCGCTCGCGGCCCTCTCGACGGCGGCCGTGTTCGCGTTCGTGTTCCGCCGGTGCGGGCTGACGCCGACCGGGTTCCTGGTCGCGGCGGGCGCGGTCGTGCTCCTCATGCCGATGGCCCCGGAGCGGCCGTGGCACGTCACGATCGCGTTCACGACGCTCACCCTCTGGGCGACGATCGCGGTGCGGGAGGGGATGGCCGTCCGCCGGGCGTGGTGGCTGCTACCGGTGTTCGCGGTGTGGGCGAACCTGCACATCCAGTACGTCCTCGGCTGGGGCGTCCTCGCCCTCGCGTGCCTCTTCCCCGGCCGTTCGAACCGCCGACACCTGATCGGCCTCACGGCCGGGTGCGTGGCGGCGACGGTGCTGAACCCGTACCACGTCCACTTGTTCGAGGTCATCTGGGAGTACGGCACGCAGGCCGCGCCGCGGGCGCTGGTGCAGGAGCTGTCCGCACCGGCGTTGTTCAGCCACTGGTCGGCGACCGTCATCGTCCTCGTCGGGTGGGCCGTCGCGAAGCTGGTCGTCCGCCGGCCGGTGGACGGGTTCGAGGTCGGGCTGCTGCTCGCGGGGGCCGTCCTGGCCAGCCGGATGCACCGCGACCTGTGGTTCGCGGCGGTCGCCGCGGCCGCCGTCATCCGCGGCGACGAGGGCCGGACCTCGCGCCGCCGGGTGTGGGCCGTCGTGGGAATTGTGGTCGCGGCGTTCTTCGGGCTGCGAATCTTGAACTCGGCCGGGCTGCTGCGGTCCACGGACTACGCCGCGGCTCACGCGGAGAAGTTCCCGGTACAGGCGGTCGCTTTCCTCCGCAAGACGCGGCCGCCGGGGCCGATCTTCAACGGCCTCGACTGGGGCGGCTACCTGTCGTGGGAGCTACCAGATTACCCGGTGTCGGCGGACGGCCGGACGAACCTGTACGGCAGCGGGCGGATGTTGCGGGCGAACCGGACGTGGATGACGCCGGACGGGTGGAAGGACGATCCCGACTTCGCGGCGTGCCGGGTCGTGCTCGCACAAAAGAACCGCCCGCTCGCGAACGTCCTTCGCGAACGGGCGGACTGGAGGCTGGTCTACGAGGACGCCGTCAGCTGCGTCTTCGTGCGAATCGAGACGTAGTCAGTTCCCGATCACCATCGCCGCGGCCTGTTGGATGACGTTCGGCTGCGGCACGACCGTGGCCTCGCCGCTGCGGATGAGCATGTCCCACCGCTGCGGGTCGTCCGGCATCGACTGGCCGGTCAGGCTGACCAGCCCCTCGTGGGCGCGGCCGGCGAGCGCCGGGTCGCGGGTCTTCTCTAGCGTTAGCACCTTCGCCAGCGCCAGCACCGACTCCGGGGCACGCAACTGCTTCAACCCGCGGACGGCGGCCAGCCGCGTGTCGCGGTCGGACCCGCCGGTCTTCTCCGCCCCGGTCGCCACTTCTGTGAGCACGGGGATCGCTTCCGCGCTGCCGGTGTTCGCCATCGCGTTCACGGCCCGGCCGCGGATGACGCTCGCCACTTCCGGGGCGAACCCGGTCGGCCCGGTCAGCGACGACTTGTCCAGCGTGCCGAGGTCCCGCCCGCCGGCCGCGAGTTGGAACTGGCCGCCCGCCGCCGGCTGCGCCGGCGTCCCGGCGGCCTGGTAGTACGCGGCCGTCAGGCTCTTCACCGCCCGCGGGTCCTGGAACCGGCCGAGCGCGTCGATGGCCGCCACCCGCACCACCGGGCTGGGGTCGCCGATGGCCGCCTCCGTCAGCAGCCGCATCGCCTCTTCCTGGTCCTGTTGCGACCGGCCGTTCGCGGCCGGCTCCTTCAGCTTCCGCATCATCGCCGCCCGCTCATCCCCTTCCTGACTCGATTGCATCACGGCCAGCGGGTCGCGGCCGTCGAACAGCGTCTGGTACGGGTTCTCGCGGAACCGCCGGCTGCTGAGTTTGTCCCACGTCCCGGCGCACCCGGTCAGGGCGAGTGCGAACGAAAGCACGACGAGCCGGCGCATGGGTTGAGTCTCCGTCCCCTGGAACCGGCGGAATACCGCCGGGCCTAAACCGCGTCAACCGGAACCCTTCCGGTCGTTCCCGTTCTGCCGGTCCCGCCGTCCGTGCCGGGGGCGAATAGCCGGTTCCGTTGATTGCGTGATCGCCCGGACCTGCTAAATTGGTGAGGGTTGTGGTTCCATTTTTGCGTTCGCGAGCCGGGAGCCGGAGATGTCCGTGCCCACAGATGCCGCCGACTTCGCCCAACTGGCCGTCCGGGTCGGGCTGGTCGAGGACAACGTGGCGAAGGAGTGCGTCTACGAACTCGAGGACAAGACGCGGCCGCCCGGCGACCTCGCGAAGTTGATGGAGCGGAAGGGCCTCATCACGCCGCTCCAAAGCTCGAAGCTGCTCAAGGGGGAGATGGACGGGTACGTCCTCGGCGGGTTCCGCCTCCTCTACAAGATCGCGTCCGGCAGCTTCGGCCGCGTCTACCGCGGGGACGACCCGCGGACCGGGCAGATCGTCGCCATCAAGGTGTTGCGGGGCCGGTGGAGCGAGGACAAGAAGCGGATCGAACTGTTCGAGCGGGAGGGCCGCATCGGCCAGACGATGCAGCACCCGAACATCGTACAAATCCTCGCCGTCAGCAAGGACCAGGTCACCGGCAAGTACTTCATCGTCATGGAGTTCGTCGAGGGGGGCAACCTCCGCGACATCATCTCGATCCGCAAGAAGCTCGAACCGACCGAGGGCTTGCACGTCATCGAGGAGTGCGCCGCCGGCCTCGCCTACGCCCAAACCCGCGGGCTGACGCACCGCGACATCAAGCCCACGAACATCCTCATCTCGACCGACAAGATCGCGAAGCTCGTGGACTTCGGCCTCGCGGAGTTGAGCGTCGGCAGCGCCAACATCATGACGAGCCGGGAGCCCGGCCACCAGGACGACACGGAAGTGGACCGGACGGTCGATTACGCCGGGCTGGAGAAGTTGACCGGGTGCAAGAAGGGCGACCCGCGGAGCGACATCTACTTCCTCGGCATCGTGCTGTTCGAGATCTTGACCGGCCACGCCCTGCTGCCCCGCACGCGGGACAAGCAGGTCATGCAGATGCGGCAGCGGTACGAACTGGAGGACACGATCCGCAAGCTCGGCCAGGAGTACGACCTGCCGCCGGCGGTCATCAGCCTCATCCTCCGCATGTCGGCGTTCGACCCGGCCGCCCGGTTCCAGACGCCGGCGGTCATGCACGAGGCGATCAAGACGGTGCAGGCGGAGCTGAAGGCCGAGGCCGCCGGCGGCGTCCGCAAGTCGCACGCGGCGAGCGGCCCGCTGACGGTGTTCGTGGCCGAGAGCAACCAGAAGCTCCAAGACGCCTTCCGGGACAAGTTCAAGAAGCTCGGGTTCCGCGTGCTCATCTCGATCGACCCGGCCCAGGCGGTGAACCGGTTCAAGCAGCAGCCGTACCACGCGGCCGTGATCGACGCCGGGACGGTCGGCCGCGAGGGCGTGGAGGCTTACGAGCGGGTGATCCGCGAGGCCGAGATGCTACACCTCGACTTCGCGTGCGTGCTGATCCTGAACAAGGAACAGGAGGGCATGGCGTCGAGCGTCCGGAAGTCGCAGAACGGCGTCGTCCTGGTGCGGCCGGTCACGATGAAGCAACTCGCGGACGCGATCCGCGAGAAGCTGCACCTCGACGAGTCGGAGGACGGCGACGGGGACGAGGAGTAATCACTTTTTCGGCACTTCGCGGCCGACTTGCTTCAGCATCAACTTGATGTCGTCCCAGCACTCGAGCTTCGCCTTCCGCTCCGCGGCCGGGTCGCGGGACAGCCGCAGGATGTACGACGGGTGGTACGTGCAGACGACCGGCACGCCGTTGTACTTGTAGACGTTGCCCCGCAGCTTCGTGATGCCTGTGGCGTTGCCGAGGAGGTTGTTCGCGGCCACGCCGCCGAGGCAGAGGATCACCTTCGGGTTCAGCAGTTCGATCTGGCGGTCGAGGTACGGCCGGCAGTTGCGGCACTCGTCGGCGTTCGGCTTGCGGTTCATCGGCGGCCGGCACTTCAGCACGTTGCAGATGAAAATCTCCTCCCGCTTCATCCCGGCGTTCGTGATGATGCGGTTGAGCAACTGCCCGGCCGGGCCGACGAACGGCTCGCCCTGCTTGTCCTCGTCCGCGCCGGGGGCCTCGCCGACGAACACGATTTCCGGGTCCGGCGGCCCGACGCCGAAGACGGTCTGCGTGCGGGTGGAGAAGAGTTCGACGCACTTCTTGCAGCCGCGGACCTCGTCCGCGAGGACGGCGAGTTCCTGCCGGGCATCGCCCGCGGGGGTGGCCGGGGGCACGTCGTCAAAGAGCGAGTGCGTGACGGGGGCGGGTTCGGCCGTGAACGCGACTGGAGAAACGGACGGAAGGAACTCGACCCCCGTGGCGGCGAGTGAGTCGAGCCGCTGCTTCAACTGCTTGTGAAGGGGTGACTGTTCCATGTGGGAGGGGGCGAAAGCCCACGCACGATCGTGCGTGGGCTTTGGGGGTCGTTTACTTCAGCACCGGGCCGACCAACTCTTGCAGCTTCATCAGCCCGACCCGGTGGCAGTAGTCGCCGAACAGTTCGCCGTTCTGCCGCTCGGCCTTGAACGCAGCGAACACGTTCTTCAGCTTCCCGGCCAGCTGCTCGATCGGCACGCTGTCCTGCACTTCCACGTTGATCCGCCGGCCGTAGCTGTCGCCGCCGATGTACAGCGTGTACTTCGACCCGGACCGGCCGACCAGCCCGATCTCGCTCTGGAACGGCCGGGCGCACCCGTTCGGGCAACCGGTCATCCGCAGGCTGATCGGCTCGTCCTGCAGCCCCAACTCCGCGAGGATCGGCTCGACCTGATCCACGAGGCCCGGCAGCGACCGCTCGCTCTCGCTGATCGCGAGGCCGCACGTCGGGATCGCAGGGCACGCCATGCTCCACTTCTGGAGCATCGACAGGTTCTCCGGCTTGGGGATGCCGTACTCGTTGAGCATCGAGTCGATGGCCGACTTGTCCGCCGCCGCGATGTCGCCGAGCAGGATGTCCTGCTGGGCGCTGATACGGACGATGCACTTGAACTTGCCTACGATGGCCCGAAGGCCGCTGCGGAGGCGATAGCTGCCCTCGTCCTTGATCCGGCCGTTCTCGACCGAGATGCCGAGGAAGTGCTTGCCGTCCCCCTGCCGGTGCCAGCCGAGGTGCAGGTCGAGGCCGGTGATCGGCGCGTCCTTCAGCGGCTTGAGTTCCCGCTTGAAGTAGTCGCGGGCGAACACGTCGCGGAACTTCTCGACGCCCCAGTCCTTCATGACGTACTTGAGGCGAGCACGCTTCCGGTCGGACCGGTTGCCGTGGTCCTTGTACAGCCGCACGACGGCTTCCGACGCGGCGATCACCTCGTCCGGTTCGAGGAAGCAGACCGGCTGCGCGAGCAGCGGGTACGTGTCCGGCTTGCTGTTCGTGTTCCCCTGCCCGCCGCCGACGTACAGGTTGTACCCGACCGGCTTGTTGTTCTCGGTGATCGCGAGGAACCCGAGGCACTGCGCCAGGATGTCCGTGCAGTTGTCGTGCGGCAGCGCGAACGCCGTCTTGAACTTCCGCGGCAGGTAGATGTTGCCGTAGATCGGCTCCGCGACCTCCGGCTCGGGGAAGCTGTTCTGCTTCTCGCCGTTGAGCCAGATTTCGTGGTATGCCCCGCCGCCGGCCCGCGGCGCGAGGTGGGCGGCGACCTGGTCGGCCAGTTCCTGCATCTGCGTCCGCACGGCGTCGCCGGTCGGGGCCGGGCAGGAGATGACGTTGCGGTTCACGTCGCCGCACGCCCCGAGGGTGCTGACGAACGCCTCGTTCATCGCGGCGATGGAGTTCTTCAGGTTCCCCTTGAGGATGCCGTGGAACTGGATGCTCTGCCGGGTCGTGAGCCGCAGCGTGCCGTTGGCGTACTTCCCGCAGATATCGTCCATCGCGAGGTACTGCTCGGCCGTCAGCTTCCCGCCGGGGAGCTTCAGCCGGATCATGAACATGTACGCCTTGCCCGCCGGCTTGTCGCGCTTCTTCCGGGCGTCGCGGTCTTCCTGCTGGTAGCTACCGTGGAACTTCAGCAACTGCTTCGACTCCTCCGCGAAGTGGTCCGCATCGCTGGCGAGTTCTTCCGCCAACGTCCCCCGCAGGAACCGACTGCTGGTCTTGATCCCCTCGACCGGCGAGGGCTTCGGCAGAGCGTCATTCGACATCATCGTCCCGTTTCCGTCGTCGCGACGGCTTGAGTGAGAGGCAAGCAAAGAGTCACCCGTAAAATTATCATCGGCGATAATTAACGACAACTCTTGCGAACAAAATCGACCATGTTGATCGACTTTATCTTATACGTCACCTCGACCTCTGGAAAGCTGGGTAACTCTTTCGGCTTGCCCCCGCGTTTGTGAAGAAACCTCATTACGGTAAGGTGCGGGTTGCTGAAGGTTTGGGCATCCCCCCGCCGATGGTAGGCGAGTAGTTCAGCACCACGACGGCCGACTGTGGGGATCGCCAGCCGTGATTGACCGCCCGACACCGACCAATTTGACGCTTGGATTCTTGACCGTTCTGTCCGAACCGAACGGCCACCTCGGTGGCTACCTCGTGACGAACGCCTGGGGCCGCCCGCTGGAGTTCCGGCTGACCACGAGCGTGCAGCCGAACCGCGTGCAGGAAATCCTCTACGGGGCGACGCTCCACGAGTACATCCTCGCCGACCTCATCGGCAAAACCCTCATCGAAAAAACGGCCACGCAACCGGCACTTATCGTCGCGGACACGGCCGCGATGTTGCCGCTCCGGGCGCGGATCGACGTGCCCGTGATCGCGGTCCCGGCCGACAAGAAGACGCATTCCGACGCCCTTTCGCTGAAACACCCCCGCTCGAAGCTGCCCGTCTTGTACCCGGTGAAGTTCTCCGACGACGGCCCGCGGATTCAGGAGTTGCTCGACGCGGTCGATCAGGCCGTGGAGTTGAGCGAGCCGTTCACCCGCGTCCGCGAGGCGATCGTCGAAGCCCGCAAGATGGGGGTCACGAGCCGTGCCGCCTGACGGACCGCTGCTGACGCTCCAGTCGCTCGCCCGGCCCTCGTTCGACGGCGGGGAGGCGTTCCAGACGTTCCCGGTCAGCCTCGACCTGACGCCGGACGTGCTGCCGGTCCCGAAGTTCAGCGAGCAGATCACGGCCAACGTGAAGGAAGCCCGATTGCTGTCTCACACGCCGTGGGTGCGGCCACTCGGCAAGCTGGACATGACGGTTCAGACGGATGGCTGGAAGTTCCCGACCCCGGCCGTCGAGTACACGACGACGGCGAAGGAGCCGCGCGAGTTGCCCGCAGGCCGGCAGGTGGTGCAACTCAAGAAGGACGACGACAAGCCTCGCGTCCGGCCGCGGCCGACGGCCGATCACGTTCTCTTCAAGGACCGGCTGCTCTACCTGCTGCAACCGCCGCTCGACGGGCTGTTCGACGGCCGGCAACTCGAAGTGCCGTTCGAGCCGTTCCCTTATCAGCTCGAAGGCATTGCCTTCCTGATGCCGCGGCACGCCGCGCTCCTCGCGGACGAAATGGGCCTCGGCAAGACGGCCCAGACGATCCTCGCGATCCGCCTGATGTTCCACCAGGGGATGCTGAACAAGGCGCTCGTCGTCGCGCCGAAGCCGCTCATCCACAACTGGTGTCGCGAATTGAAGCTCTGGGCACCGGACGTTCCCCACGAGGTCATCGGCGGCAGCGGCGAGGACCGGCGGCGGAGCTGGATCGTCTCGAACTGTCCGCTCAAGATCATCAACTACGAGACGCTGACCCGCGACTACGAAATCCTGGCCGAACCCGGTGTCGCGTTCGACCTCGTTGTGTTGGACGAGGCGCAACGCATCAAGAACCGCGGGTCGAAGACGGCACAGATCGTGTGCAGTATCAAGCGGTCTCGCAGCTGGGCCATGTCCGGCACGCCGGTCGAGAACCACCCGGACGACCTGGTGAACCTGTTCTCGTTCATCGACCCCGGCCGCCTTCCGCCGGACTGCCCGGCGAACCAGATTCCCACGCTGACGAGCGGCCTCATCCTGCGGCGGACGAAGGACGACGTGCAGTCCGACATGCCGCCGAAGATGATTAAAGACCTGGAAGTGGACCTGACACCCGCGCAGCGGGAAGCCTACGACCGCGCCGAGAACGAGGGCGTCATCCGGCTGAACGAACTCGGCGACACGATCACGGTGCAGCACGTCTTCCAGCTCGTGATGCGGCTGAAGCAGATTTGCAACTTCGACCCGCTGACCGGCGAGAGCGCGAAGCTCGAGCAGCTCGTCCACGACATGGAGGAGGTCGCCGAGAACGGCCGGAAGGCCATCGTCTTCTCGCAGTGGGTAGAGCCGCTGGAGGTGATCGCGGAGGCCCTCAAACCGTTCGGCCCGCTCCAGTACCACGGCCGCATCCCGCAGCAGGACCGCACGCCGATCCTCGACCGGTTCAAGGCCGACCCGGACGCGCACGTCATCCTGATGAGCTACGGGACCGGTAGCGTCGGGCTGAACTTGCAGTTCACGAACTACGTGTTCCTGTTCGACCGGTGGTGGAACCCGGCCGTCGAGGACCAGGCGATCAACCGCGCCCACCGCGTCGGCCAGCGGCACCCGGTGACGGTGACGCGGTTCCTGACGGAGAACACGATCGAAAAGCGAATCGCCGGCGTCCTGGAGGCGAAGCGGAAAATCTTCAACGACCTTCTCGGCCAGGCGGACAAGCCGAGTTCCCTCGGCCTGACGGAGGACGAAATCTTCGGCCTGTTCGACATCCGGAGCCGCCCGAAGCGAAGTACGTAGGGCGGGTCAAGGCTTTGCGCCGACCCGCCGGGCTGCCGGCGCGACGGCGGGTCGGCGCAAAGCCTTGACCCGCCCTACGAAATCCCCGCCCGAAGCGCGGCGGCTGAGTACAGTTCCCCTCATGATCGTCCCCCAGTTCTGGGCGGAAGCCCGCCTGCAAACCCGCGACGACGGCCGGCAGGTCACGGTCCGCCGGTTCGGCTGGTCCGACGCGAGCGAGGCCGACGCCTACCGCCACGCCGAAGAGCGCGCCCGCGAGGCGATGGCCCGCATCCGGGCCGGCGAGCGGCTGCCCCGGCGGGAGCGGAAGTTCGCCTATAACGGCGCGGACGGGTTCCCTATTCGTGAGGAGGTGCTGGCCCGCGTCGGCGAGACGGTCGTAACCCGCAACGGCTACGGGGCGCACTGCCTCAACACACCAAACGTGCTATTCGCGGACATCGACTTCCCGCAGCCGCGGGGGACGTGGTTCACCTGCCTCGTCTGCCTCGCCATTCTGGTGGGTGCGTGCTCGCTGGCGTACAGCCAATTCTCCTGGCCCGGCGTCTTCGTCGCCGTCGTGCCGACGTTGATCCTCACCGGGTGGCTGGCGGACAGGATGAACCGGAAGTCCTGGGAAAAGACCGAACCGTTGATCGAGAAGGTCGCGCGCGACCGGATCGTACGGTTCGTGGAATCCCGCCCCGGCTGGCGGGTCCGTGTCTACCGCACGCCGGCCGGGTTCCGGCTGCTCGCCGTCCACCGGCTGTTCGACCCGCTAGAGGCCGAGGTCGAGGAGTGCTTCCGCGAACTCGGCACGGACCCGGCGTACGCGCGGATGTGCCGGAACCAGCGGTGCTTCCGCGCCCGGGTGACGGCGAAGCCGTGGCGGATCGGGATCGACGAGCACATCCGCCCGCGGCCGGGCGTCTGGCCGATCGACCCGGAGCGGATGCCGGACCGCCGGGAATGGGTCGAGCGGTACGAGGTGACGGCCCGAGGCTACGCCGCGTGCCGGTTCGTGGAGGAGTTGGGTACGGGAAGTTTTCACGCCACGGCCGTCGCGGTGCAGAGGTTCCACGACGAACTGTCACGTGCGACCAGCGAGTTACCCATCGGGTGATTTGTAGGGCGGGTCAAGGCTTTGCGCCGACCCGCCGGGGGACCGCAACCGGCGCGAAGAACCGCCGAACCGGCTGGAACCCAACGGCGGGTCGGCGCAAAGCCTTGACCCGCCCTACAAGACTACTTCGCCACGGGCAGCTCGATCTCGACCGGCTTCATCTCGACCTTGTCGCCGGCGATCTCGACCGGGAAGCCCTTCGCCCCGTCGCGGCCCTTGTGGTAGCCCAGCTCGTGGCGGTAGAAGATGCGGAATTTCCCCTGCGGGGCGTTCTTGATCTCGAAGTTCCCGTCCGCGTCCGTCAGGGCGAAGTACGGGTGGTCGAAGATCACGACCCGGCCGCCCATCCACGGGTGGACGTTGCACGCGAACGTCGCCGGGTTCCGCTGCGCCTCGAGCGCCTTCTCCGGCTTGTAGCTGCCGCCGGCCGCGAGCGTCTGGTTGAACTCCAGGTTGTCGGCCGCGAACTTGATGTTGTGCGGGACCGGCGAGCTGTTCTTCACGAGCAGCGTGTCGCCGGCGCGGGCGACGACGACCCGTGGCACGAACGCGCAGACCGGCTGGTCGATGACGTGTTCCTTCGCCGCCGGCTTCGCCAGGTCGGGGTGGACGGCGGCCGCGTCGAACGTGTCCCCTTCCGCCGGCTTCAGGTAGACCCAGACGTTCTTGACGCCCTTGTTCTTCGGGTTGACGACCAACTCCTCGGAGGCCAGCGCCCCCTTCGACAGGCAGTGCTCCTTGTCGGCGGTGACGTTGATCTCCGCGGGCTTCGGGGCTTCCTTCCCGGCGGGGAAGACGATCTGGCCCTTGATCGTGGCCCACTTCTTGTCTTGGGCGGTCGCCGCGCCGCCGACCGCGAACGCCAGCGCGAGCGCGGAGAGTAACCGAATCCGGGTCATGTACACTCCAGGGTGAGGACAGAATGTGAATCGGGTGGGAGCCGCCGGTCCTCGACGGCTTAATCGTATTTTCCGCACCCCCGCCGCCGAAGACAACACCGGCGGCACGGGTTTTCTCGGAAGAATTAGCGCGGCTTCAAGATGTCCAACAACGCCGGGTGGAGGGCCGGGTTGCTCGCCACCACGTCCGTCGAGTGGATCGTCCGCTTCCCGGCCCAGTCGGTGAACTTGCCGCCCGCCTCCTCGACGATGGGGAGCAGCGCCGCCACGTCCCAGGCGTGGACGCCGTGATCGACCATGAGGTCCACGGACCCCTGCGCGACGAGCATGAACCCGTAGAAGTCGCCGAGGCCGCGGGACCGCTCCGTGTTGTTGCTCAGCTCGATGAACTTGTCTAGGTGGCCGGACTTGCGGAACCAGCTGACGCCGGAGTAGCTCATGTACGCCTGGTCGAGCTGCGCGAGCGTCGAGACGTGAATCTTGCGGTCGTCGCGGTACGCGCCGTCCCCGCGGAGGCCGCGCCACAGGTTGCCGAGGGCCGGGGCGTAGGCCACGCCCGCGATGGCGTCGTCCTGGTATTCGAGGCCGAGGAGCGTACCCCAGATCGGGATGTGCCGGACGAACGCCCGCGTGCCGTCGATCGGGTCGATGACCCACCGGTACCCGCTCGCGCTCGGCTCGTCGCCGTATTCTTCGCCGAGGAACCCGTCGTTCGGGAAGTGCTTCTTGATCTGCGTGCGGATCAGCTCCTCCGCTTGCTTGTCCGCCACCGTCACCGGGCTTTGGTCCTGCTTCCACTCGACCTCGAACCCGGAGTCGAAGTACTTCTTCGCCAAGTTCCCTGCTTGTCGGGCCACGTCCACCGCCACCTCGTACCGCGCGCGCCAGTCCTGATTCATTTCGCTCACGTCCCGCTGAGGTTCGCTTTCGCATACGCGGCACAGCCGACGATACCGGAATCGTCGCCGAGGGCCGCCGCCAGACATTTCATGTTTCGCGTGGCGTCCGGCAACGTGTGCCGCTGGGCGATCTCCCAAATTCGCTCGATGAAGCTGTCGCCGAGCGCCTGCGTGACGCCGCCGCCGATGACGACGACCTCCGGGCTGAGCAGGTTGACGACGCTCGCGATCCCGGCCCCGAGGGCGCGGGCCGCGTCGTCGATCAGCACCACGGCGACCGGGTCGTCCTTCTGGTAGAACTCGGCGAGCTGCGAACTCTTGACCTTGCCCAGGTCCACGCCCTTCCACTCTTTTCGGACCCGCTTCGGGGCGTCGTCGAGCATTTCCTTCGCCCGGATCATCTGGTACTTCCGGCCGGCGAGGGATTCGAGCGACGTGCCCCGCCGCCAATGGACGACGATGTGCCCGATCTCGCCGCCGTGGCCGTTGAACCCGGTATGCAGCTTGCCGTCGAGGATGAGGCCGCCGCCGACGCCGGTGCCGACGAAGATGCCGAAGACGTGCCGCGCCCCCTTCGCCGCCCCGTGCGCGAACTCGCCGTACGTCCCCATCCGCACGTCGTTCTCCAGCACGACCGGCCAGGTCCACTCGGCGGGGAGCTGCGACCGCACCTCGACGTTCCGCCAGTCGAGGTTCGGGGCGAACCGGACGACCGGCCCGTCGATCTGGCCGGGGATGCCGAACCCCATGCCCTTCACCGTGGCCGGATCGACGTTGGACTCCTTGAGGACGGACTCGACGGACTGCGCAATCTTCGCGAACACCCCGGCGGGGCCGGCCTGGGCGTCCGTCGGCGTCTTCGCCCGCGTGACGAGCTTGAGGTCGTCGTCGAAGAGGCCGGTCAGGATTTTCGTGCCGCCGAGATCGACGCCGATCCAGTGGGCCGTACTCATGGGAACCTCGCCGCGCGGACGGTTGGTGCAACCGTCATGATAATCACGAGGCGGCGCGAGCGTTCTTCACAAACGCCCGGACTTTCGCGGCGTCCTTCCGGCCGGGCGCAGATTCGACACCACTGGCAACATCGACACCCCACGGCCGGACGACGCGGATCGCCTCGGCGACGTTCTCCGGCGTCAGCCCGCCGGCCAGGATGACCGGCACGCCGGGGTCGAACCCGGCGAGCAAGTGCCACGGGGCCTTGTGCCCGGTCCCGCCCATCTCGCCGGGGACGTAGGAGTCGATCAGCACGGCGGCCGGCCGGTGCGGCGACCGCTCGACGAAAAGCTTCACCGCGGCGAGCGACTCGGCGTCCTTCACGCGGAACGCCGGGAGGTGCAGGAACGGGAACGTGTCCTCGGCGGGCGGCTGGTCGGAGTAGGTTTGCAGCCCGCGGAGGCCGAGTTGGAACGCGAGGGCCGTCGCCTGTCGAACGGGCGTGTCCACGAACACGCCGACCGGCACGACGAACGGCGGTAGCGCGCGGAGGAGCGTCATCGCGGTTTGCGGCTCGACGTACCGCGGCGACTTCGGGTAGAAGTTCAGCCCGACGGCATCCGCCCCGGCGTCGGCGACGAGCCTCATGTCGTCCGGCGTGGTTATGCCGCAGATTTTGACGCGAACCATGCTGTTATTTTACTCGCGGGTGGCCCGCTGAGCCAACGCCACGGCCCCGTGGACGACGACCTCCTCGCCGAGGGCGGCCGGGACGATGTCCGTCAGTCTGGCGAACGGCGGGAAGACGCGCTCCGCGACGGCGGCCCGGATCGGGTCGAAGAACAGCTCGTCGCCGAGCAGCGACACGCCGCCGCCGATGACGACCCGCCGCGGACAGAGTAGCGCGATCGTCTGGCAGATCGCCTCCGAGATGGCGTCCGTCGCTTCCCGCAGCACGCGGCGGGCGAATGCATCCTTCCGCTTCGCGGCGCGGCCGACGAGTTCGCCGGTGACCTTCGCGGCGTCGCCCTCCACGTACTCCAACACGAGCGACCCGGCGGCCTCGCCCTCCTCGGCCAGCTCGCGGGCGCGGAGGCCGATGGCCGGGCCGGACGCGACGTTCTCCAGCGCGACCATCATCGGCGTGCCGGCGCGCGACCAGTCGAGAACCTTGAGGTGGCCGATCTCCGCCGCCCCGCGGCCGACCGCGCGATAGATTTCGCCGTTCAGGATCAGCCCGCCGCCAATGCCGGTGCCGACGGTGACGTAGAAGACCGGCGACAGCCCCCGTCCCGCGCCGAACAGCGCCTCGCCGAGGCCGGCCACGTCCGCGTCGTTGCCGACGACGGCCGGCACGCCGAGCAACTTCGCCACCCATTCCGTCAGCGGGAAGTCGTCCCAGCCGTCGATCTGATGCGACTTGATCGTGCGTTGGGTCGCGTCGTCGAACGGCCCGCCGAACCCGATGCCGACGGCCCGCACCGCAGACTTCGCAATGCTACTTCTCTCCAACAATTCGGGAATCGCGTCCTCGATCTGCTTGCGAATTCCGGCCGCGCCGTTCGCAGGGGTCACGGTTTGCCGCACCACGAATTGTTCGTCGCCGAGCGACAGCAACTTGCCGTCGCCCGCGCCGAGGCCGAGTTGCAGTTTCGTCCCGCCGATTTCGATGCCGAGGTACATCAGAGCCTCCGCTCAGTCGTCGTCATCGTCCTTGTCCTTCTTCGCCTTCACCGGGACGAAGAACGCCGCCCGCACCGGGGCGGGCATTTTGCTCTTCGGCCCCTTCACCGACTTCCAGATGATCTCGTTGAACAGGATGTCGTCCGCCTGGTCCTCCTTCGCCAGGTCGAGTTTCTCGGACAGGGCCGCGCCGAACGCGTCGGCCTTGTTCGTCGCGTCCAGGTCCACCTTCGCCGGGACGTGCTCGTAGGCGGCGAAGTCCGGCGTCGCGGTGAACGAGTTGTACATCGGCCGGGCGGCGGCGTCGAACTGGCTCATCGGCTTCAGCCCGAGGATCAGTTCCATCGTCCGCAACATGCTGCTCGTCGAGTACATCGTCGAATCGACGTGCTTTCGCTTCGTGTAGGGAGAGATCACGAGCGCCACGACCCGGTGGGCGTCCACATGGTCCGGGCCGTTCTGGGCGTCGTCCTCGATCACGAAGATGGCCGTCTCCTTCCAGAACTTCGACTTGCTGACGGCCTCCACGACCATGCCGAGGGCGAGGTCGTTGTCCGCGACCATCGCCGTCGGCGTCGGCTTGCCGACACGCGTGCCGGTCGTGTGGTCGTTCGGCAGCCGCAGGATCGTCATCTGCGGGAACTCGCCCTTCTGCTCGAAGCCCTTCAGCTCCTCGATGAACCGCTCGGCCCGCTTCACGTCGCGGTAGTCCAGGTCGTAGCCGCGGAACCGGGGGTCGAAGTGCCCCTCGAGCGCCTTCACCGTCGCCCGGCTGTCGGCGAACGTGCCGTCGGGCTGCTTCTTGCCGTTCTCGATCCATTCGCCGTAGCTACGGTAGCTCACGCCGGCCTCCTTGCAGCGGTCCCAGATGTAGCCGCCGGCCGGCCGGGCGATGGCGTCCATCGCCCCCTCGGCCGGGTAGCCGAACGTCCCCTTCGGGCTGCCGCGGTAACTCAGCGGCCACATCTTCTCGACGAAGTCGGAGGCATACGCTCCCATCGACCACTCGTGCCCGTCGGCGGACACCTCGCCCTCGACGTAGATGTTGTCGAGCAGCACGAACTCGGTCGCGAGCTTGTGGTGGTTCGGCGTCACCTTCTCCGGGAACAGGCAAAGCGACGGCGCGCCGTTGCCCTGCGGCAGGTCGCCGAACACCTGGTCGTAGGTGCGGTTCTCCTTGATGACGTAGATGCAGTGCTTGATCGGCGACTTCTCGCCGACCTTCCGCGGGATCGGGTTATCGGCCGCGACGCCGGCGGCTTGCGCCTCGTTCTCCTTCTGGAGCGGGCTGCACTCGTAGGCCGTCTTCGAGAACTTCGCCATCTCCGCCGGCGACGGCAGCGGCAGCACGCTGACCGTACCGGAGTAGAGCGAGCCGATGTACTCGATCGTCGAGCGCGGGTTCTCCGGGTTCGCCCCGCTCGGGTTCGCCTTCGACACGCGGCCCTTGCCGTTGGCGACGTACAGCATCTTCTCCTTCGCGTTGTACCGCACGCTCGTCGGATACCAACCCGTCGGGATGAAGCCGAGCGGCTTCGCGGCCTTCCGATCGGCGACGTTGAACACGGCCAAGTTGTTCGCGTCCGCGTTGGCAACGAACAGCATCTCGCCGTCCGGCGTCAGGCAGAGGCTGTTCGGCGTGTTCCCGCTCGGGGCCTGCGGGTAAAGGGCGCAGTGGATCGTCTGCACGGTGTCGCCGGTGGTCGTGTCGAACACGCTCACCTTCGTCGAGTTCGCGCACGACACGTACAGCGTCTTCCCGTCCGGCGACAGCGCCATCTCCGTCGGGTGCGCTGCCGTCGGCCACCCGGCCACGACCTTGTTCGTTTCCAGGTCCACGACCGCCACCTTCGCGTTCGCCCAGAGGGTGACGAACAGCCGCTTGCCGGCCGGCTCGACGAGGCAGGTGTACGGGAACGAGTTGTCCTTCACCGGCGACTTGCCGAGTTCGTCGGCGACGGTCTGGTCGATCTCCCGGCGGTTGTCCGGCGGGCTGGGCGGGTCGCCGAGCGGCTTTTCTGGCTTCGTCACGGCCGCCGTCAACTTGATGACGGCCTTGTTCTCCGGGTTGTCGAGCGGAATCCGGACGACCGCGTCGGCCCACACGGCGGCGACGAATAAGTCCTTCCCCGCCGCGTCGAGCGTCAGCCCGCCGGCGACCATGCGGCCCGTTTCCTTCTCGATGCCGATGGTCTTCGCGTTGTGGAGCAGCCCCTTGTCGAAGTCCCAGACGTGGACGCGGTCGAACTCGCCGCCGCTGGCGTAGAGCTGCTTGCCGTCCGGCGAGAACGCCAGCCCGGTGAACGACTGCGGCAGCGTCGTCCGGGACACGATCTTCCGCGCGGTGTTCGCGAGGCCGAGGATTACGACCTCGTGGTCGCGGTAGCCGTTGTGCAGAACCGCGGCGAACTGCCCGGTCGGGTGGAACTGGATGTTGACGGGGAAGTCGCCGACATCAATGTGTCGGCCGACCGGGTTCAGCTTCCACTGGTTCGGCAGTTGCACGAACCCGTCCCGTTGGAGGCCGGGCAGCACCCGCGCCGGCGGCGGGGCCTTTGCCTTCGGCTCCTGGCCGACGGCCGACGGGGCAAGGAACGGGACGGCGAGCAACAGCGACGAGAGGCGGCGCATGGCGGGTTCTCCGGATGTTCCTCGGCATTATGTTGAAGTGGTGCGTAGAGTGAAATGAAGATGTCGTGATTGTCCGCGAGAACCGCCATGTCCGACGCCTTGCTCGAAGCCATCAGTTTCGCCGCACGCGTTCACCGCCACCAACAGCGGAAGGACAAGGAGACGCCGTATGTGGGCCACGTCTTCCGCGTGGCGATGATCGCCCGGCACGTCCTCGGCGTGGACGACCCGAAGGTCCTCACCGCGGCCGTGCTGCACGACACCATCGAGGACACGACGACCGACTTCGACGAACTGGCCGAGCAGTTCGGCGACGAAGTCGCGACGTGGGTGGCCGCGCTGACCAAGAACACGACGCTGCCGGACGCGGAGCGGGAGGCCGACTACACGCGGCGGCTCGCGGCCGGCGGGTGGCAGGTGTGCGTCTGCAAGCTCGCCGACATTTACGACAACGTGACCGACTGCCGGAAGCTGACCATCGCCCAGCAGCAGAAGGCACTGGCGCGGTCGAAGATGTACCTCGACGCCCTGCGGCCCACACTCACGCCGGAGTCGCGGACGGCGTTCGCCGTCGTTGAAAAGCGGGTCGCCGACCTCGAAAAACACTTGGCGTCGGCTTGAGTTCCTGAGAATAATCACAACATACGCCTCCGAGGACTCCCGATGATCGCGAAGAAGTTGGCCGTCGCCGCCGTCGTGTTGATGTTGGGCGCGGGCGTCGCGTCGGCTTGCCCGTTCTGCTCCGTGCAGGGCCAGACGCTCGCCGGCGAGGTGAACCAAGCCGACCTCATCGTGCTCGGCGTGCTCAAGAACGCGAAGCCGGACCGGAACGACTTCTCGAAGGGCACGACGGAGCTGCACATCGACTCGGTCGTAAAGGACCACCCGTACCTGAACGGCAAGAAGGTGCTCGTCCTCCCGCGGCTGATCCGCATCGACCCGGCCGCGGCCGAGGTGAAGACGCTCGTGTTCTGCGGCCTCTACAGCACGACCTCGGACACCGCCGCCGCGGCCGTCGCGTCCACGGCCGTCCTCGTGAACTTCGACCGCTACCAGCTCGACCCGTACCGCGGCGACGAGTTGGAGAAGGACAGCAAACTCCCGGCGTACCTCAAGGGCGCGGCCACCGTCCGCGAGAAAGACCCCGTTTCCCGGCTGACGTACTTCTTTGACTACCTCGACTCGCCGGAGTCGAAGATTTCGACCGACGCGTTCCTGGAGTACGCGAACGCCGACTACAAGGACGTGCGAACGACATCGGAGAAGGTCAACCTCGACAAGGTTCTCGGTTGGCTCGAGGACAAGCAGACGCCGGCGTCCCGGTTCGGCCTCTACGGGATGATGGTCGGGCACAGCAAGAAGCCGGAACACGCGGCGGCGCTGAAGGCGATCCTCGACAACCCGAAGCAGCAGTATTCCAGCGGCCTCGACGGCGTGCTGGCCGGGTACATCCTGCTCGACCAGAAGGCCGGGTGGCAGTACCTGCTCGACACCCTGAAGGACGAGAAGAAGGACTTCCAGGTTCGGTACGCCGGGCTGCGCGTCCTGCGGTTCTTCTGGGAGAGCCGGCCGGACGTGATCCCGCACGAGCAAGTCGTCGAGGGGATGAAGTTGCTCGTCACGCAGTCGGACATCGCCGACCTGCCGATCGAGGACCTGCGGAAGTGGGAGCGGATCGACGTGGCCGAGTGGATTCTAAAGTACGGCCAGCAGGACTCGCACGCACAAATCCCGATCGTCCGCCGGGCCGTGCTGCGGTACGCCCTGACGGTGGAAGCGAAGTGCGAGCCGGCGAAGGTCTACGTTAAGGAGGCCGAGAAGAAGGACGCGGAGCGGGTCAAGCTGGTGCGAGAGATGCTCGCCGACGAGAAGCCGAAGGCCGTGCCGCCGGCCGTGAAGCAGTAGTCGGCTGGACACGGCGGCCGGGAATCGGGTCTACTCTCCGACGCCACCCGAGGGTTAACCGTGAGAGTAGCCGCCGCCTTCGTCCTGCTCGTTCTTTCGGCCCCGCTGTTCGCGTGCAGCTTCTGCGGCGACGGGTTCAGCCGCCGGCAGCCGTTGCGGGAGCGGTTCGCGGAATCGAAGGTTGTCATCGCGGGCGTGCTGAAGAACCCGGTCGCCCGCGACGACGGGACCGGCACGACCGAGTTCCACATCACGCACGTTCTGAAGGCCGACGCGGCGCTCGGCAAGGCAACGGCCATCACGATTCCGCGATACCTGCCGGTCGTCGCCGACACGCCGCCGGACTACCTGTTCTTCTGCTCCGTCGTGGACGGCAAGGTCGAGCCGACGCACGGCATCCCCTGCACGAAGGCCGTCACCGAGTACCTCGCCGCCGTCGCGAAACTCGACCCCAATTCCGTTGAGCAGCGGCTCGGCTACTTCTTCCGACAACTCGACGCGCCGGACCCGACGGTTTCGGCCGACGCGTTCATCGAGTTCGCGCGCGCCCCGGACGCGGACATCGTGAAAGCGCGGGCGTACCTCGACCGCAAGAAGATTCGCGGGTGGATCGCCGACCCGAAGACGCCGGAGGAGCGGGTCGGGGTGTTCGGCCTCCTGCTCGGCCTCTGCGGCGACAAGGCCGACGCCGACTGGCTGCTCGCGGAGTTGCGGGCCGCGAAGCCGAGTGAGCGCGTGTCAGCAAACCTCGGCGGTTTGCTCTGCGGATTGATCCTGCTGAACCCCGAACACGGTTGGAAGCTGACGGCCGAGGTTCTCGCGTCGCCGACCCGCGGGTTCAGCGACAAGTTGAACGCGATCTCCGCCCTGCGATTCTTCCAGGCGACGCGGCCGAAGGAGTGTAAAGAACAGATTCTGACATGCCTGAAGGTGGTGGTCGCGAACAACGACCTTGCGGACCTGGCGATCGACGACCTGCGCCGCTGGGGCTGGTGGGACCTGACCGGGACGGTGCTGGAGCAGTACGCGAGGCACGCGGCCCCGTCGGTCCGCCGCGGCGTCGTCCGGTACGCACTGCAGTGCCCGGAGGAGACCGCGAAGCGGTTCGTCAACGACGTGCGGGCGACCGACCCGGCACTGGTCAAAAAAGTGGAAGACGGCCTGAAACTCTACGAGAAAAAATAGGGCGAAAGCCCGCGGATGAACATCCGCGGGCAGACCACCTCACTTCGCGAACTGCCAGTTCTCGTCAAAGATCCCCGCCGCCACCACCTCCGCCGCGGCCGGGTCCGCCTTCGTCGGCGACGGCTTCAGCACCGCCCAATCGCCCAGCCGCGGGTAGAGCTGCGCGTTCGTGCCCTTCAACTCCGCCGCGTGGAACGTGTGCCCACTGTTCAGCACCACGTACCTCCCCGGCACGGCCGGGTGCGGGTAGATCATCGCCGGCACGTGCGTCTTCGCGTCGTACTCGACGCCGTTGACGACCAGCTTCTCGGCCGTCCACGCGATCGGCAGCTTCGGCAGCACGGCCTTGATCGCCGGGTTCGTGTCCGGCGTGCCGAACAGGATGGCCGAGTGCCCGGCCTTCTCGCCGACCGGCAGCGTGCCGCGGAAGAACTTGTCCCACTCGTACCCGAACCGGTCGAACGCGGCCTTCGCCCACCCGTCGCCGGTCGGCCCGACGACGCGGAATGGCGTGTGGAACACGTCGTCGATCGGGCCTTGCAGCCCCGGCGACTTCCGCAGCCCGCCGGCGTCCTTCGCGACGGCCCAGCCGTGGCCCCCCTTCGTGAAGCTCGTTCCGGCCAGCTGCTTCCCGTCGATCACGACGCCGGAAACGCCGACCTCCTTCGGCAGGTTCAACGTCAACCGGCTGACGTTCTTCGTCGAGACGACGACTTGCTTGTCCTTCAATTCCGCGTCCACGACGGCCTTCTCGTAATGCCGTTCGAGGCCGTCGATGGTGACCCAATCGCACGTCGGGTAGCGGAGGGTGTAGGTCACGAACCGCACCCGCGGGGCGACCTTCGGCCGGCCGTCCTTCAGGTACTTCTCGAACTCGGTTTCGACCTTCGCCAGCCACTCCGGCGGCTGCTTGTGCTCCAACCCCGGTGCGACGAGGTGCGTGAACCGCAGCGACTCTTTGAACTCCTTGAGAGCGTTCTCGATGTTGTCGGCCGCCGCCTTCTGCGGGTCCTTCTCGCCGGAGTACGCCACGACCGGCACGTTGAATACGTTCTCCGCGTAGTTCACCGCGTCGTAGATTTTTAGGCATCGCTCCTGGTGGTCCGGTAGCGTCGGCAGGTTCTTGATGTACCCGTGCGTTGTCGTGAACCCGGCCCCCGGACTGATCGCGACGAACTTCGACGGGTGGTGCAGGCCGATGTGCCACGTCCCGGCCCCGCCCATCGAAAACCCGCGCAGGACGACCCGCGACTCGTCGATACGGCCCTTCTCCTCGCCCAGAAAGTGGCCGACGGCCTCGAACACGTCCTGCTCGCCGGCCCAGCGGTAGGCGTTGTTCCCGCGGCCGTAGATTTCCAGGACGACGCGGTCGGTCTTCGACCCGCCCTTCGCGGTCTCCTTCCCGTTCAGGAACTTCACCTCGGAGAGCGTCTGGTCGCGGCCGTGCAGCACGACATCGAGCCGCCATTTCTTGTCGCCGGTCCCGAAGCCGTCCGGCAGCAGGACGCTGTACGGCTGGACCGAGCCGTCGATCTTCGAGCGGTACGCCCGTACGACCGGCTTGCCGCGCACGTCCCGCCACGGGGCCTTCCCGCCGGCCGCGGCCTTCGCCCGCGCCAGCCCGGCGTCCAGGACCGTCAGCGTTTGCTTGGCGGAATCCTTCGCGAAGAACTCGCCGTGCCGCGTCGCCCACTCGGCGGCCTTCAGGTAAACCTCCACGTCCGGCGACGCGGCGGGAATCGCGGCGACGGCCTTCCGCAACTGCTCGGTCTTCGCCGCGATCTGCTTCTGCGATTCCGCGTCGAGGGCCACGGCCTTCGGCGTCTCGAAGTTCGGCTGCGCGAATAGCGGCGTCGCCGACAGAATCGCTGCCAAGAGCGCGATAGGAGTTCTCACGGCCGGTCCCCACGGGTGCGGAAGAGGGTCTGTGGGAACACGGTAGCGATTGCTCCCGCGGGTCGCAAGCGCCGGCCCCGGCCGTACAATGCCCCGCACGGGACGGACCGGCCGTCCCGGCGCACCCCGTAGGAGACACACTCATGTCGATCAAACTGCTGCTGCTCTGCTTCGTCGGCCTGGCCGTCCTCGCCGCCAACGGGGCGCGGGCCGCCAACCCGGTGGCCGTCGTCGAAACGTCGATGGGCACGATCAAGATCGAGCTGGACGAGGCGAAGGCCCCGATCACGGTCAAGAACTTCGTCACCTACGCCGAGGCGAAGCACTACGACGGGACGATCTTCCACCGCGTCATGGGGGCGGAGAACACGCCGAACAAGAAGGACTTCATGATCCAGGGCGGCGGGTTCGAGCCGGGGATGAAGCAGAAGAAGACGATGGACGCGATCAAGAACGAGGCGTCCAACGGCCTCAGCAACAAGAAGGGGACGATCGCCATGGCCCGGACGAACGACCCGGACAGCGCGACCAGCCAGTTCTTCATCAACGTCGGGGACAACACGTTCCTGGACAAGTCGTCGCAGAGCGACGGGTACGCGGTGTTCGGCAAGGTGACCGAGGGCATGGACGTGGTCGAGAAGATCAAGGCCGTGCCGACCGGCAACAAGGGCGGCCACGGCAACGTCCCGACCGAGGACGTGGTCATCAAGTCCGTGAAGATCGAGAAGAAGTAGCCACCGGACGTGGAACCCGGAGCGGTAGCGACGGGGTGTGGAGGCAGCCTCTTCACCCCGTCGCTACCGCTCCGGGTTCTACTGTTTTTGGGCGGTCACTCCGCCGGTTCGAGCTCGGCGGTCATCGACCCCTGGCACCGCTTGATCGTCGGGTCCGGGCCGTAGGCGTGGATCTGCTCCTGCTTCAACTCGGCGACCTCCTTCGCGCCGGTGAAGACGACCGCCCGCCCCTGCTTGTCCACCTCGTCGGCCAGCTTGTACCCCTTCTCGACCGGGTGGCCGAACAACTCCTTCAGCATCAGGATCACGTAGGCGTAGGAGTGGTCGTCGTCGTTGAGCAACACGACGTGGTACGGGGGCTGGCGGCGGGTCCGCTGTTCGCTCTCCGTTTCCAGTTCCGGCAGTGTCGCCGTGTCGCTCATCGTGCGGACCTCCCGTGTCGGCTACTTGACTTCGAGCTCGGCCGTCGAGCGGACGCCGGGGCCCCGCGCGTGGAGGCCGGTCCCGCCGACGTTCGGCCCGAGCCGGCCGAGGCAGACGAGGGCGATGTCGTCGTTCTGCGGCCGCCCGCCGGCGTGCTTGCGGACCGCCTTCACGAGCCGCTCGCCGAGCGCCCGCGGCCGGTCGATCGGCCCGAGCGGCGACTCGCGGGTGAGCGTCGCCGTGATCCCCTCGTACCCGAACATCGCGTCCGCCGGGGACATCGCGTCCGTCACCCCGTCGGTGAACACGACCAGGTTGTCCCCCGGATCGAGCGCCACCTCGACCGCCTCGTAGGGGAACCCTTCCACGATGCCCAGGGCGAGGCCGCTCTGCTCGTTCGTGATGACCTCTTCCAGGCTCCGGTCGTCCACCCGGTACCGCATCGGGTTCAGGTGGCCGGCGTTCACCATCGTGACCTTGTGCGTGGCCGGGTCGAGGACCATCGCGGCCATCGTCACGAACCGGTCGCCGATGCCGCCGCGGATGAGCTGGTCGCTGAGCATCTGGATCGCCGTCGGCACGTCCGGCTGCGTCAACATGCAGAACCGGGCCTCGGCGCTCAGCTTCGCCATCAGGAGCGCGGCGGGGACGCCCTTCCCGGCCACGTCGCCGAGGAGGACGGCGATCCGGCCGTTCGGCAGCGGGATGAACGTGTAGTAGTCCCCGCCGACCGTCTGGGCGGCGCTGTAGTCGCTGAAGAACTCGTACCCGTCGATGGCCGGCATCGTCCGCGGCAGGAAGTCGAGCTGCACCTTCCGGGCGATCTCGATCTCGTTCTGCAACTTCTCGCGGGCCATCGTGACCTCGTGCAGCCGGGCCTTCTCGATGGCCACGCCGGCGAGGTTCGCCACGATCATCAACAGCCGCAGGTCGTCCTGCTTGAACTTCTTGCCGCGGTCCTGGGTGTCCAGTTGCATCGCGCCGATGGCCACGCCCTCGGCGTTCGTGAGCGGCACGCACATCACGGACCGGATGCGGAACTCGGCGATGGACTGGGCCGCCCCCAGGGCCATGTCGCTGGACGCGTCCTCGCTCAGGTACGCGGTCTGCGTCTCCATGCACTTCCGCACGATCGTCCGGCTGAACCGGTGGTCGTCCGCCGACCCCTGCCGGCGGGCCTTCACCACCTTCGGGATGAGCTTCTTGTCCTCGGCCAGGATGATGAAGCACCGGTCGGCCTGGCGGAAGACGCCGAAGCTCGTGTCCGCGATGGACGACAGCAGCGGCTCGAGGTCGAGCTGCTTCGACAGCCCGATGCTGATCTCCAGTAGCGCCCGCAGCTTGTCGCTCGGCTGGCCGCCCAGGAGGTCCGCCTCGGAACTCTTGGAAACCATGTGCTCGATGCTGCTGTTGTCGCTCTTCAGGTCCTCGTCCACCGTGTCGTTCGCGTCGGCCTGGCGGCCGAACTCGGCCGGCAGGATCGGCTTGCCCGGCGGCGGCGGCGGGGCCTTCTCCACCTGGAACAGGTACTGGAAGTCGCAAATCTTGATCCGGTCGTCGTGCTTCAGCACGTGCCGCTCGGTGATCTCGCGGTTGTTCACGATCGTCTTGTTGCGGCTCTTCAGGTCCTCGATGTAGAACTGCCCGTTCTCGTTGACGATCCGCGCGTGCTTGCGGCTGACGGCGTGGTTCGGCACGACGATCCCGCACACGTCCTCCCGGCCCATGACGACCTCGTCGGCGGTCAGCTGGTACGTCTGGCCGGGGCCCGTCATCCCTGGGGCCTTAATCAATTTCAAGGTTGGCATGGCGATACCGCGGATGAATCGGGTGTCGGCGCGGGAGAACGGTACGCCGAACCCGAGACGGATGAAACTTTTGATGATCCTACCCGGATTGTCCGGGGGATGCAAGGAAACCGGACGACCGGCGGGCGACGGGCGGCCCCGAGTGAGGAGCGACACCGCCGGCCGGTTTTTGCCCGCTTTCCGCCGCCGGACGGAAACTAGGATAGAATGGGCGTACCGCGTTTTCTCGTGGGGAACGAACCATCATGGCGAAAAATTCGCCCCGAAAGCGAAAGCCGAAGCCCCGCGTCGGCGGCATAATTGGCGTCGGCCTGGACAACCGGGACGGCGAGAAGCGGATCACCCGGACGGAGGAGATGGTCCTCGTCGGCGGGTCCGCGGAGACGCACGAGCGGATGCAGGAGACGGCCATCAAGTTTAGCGAAGGACTGGAGAAGTTGGGGAAGAAGCTGCCGGAGGTGTCCGTGAAGCAGGCCCTCGACCTGCTCCGGGAGGCCCACGAGCGGACCGGCCGGTGACCCGCCAATTCCGCCCGGCCTTGTACGAATAACACGTCACGAAACCTTTCGATCCCGGTCGGGGTATGACTCACCGAGGCTGGCCGTGACCGCCGACACCGACGTTGAACTGGTCCGGCGGTGTCTGGGCGGTGATGCCACGGCGATGCGATGCCTCGTCGAGCGCTTCCAAACCGACGTTTACGGCCTGTGCGTGCGGTTGCTACACCACGCCCAGGACGCGGAGGACGTGGCCCAGGAGGTGTTCATCCGCGTGTTCCGCAGCCTGAACCGGTGGGACAGTTCCCGCCACCTGCGGCCGTGGATCCTGGGCATCGCGATCAACCGCTGCCGGACGGCGATGGCGAAGCGGGTGAAGCGGCCGGAGACGGTCGATTACCTGCACGAGACGGCCGGGAAGGACGCGGAGGACGACAGCCAGGAGCTGACGGCCGCGATCCGGGCGGCCGTGGACGAGATGCGGGCGGACTACCGCGAGGTGTTCGTCCTGTTCCACGAGCGGGGCCGGTCCTACGAGGAAATCTCGGAAGCGATCGACCGCCCGGTCGGGACGATCAAGACGTGGCTGCACCGGGCGCGGACGGAAATCCTCGGCCGCCTCCGCCGCCACGGCCTCGTCCCGGCGGACGACGAACCTGCCAAGCGTGTAGAAGCGTAGAAAATACCATGACCGACGACCGGCCACTCACGATGCCCCCCGCCTGCGCCGCGTTCGACGCGACGGTGCAGCGCGTCCTCGACGGCGACCTGCCGCCGGCGGCGCTGGCCGAGGCCCACGCGCTCGACTGCCACGAGTGTCGCGAACTGGCGGGGGCCACGCGGGTACTCCTGGAAGGTCTGGCTACCATCCCTTCGCCGGTCCCGCCGGCGGATTTCGCGGACCGCATCGTTCCCGCGGCGGTCGCCGAGAGGAAGCGCTCGGCCGACCGCCGGTGGACGGCCCGCGTCGCCGCGTTCACGCTCGCCGCGTCCGTGCTGACGGCGTTCGTGCTGGCGAACCCGTGGCGGCCGACCGCCCCGCGCTCGCAGGAAATGGTCGCCGTGACAAAGACGCCGCCGTCGGTCGCGAAGTCGTTCGCGGAGGCGGGGTCGGCGTTCGTCTCGCTGACGAAGCGGGCCGCCGACGAGTCGTTCGCCCCGGCGAAGAGTCTGTTCGCGAACATCGACCTCCCGAAGCCTACTCCCGCCGTCGCCCCGCCGGACGCCCCGGACGCGGCGTCGGCCGTGCGGCCGATTACGAACACCGCGAAGCGGGCGCTGAACCTTTTCATCCGCGACGTGGGCGGGCTGGCGACGATCCCCCAAATGAAGTCCTAGCGGGAGCCGGTGGACCCCATGCGAACCCTTCTGCTGCTCGCCCTCCTCGCGGCCCCGGCCGCCGCACAACAACCCTCCGCCCGCGACGAACTCCTCCGCCTCGTCCCCAACGACACCGCCATCTGCTTCGTCGTGCAGGGCTTGCGCGAGCGGTCGAAGACGGTGTCCGCGTCGCCGCTGGCCGAGTGGGTGAGCGCGAAGTACAAGCCGCTCGTCGGGGCCGCGCCGGAGGTGCAGAAGCTCAAGGACGTGGAGGCCCTGTTCACCACGTTCCTCGGCGTGTCGCTGACCGACCTCCGCGACGACATCTTCGGCGACGCCATCGTGCTCGCGTACCAGCCCGGCCCGGTCGGAAGGCCGGAGGCCGAGCAGGGCTGCGTGATGGTCAAGGCCCGCGACCCGGCGAAGCTGGCGAAGCTCGTCGCGCAGCTCAACAACGTGCAGAAGTCCACGAAGGAACTGACCGGCGTGGACGAGCGGGTCCACCGCGGGCAGGCGTTCTACAAGCGGGCGAAGGCGGACGGGAAGGACGAGTTCTACCTGCTGAAGGACGGGCTGTTCGTGTTCGCGGCGCAGGAGGCGTCGATCCACGCGGTCATCGACCAGGCCCAGGCCGCGAACGCCGAACCGAGCGCGGTCGAGAAGTCGATCCGGCAGCTCGGCGTGCAGGACTCGTTCCTGCTGTGCTGGTTCAACCCACGGAAGCTCGACGCCGAGGTGAAGGCCCACGTCGCGACGGCCGGGTCGGCCCAGGACAAGGCGGCCCGCCAACAGTTCGCGCAAGTTTGGTTCGCCCTCGACAACCTCGCGATCTATTTGGATGCCGGGAAGGACCTGGAACTGGGCGTCGCGGCCGCGTACCGGGCGGACGCGATGCCGACCGAGTTGCGGACCATGCTGAAGCCGAACCCGACGCCGTCTTCGCTCTGGCAGTCGATCCCGGAGGACGCGCTGGTGGCCGTCGCCGGGCGGGTGACGGGGAGTCAACTGCTGGACGTGCTGCTCGCGTTCTCGCCGCCGGACGAGCGGGCGGCGGCCCGGCAGGAGGTCGAGAAGGCGATCGGGGCCGTCGTCGGCAAGGACAAGCTGCCGCCGATGCTCAAGGGCGTCGGCCCGGACTGGGGCCTGTGGGTCGCGCCGCCGAAGCAAGCCGGGTGGGTTCCGAACGTCACGGTCGCCGCCCGCGTGAACGATTCCGATGCGTCCGTTCCCGCGTCCGTCCTCAAGACGCTCGGGTTCTACGCTCAGCTGGCCCAGGTCCACTACAACCGCGACCACGACGACCAGATCGAGTCGAAGGACCAGCCGCTCGGCAACGTGGAGATGACCGTCTTCACCAACCCGAAGCTGTTCCCGCCCGGCGTCCAGCCCGCCTACGGTCTGACCGACGGCCACCTCGTCCTCGGCGGGTCGCCGGACCTCGTGCGTTCCTTCCGCAAGCCGGCCGGCGAGCCGAAGCCGACGGTCGAGGCCCCGGTCCTCCGCGTCAACGGCCTCCGGCTGCACGAGTACCTCGGCGCGCACGCGAAGGACATCGCCGGGTGGGTGGCCGACCGGCAGGACCGGCCGTTCGACGACGTGAAGAAGGAGATCGAGACGGTCGGCGAGTTCCTCGCCGTGCTGGACCGGGCGGAGGTGTTCGTCCGCGGCGACGGCGGCGTGGCCCGGTTCGCCGTCCGGTTGAAGTTCGTCAAGCCGCTCGCAAAATAGGCAGGCGTCCTGGGACCGCGGGCGTCCCGACCGCCACGGCCCCGGGCGCGTAAGACGGGTCCCCCAACGCAGGAAGGTGGGCGGGCGGGACGCCCGCGGTCCCAGGACCAAGCCACGCCGTTTAGAACCCCAAGCGACCCACCTTGAAGGCTTCCACGGCCGACGTTCGACTCGCGTGGCTGCTCCGGCTCGTCGGCGCGGCGCTGATCCTGGCCCTCCCCGCGAGCGTCCTACCGTTTTCCACGATGAACGCCGTCCACCGCGACGCGCTCGGCCTCGGCGAGCTGCCGGACGCCGTGATCGTGCAGTACCTCGCCCGCACCGCGTCGCTCTTGTACGCCGTCCACGGGGCGGTGCTGGTGTTCGCCTCGTTCGACGTGCCCCGCTACCGGCCGCTGATCGTCTTCCTCGGTTACTCAAACGGCCTGTTCGGAGGGGCCGCGTGCGCCGTCGATTTGATCTTCGGGATGCCGCTGTGGTGGGCCGCGTGGGAGGGGCCGCTCATCGTCGCGGCGGCTTTTCTGACGGTCCGGCTGGCGAAACGGGGGGCCGATTCTTCGGATTTTGCGCAAGTTTCGTAAAGTTCGGCGTCCGCGGCTGTATTCCCTCATGAGAACCCCGGCCCGCCAACGCCCGACCGACCGGTGGGTTATAATCACGGGGAAGAGCGGGAGGAAACAACCATGCGGCGCATCACCCTTACGGCACTCTTCGCCCTCGCCGGTCTCGCGGCCCTGACCCCGACGGCGTCGGCGCAGATTTTCAACCCGTGGGGCCTCGGCAGCCAGCCGAACCCGTGGGTCTACCAAACGGTCCGCCCCGGCCAGTATTACAGCGGTCAGTTCCTCGGCCGACTGCCGAACGGCACGCCGGTCGTGAACCCGTGGGTCCGGCCGACGGTTTACCCGGTCATCCCGGCCCAACTCTACAACTACTCGGTCAACTACAACTACCAGTCGCTGTGGAACCCGAGCCTGTACCCGGCGTACAGCCTGAATTACAACTCGAATTTTAACTACGGGTTCAACAACGACCTCCGGATTCAACCCGTGGAACAAGAAGTCGGGCGGCTCGTCCCGGTGAACCGCGACCTGGCCGTGAACCCGGTCAGCGGGACGGTCTGGAAGCCGAGTCGTGGGATCGCGCTGACCCGCGAGGGGGCGTTCTACCGGATTCCGGGGACCGGCTCCCTTAGCCCGTGGGGGACGTACCTGCCGGGCAGCGGCGTGTACGTGAACCCGTTCACCGGCACGCGGTACGACCCGTACACCGGCACCATCGTTCGTTAAGGCAGAGCAGGATTGAGAACAGGACGGGCGGCGACTTTCGCCGCCCGTCGTTCGTTTACACGAGCCGCCTCTTCAAGAGTTGCTTCCCCAACACCGGATCGCGTTCGGTGAACGGCCCCTCGACGGCGTCCTTGCCCAGCAGCCGGGCGAACATCTCGAACTTCGCGTCCAGGTCGTCGGCGTGGTGGAGGATCAGCACCTCCGGGATCATCGGCAACTTCGGCGACCCCCACTCCGGCCGCGTCAGGTGCGTCAGGATGACGTGTTCGAGCAGTTGGAGCAACTCCGGGTTGAACTCCGGGATCGCGCGGGCCGCGTCCCGTACCAAGTCACGCGAAAGTTGGACGTGCCCGATCAAGTGCCCCGCGACCGACAATTCCGAAGTCTGTCCGTCTCCCGTCACCGTCAGTTCCGCGACGCGGCCGATGTCGTGCAGCACGGCCCCGGCGACGACGAGGTCGCGGTTGAACGGCTTCAGGTTCGGGAACCGCTCCGCGTACCGGTCGGCCAGCCAGCAACAACTCCGCGTCACGTTCAGAACGTGTTCCAGCCACCCGCCGGGGAACGGGTAGAACGTCTTCAGTGTCGCGGGTAATTTCTTGAGTGTGTCGGCGTGCGTGTCCAACAGGTCGATGACGAGTTGCTTCAGCGGCGGGTCTTCGACTTCCTCATCGACCAGCGCCAGCAACTCGGCGAGCATCACGTGCGAATCGAACCGCGACCGCTCGAAGAACTCGGCCTCGTCCACGTCGTCCGCGTCCGTCGCCGCGCGGATCATGACGACTTCGATCTGCGGGCCGTACTTCTCGTGCTCGGCGTAGACGCCGCGGACCTTGTACACCGTGCCCGGCTGCCACGCCTTCTCGCAGTCGTGGAACAGCGGCGAATCGGACCACACGGCGCACGAGACGGTCTTCCGCCGGTCGCGGAACTTGCAGTTGAAGAATGCCTTGCCGTCGCGGGTGGACGTGCGGGTCTTCTCGGCCAAGAGCGCGAAGAAGTCGGCCGGCCCCTGACCGGCGACGAGTTCGTGCAGCTTCAGGATCGGCGGCTTGTCGCGGGCCATGTCATCGGACCAAGTTGTACAGGAACGGCGGCCTCGCCCAGTCCCACAGCCGCGACGGGTCGGCGTCGGCCGTCACCGGGTCGGAGTTCCACAGCCACGCGTCATAGTACAGGCACGGGGCGTGAATCGCGAACGAGAACAGCCCGACGGCCGCGAGGACGACCCACCCAGCGCGGCGAGAGAGGAGCCACGCGACCGGCCGCACGAGGAAGAGTGCGAGGATCGGGACGACTTCCGCAACCAGCCGCGAGCCGTAGCAGAGGCCGCCCCACCAGATCGGCCACGACGCGATGAGCAGCAGGTGAAGCCCGACCATGCCGACGGCGAACGCCGTCCAGCCGCGGGGTTGTGCGTCCCCTTCACGAGCCGCCGGAATCATTCGCAGGATCAGGAGCAACAGCCACGGCTGGTAGACGAGCAGCCCGCGGCCGGGGCTGACCAGCACGCCCCAGAGGTTCTCGCCGGGGAACCACCGCTCGGCTAAGACGGCCATCGACGGGCCGAACGGCGTGCGGTAGATCGACCAGTACAGCACGCCCCACGGCAGATACCACAGCGCCGCCAGCAGCGGGAGCAACAGCCCGCGCCGCCAATCGCGGGCCAGCACCCAGAGGCCGAACGGCACGAGGAACGTCACCGCGGACGGCCGACACGCGAGCATCCATCCGCACGCCAGCGATTGCGCGAGCAACCCCTTCCAACCCGGCCGGCCGTTCGCGCGGAACTCGACGAGCAGGGCGAGCAGCATCCAGAAGACGACGCCGCCTTGCTGCCACAGCAGCAGGCCGAGCGTTGAGGCAAAGACCGACCCCGCCGCCATCAGCCACGTCACGGCGAACGCGGCCGACGGCGGGCCGAAGTGCAACGCGATGAGGAAGAACATCCCGAGCGAGCACCCGGCCGTGATTGCCGCCGTCAGTTTCTCGATGCTCAGGTGTAACTCGTCGTCCATCAGGTCGTGGCCCGTCGCCCCGGCGAGGGCGACGACCGGGCACGCGAACGCTTCCATCCCGGCCGGGTACGCGGAGTAGCGGCCGGCGCGACAGGGAACCTCGCGGATGAAGTAGGCGTGTCCTGGGCCGTAGGCGTCCCACCGCCGGAAGCACGACGGCGGCTCGAAGCGCGACAGTTCGCGGTCGCCGTGCTGGTAGAGCTGCACCACCGTCGGCACGACCGGCAGCGTGTCGCCGGTCCAAACCTCATGCGTCGTCTTCGCGTAGAAGAAGCTCGCCGGGAGCGCCACGCCGAACAGCGCGACGAGAATGCCGACCCTGTCCGTCGGCCGCGCCCGGAGGCGGATGCTGATTTCAGAGAGGCGAGCGATGAGCGAAGTCGGCAGCGAGAGTAGCACCGTTAGCCCGAGGCCGGTGACGAGCGAGAACCGACCGACGCGGTGCGCCACCAGACCGGACGTATAGTTTCGGAACAAGTACGCGACGACGAACGTGAGCAGCAGCACCGCCGCGCGGCGGGTCGCCGTCTTTCGGTCTAGAAGTTGCGCGGCGGACGTGAGAATCGTGAGGCCGAGCAGCACGGCCGGTCCCGTCGTGCGGACGCGGCCCCAGATGGTCGCGTAGACCATCCCGACGGCAGCGAGAAACAGCGCCCACTCGACGGCGGACTTCACCGACAACCGGCGATGGTTCGCGATTTTCGGCGCGGAAACGGAAAGGCCAACCATCGTCACCCTCGGATCGGGGTGACGAGGATACCACCGCGGGAGAAATGGCGTCAACGCGAGCGGGAACAGTAGAACCCGGAGCGGTAGCGACGGGGTGTTGCGGAACACCCCGTCGCTACCGCTCCGGGTTCCACGAGATTACGCGATCAGCATCGACGATTCGGACTGCTGGAGGATTTGCTTCGCCACCGCGTTCGGGTGGTAGCCGGCCGGCAGTCGGACCAGCCGCTTCGCGTGGGCGGCGCACAGCCGCTGGACTTCGGGGAAGTCGAGCGTCGCCCACCGCACGGCGAACAGCACGAGCGACACGTCCGGCCGCGCGATGTTCGCCTCCGCGTCCGGGCCGCACACCCACCGGAGTTCCGCCAGTTCCAGCGCCCGCTCGAGTTGCAGCTTCTCCGCCGGGCGGACGTGGCCGCCGATCAGCACGACCTTCGCGCCGCGCAACCGGGCGGCCGTCGCGGGCACGTCGGGGGAGTAAATCCGCGTCCCCTCCGGCACGATCAACTGGCCGGCCAGGAACTTGTCCACTTCGCTCAGTACGGCCGCCGCCTTCACGGGGACCATCACGTCCTCGGGGATGCCGTCCAGCACCGGTAGCAGCCCGTCCCGCAGCTCCGGGCTGTTCGCCGGGATGCCGGTGCTCACCGCCTCGTCGAGCAGTTCCATCACCCGCGGCCACTCGTCGTACCGCTCCGGGCCGTCCGCCGCCGCCTTCTTCAGCTTGAACTTCAGGTTCGCGAGCACCTTCTTCGCGCCGCTCGTTTGCTTCTTGAGCGCGCCGAGCGGTTCGGCCGCCGCCGCGATCCGCTTCCGCAGGTCCGGCCACGTCCGCGGATCGACCCGGTCCTCCCGCCGCAGGTAGCGGTGGATGTACGTGTTCCGGGCCGTCGCCAGCTCGCGGACCGTCACGTAGAGCTGAATCTGGTCCGCGTCCGGCCGCGGGTTGCCGGTGTCGATCACGGCGGAGAAGAGCAGCGACTGCGCCTCGGCCGCGAGGTTGAGCGCGAGCAGCATCTGGTCCGGCTCGACCTTCGCCGCGGGGTCGGTGGCGAGTTGCAGCAACTCGGCCGCGTCGGCGGCCGTGACGTACCCGCCGACGAGGTCCTCCCAAACGACCGACGACCGCGACAGCGCGGACATGTCTAGCATCCAGAGCGTACACTTCGGCAACTTCTCCGCGTGCGACCGCACCTCCGCGACGGCCGACAGGTACTGCCCTTCGTCCATCAGATTGGCGTACTTCTTGCTCACCAGCCGGGCCGCCTCCCCCTTCGTCCGGCAGCGGGCGGCGATGATCGCCGGCTCCTGCGGCATCCAGCCGAGCGAGTCGCCGGACTCGTGCTCCTCCGCCCGCCGGACGGCGTGCGCGATCACGGTACTCGGCGACGGGTGGTGGATGTTGACGGGGATCGGCGGGGCCGCGGGCCGCGGCGGGGGCGGGTCCGGGGCCGGAACGTCCGGCCGGGGCACGGCTTCGGACCAACCGGCCAGGGCGCGGCCGAGCGTCGCGACCTCGTGCCGCAGTTTCGGATCAGTTTGCACCAGCTGCTGGACGCGATCCAACAACGGGGCGAGTGCCGACAGCAAGTCACCGGACATGAGGTAGTCACTGTTGAGTGGGCTTGACGCAATCCTATAGAGTGTAAAGATCATGTAAAACAAAAAAAATCCGGCGGGTCATCCCGCCGGATTCGACCTGTTCCTCAAAATCGGACTACGCGCTCTTCTTACCCGGTTTCCGCTCGAACAGCCGCCGCGTTCCGCGGACCACGTCGGCGCTGACGACGTGCGTGCCCTTGTGTTCCAGGTCGGGCAGTTCGTACATCACGTCCACCATCAGGTCCTCGACGATCGCCCGCAACCCGCGTGCCCCGGTGTCGCGGGCCTTCGCCAGCCGCGCGATCTCCCGCAGCGCGCCGTTCTCGAACTCGATGTTCGCCCCTTCCATCTCGAATAGCTTCTGGTACTGCCGCACGAGCGCGTTCTTCGGCTCGGTCAGAATCTTGATGAGCGCGTCCTCGTCGAGCGGGTCGAGCGGGGCGAGGACCGGCAGCCGGCCGACGAACTCCGGGATCATGCCGAACTCGATCAGGTCGTCCGCGATCACCTGGTTCAGCAGCTCGGCCTCCGTACTCTCCCGCCGGTCGGCGCTCGCGCCGAACCCGATCGTCTTGCGGCCGATCCGCTTGCTGATGATGTCCGTCAGCCCGACGAACGTGCCGCCGCAGATGAACAGGATGTTCGACGTGTCGATCTGGATGTACTGCTGCTCCGGGTGCTTCCGTCCGCCCTGCGGCGGGACGTTCGACACCGTCCCTTCGAGCATCTTCAGGAGCGCTTGTTGCACGCCCTCGCCGGACACGTCGCGGGTGATGCTGACGTTCTGGCTCGTCTTCGCGATCTTGTCGATCTCGTCGATGTACACGATGCCCCGCTGCGCCGCCTCCACGTCGAAGTCGGCCGCGTGGAGCAACTTCAGGAGCAGGTTCTCCACGTCCTCGCCGACGTACCCGGCCTCGGTCAGCGTCGTCGCGTCGCCGATGGCGAACGGCACGTCGAGCACCTTCGCGAGTGTGCGGGCCATGAGCGTCTTGCCGCTGCCGGTCGGCCCGACGAACAGGATGTTGCTCTTCTCGATCTCCACGTCGCTCCGCCCGCCGTCGGCGTGGGCCAACCGCTTGTAGTGGTTGTGGACGGCGACCGAGAGGACCTTCTTCGCCCGGCCCTGGCCGATGACGTACTGGTCGAGCTTCTCCTTGAGCGCCCGCGGGCTGGGGGTGCCGACCGCGGCGACCTTGCCGCCGCCCCGCCGCTTCTTCTCCTGCTCGATGATCGACTGGCAGAGTTCGATGCACTCGCCGCAGATGTACACGTCGCCGGGGCCTTCGACGAGCGGCCCCACGTCGCGGTGGCTGCGGCGGCAGAAGGAGCAATACGCGTTACGGTTTCGCCCGGTGGCGGTGGTCGGGCGGCGGGTGCCACCGTCCCCGGAGTTGCGGTCTGCCATCGACGCCTCGGAAGGGAGGGAATGATTGCCGGTTGTGTCGCCCGGCCGGTCGTGCCGGGCGTGGCTGAACTATATCTCGCCGCTAATTGTTACGGGACATCGGTTGTGCCAGATTGTCCCGCACTTCCGCCCGCGACCCGGCGGGTCTGCCGATTGTACACCCCTTGCGGCGTCGGGAGACCGAGTAAATTTTTCAACCCGGCGATTCGGACTGCGGCGGCGTCCCGTTCTGGCCGACATCCGGGTCCGGCTTCGGCTTCACGGCCGGCAACGGCTTGATGCCGAGGCTCCCTTTCATCTTCGCCGCCATCTTGTTGCGGACCCGCTCGTACTCCTCGTCCGAGAGTTCGCCGTTCTCGTACATCTCGCGGAACGACGTGAGGGTCATCGCCGGGTTCTCGCAGTCCTCGACGCGCCGCCGCGCCCACACCTTGAAGAAGGCAAAGATCACGCCGATCACGATGAGCGCGACCGCGAAGATGATCCCGGTGACGAACAGGTCCTGGCGGGCCTTCGCCTTGTCGAGCGGCGGCTTCGGCGGCGGGGCCGGTTGTTGTTGGACGACCTCGGCCATGGGGTCGGCCGGGGCGGGCGGGTCGCCCATCGGCATCGGGGCCGGGGCGGGTTGAGCGTTGGGGTCCATGCGATTCTCGGCAGAAGGGCGAGCCGGATAACTCCAACTTAGGCGGTCGGCGGGTTGGAGTGAAGAATGGCCCGCAGATGACGCGGACTTCGACGCGGATAAAAACCGGATAAGAAGAAATCCAATCCTGGTTTTGATCCTCTTCATCTGCGCCGAAGTCTGCGTCATCTGCGGGCCATCGTACTTCAACAAAATCCCCTGCCGCTTCCCTTCCGCCGCTACCGACCGTCCGGCTTTGTGAAACCTGATGATCCGAACATTCGCGCCGCTCGCACGGAGCTTCCTCGCCGCTTTCGCACCGATTCGCCCGCCGCCCCCCGACGCGAACGCCGGTCGTGGGGTAGACTTCGGCGACGTAATCCGATTCGGCCGGGCGTGCCCAACTTGACGGCGGGCCGGGGCCGTTTATAATTCCGGGCAGCATCAACGGATTGATGCCGTTGCGATTACGTCCGACGTTCCCTCCCCGTAACCCGAGCGGCCCGCACGACCTCCCAACGTGGCTCACCGACGGCCCGTTTGCCGACTTCCACCCGGCACCCGTCACACGAAATGAGCCAGCAGGTCTTGCCGACCCCTCCGAACGGCGGACGACCGCGACCCCTACTTGCCCACGGGCTTCGTTCCTCCCGACCCACACCGCCGCGAAGACGAAGCCGTCGGGTAGACGATCAGGTGCATCCGTGCCGCGCGACTTGGTGGAACTCAAGAATCAGGTCAAGGCCGCCAGTGACATCCTCGATGTCATTTCGGGCTATTTGCCGATCACGCAGGTCGGCAAGACGCACAAGTGCGTCTGCCCGTTCCACAACGACACCCGGCCGTCGCTGCAGATCGACCGCAAGTGGCAGAACTTCCACTGCTGGGCGTGCGGCGCGAAGGGGGACGTGTTCACGTTCGTGGAGAAGTACGACAAGGTCGGGTTCCTCGAAGCGATGAAAATTCTGGCGCACCGGGCCGGCATACCGCTCGACGACCCAAGCGCGTCGCCGCAGGACACGCACAAGCTGCACCTCTTCGGCGTCATGAAGTGGGCGCAGGAGAAGTACCAGCAGCACCTCCTCGAATCGGCCGAATCGCAGGCGGCGCGGAAGTACCTCGGCGAGCGGCACCTCGCCGGGCCGAGCGTGCGGCAGTTCGGCCTCGGGTTCGCCCCGCTCGACGGCGAGTGGCTGGTGAAGCAGGCCGCGACGGACAGGGTTTCGACCGAACTGCTCGTCGAAGTCGGCCTGATCGCGGCGCGGGACGAGGGCCGCGGGTTCTACGACCGGTTCCGCGACCGCGTGATGTTCCCGATCCGGGATGTGCAGGGCCGGACGGTCGGGTTCGGCGGCCGGATCATGCCGGACTCGCCGTATGCGGTCCGCGGGCCGAAGTATTACAACACGCCGGAAACGCTCCTCTTCAAGAAGCAGGAACAACTCTACGGCATCGACCTCGCCCGGCACGCGGGGAGCGCCGCCGGGTTCCTCGCCGTCGTCGAGGGCTACACGGACGTGATGATGGCCCACCAGTGCGGCGTCGCGAACGTCGTCGCCACGATGGGGACCGCGCTCAACGCCCGGCACGTGGCGCAGTTGATCCGCCATGTGAAGAAGATCGTCCTCGTCTTCGACGCCGACGACGGCGGCAACACGGGGGTGGACCGCGCCCTCGAAATCTTCGTCAGCCAGGACGTGGAACTCGCCGTCGCCGCGCTGCCGCCGGGCCTCGACCCGGCCGACCTGCTCGCGCAGCCGGACGGCGTGCAGGTCTTCCGCGACGCCCTCGCGTCCGCCGTGGACGCCCTCGACTTCAAGTTGAACCAGCTCTTCGCCAAGTCGGAGAACGAGAGCATCGACGGCACGCGGCGGATGCTCGACGTGATCCTCGGCATCATCGCCCTCGCCCCGCCGGTCCCCAGCCAGGCGGCGCAACTCAAGCAGGAACTGATCCTCACGCGGTTGGCCCAGCGATTGGGTCTGGAACTGCGATCCGTCCGCGGGCGGCTAAAGGAGCTGCAAATCGACCGCCGGCGGCGGGAACAGCGGGAAGCGGCCCGGCCGCAAGAATTGCCCCTGAAGCCGGACGCGGCGCGTGTTATAAATCCACCAGCGAAATCTGGCGCGCCGCCGGTCCTCGAACGGCAGTTGCTCCAGATTCTGCTCGCCGAGCCGGACCTGGTCCGCGAGGCGAAGGCGGGCGTGCCGTCTGATAGCATCACGCACACCGGGCTGAAGCGGATGCTCGTCGAGTTGTACGCCCTGCTCGACCGCTCGTTGTCGCCGGAGCTGGACAACCTGCGGGTGCAGCTGATCGACCGCCCGGACCTCGCGGCCGTGGCGATGGACTTGCAAGAGGTCGGGCGTAGTATTTCCGACCGGCCGTTGTACTTTAAGAAAGTCGTCGAGGGCTTCGCGAAGCAGACGGTCGAAGCCGAGAAGCGGTCGTTGAAAGAGCAGTTGGGCGGGGTCGGCACGGATGACGCCGCCGCCCTCGACCTCCTCCGCCGGCTCCAGGGCCGGTCGAAGGGGATCGACTGACGCAGAAGGCCGGCGACGGATCGCCGGCGTGCGGCCACCTTCGGCCGCATTCGCCTCGTTACCGTTCCGACCGCCGCGTCCCCCACGCGGCGGCCCACAGGCACGGGAGATTTCGGATGACGGACGTTAAGACCGACGACCAGGTCCTCAAGGCCCTCATTGAAAAGGGCAAGCAGAGCGGGTCGCTCACCTTCGACGAGGTGAACCAGGCCCTCCCCGAGGGCACGTCCGAGTCCGGGCGGCTCGAAGACATCCTCGAGCAGCTCGAACAGAACGGCATCAACGTCATCGACCCGGAAGAGGCGGACGAGCCCGCCAACGGCGTCGCCGAGGAGGCCATCCTCGCGGAAGACGAGGCCCTCTTCTCCGACAACGAGGGGGACGGCCGGCACATCGACGACCCGGTGCGGATGTACCTGACGCAGATGGGCGAAATCCCGCTGCTCGACCGCCGGCTGGAAATCTCGCTCGCGCAGAAGATCGAGGTCACCCGCCGCCGGTTCCGCCGCAAGGTGCTGGAGTGCGACTACGCCCTCCGCAACGTGTTCGAGACGCTCAAGCGGGTCCAGACCGGCGACCTGCCGTTCGACCGCACGATCAAGGTTTCGCAGACCGAGAACCTGGAGAAGGACAAAATCCTCCAGCGGATGCCGCACAACCTGCGGACGCTCGAGCCGCTGATGGAAGTCAACGTGGACGACTTCAACCGGCTGACCGACGAGCGGACGGAGGAGGCGGCCAAGGAAGAAATCCGCGAGCGGCTGAAGTCCCGCCGCCGGAAGACGGTCACGCTCGTCGAGGAGCTGTCGATCCGCACGCAGAAGGTCCAGCCGCTGATGAAGAAGCTGGAACAGATCAGCGAGCGGATGGACGAGTTGGAGCAGAACATCATCGAACTCCGCGGCAACCGCGCCGCGAAGGAAGAACGCGCGAATCTCGAAAAAGAACTTCAAGACCTGATGCTCATCACGCTGGAGGAGCCGTCCACGCTCCGCCGCCGGGTGCAGATCATGAAGCAGCGGTTCGCCGAGTACGAGCTCGCCAAGCGGGAACTGTCCGGCGGCAACCTGCGCCTGGTGGTCAGCATCGCGAAGAAGTACCGCAACCGCGGCCTGAGCTTCCTCGACCTGATCCAGGAGGGGAACACGGGTCTCATGCGGGCGGTGGACAAGTACGAGTACCGCCGCGGGTTCAAGTTCAGCACCTACGCGACGTGGTGGATTCGGCAGGCGATCACCCGCGCCATCGCCGACCAGGCGCGGACGATCCGCATCCCGGTCCACATGATCGAGACGATGTCCAAGCTGCGGAACGTCTCGAAGCAGCTGCTCCAGGAGATGGGCCGCGAGCCGACGATCGAGGAGACGGCGAAGGCGGCCGGGATCAGCTACGAGGAGACGAAGCGGGTGCTGAAGATCAGCCGCCACCCGATCAGCCTGGACCGGCCGGTCGGCGAGAGCGAGGACAGCTACTTCGGCGACTTCATCGAGGACCACACGATCGACTCGCCGGTGAACGCGGCCACGAACGAGATGCTGAAGGACAAGATCGAGGCCGTGCTGAAGACGCTGACGTACCGCGAACGCGAAATCATCAAGTTACGGTACGGCCTGGGCGACGGGTACACGTACACGCTGGAGGAGGTCGGCCGCATCTTCAAGGTGACGCGGGAGCGGGTCCGGCAGATCGAGGCGAAGGCCGTCCGCAAGCTCCAACACCCGGTCCGCAGCCGCCAGCTCGAGGGCTTCCTCGACGCGTGGGCCGTGCTCAACAACGTGAAGAAGTAGGCCGATCTTCTCGCGATATTTCCCAATGTTTGTTCCGGGGCCGACGCAACAAGTCGGCCCCGGTCTTTACCCCGAAGGGGTTACACATGTCAGCCCAGGGCAAGGCGCGAAGCGACGCCGCCCTGGGTGGGCCGCACCCGACAACGACAAGCCCTGAAAGGGCGAAACAGGTGGGACTGTTTCGCCCTTTCAGGGCTTGCCCGTTGGTGTCGCCCAACCCAGGGCGTTGCCCTGGGCTGACATGTTGCAGCCCTTCGGGCTAAAGACCACCACCACGACCCACCCCTTGCGGGTGGGTCGTTCGTTTTCGCACCGCGTAGAATCACAGAAATCGTCCGGGAGCCGTCCATGTCCACCGCCGTGCCGCCGATCCTCCGCGAATGCCACCGCCTTCGCAAGCACCTCCGCGAGCTGAAGGAGGAGATCGACCGCGGCCCCCGCGTGCTAAAGGCCCAACAAACCCGCCTCGCCGCCGAGGAGCAGGAACACAAGGCGTCCTACGACACGATCAAGAAGCTCAAGCTGAAGCAAAAGGAAGACGAGGGCGCACTCAAGCAGGTGGAGCAGCAGCTCGACAAGCTCGGCACGAAGGCGATGACGGTGACGACGATGAAGGAGATGGAGGCCGTCAAGCACGAAACGGAGATGGCGACCGCGAAGAAGGGCGAACTGGAAGACGCGATCCTGAGTGCGATGACGGAGATCGAGGAGCGGACGGCGAACATCCCCGCCGTGGAAGCGAAGTGGAAGCAGGCTCAGGCCGACTTCGCCCAGTACCAGGTGGACGCGAAGGAGCGGCTGGAGCGGATGATCGAGGACCAGAAGCTGTCGGAGGCGGACTTGGCGAAGCGGGAGGCGGAGCTGCCGCCGGACGTGAAGGACCAGTACGCCCGCCTCATCAAGAGTTACGGCCCGGAGGGGCTGGCCGGGGTGAAGAACGGGGCGTGCCAGCAGTGCCGCTCGATGATCGGCGAGACGCGGGTGTTCGACCTGGAGGCCGGAAAGTTCGTCTGCTGCGCCGTCTGTAACCGCGGCCTGTACCTCGCGCGGGAGTGACCCATGCCGCTGTTGAACCACTTCGTCCCGCCGCTGTCGCAGACCCGCCCGTGGGAGGGGTTCCACAGCGCGTGGGCGACGATGCTCGCCCAGCAACTCAACCGCATCCTGCCGGACGGCTACGTCGCCATCCCGCAAGCCTCCCGCGGCCCGCTGGTGGAGATCGACGTGGCCGCGCTCGCCACGGCCGCGGGCGGGGCGTCGGCGTGGTCGCCGGGCGAACCGGCGTGGAGCGGGGCGGTCAACCTGCCGGACCGCGACCTGTTCGAGGTCCGGGTGACGCTGACCGGCGACATTCCGCGGCTGGTCGGGGCGATCGAACTCGTCAGCCCGGCGAACAAGGACCGCCCCGCCGCCCGGCAGGCGTTCGCCGGGAAGTGCGCCGGCTACCTCCGCACCCAGGTCGGCCTCGTCGTGGTGGACGTGGTGACGACCCGCCGCCACGACCTGCACCGCGAGCTGTTGGAACTGCTGGAACTCGACGCCCCGCTGGAAGCCTGGGGCATGCCCGACCCGGCCCTGTACGCCGTCTCGTACCGGACGGTCGTGGCCGAGCAACCGCGGCTGGACCTGTGGCCGCACCGCCTCGACCTCGGGGCGGCGTTGCCGACGCTCCCGTTCTGGCTGTCGCGGGACTTCGCCGTGCCGGTCGATCTGGAGGCGAGTTACGCGGCGACGTGCGACCTGTTGCGGATGAGGTGAACCGATGCCGCTCCTCGACCACTTCCACCCGCCGCTGAGCACGACCCGCCACTGGGAGGCGTTCCACGCGCAGTGGGCCGCGGCCATCGCCTCAGCGTTGAACGAGTCGCTGCCCGAGAACTATTTCGCGGAAGCCCAGGTCCACGCCGGGCCGCAGGTCGAGATCGACGTGGCGACGTTTGAAGCAACCTCGCCCGCCGCCGGGGTGGTGACGCTGCCGCGGACGCAGCCGGCCCTGGCCGCCCCGGACCTCGTGCTGCCCGCCGAGTTCCCGCCGACGTTCGGCGTCCACGTCTTCGAGACTTCCGGCGGCCCGTCGCTTGTCGCGGCCCTCGAACTCGTCTCGCCGGGCAACAAGGACCGGGACGAAACCCGCCGGGCGTTCGCGGCCAAATGCACGAGCTACCTGCAAGCCGGGTGCGGGCTGATCGTCGTTGACGTAGTGACGGACCGCCTGAGCCGCCCGCTGGACGAGTTATTGCGGCAGTTCTACCCGGCCGTCCCGCGGCCGACGACCGGCCCGCTCACGGCCGTCTCGTACCGCCCGCTCCGCGCGGACGGCGGCGACGCCATCGAGCTACGGATTCGCACGCTCGCGGTCGCCGGCGAGCTGCCGGAGCTGCCACTGGCGTTGCGGGCGGACGAATGGGTGAGCGTCGATCTGGAGGCGACGTACCAGCAAGCCCGCGGGCAATCGCGGCTATAATGAGGTGATTCGGAGGAGACACATCATGGAAATTCCCGTACTGGTCGAACCGCGCGACTCGGGTTTCGTGGCGAGTACGCAGACGCCCGTTCCCCTCTCGGCGACCGGCACGACGGAGGACGCCGCCGTGGACGCGCTGCGGTCGCTCATCGCCGAGAAGCTGAAGGCCGGGGGCAAGCTCCGCACGATCAAGTTCATGGACGTGGAAGGGATCATCGCCGCGGGGAACGCGCTGGCCAGCAACCCGTTCCACGCCGAGTGGCTGAAGGGTGTTGAAGAGTACCGCCGGGAACACAACACCGTCCCGGACGCGGACTGATGGCCCTTTTCCTTCTCGACACCACCACCCTCACGCACGTCCAGTACAACCATCCCGTCGTGACGGCCAACATCGCGGCCCACGCCAGCGACACCATCGGGGTATCATCGGTCAACGTCGAGGAAGTGAGGGGGGGTTGGCTTGCCGCCCTTCGGCAAGCCCGCACGCCGCACGCGGAAGCCCAGGCTTCTCGCCACTTGGTGGATTCCGTTGTGTTCCTTGCCAAGTACAGCATGTTCTCCACGACGGACGTTGCGATCATCCGGTATCAGCAGTTGGTGAAGATGAAGTTCAACGTGGGCCGGAACGACCTCCGACTCGCGGCGTTGGCGCTGGAATTCGGCGCGACAGTGGTGACGAACAACGCCCGCGACTTCGGCCGCGTGCCGGGGCTGTCGTGGGTGGACTGGACTAAGTAAACGGACCTATTCCTGGCTGGACGTGTCATCATTTGTTGTTGCGAACCCATCACGAGCTTTAAGCAACCACTGAGCGAGTTCTCGTTCAGTCTGTATTTGCTTCTGAAACATTTCCTGTTGATGTTTCTTCAACAATGGATATTCATCCCAAGCTGGATTCGCTATGAACTTTTCAGTCGGCGGGCTATTCAAAGTAGAAGTCCCGTTGGCGACATCGTTCAAGACACTCCAGAATCGGGAGTAATTCTCTTCCGTAAAGTCCTTGTCTAAGCCTTCAGAAACGACTTTGAGTGCGAACATGAAGGCTTGTTGCTGTTTCATTGCTAGTTCGGCTTGCTTTTTGGTCGCATCGTGAAGCATAAAACGGCTCACAAAGAAGTGAAGTAGCGAACGAAAAGCTCATCCACGAGAAAGAAACACAATGTTCAAAGAAGCACGGTAAACATTTGAAAAGTCTACCGTGCTATGCAGTTGCACAATCTCTCAACTACACCCGCTCGTCTCCCCGCAGGTGTCGCACTTCGCGCACGCGCCGCTGCGCACCAGCGTGAGCTGGCCGCAGTTCGAGCACGGGTCGCCCTCGTACCCCTTCTGCTTCGCGATGCGGATCCGCTCCGCCTTCGTCTCCCCGGCCGGGACGGTCACCGTCACCGCCGGGGCCGCGGCCGGGACCCGCGTGAACGCCGGGGCGACCGTCGGCGTCGCGTGCGTTTCCGCCGGGCCGTTGTTCAACTTCAGGTGCGCCGACCGCGGGGCCAGCGACGGCCGCGGGGCCTCCGCCTGCGCCGGGTCGAACGTCCGCGACGACACCACCTCCTCGCTCTCGAAGTCGTCGTCCCGGTCGTGCAGCGCGTCCCCCCGCAGGTCCTCCGGCTGCACGTGCGCCAGGTCGTTGCGGCCCAGGTACGTGACCGCCAGCTCCCGGAAGATGTAGTCGATGATCGACGTGCTCATCTTGATGTACGGGTTCCCCTGCACCACCCCGTTCGGCTCGAACCGGGTGAACAGGAACGCGTCCACGTACTCCTCCAGCGGGACGCCGTGCTGCAGCCCGAGGCTGACGGCGATGGCGAAGCAGTTCGTCATGCTCCGGAACGCCGCCCCCTCCTTGTGCATGTCGATGAAGATCTCGCCGAGCGTGCCGTCCTCGTACTCGCCGGTGCGGATGTAGACTTTGTGGTTGCCGATGCGGGACTTCTGCGTGTACCCGGCCCGGCGGTCCGGCAGCCGCCGCCGCTTCGCCAGGTAGCGGTGGATGATCCGCTCCGTGATCCGCTCGGCCACCAGTTGCGGCTCGTGTCGGACTTCGACCGGCCGCGGCTCCTCGTCCGGGACGACGGCCGCCAGCATCGCCGCCTCCGGCGAGTCGGCCACGCTGTTCAGCGGCTGGCTGAGCTTCGACCCGTCCCGGTACAGGGCGTTCGCCTTCGTCATGAGCTGCCAGGACAGCCAGTACGCCTTCTTCACGTCCTCGACGGTCGCGTCGTAGGGCATGTTGATCGTCTTCGAGATCGCCCCGCTGATGAACGGCTGGGCGGCCGCCATCATGCGGATGTGGGCCTCCGCGGACAGGTACCGCTTGCCGTTCTTGCCGCACTTGTTGGCGCAGTCGAACACCGGCAGGTGCTCGGCCTTCAGGTGCGGCGCGCCCTCGATGGTCATCGTGCCGCAGACGTAGGTGCTGGCCTCGGCGACCTGCTCCTTCGAGAACCCGAGGTACGCGAGCAGGTCGAAGCCGGGGGCGTTGAGCGTCTCCGCCGCGACCTTGAGCGTGTCGCGGAGGAAGTCCTCGCCGATCGTCCACTTGTTGAAGACGAACGGCAGCTCGAACGCGCCGGCCAGCGACGCCTCGATACGGGCGAGGATTTCGTCCGTGAAGCCCTTCGCCTTGAGGCTGGCGACGTTGACGTGCGGGCAACCGGCGAGCGTCGCGGCCCCGCGGCTGTACCGGACGATGTCCTCGATCTGCCACGGGGCGTACCCGAGCTTCGCGAGGGCCGGCGGCACGGACTGGTTGATGATCTTGAAGTACCCGCCGCCGGCGAGCTTCTTGAACTTCACGAGCGCGAAGTCCGGCTCGATGCCGGTCGTGTCGCAGTCCATCACCAAGCCGATGGTATTGTGGCTGACGAACCCGTTCGCCGTGTACGTGACGTTCGCGGGAACGGAAATGTCGTAGGTCAGTTGCTCGCCGCCGTCCTCGTTCACTTCGACGGCGTCGTAGAAGTAGCCGAGGGCGTGCGTCACGTTCGGGTCTTGGAGCGTCTCGTTGATCTGCGTCAGGCTCCGCCGGGTGATGCTGCCGTGCCGCTTCACGGCCATTGCCACGGCGTTCGCGTTCACGCCGCACGCCTGAACGCGCTCCATCACACCTTCCGGCAGGTGAATGTAGTCGTGGCGACCCGCCTGGGCATCGGGTTTGACGACGATGGCGGCGTGCTTGCGGACGCCGATGAACCCGATCTCGTCGCGGAACGACTCGTTGTAGGACGAGTTCCGCAACCGCAGCACGTACAGCGTGGACTGGCCCCAGCCGGACGTGTCGTGCTTGGTCGAGGTCGGGTAGCCGAGGGCGAGTAGGAGCGACTTCACGGCCTTGAAGAAGTCCGGGGTCGCCGTCGTCCACGACGCGGCCCCGGCGATGACCGTGCCGTCGGCCTCGAACAGCCCGCGCAGGAACGCGGCGTAGCACCGGCGGTCGTTGGTGTACAACAAGGCAAGTGGGATGCGCGGGGCGTACCCCTTCCCGGTGTGCCCGGCGTGCGGGGGCAGCTTCGTGAACCCGCACGCCTCCCACCAGAGGGTGAGCGCGACGGAGTTGACGGTGACTTCGACGTACCCCTGCTTCTCCTCGACCGCGCATTCGAGGTTGAACAAGTCCTTGACGAGCCGTTGCAGCCGGCCCGCCACGTCCGGGTCTTCCTTCGACACGCAGAACCGCAACCCCTTCGCGTGCAGCGAGCCGTCGCCCATGAAGTAGCCGACGAGTTCGGCCAGCGCGGGCGTCATGACCGTCGGCACGCGGGTTTCGTAGTCGCTGGTCCAGTACAACTCGCCGAGCGGCGGCAGTTGCACGACCTTCGGCTCGCCGACCATCTGGTTCAGCGCGAGCGGGACCACGTCGCCGGACTGCACCTCCGCGAACCGCTTCCAGACCCACTCGCCCGTCCCGGCATCGACGACCTTGATCCGGTGCTTGAGGGTGCCTTGAATCTCGTACCCCGCGGCCGTGCGGATTGTTCGGGTCGCCTCGACGCCGTTGACGTAGAACTTCGTGGCCGCCTGCGGGCCGTCCGGCGTCACCACCCGGAACGAAACGTCCTGCCACTTCTTCCCCTCGACGTTGCCGAGGGTCTTCAAGGGGACTAGTCCGCGGTCCGTGGCGATGAGGCTCCCCCCGACCAGGCAACCGGTCGGCGCGATCACCGTGACCTGCGCGTTGCGGTAGCCGTGCTTCTCGCCGAGTTCCAGCGCCCGATCCGACTCGCTCCTTGCGGCGGCGAGCAGGTCCGGCGGGCAAACGCGGGCGTCGATGCCGACGGGGTAGACGGTCAGCCCCTCGTAATCGGAGGGGGCGGCGTTGTACGCGGCCCGCCGGTGGTTGCGGACGACGCGGAGCATGTGGTGCTTGTTCGGCTCGTACCGCGGGAACGGCCCGACCTCGGCGGCAATCTCGGCGCTGGCCGCGTAGCTGCCGGCGTGCATGATCGCGGTGAGGGCGGCGCACTGCGCCCGGCCTTCCGCCGAGTCGTAGGGAATGCCCTGCACCATGAGCAACGCCCCGAGGTTGGCGTACCCCAGGCCGAGGGTGCGGAAGTCGTAGGACTTCTGCGCCACCGGCACGCTCGGGAACTGCGCCATGTAGACGCTGATCTCGAGGATGAGCGTCCAGACGCGGATGCCGTGCTTGTACGCGTCGATGTCGAACTTCCCGGCCTCGGTGCTGTAGAAGGTCATCAGGTTCAGCGACGCGAGGTTGCAGGCCGTGTCGTCGAGGAAGGCGTACTCGCTGCAGTTATGGACGACGACGCCGTTCGCGACGAAGTGGTGCGTCGTCGGCTCCGTCAGGTCGTACACCGGCTCGACGCCGACGTACTCCAACGACTCGATGGGGTCTTCGAGCCGGTCCGCGTAGGTCGTCACCTCGCGGTTGAGCTTCGCGAGCTGCCCGCACTTCGGGCTGCCGGGGACGAACCCGATCTCTCGCTCGAACACGACCCGCGAGCTGCGGCTGACGCGGAGGCTGTGGACCTGCTGGACCGCGTACTCCTTGACGCCCCCCTTGCCGTCCGGCAGTAGGGCCGTGCTGCTCCCGGCGACGCGGCGGTTGCGGTACAACTTCGCCTTGATGCCGAAGGAGAGCAGCAGCAACTGAACCTGCTTCAGTAACTCTTCGGACGTGCTATCGAGCGAAACGTACTGTGACTTCTCGCCATAGTGGGCGACCGTCCCGTCGGCCGTGAACAGCCCGCGGAGGACGCCCGCGAGCGACTTCTTGTCGAGCGTGTAGATCGCGTCGTGGAACTTCTTGTTCGCGCTGCCGCCGTTCAACGCCGCGTACCGCTTCAGTTCTTCGACGACGCACCGGGACGCCGTCGAGAGCCGGATCGTCGCTTGCGGGCTGGTGACGGAACACTCCCGCGCCCCGCGGCCGTCGAACGCGAACTCGGCCTTGTAGGACATGACATCATCGCGGACGCGGGCGGCGACGGCCGCCTCCTCCGGCGAGAGCGTGACGATTGCGGCTTCCTGTTCCCCCATCAGGCAACCGTCCCCGACGAGCAGGCCGAGGAACTCGGTCAGCCGGGAATCGAGTTCGGCCATCCCGGTCGAACCGGCGTTTCGGCCGTCGGCGAACAGCCTGCCGCCGAGTAGGACTACGTCATCTTTGAGCAACTCGTGGGCGGGCACGTCGCCGCGGTTCGCGGTCAGGACGCGGTGGTCGGCGGTGAGCTTCAGTTCGTACCCCGCGCGGGTTCGCAGCCGGTAGACGGGCTTCTCCCCGGTCTTGAATGCGGGCTTGATCTCGTGCAACTCGCCGTCGCTTCCCACGACTGCGAACGGCTGGTCGAGCAACCGGTCGATCCGCGCCCAGCCGTCGGCGGTGGCGACGAGCGTGTCGCCCGTGACGCACGGGTTCGTCGCGTTGATGCGGCCGTCCACCGGGCAGGTGTGCCACTCGTTGAACGTCGTGTCGAACTGCACGCCGGGGTCGGCGCAGCTCCACGCCGCGAACGAAATCTGGTCCCACAGGTCGCGGGCCTTCAACGTCTTCATCGGCTTCGGCCCACGATTCTGCTTCTCGGCGCGTTCCTTCTCCGTCCGCCAGTAGAGGTGCCACGGGCCGTCGCTCTCGACGGCCTTCATGAACTCGTTCGTGATGCGGACCGAGTTGTTGCTGTTCTGCCCGGACACGGTGTAGTACGCCTTTGAGGTCCAATCCGTGTCGTACTCCTCGACCTCGATGTGCGTGTACCCCTGCCGGCAGAGTTGCAGCACGCGGGCGACGTAGTTCTCCGGGATGAGCGCCTCGCGGGCGGCGAGGACGGCCTTGCGGAGCTTCGCGTTGTGCTTCGGCTCGTACTTCTCGGCCGCGACCGGGTGCGTGATGACGCTCTGCATGATCGCGTTCAGGTGCTTGTTCATCAGCCGCGACCCGCCGACCAGGGCCGCCACCTTCTGCTCCTCCGTCACCTTCCAGTTCACGTACTCCTCAATGTCCGGGTGGTCGAGGTCGAGGACGACCATCTTGGCGGCGCGACGCGTGGTCCCACCACTTTTAATTGCCCCCGCGGCCCGGTCGCCGATCTTGAGGAAGCTCATGAGGCCGGACGACTTGCCGCCGCCGGACAGCGGCTCGCCGTCGCCGCGGACGTTCGAGAAGTTCGACCCGGTCCCGGACCCGTACTTGAAGATGCGGGCCTCGCGGACCCACAGGTCCATGATCCCGCCCTCGTTCACGAGGTCGTCGCTGACCGACTGGATGAAACACGCGTGCGGGGCCGGCCGCTCGTAAGCCGACGTGCTACGGGTCACACTCACCGACTTCGGGTCCACGTAGTAGTGACCCTGCGGCGGCCCCTCGATGCCGTAGGCCCAGTGCAGGCCGGTGTTGAACCACTGCGGGCTGTTCGGCGCGCTCATCTGCGCCGCCAGCATGAAGCACGTCTCGTCGAAGAACGCCCGCGCGTCCCCCTCGGACGAGAAGTACCCGCCCTTCCAGCCCCAGTACGCCCAGCACCCGGCGAGGCGGGCGAAGACTTGCCGCGAGTCCTGCTCGCCGACGATCGGCTCGTCCGCCGTCGCCGGGACGCTCCGCTGCAGCCACGCGGGGACGCCGTCCTCAGCCACCCGCACCGTCTTCGCCGGGACGCCGGCCTTGCGGAAGTATTTTTGCGCCAGGATGTCCACCGCGACCTGCGACCACGCCTCCGGGACGGCGATGTCCTTCATCTCGAACACGACCGACCCGTTCGGATTGACGATCCGCGACGTGCGGGGGGCGAACGGGATGGATCCAAACGGGTCCTGGCCTTCAACGGTGAAGCGGCGGTCGATGCGCATGGGGGTTTACGTCCACAGGTTGTCTGAATGGGTCCCGCGATCCTTCCCGCGGGCCGGGGTCGGGTGACACCGGGCTGTCAGTGACGGTTGTACGACTTGTGACGCGGTGTACAAGTGGTCCCTAAACGGCGCGGGATCGGCAAGCGAAATTATGGGTCGGGGGCCGGTCGCACTCCAGCTTTGAAGGTCCGGTGAAGGCGGAACCGCGGGTCGCGTGCCCTGACTAATCGCCAAGCGCGCCAAAATCCGCAATGTCGGTAGATTCCGACCCGCCGGCACGGCCGGGCTATTCCGTGCCGCTTACGAAGGGCAGGGTCAGCCCTTTCTGATCCTGGTACTTTCCCTTCTTGTCGGCATACGACACCTTGCACACCTGCTCGCCGCGGAAGAACAGCATCTGCGCGATCCCCTCCCCGGCGTAAATCTTCGCCGGCAGCGGCGTCGTGTTGCTGATCTCGATGGTCACCCGCCCGCGCCACTCCGGCTCCAAAGGCGTTACGTTCACGATAATCCCGCAATTGTGAACGAAGACCCCGGCCTCCAGCGCGAAGTTACCCGCCTCCGGCACGCTCAGGCAATACACGTCGTGCTCGCCGGGCAACTCGCGGACGGCCGCGACCTTGTGGTTGCGCACCTTCCGCCCGGCGAATGCGTGAACGACCTCCGGGAACCGCCGGAATAGCGACCGGTCGCAGTTCAACAGCCGGGCCGCGCCGCGGATCGGGCCGGTTTGATCCAGGGCCGCACGAACGGCGTCGGCCGTGATCTCGGACCGTAGGTTCAGCTCGCGGACGACCTCGGCCTGTCGCGCCCGGCGGTCGTCGTCTCCGGCCCACGCCTTTCGCATCAACTCGGACTGCCGGGCGCGCTCGGCCGGGTCCGCATACCGCCGCAGCGACGCCTGCCGCATCGCCTCGCGGGTGTCGGCCGACATGTTGTTCCGGGCTTCCAGCAGTCGCGCCCGCGTCTCGGCGTACTGCGGGTCGTTCCAGAACTCGGCCGCCCGCTCGGCCTGGAGCTGCGAGAACCGCTCGACCCAATCCGGGTCGGTCCGCAACCGCTCGAACGCCGCCTTGATCGCGGCGCTGTGTTCTGCCGGGTCGAAGTCTTCGCCGAAATTCTCGGCGTTGTGGTGGCGGATGTGGTCCGCGGCGGGCATCCGCTCGATGTTCCACGGCCGGTTGTTTCGGCGGTCGTGGTCCTTGTGGTGGCGGTGCGTGCCGGGCGCGTCCGGGTACAGGCCGGCCCGCAGGTTCCACTCGTCGGCGAGTCGGTGCGTCGGGTAGAGATGGCCGTTCACCGGCTGATAAATCATCTCGTACCCGCGGTGAACGTCGCGGTACAGCGGCATGAGTGACGTGCCCGGGTGCAGCAGCCCGGCCTCCAACGAGCGTCCGTCGCGGAGGACGAACAGGTGGTCGGGCGTCGCCTCGATGGTCGCGCCGTCGTCGAGGGTGATTTCCAACAACCGGTCCCGGCCGATGAGCCGCGGGGCGACCAGCTCGGTCACGACAATTCGCCCGTGCGAACTCAGGCTGTAGCCCCAGAACAGTTCACCGCCCGCGGCCCGGTTCGCCATCTCTTCGAGCGTCGGCGACGAGCCGTCCACGAGCGCCACGCGGGTGCGGCCGCTGAAACAGCGGGCGTAGGTACTCTTCCCCACGCACACCACCAGGATGTCCCGTGGGATTTCGAGGTACTCGATCGTCTCCGCCAACGCGAAGCTGTTCGGCGGGATGATGCAGTAGTCGCCGACCACGTCCACGAACGACTTCGGGTCGAAGTTCTTCGGATCGACCGTGCTGCCCCAGACGTTCGTGAACACCTTGAAGTGTCTGTCCACCCGCACGTCGTACCCGTAGCTCGTCACGCCGTAGGAGATCACCCCCGGCCGGTGCTGCTGCGGGGCGAACGGGTCGATCTTCACGTCCCGCTCGATCAGCCAATCCGGCAGAATGCCCATGATCGAACCCCTTGAAACGGGAAGAACCGGTACAGCCCACCCAGTTTCCGTCCGGGCCGGGAGGCAGACCCGTTTGTTATCGGTCCCGTGCCCATTTCTTCACGGGTCGTTCCATTGTTCGCCCCCGGCGGCGGCCGGGGGCGAGTTTCCCGTTCCGCTACGACCCGCCTTGCCGATACAATCTGCAGGACCGCGACGGAGTCGCTTGGCATTCGAGGCGTGGGCGTTCATGCTGCCGACCATTACCGCGACCGTGTTTTTGCCGTTCCTTCAGGTCATGGAGTTGCCGACCGAGGTGGTGCAAGTCGCCCCGCACGTCCGGCCTGAAGCCGACGGCAAACCGACTGAACTGAAAAAGACGAAGGATAAAGCCGCGTTCCTGGTCCACGGGCTGATGCTGCACCCGATCCGGCCGGTGAAGGCGACGCTCCCGGACCCGCACGAGTGGCAGCAGCCGCGGTCGAACCTCGTGAAGAACCTCGCGGACGACTTCGACATCTTCTCGTTCGGGTACGCCCAGACGACGCCGCTGGACGCGGTCGCGTCCACGCCGGGGATGCGGAACGGCGTGGCCCGCCTGAAGGAGGCCGGGTACAAGGAGATCGTGCTGATCGGCCACTCGGCCGGCGGCCTCATCATCCGGCAGTTCGTCGAGCGGTTCCCGGACGCGGGCGTGACGAAGGTGGTGCAGGTGGCCGCCCCGAACTACGGGTCGGACCTGGCGACGATCAACGTCGGGCTGCCGAAGCCGCAGGTGTCGTTCATCAAGTCGCTCGCCCCGACGCCGCGGACGCTCGTGGCCGACGCGAGCGAGAAGATTCCCGAGAAGATCGACTTCTGCGTCGTCGTGTGCAAGCTCTGGGGCGTGCAGACGGACTCGCTGGTCGTGCTCGATAGCCAGTGGTCGAAGGACTTGCAGAAGCAGGGCGTCCCGGCCGTGCTGGTGGCGATCAACCACTTCGACGCGATGAAGGCCCCGCACGCCGTCAGTACGATCGGCGAGCTGGCCCGCGAGAAGCTGGTGCGGTGGAACCCGGAGCAGGTCGAGAGCTGCCGGACGATCCTGTTCGGCAAGGACGCGGACGACGCGGCGGTGAAGAACCCGCGGGCGAAGGACCGACCGCTGCTCCGCACCATCGGGAAGAAGATTCTGGACCGATAATTTCAGGAGTCACGGATGGCGACCTGGCTGTTCAAATCGGAGCCGGACGAGTTCGGCTATCACCACCTCGAGGCGGCGGGCACGGCCACCTGGGACGGCGTGTCGAACCCGGTCGCGCTCAAGCACCTCCGGAGCATTTCCGTCGGCGACAAGGTGTTCTTCTACCACACGGGCAAGGAGAAGGCCGTCGTCGGCGTCGCCGAGGTGACCGTCGGCCCGCGGCCGGACCCGAACGATGCGAAGTCCGTCGTCGTGGACGTGAAGCCGGTCCGCCGGCTGGCGAACCCGGTGACGCTGGCCGCGATCAAGGCCGACGAGGCGTTCGCCGCGTGGGAACTGGTCCGGCAGGCCCGGTTGTCCGTGATGCCGGTCCCGGCGGCGCTGTGGAAGAAGATCGAAGCGATGGCGAAAACGTCTTAACGCCGCATTGTACGAATTTACATTATAACTGTCGCGTCAACCCAGGTGGCGATTCCGCCACGGGGGCCACCCCGTGGCGGTGGCGGCGGTGGCGGCGGCGCTGCCCAACCCGGCCGGCGGCGTTCGAATCGGCCTTCCCACGTTCCCCGGTCCGATGCTATCCTCCTACCCTTTCCATTCCGTGTCAGGGAGGACGCCGGCATGAGCGAAGAGAAAAAACCGTCTCGCATCAAAAGCATGTTCAAGGTGATCTTCGGCAGCTTCGTCGGCCTCTGCACCGGGGCGCTGATGATGTACGCGAACGTCATCTTCGACAAGGTCGTGAAGCCGGCGAAGCCGGTCGCCAACTTCGCCGTGAACGGCACGGACGGGCTGAACGTGACGCTCCAGGTGATGGCCAGCGGGGAGTCCGGGTGGTGGGACTTCGGCGACGGGTCGCCGCTGGAGCCGTTCGTCCCGGAGCAGCCGCAGGTGACGCACGCCTACCCGAAGCCGGGCGTGTACAAGGTCGGGCTGACGGTGCGGAACTTCCTGATGGAGGAGAACGACCGGAGCGTGACCGTGGACGTGTCCGCCCCGGCCGCCAGCCCGAGCGTGCTGCCGCCGGCGGTGAAGGGGTTCAAGGTCGAGGCGCTGACCGGGACGCAGGCCCCGGCCACGTTCAAGATCACCGGCGAGTTGGAGAACGCCGACGAGGTCATCTGGCGGCTCGGCAACAAGACGGAGCACCTGACGGCCCAGAGCGGCCCGATCGAGAAGTTCGTGCAGCTCGACCAGCCGGGCACGCAGCACATCGTCCTGACGGCGTTCTCGAAGGCCCGCAAGGAGCCGCAGGTGATGGTCCAGACGGTGGACATCCAGGCCCAGAAGCAGGCGGTGTACACGGCCACGCTGACCGTCACCGACTCGGTCGAGAAGGTGGACAAGCACACGATGCGGGAGGTCGTGCCGTTGGCGGTGCGGGACAAGACCGGGGCCGCGACGAAGGGGTTCAGCAAGGTCATCCCGGCGTCGCCGAACGCGACGATCCGGTCGGTGGAACTGGACAAGTCGGCGAAGGCCGTCATCCGCCGGGACAAGCTGAAGGTCGAGATCGCCGCGGACAAGATGAGCGCCACCGTCAGCGGCGAGTGGACGACGACCGGCGACGCCCTGTTCCGCGAGGCCGGCGGCGGCGACGTGCCGCTCCCGCTGATCGTGACGGAGGAGCGGGTGACGCGGCTGTCGCCGAAGGTCAGCCAGTCGTCCGGCGTGCTGGACAACAAGCAGCAGATCGTCATCCGCGTGCCCCCGGCCCCGCTCCCCGGCGCGAACGTGAAGCGGACGATGGCGATGGACTTCGGCCTGCTGATGCCGGACGGCAAGCGGACGCCGGTAACAAGCGGCACAATGGACGCGAACGGCAACTGGGCCGGCAAGGCGAAACTCGGCGGCAAGGAGTACACGGTCCAGGCGAAGACCGCGAACGGGCAGACGGTCGTGACGTTCCAGTGATTCGGCGCGATAAGTAAAGGGAACAGCCCGGCGATGCCGGGCTGTTTTCGTTAACGCGAACCGGTCTTCTATAATCAATCCACGTACCCGTTTGTGGAACCCGGAGCGGAAGCGATGGGGGGGTGCGCAACACCCCCTCGCTTCCGCGCCGGGGTCCCCCAGGCTGGC
>JAESGS010000136.1_pt1 | contig 113428 bp, 78 predicted proteins | sample 9269761 | NCBI WGS metagenome assembly JAESGS01 (sample SAMN15741799, study PRJNA653493) | algae metagenome | isolation source: Cyanosarcina radialis HA8281-LM2 and co-occurring heterotrophs from damp... | place: USA: Makauwahi cave, Hawaii | collected 2011-01-06 | reverse complement strand
TCCCCCCCAAGGGGGGAGGGAACAAAGCCTTCGGCCGCATCGCCCGTAGATACGCCCGCAGCATCCGTAGTCGCTCCCGCGGCGTCGCGAGCCACTCGACGAGCGACGCGTTCAAACTCGCCAGCGCGTCCAGACGCGCGATCGTGTCGAGGGCCGCGGCCGGCTTCGCCGACTGCCAGTCCAGCACCGTGACCGAGAACGACCCCGGCCGGACGAACACGTGCTTCGCCGCCAAGTCCGGCGTGTCGAACCCGGCCGCGTGCAGCGCCGCCAGCGACTCGCCGAGGCGGGCCGCCAGCGTCGCGCGGTCGGCCGCTGACAGTGCGGTGTCAGCCAGCACGGCCCGCAGGTCGCGGAAGCCGGTCAACTCGTCCACGAGCAGGAACGCCCGGCCGTCGCCGTCTTCGCCGTAGGCGACCCAGTGCGGCCCCGGCAGCCCGGCCGCTTCGAGTCGATCCAGCACCTTCGCCTCGCGCTCGGACCGCGACACGCGGCCGAACCCGTCCCGCCAGTTCTTCAGCCGCACCCGCCAGTTGACCGCGTGCTCCCGCTTCAGAAACAGCGTCCGCGTACCGCTGCCGGACTTCATCGCCACCTGCAGGACGTGCCGGTTCGCGTGGCCGGAGACGATCTCGCCGGGCAGGGCGAGCGCGTCCGCCGCGGTGCGGACGCCGCACTTCGCCAACCAGTTCCGGTACCGGGGATGCACGACGACGAACCCGCGAACCGGCCCGGTGGCGGCGACCACCACGTCCGGCTCGCGGAGGCCGATTAACTCCGCGTCCACCGGCGGCATCAAGTTAACCAACATGGCGAACCTCCCGGTGCGGCTCGAACCCCGCCACCCAGTCGCGGGCCGCGGCGAACACTTCGCCGGGCGACAGGTCGGTCATGCACTGGTGGTGGGCGAGCGGGCAAACGCGCTGCTGGCACGGGCCGCACGGCAGCCGCTTCTGCAGGTGCAGGGCCTTCGCGAAGTACGTCTCCGTCCAGCCGACGTGCGTGGGGCCGAACAGCGTCACGACCGGCACGCCGAACGCCGCCGCGAAGTGCCGCGGGCCGCTGTCCGTCGTGACGAGCAGGCTCAGCCGCCGGACGACCGCCTTCGTCAGCCCGACTGACAGCGGACTGTCAGCGAGCGACGCGACGTTCGGCCGGCCGGCTTGTTCCGCGATGCGGTCGGCCTCCGCCCGTTCCGCCGGGCCGCACAGGACGACCACGGCCGTGGACCGCTGCTCGGCGAACCGCCGGGCGACCTCCGCGAAGTGTGCCGTCGGCCAGTGCTTCGCCGCGCCGAACGCCCCGCCGGGGTTCAGCCCGACGACCCGGTTCACGCGGTTCAGCCCGTGCTTCAGCCAGAAGCGTTCGGCGTCGGCCTCGTCCGTCGGCGTCGTGAACAGCTCCATCCGACGGCCGGGGTCCGGCACGCCGAGCGGCGTCACGAGCCGGTTGTAGTCGTCGATCACCGGCGACGGCTTCGGCCGCCCGTCGCGGCCGCGCTTCGGGTAGAAGCGGTGCGTCAGTAGCGCGTCGCGGAAGTAGCGGGCGTAGCCGACGACCTGCCGCGCCCCGGCGAGCCGGGCGACGAGCGCGGCCCGGAACGAGTTCGGGAACAGCACGGCCGCGTCGAGCTTCTCGTCGGCGAGGCGGGTCAGTACGAACCGGAACCGGCGGTGCCGGGGGCCGGCCTTGTCGAACGGGACGAGGTCGTCGAACCACGGCGACCCGGCGAGCGTGTCCGCGACGTAGGGCTTGCACACGGCCAAGAGCCGCGCCCGCGGGAAGTGCTCGCGGACGGCCCGGACGGCCGGCGTGGCCATGACCACGTCGCCGATCCAGTTCGGTAAGAAGAGGGCAATCGTTCGCATCCGTGCGTCCGAGTGAAAAGGCGATTCACCGCGGAGGACGCGGAGAACGCGGAGAGAAAACAAGAGTTAATTTCCGTCTTCCAAACTCTCTTCCGGTTTTTCCTCAGCGTTCTCCGCGTCCTCCGCGGTGAAATCTCTTTTCAGCAATTCCAACAGTTCCGACTCACCTTCGATCAGCTGGAAGCCGACCCGCAGCGCCCACAGGCGGCGGCCGGCGAGGTCGGCGAGCCGCAGCTTCACCCAGTCCTTCTGCGTCGTCACGACGACCGCGTTCGGCGGCAGCTCGTTCGCCCAGCGGGTCAGCTCGGCCACGTCGTCGCGGGTGTAGGCGTGGTGGTCGGCGTACGCGCGGAACGTGACCGGCTTCGCCCCCAAGGATTCGAGCGTGCCGCGGAAGGCGTCCGGGTTGCCGATGCCGCAGAACGCCGCGACCGGCGACCGCGCCAACGCTTCCAGCCCCTCCCGTGATTCGTCCGGCCCGACGAGTTCCAGCGGGGCGTGGACGGCCTTCGCCACCGGCTTCGTCGGGAACCGCCGTTTCAACCACGCCGCCTGGTCGTCGGCCGTCGTCGCCTGGTCGCACCGCGTCAGGATGATCGCGTCCGCCCGGCCTAGGCCACTCACCGGCTCGCGGAGCAGGCCGCGGGGGAACATCGATTCGCACGCCAGCGGCCACGTCGCGTCCAGTAGCACGATGTCCAGGTCGCGCCGGAGCCGTCGGTGCTGGAACCCGTCGTCGAGGACCAGCGCGTCGGCGTCGAGTTCTTCCACGGCGGTCATCGCCAGTTGCACGCGGTCGGCCCCTTGCAGGTGCGGCACGTCCGGCAGGTTCTCTTCCAGGACCATCGCCTCGTCGTTGCGGTTCTGTTCGGCCCCGTACCCGCGGCTGAGGATCGCCGGCCGCAGGCCGCGGTCCCGCAGGAGGGCCGCCACGTACTCGACGCACGGCGTCTTGCCGGTCCCGCCGAGCGTCAGGTTGCCGACGCTGACGACCGGCACGGCGGCGCGGAACGTGTGCTTCCACCCGCGGTCGTACAGGGCGTTGCGGACCCGCGTGCCGAGGGCGTAGGGCCAGCTCAACAGGCGGAACGCGGCCCGCGCCGCGGCCGCGCCGACCCCCCGGCGGCGACCGCGAACGATGGCGAGGAACGTCTCCGGCCGCATGATGCCGCGAAGGGTAACACGGCGAAACGATGGGCGTCAACGGCGATTGACGACGGGATTTTTACTTCTTCCGCAGGTCCGCGAGCGGCTCGAACTTCTCGAACTCGGCCTTGCTGATCGACCCGTCCTTGTCCGCGTCGATCTTCTCGAACGTCTTCTCCGGGTCCATCTTGTCCGCCAGTTCCTTCGCCTTCTCGCCGCCCTTCGTCGTGAGCATCTCCTTCATCTTGTCGATGCCGACCTTGAACTCGTCCTTCGACAGCTTGCCGTCGGCGTTGGCGTCGAGCTTCTCGAACATCTTGGCCTTGTCGAGCTTGCCGAGCTTGCCCTTCGCCTTCTTCTCGTCCTCGGCGGACGCGGCGGGGAACGACAGGCCGACGGCGAACGCGGCGAGCAGGAACAGCTTGCGGGTCATGACAGCCTCGCGGGTTGGGGGTAAGAGTGCATCCCGATCAACCCGCGGCGGGCGGACGTGTTACACGGGGCCGCGGAGTTTTTCGAGGTCGTGCCAGAAGCCGGGGTACGTCTTCGCGACGCAGCCGGGGTTGCGGATCACGACGCCAGGAACCTTGAGGCCGACGAGGGCGAGGCTCATCGCCATGCGGTGGTCGTTGTACGTGTCCACGGCGCAGCCCGTCAGCGGCCGGGGGTGGATGGTCAGGCCGTCGGCCCGCTCCTCGACGCGGGCACCGAGCTTGCGGAGTTCGGTGGCGACGGCGGCGATGCGGTCGGTCTCCTTGTGGCGGATGTGGGCGACGTTGCGGATCGTGGTCGGCCCGTCGGCGAACAGGGCGACGGCGGCGAGCGTCATGACCGTGTCGCTGATGGCGTTCATGTCTACGTCGATGCCGGTTAGCGTTCGACCCGCTGGGTCGAACGCTAACCGGATGCCGTCGTCGGTGTACGTTACGGTGCAACCCATGCGTTCGAGGACTTCGACGAACTTTATGTCCCCTTGCAGCATGTCGCGGGTCATGCCACGCACGGTGACCTCGCCGCCGACGATGGCGGGGACGGCGAAGAAGTACGACGCGGCCGAGGCGTCGGGTTCGATGGGGTAACACGCCATCGAGTGAGTTTGCCGGCCGGGAACGTGGTACACCCCGCTTTCGTCGCGGGTAATTTTTAGATCGAAGAACCGCAACATGCTCATCGTCATTTCGACGTATGGCTCGGAGACGAGTCCGCCGGCGATCTCAATCCTCGTGTCGCCCCTCGCGAAGGGGGCGGCGAGCATTAGCCCACTGAGGAACTGACTGCTGACATCAGCCTTCATTCGGACGTGGCCGCCGCGAAGCCCGTTGGCATGAATCACAACCGGCGGACAGCCATTCTCGCATTCACTCCGCGCGTCCACGCCGAGTTGCTTCAAAGCATCGAGTAAGTCTTGTATCGGCCGTTCCCGCATTCTCGGCACGCCATCAAGGCGGTACGTGCCTTCCCCGAGCGCCAACATTGCGGTGAGAAACCGGACGGTCGTACCCGAGTTGCCGACGAAGAGGTCCGCCGTGCCGTTGGGAATCCATTCATCATCTTCGAGCATCTCGTAGCTGACGTTTCGGAACACATCAATCGTCGTACTCTGCCACTCGGTCGTTACCTCGAATCCCAATCGCCGAAGGCAATCCACCATCACTTCGGTGTCTTCGCTCTGAAGCGCGCCGGTCAACGTGCATCCCGGCGAGGTCAGCGCCGCCAGCACGAGTGCCCGGTTCGTGATGCTCTTGCTGCCGGGGACGCTCACCGTCTTCCGCGGGGCGGCCGTCAGCGGCACGATCGGCAGCTCGGCGGGGTACGTGAACTCGGACATCGGCTCGCTTTCCCGTTTTGCACTTTTCATTTCAGATTTTGAACTGGTCCGAATCGAGTAGAACCAATGCAAAGTTTGAAATGAAAAGTGCGAAATGAATCAGTACGTGACCCGCATCAGGAACAGTCCCTGCGGCGGGGCGGTCGGGCCGGCCTCGCGGCGGTCCATCGCCTCTAACACTTCCCGCATCTTCTCGACCGGCCAGTAGTCGTGGCCGATCAGGTAGAGCGTGCCGGTGATCGCCCGCACCATGTTGTACAGGAACCCGTCCGCCTCCACCTCGACCCGCACGCACTCGTCGTGGCGGGTCACGCAAATCTGCGCGATCGTCCGCACGCTGCTGAGGCGATTCGGCCACTGCGTCTCGAAGCACCGGAAGTCGTGCCGCCCGACCAGGCTTTGGGCTGCCCGGTGCATCCGGTCGGCGTCGAGCCGCCGCCGCGTCTGCCACGCGTACCGCCGCAGGAACGGGTCCGGGATGCGGCTGTCGTTGATGACGTACCGGTACATCTTCTTCACGGCGTCCCGGTTCGCGTCGAACGCCTGCCCGGCCTCCTCGCAGCTCGTGACGGCCACGTCGTCCGGCAGCTTCGCGTTCACCGCCTTCACCAGCGTCGCGCACTCCAATCGGGTGGCCGTGTAGAAGTTGAACACCTGCCCCATCGCGTGAACCCCGGCGTCCGTCCGGCCGCTACAGTTCGCACGGACTCGCTCTTCCTGGGTGATGCTCATGATCGCCTGTTCCACCGTCTCCTGCACGGTGCGGACGCCCGGCTGCGTCTGCCAGCCGGAGAAGTCCGTGCCGTCGTACCGGCAGATCATCTTGAGGTTACGCATGGGATTTGGAGGCGAACGGCACGGCGTAAGCGTGCCGGTGCTGCACTCGGGCGCACACCGGCACGCTTACGCCGTGCCGTTCGCCTGTCATCGCACGATGCCGCGGCGAACCAACTCCTCCGCGCACTGCACGGCGTTCGTGGCCGCGCCCTTGCGGAGGTTGTCGGAGACGAGCCACAGGTTCAGCGCGTTCGGGTTCGACGGGTCGAGCCGGACGCGGCCGACGAACGTGTGGTCGCTGCCGGTCGCGTGCAACGGCTGCGGGAACTCGCCCTTCGTCTCGTCCATCAGCACCACGCCGGCGGCCTTCGCCAGCGCCGCCTTCGCATCGGCGACGGACACCGGGCGGTCGAACTCGATGTTCACGGCCTCGCTGTGGGCCACCTTGACGGGGACGCGCACGCACGTCGGGCTGACGCCGAGGGCCGCGTCGCCGAGGATCTTCTTCGTCTCGTTGACGACCTTGTTCTCCTCCTCCGTGTACCCGTTCGGGTCGAGCGTCCAGTCGAGCGTGATGACGTTCCCGGCGAGTTGCGCCCGGTGCGCCGTCGGGGCCGGGACCGGCTTGCCGGCGGCGTAGGCGGTGAGCTGGCTCTCGAAGTCTGCCAGCCCCTTCGCCCCCTTGCCGGACGACGACTGGTAGGTGCACACGACCAGCCGCTTCACCCTCGCGAGCGCCGTCAGCGGCTTCACGGCCACGGTCAGCGGGATGGCCACGCAGTTCGGGTTCGCGACGATCCCCTTCTTCGCGTGGTGGAGTTGGTCCGCGTTCACCTCGGGAACGACCAGCGGACAGTCCGGGTCCATCCGCCACGCGGAACTGTTATCGACGACGATGGCCCCGGCCTTCGCGGCGATGGGGCTGAATTCCTTGCTGACGCCGGACGGCGTGGAGCTGAGGACGATCTGCACGCCGGCGAACGCGGCGGGGTTGATCGGCTCGACGGGGTACGGTTTCCCGGCGAACTCGACGGTCTTCCCGGCCGACTTCGCGGACGCCAGGAATTTGATCGTCTTGACCGGGAAATTGCGCTCGACGAGCACCGTCCGAATGAGGTCGCCCACCGCCCCGGTCGCCCCGACCACCGCCACGTTCACAGCCACGGAAGTACCCTCTTGGAGAAAAGAGACAACAGGTATTTTCCGAGGTGAGGGAGTGCCGACAAGTGGCGAAGGTTCGGAGATGAGCGGGTTCGTCGTTTTGCATTTCTCATTGGTCATTTTGCATTGGTTCGATCATTAACGACCCGGACCAATGCAAAATGACCAATGAAAAATGCAAAATTACTTCTCGTCGCGGTACGGCTTGCCGGACTGGTAGAGCCTCAGCCGGGCCTCGTACTCCGGCTTCTCGTCCGGCGGGACCATGTCGATGACCTTCTGCTGCCACTTGATCGCGTCGTCGAACCGTCCGGCCTCCGCGTAGGCCGCGGCCAGCGTGTCGAGGAAGCCGGGGTACTTGTGATCGGTCAGCTCGCACGCCCGGATCGCGTCCGTCGTCGCCTTCGTGCCGTCCCGCAGTTCCGCCCGCGGGCAGGTGGACCGTAACCACGCCAGGTAGTTGAGCGTGTTCGCGTCGTCCGGGTCGATGGTGCGGGCCTTCTCGTGGTCGGCGATGGCGGCGGCGTAGTCGCCGAGGCCGTAGTGCGCGGCCGCCCGCAGGTTGTACGCCGCGTCGAAGTTCTCGTTCAGCTCGACGGCCTTCGTCGCGTCCGCCAGCACCGCCGGCCAGTTCTCCGCGCGGCGGTGGGCGGACGCCCGCGCCGCGTACGCGCGGGCGTTGTCCGGCTTCTTCTCGATGGCGAGGGTGAAGTCCGCGACCGCCCGGTCCGGGTCGAGCAGCTCCAGGTGCGCGTACCCCCGCTGGATGTACGCGGCCGCGTCGGCCGGGTCGAGGTCGATCGCCTTCGTGAAGTCGGCGGCGGCTTCTTCCCACTGGCGGGCGCGGGCGTGCGACAGGCCGCGGTTGTACACCGCCCCCACGTCCGTCGGGTCGCGGCGGATCGCCTCCGTGAAGTCCGCGATGGCCTTCGCGTGCTCGTTCAGCTCGGCGTAAGCGATGCCGCGGAGGTTGTACGCCCGCTGCTCCTCCGGGTCGAGGCGGATCACCCACGAGTAGTCTTCGACCGCCTTGCGGTACTCCCCCTGGTCGCTCCAGAGGCGGGCGCGGTGCCAGAACGCCTCCGGCGACCGGCCGTTCAGCCGCAGGGCCGTGCCCAGGTCCGCGAGCGCCTCGTCGAGGTCGTCGAGGTTCTCGTGGCAGAGCGCGCGGTAGATGTACGCCCGCGCGTGCTGCGGGTTCAACTTGATCGCCGCCGAGTAGTCCTCCACGGCCTTCTCGTTGTCCCCCTTCGTGCTGTGCGCGTTCGCCCGGTTGAAGTAGACGCGGAACGACTCCGGGTCGATCTCCAGCGCCGCCGCGTAGTCGGCCAGCGCCGCGTCGAAGTCCCCCTTGCGGCTGTACGCGGCCCCGCGGCCGTTGAGGGGGTCGATGTCCTGCGGGCTGAGCCGGATGGCCTCCGTGAAGTCGGCGATGGCCGCGTCGTACTGCTGGAGATCGACGTGCGCCGTCCCGCGGTTGTGGTAGGCGGCGTGCAGGTCCGGCTGGAGGTCGATGGCCCGCTCGAAGTCGTCGATGGCCTTCCGGAACTCGCCGACGGCGACGAGCGCGTTCCCGCGGTGGTAGTAGAGGTCGGCGTCCGTCGGGTCGAGGTCGATCGCGCCGGTGAACGCCTCGACGGCCTTCGCGTACTCCTGCCGCCGGGCGTACCGGTGGCCCCGCTGGGCGAGCTGCGTCACGTCGGGCGGCTGGTGTGGGTCCATGTGCGAATTATACGTCCGCCCGACGGCCGGCCGTCGGGCCGGGTTTCATTCCGGATGTAAAATTCCGACCGCCGCGCGACCCCCGGCCGGGACTTCGGGGAACCGCGGGGGAAAATCTGAAATCCGCTTCATCATCCCCGGCCGTACACCTTATAACCACTGCAACCGATCGTTCGCCCTCGACTCGCGCGACTTGGCTTCCCACGTCCCGTTTTTCTCGAAGGATGTTTTTTCATGCGCAAGCGTCCCCGCACGCCCACGTACCGGGCCACACGCCTCTCGATGGAGTACCTGGAAGACCGCTCGAACCCGTCCGGGATGGTCGATCCGTTCGCCGTGAACCTGTCCGTGGTCGCCACCCCCGCCGACCGCATCAACGTCGTCACCACCGCCGGCGGCGAGTCCGCCGCGGCGCTCGCCCAGCTGTCGGCCGCGCCGTTCGCCGATACCGTCGAGCACGTCGGGTTCGGCATCTACACCGTCACCCTGGACACCGGCGTCGCGTCCGGCGACGCGATCACGTACTACTCGGCGCTGCCCGGCGTCACGGCCGCGGAGCCGGACTACGTCGTGCAGGTGGAACGCACGCCGAACGACCCCGGCTACTCGCAGCTCTACGCCATGTCGAAGATCTCCGCGCCGACGGCGTGGGACACGACGACCGGGTCCGGCAACTTCGTCGTCGCCGTCATCGACAGCGGCGTCGATTACAACCACCCGGACCTGAACGCCAACATGTGGCGGAACCCCGGCGAGGTGAACGGCGACGGCATCGACAACGACGGCAACGGCCTCGTGGACGACTTCTACGGGGCGAACTTCATCGGGACGAACACCGGCAACCCGTTCGACGACAACGGCCACGGCACGCACGTCGCCGGGACGATCGGGGCGGTCGGGAACAACGGCGTCGGCGTCGCGGGCGTGAACTGGGGCGTCAAGATCATGGCGCTGAAGTTCCTGTCCGCGTCCGGCAGCGGGTCCACCAGCGACGCCGTCGAGGCGCTGAACTACGCCGTCGCCAACGGGGCGAAGGTGTCCAACAACAGTTGGGGCGGCGGGGGGTACAGCAGCACGCTGTTCAACGCCATCCAGGCGGCGCAGGCGAAGGGCCACATCTTCGTTGCGGCCGCCGGCAACAGCAACGTGAACATCGACACGTCGCCGAGCTACCCGGCCAGCTACAACCTGGCGAACGTCGTCGCCGTCGCGTCCACGACCAGCACCGACGCCCGGTCGAGCTTCTCGAACTACGGCGTCACCACGGTGGACATCGCCGCCCCCGGTTCGGGGATCGTCAGCACGACGCCGAACAACACGTACAGCAACTTCAGCGGCACGTCGATGGCCAGCCCGCACGTCGCCGGGGCGATCGCCCTGTACTGGGACGCGAACCCGACGGCGACGGCGACGGAAGTGATCGACCGGCTGAAGGCGACGGCCGACACCGTGTCCGGCCTCACGAGCGTGGTCCAGGGCGGGAAGCGGTTGAACGTCGGCGCGCTGATCGGCGTCACGTCCCCGCCGTCCCCGCCGCCGCCGCCGGCGGACCTCACCGGGGCGCGGGTCACGGCCGCCGCGTTCGGCGGGACGAATTCCGTCACCGGCCTCCGCGTCACGTTCAACGAGGCGATCAACGCGGGCAGCTTCGACACGGCCGATGTCGTCAGCTTCACCGGCCCGAACGGCGCGCTCACCGTCACCGGCGTCACGCCCGTGACCGGCACGAACAACACGCAGTTCGACCTGACGTTCGCCACGCAGACGGCGGCCGGGACGTACACCCTCGTCCTCGGGCCGGGCGTCCTGGACGCGGCCGGGAACGCGATGGACCAGAACGCGAACGGCACGAACGGCGAAGTGCCGGGGGACCGGTACACGGCGACGCGGACGATCACCCCGCCGCCGGCCGCGCAGACGTTCACCTACGCCGGCGGGTCGCTGGCGGTCCGCGACTTCACCTACACGCGGGCGACGATCGCGATCGACCAGGACATCACGATCGCGGACGTGAACGCGAAGTTCAACGTCAACCACACCTACGACCGCGACCTGGTGATCCGGCTGATCGGCCCCGGCGGGCAGACCTCGACGCTGGTGAACCGCCGCGGCGGCAGCGGGAACAACTTCACGAACACGACGATCGACGACGAGGCGGGGACGGCCGTCGCGAAGGGGGCGGCCCCGTTCAGCGGGACGTACCGGCCGGAGACGGCGCTCTCGACGTTCGACGGCCGCAACGCCCGCGGGACGTGGACGCTGGAGGTGTACGACGCCGCCCGCACGGATACCGGCAGCCTGACGGCGTTCTCGCTGGTCGTGACCGGCACGAACGGCGGCGCGGCCGCCGGGTTCGCGATCCGCAACGGCGAGGTCACCTTCGACGCGATGCCGACCGGCCCGGCCGCGGCGACGTTCGTGACGGCGTTCGACGTGTCGCCCCGGCTCGGGTCGGCCCCGGCCGCGCCGCCGGTGGTTGAAGAGTTCGAGCCGGTGGCGGTGGACGCGCCGCCGACCCGCGCGACGGCGTCCGACTCGCCGGAAGTCTCCGCCGCCGGCCGGGTGGTGACGTTCCGCATCACGCCGGCGTTCGACGACGAGTGATCCCCCGCCGGGCGTGGCCCCGACCGGGGCCACGCCCGCCCAATTTCGTAGGCTCTGTAGTATCCCCCGCGGCCGTTCGTCCCCCGCCCGCCGCGGCCCGGAGCCTGCCGATGGCCACCCCCGTCCCCCCCGCCGACCCGCCGCCGCCGGACCTCACCGGCCGCACGCTCGGCGACTTCCACGTCCTCCGCAAGCTCGGCCAGGGCGGCATGGGCCAGGTCTACCTCGCCCGGCAACTCTCCCTCAAGCGGGAGGTCGCGCTCAAGCTCCTCCGCGGCGAGCTAGCCCAGAACGCCACCGCCCTCAAGCGGTTCCAGGCCGAGGCCGAGGCCGTCGCCCGGATCAGCCACCCGAACATCGTCCAGGTCTACGCCATCGGCGAGCACGACGGCCTGCGGTTCATGGCCCTCGAGTACGTGGACGGCCGCAACCTCCGCGACTTCCTCGAACGGAAAGGCCCGCCGGAACTGCCGGTCGCGCTCGCCGTCATTCGACAGGTCGCCGCCGCCCTCCAGCGGGCCAGCGAACTCGGCATCGTCCACCGCGACATCAAGCCGGAGAACATCCTGCTCACGAAGAAGGTCGAGGTGAAGGTCACCGACTTCGGCCTGTCCCGGCTGACGCTCGACGACCAGCAGCCGCTGAACCTCACGCAGTCCGGCGTCACCCTCGGGACGCCGCTGTACATGTCGCCGGAGCAGGTCCGCGGCCGGCCGACGGACCACCGCAGCGACCTCTACAGCTTCGGCGTGACGTGCTACCACCTGCTGGCCGGCAACCCGCCGTTCACCGGGGCGAACGCCATCGACGTGGCGATGAAGCACGTCAACGAGGCCCCGGAGCCGCTGGCGGCCGTCCGCCCGGACCTGCCGCCGGACCTGTGCAACCTCGTTCACAAGATGATGGCGAAGCGGGTGGAGGACCGCTACCCGACGGCGAAGGACATCCTTCGCGACGTGGCGAAGGTGCGGGAAGGGCTGTCCCTGAACCTGCCGCCCGCCCCGGCGAACGGCGCGGCGGCCCCGGCCGCCAGCGTCCCGCTGATGCTGCCGACCACGGCGACGCTGCCGCTGGTCTTGCCGGACCACCCGTCGCGGTGGCCGGCGCGAATCCTCGCCGGCCTGGCGGTCGCGGCGGCGTTCACCGGCGGGTGGCTGTTGTTCGGGAAGTTGCACCCGCCGGCGACGGCCGCGGCCGGGCCGACCGCCCCCGGCCTGCCGGAGGCGCGGCTGCCGGAGGCCGTGAAGCTCGTCAGCGGCCGCGAGCGGGACCTGCTGGCGAAGCTCGACAAGCGGGGCGCGACGCCGGCCGAGGTGATCGACGCGAGCCTCGATCTGGGGTTGCTGTACGTGAAGGAGCGGCGGTTCGCGGACGCGGAGAAGGTGTTCCACCAACTGGAGCAGGAGAAGCCGGACCGCCCCAAGCAGCAGGACGCGCAGTTCCCGGCCTACCGGATCGCCGCCCACCTCGGCTCCGGCGTGGTCCTCGCCCACCAGGACAAGGCGCGGGAGTCGGTCGCCGCGTTCACCGCGGCCCTGAACGCCGTCCCGCGGAAGGCAGTGTCCGTCGGCCGGTTGCAGCAGTTCTTCGCCGACCACCGGGATTTGGCGCTGGCCGTCGCGGAGGCCGTCCAGCGGGACGCCGAGAACCTCAAGGGCGAGCGGCTGCCGACGCTAGAGCGGCTGCGGTCGCCGACGACGATGCTGAAAGATTGACCCTACGCCGCCTCGACCGGCGGCAGCGGGTTGTCCTCCCGCGGCATCTGGCGGACCCGCTCCAGCCACCCCGTCACCGACTCCTTGCTCAGCACCGACCGCACGACCACCTCGGACCGCAGGGCCGGGTGGACCGGCGCGAGGAACCCGAGCGCCCACCGCCGCGGCATCTCCGGCTTCCCGAGCAGCACGACCTTCATGCCGTCCAGTTCCACGATGTCCCGCGGCGACATCTCGGCCCACACCCACCACGGGTGGTACGGCTGCGCCTTCTCCCACGTCTCGACGCTGTCGTCGGGCTGAAGCGCCGGCCACTGGTAGAACTGCCAGAGGGCGGTGTCGTAGACCTCGCCCTTCTCGTTCATCGCGCCGCTCGCCTGCCACTCGGCCGGCGGCACGCCGTCCAGCATCCGTTCGCCCTTCGCGATGCTCGTCAAGAGCGCCGACGGCCTGTCGCCGTCCCACCCCATCGCCGGGTGGCCGGCGAGCGCCGCCTGCAACAGCGTGAAGAAGTGGGCGTTACTCCGGACCGCGTGCAGCCGGACCATGACGCCGGTTTGCTTCTCCAGGTCGAGGACCAGCACGTCGTCGTCATCGACGGCGAACAGAACCTCGGCGACGTAGTGGGCGTAGGGGTTGAACTGCCGGCCGTCGTGCGCGAGTTGCAATAGTTCGTCGCGGTGGCGGGCCTTGTGCCGCAGCTCCGCGGACCGGCAGAGCATGGCCATCGCGGCCCGGCCGTTGAACACGATGCCGAGGAACTCCCGCATCCGCGCCGCCGTCTCCGGCGACCGGTTCGCGAGTTCCTCCCACCGCTCCTCGGGGATCGTCTCCAGGTTCGGCGTGCCGATCAGCTCCGTGAGCTTCTGCGACAGTTCCGGGATGCCGCGGAACTGTTCCGTCAGCCGGTCGAGGATGGGATCGAGGCAGACGCCGGGGTCGGCCCCGTGCTCGACGGCGAGGCCGCAGGTGTTGGCGGCGCACGCGAACTCCCAGACCGGCACGTCCGGCTCGGCCATCCGCTTCGCGATCGCGTGGAACACCGGGTCCCGCTCGGCCGGCGTGCGGGACTGGAAGACCCGCTCGATGAACTCGTAGGTCTTCTGGAACCGCGCCCGCACCTCGTCGGCGTCGTTCGTGGCCGTCCGCTCCTTCAGGAGCGCGATGAACCGGTCGGCCAATTCGGTCGGGGAAATCGGCGTCGCCACGCGAAGCTCCAAGGTTGGGGGAACGCGACACGTTCCGAAAAACGCCGCGGGGCGTCAAGGGCGGTTGGCGGGCGACCCGTCGGGTCGCCCGCTAACCGCGCGAATCGACGATCAGCGTGACCGGGCCGTCGTTGACGAGTTCGACCCGCATGTCCGCCCCGAACCGCCCGGCCGCGACGGGGACGCCGAGCGCCTTGAGCGCATTCTGGAACTCGACGTACAGCGGCTCCGCGACCTCCGGCCGGGCCGCGGCGACGAAGCTCGGCCGCCGCCCCTTCCCGCAGTCGCCGTAGAGCGTGAACTGGCTGACGACCAGCACCCCGCCGCCCACGTCCAGGACGGACAGGTTCATCTTCCCGTCGGCGTCCGGGAAGCACCGCAGGTTGGCCGTCTTGTCCGCCAGCCACGCCACGTCCTGGGACGTGTCGTCCGGCGCGATCCCGAGGAGCGCGAGCCAGCCGCGGCCGACCGCGCCGACGGTTTCGCCGGCAACTTCGACCCTCGCCCGGCTGACCCGCTGGAGAACGACGCGCATGGAGTCATAGTAGTAGGCACACTCCGTGTGCCGTCTCGTTCATGCGCCCGGAGAGTTCGTCCGGGCCGCTGCGACCGACAGCAGACGGCACACGGAGTGTGCCTACTACTATCGTTCGGCGCGGTATCTTATGGTGACGCGACCCCACGGGAGGAGACCGATGGCCCTCGACGACTACACCCGCCACCAACAAGGCATCATCAAGCGGTACTACGAGAACAAGGACCAGATTCAGCTCCAGAAGCTCGGCGAGCAGGTGACGGACCTGTACCTCGCGGAAGGCAAGAAGCGGGAGAAGGTCTGGAAGGCGATCGCGACGACGATGCAGAAGCTCGGCGTCCCGCAGGCCCGCATCGACCACCTCCTCCAGGCGAACGACCCGCAGCTCGTGGCGAAGCTGGTGACGGAACTCCAGGGGAAATGACCGACCCGGCCCCGGCGGGTCGCCGTTCGTTTCCCCGCGCCCGACAATGACGGCATGGAACCGGTACGCGTCAACCTCGGGCCGCGGTCTTACGACATCCGATTCGCCGGCGACCTCGGCGGCTTTGCCGACTTCGTCCGGCTCTCGGCCCCGCGGGCCAAACTCGCCCTCGTCGTCGCCGACGGCAACACGCAACCGCACGCCCTCGCCGTCAACGACGCGCTCCAACACCTGGGCTTCCGCGCGGCGATTACGACCGTCCCGAGCGGCGAGGCCACGAAGTCGCTCGCCGAGTTCGGCAAGCTGCTCGACGCGCTCGCGGACCTGCCGGCCGACCGGCAGACGCTCGTGGTCGCCGTCGGCGGCGGCGTCGTCGGCGACCTCGCCGGGTTCGCGGCCGCCAGCTACAACCGCGGGCTGCCGCTGCTCATGGTCCCCACCACGCTGCTCGCGATGGTCGATTCGTCCGTCGGCGGCAAGACCGGGATCAACCACCCGAAGGGCAAGAACCTCGTCGGCGCGTTCCACCAGCCGGCCGGCGTCTGGATCGACCCGGCGTTCCTCGGCACACTGCCGGACCGCGAGTTCAAGAGCGGGCTGGCCGAGGTCGTCAAATACGGCGTCATCCTCGACGCCGAATTCTTCGCGTGGCTCGAAGCGAACGCCGATGCGATTCTGAAGCGAGAGAGCGCGGCGGTCGGACACGTAGTGTCGCGGTCGTGCCGGCTGAAGGCGGATGTCGTGGAGCAGGACGAGCGGGAGGAGACCGGCCTGCGGGCGGTGCTGAACTACGGCCACACGTTTGCGCACGCGTTCGAGACGGTCGGCGGGTACGGCTCCTGGCTGCACGGCGAGGCGGTCGCGGCGGGCATGGTGTGCGCCTCGCGGCTGGCGGAGAAGCTCGGCCGGATCGGGCCGGACGCGACGGCGCGGCAGGTGAAGCTGCTGACGGCGTTCGGGCTGCCGGTGCGGGCGAACCCGGCGTGGCCGGCGGACGCGCTGATCGACGTGATGCGACGGGACAAGAAGGCGGCGGCCGGCAAGCTGCGGTTCGTGCTACCGACGAAGTTGGGGCACGTCGAGCTGGTGGACGGCGTGCCGGAGGAGCTGGTGCGCGAGGTAGTGGGGTAAGCGGTCGTTTCCTCGCTGGTCTTGTCTTCGGCTTTGTTCCCTCCCCCCTTGGGGGGAGGGTTAGGGAGGGGGGTCGCCTCCCTTGCCCGGTGAGAATCGTGTTTGAAATGGGCAGCTCACCCCCCTCCCTAACCCTCCCCCCCAAGGGGGGAGGGAATAAGACAGTCTCGCAAAGCCTCGACCTGCTTTCGGCCCCGATCCCCGACCTGGGTTGCCATGACCCGCCTCGTCTCGTTCCTGCAAGACCGCGTCATCTTCGCGAAGCTCGCCGCCGTCATCCTCTGGGTCAGCTACGGCATCAGCATCGCCCTCGGCCCGCACGTCGATGCCAACGGCCCGGATTACTCGTTCTCCGGCCCCGTCGTCGGCCCGCAGAAGAACGCCTGGATCGTTTACAACCAACACTACGGCACGTTCAACTTCAAGGGCGAGACGAACGGGGCCGACCACCTCGCGTGGTACACGGCCGCCCGCCTCATCCGCGAGGGGAACGCCGACAAGGTCTACGATTACGGGTTCGTCGCGCGATACCAGAACCAGCTCATCCCGGAGAACCGCTGGCAGTCGCTCATGGCGTACCGCAACCCGCCGTTCTACTGCCTCCCCTATCTCTTGACGTGCAACCTGCCGTTCACGCTCAGTTGGTTCATTTGGAACGTCGTGTACCTCGTGGGCGTCTGGTTCGCCGTGCGGTGGCTCGGCGGCGGCGGGAAGGACTACTTTTGGGTCCTCGCGTTCTACCCGACGTTCGCGGCCGTCAGTTACGGGCAGAACAGCCTCATCAGCTTCGTGCTGCTCGCGGCCACGTACCGGCTCATGAAGGCGGACAAAATCTTCCTCGCCGGGTTGGTGGCCGGGTTCCTGTGGTTCAAGCCGACGATGCTGATCGGGCTGATCGTCTGGGGCCTGCTCGACATCAAGAAGCTCTGGCCCGCGGCCGTCGGCGTCGTCGTCACCGGGCTGGTGCTGACGCTCGGTTCGTACCCGTTCATCCCGGAGGTGTGGGACGGGTTCGTGAACAGCCTTCGCGGGAACGTGAAGTTCGCGGACTTCGAGCAGTTCAAGATGCACAACCCCGTCGCGTTCTGGCGGCTACTCTTGCCGGAAGCGGCGGCGTGGCACTGGCCGCTGGCCGGATTGTGCTCACTGCTGGCCGTCGGGTGGTTCGTGCGAATCTGGCAACGCCATCGGAACGACCTGGAAATCGTGTTCGGGGCGGTGGTGTTCCTGACGCTCTGGGGGTCGCCGCACGCCTTGATTTACGAGTGGTCCGTCCTCGGCGTCACTGGCGTGCTGTGGTGGCGGAAGCTGGCGCACGTCCCGGCGGCACGGTTCCTGCTGTTCGGGGCGTCGTGGCTGGTGATGTTCCTGAGCACGCACTTCACGGAGCTGCAGCTCGACCTACAGGGCGTGCCGCACGCGACGATCGCGGCGTGGGTCGTGCAGGACTTGAACGCGGCGTTGCCGCGGAAGCTGAACTGGGACGCGACGATCACGCACTACGCCGTCCAGGTGAGCGTCCCGGTGCTGGCGGTCGTGGGTGTGATCGCGGGGCGGTTGTTCGGACGGAAACCCTGACTTCCGAAGTCCGGCTTCGACTTCGGAAGTCGAACGCCGTCGGTGCGTTCGCGGGGTCGGCAACCGCCCCACCGTCGCCTCGACTTCCGAAGTCGAAGCCGGACTTCGGAAGTCGAGGCGCACTCGCCTTGAACTCCCGCCGCGGGGGTTCGACAATGTACTGTCCACCCGCCGACACCTTCTCCCCCTGACGAACACCATGCCCGACCGTCGCGTTGGAATCTGGCTCATCGGCGCGTTCGGCGGCGTCGGCACGACCACCGCCGTCGGCCTCGCCGCCCTCGCCCGCAACCTCAGCTCGCCCGTCGGCCTCGTCACCGCGTTGCCGGCGTTCGCGGACGTGGACTTCGACGCCCCCGCCGCGTTCGTCGTCGGCGGGCACGACATCCGGCAGACGACGTTCGCCGCCGCCGCGCGGGAACTCCACGAGCGGTCCACCGTCTTCACCCACCCGCTGCTCGCGGCCGTCGAGCCGACGCTCGATAGCTGGTCGAGGAACGTCCGGCCCGGCGTCGTCTACCGGGCGAACGCGGCCATCACCGCGATGGCCGACCGCCCCGACGTGCGGCCGGCCGCGACGCCGACGGCCGCCATCGAGCAAATCCAGTCCGACCTCCGCCTGTTCAAGGCGGCGCACGACCTGGCGCAGGTCGTCGTGGTGAACGTCGCGTCCACGGAGCCGCCGTTCGAGCTGGCGGACGAGCACCAGTCGCTGGCGAAGCTGCGGGCGGCGCTGGCGAAGGACGCGGCCGCGCTGCCGACGAGCGGGCTGTACGCCTACGCCGCGCTCGACGCCGGGTTCTCCTACGTGAACGCGACGCCCAGCCGCGGGGCGACGATGCCGGCGCTGGAGGAACTGGCGGTCAAGGCCGGCGTCCCGACGGCCGGGCAGGACCTGAAGACCGGCGAGACGCTGATGAAGTCGGTGCTGGCCCCGCTGTTCGCCCGGCGGAACCTGCGGGTGCTGAGCTGGGTCGGGCACAACATCCTCGGCAACCGCGACGGCCAGGTGCTGACCGACCCGCAGAACAAGGCGAGCAAGGTAAAGAGCAAGGACGCGCTGGTGGCGGAGTTGCTCGGGTACAAGCCGCAGACGATCGTGAGCATCGAGCACGTCCCGTCGCTGGACGACTGGAAGACGGCCTGGGACCACATCCACTACGAGGGCTTCCTCGGCACGAAGATGACGGTGCAGTTCACGTGGCAGGGGTGCGACTCGATCCTCGCGGCCCCGCTGGTGATCGACCTGGCGCGCCTGACGCTGCGGGCGCACCGCCGCGGCGAGCGGGGGAACTTGCCGGCGCTCGCGAACTTCTTCAAGTCCCCGGTCGGCGTGACGGACCACGACTTCGGCCGCCAGTTCGCGCTGCTGGAGGCGTACCTGAAGGCGGGGGAATGAATGTGGGCTGTGGAGGTGTACAGCTGCGAGCGAAAAACTCGAACGGTGGCGGCGGAACGGACGGCAACGGCGAACGGCACGGCGTCAGCGTGCCGGTGGGGCCCCAGCGGCCGACACCGGCACGCTGACGCCGTGCCGTTCGCCGTTGATTCCGGCCGCTCCCCTCCCCCCGCGCCCGCGTCGGAAAAATGTACTACGTTCCGGTAACTGTCCGATTTCCCGTGCGCGAGCGTTGCGGTCATGGCCGTCCGAGACAACGACCTCCCCCCCGAAGACCCCGACCTACCGCCGGACGGCGACCTCGCGCCGCTCGAACCGGTCGAGCGGCCGCTCACCGGCCGCGCCAAGGCCACGCAAATCTTCTTCGAGTTAATCAAAGATTGCGGCCCGGACCTGATCCGGATGCCGTCCAGCTGCGTGGTCTACCTGTCCCGGTACCTCGCCAACTACCCGGACGAGGCCGACCTGCTCGCGCTGGTCGTGCGGGCGAAAATCCCGACCATCCTGCTCCAGCACGAGAAGAAGCACGGGTACGCCGAACTCTACGACCACGTGCTGAAGGAGTTTGCGCAGAACGAGCGGCTGGCGTGGGAGGACGCCAAGTGGGCGGTCGAGACGTGGGCGCAGGCCATCGGCCGGCCGCGGGGGTTCAAGTACCGCAAGCCGAAGCTGACGCGGGAAGACCTGTACCCGGACCCGGACGCGGGCAAGAAGTACGACAACTTCGTCAAGGCGGCGATGATCTTCATCGTCGGGCTGGGCGGGTTCTTCGGCACGTTCATGGCCGTCGCCCTCGTCCCGCTCGTCCTGTGGGCGATGGAGGGCGGGCTGGTCGCCCTCACCGGCGGGCTGGCCGGCGGGCTGATGGACGACGAGGCCGGGGACAGCGACGCGGCCATGTTCCTGATCGCGTTCATCGTCGCGGCCGGGTTCGGCATCGTCGGGGCGGCGGCCGCCGTCGTCGCGTGGATCTTCGCCGGCGGCGAGGAGCGGCCGTGGGACACCGCCGCCGTGGCCAGCGGCACCGCGTTCTTCACCGTCTTCGTCTGCCTGTTCCTGACGATGATGTGCTGCATCCCCCCGCTGTTCCTGCCGTTCGTCCACATCTGCTGCGTGTTCAGCGCGACGTACAAGTCGGCGGCCCGCGGCGGGCACTATTGACAAAAATCATTCGGTTAAACGCAAGGAAAACCCCGAATTTTTCCGGATAATTCGGGGTCCGAAAACCCGACAAGAGAATTCCGTCCGTGAGGAGTAACCTGACACGATAGCGGCCCACGCCTCCGTTTTCCCCCCTCCGAAGAACTGTGGTAACTGAGAATCGCGGTTCGACCCGAAAAAGCCCGGCCCGTTAACCCTGGGAAGCTGTAACGATCGTCACGACCCGCGGGGGTCGCGCGGGCGGCGTTTCGCGCGCGTCGGTTGCTCCCGTCACAATCGCAACCTATACAATAGCGGCGTCCCGCCGGGGTTCTTTCCCGGCAGGAGCGACCGGACATTTTCGCCCGCCGGCCCGAGGGCCGCGTCCCGATTCCGACGGGCGAATCACGTCCGGTTGTACGCGTTGTACTTTCGCTACCGCTCCGATTCCCCTTCGTGTCGAGCGGTTTCGTCGCGCAACCTGCCGATTCGTTGTTCCGCGGTCGATACCGTAGTCCAGGGATTGCCCGGCACCCCCGCGCCTCACCCTCGCTCGGCCGACGACCGCCCCGACCCCCCGCTGACGGAGTTGCCGCTGCGCGAGGACTCGCCCTTCGCACGCGACTCGGTCGGACCCGTAGACAGGATGACCTACACGATGTCGCGACTCCGCCGCTACCGCCCCGAGGCCGTCCAATCCCCGCTCGAGACCTACCTCCGGGAAATCAACGAGACCGCCCTGCTGACCGCCGACCAGGAGAAGACGCTCGCCCGCCAGATCGGCGTCGGCTGCACCGAGTCCCGCGACCAGATGGTCCGGGCCAACCTCCGGCTCGTGGTGAACATCGCCCGCGGGTACACCGGCAAGGGCCTCGCCCTGCAAGACCTGATCGAGGAGGGCAACCTCGGCCTGCTGCGGGCCGTCGAGGGGTTCGACCCGAACATGAACACCCGGTTCAGCACCTACGCCAGCTACTGGATCAAGCAGAGCATCAAGCGGGCGCTGGTGAACACGGCCAAGACGATCCGCATCCCGGCGTACATGGTCGAGCTGCTGTCCAAGTGGCGGCGGGCGACGAACAAGCTCAACGACGAACTCGGCCGCCCGCCGACCCCGGAAGAGATCGCGAAGCTGCTCGGGCTGCCGAAGAAGAAGCTGAACATCATCAAGAAGGCGATCCGCGTCTACAACAGCGCCCCGCAGACGGAGCAGGGCGGCGACGCCGGGTGGACGATCGACGAGATGCTGATGGACGGCCGGTCGAAGACGCCGGACCTGGAGATGGTGGAGACGGACGACCTGAAGCACGTCATGGTCCTGCTGGAGAAGATGGACAAGCGGGAGGCGACGGTCCTGAAGATGCGGTTCGGCATCGACGGCGAGGAGCCGAAGACCCTGAAGGAAATCGGCGAGAGCCTCGGCCTGACCCGCGAGCGGGTGCGGCAGATCGAGAGCGAGGCGCTGGCGAAGCTGTACGAGAACCTCGCCGCCGAGTGACGGTCTCTCATCACGATTCACGCGGACCGCCGGGCGCACGCCCGGCGGTTTTTTCTTTGCGGCGAAGCTGGTATGCTGGGGTCGGAGGTGCGAGCGATGGGCAAGGTGCGACTGCAACGGTCCGTGGACCGCGTGACGAAGCCGGAGGCGGTCCCCGAACTGCGGGACGGCGACCGGATGTCACGCGACGAGTTCGAGCGGCGGTACGACGCCAGCCCGCACGTCCGCAAGGCGGAGCTCATCAACGGCGTCGTGTACATCGGGGCCGTGGACCTCAACGGAAAGGCTTCGCCCATGCCGCCGGTCAGCAACGAGGGCCACGCCCTCCCGCACTTCGACATCATCGGCTGGTTGGCGATTTACCGGATGGCCACGCCGGGCGTAGTCGGGGGCGACAACCCCTCGGTCCGCCTGCCGTCCCGCGACAACATGCCGCAACCGGACGGCGTGTTGCGGGTCCTCCCGTCGCACGGGGGACAGACGCGGACCGATCCGGACGACATCCTCGCCGGTGCGCCAGAGTTGATCGTAGAAGTGTCCGTTACCTCGGCGGGCCTAGACCTCGGCCCGAAGCTGGAACGCTACCAGCAGGACGGCGTCCAGGAATACATCGTCTGGCGGCCCGTCGCCCGCGTTCTGGACTGGTTCCGCCGAACCCGCCAGGGCGAGTTCGCGGTACTACCCCCCGACCCCGACGGCATCTTCAGGAGTCGTGCATTCCCCGGCCTGTGGCTTGACTCGACGGCGCTGACGACCGGCGACATGGCCCGCGTACTGGCCGTCGCGCTACAAGGCATCGCGTCGCCGAAACACGCGAAGTTCGTCGAGAAACTGCGGAAGCGCGCGGCAAAGAAGAAGCGGTAACGGCCCCACTCGCGTTCCGAATCGACACTTTCCGCCGACAAACCCGTCCGCGCGCACTTCCAACGGCCATTCTTCGATAGAAAGTTTGTGCCGTTGGATTAAACACCATTTCCGGCCAATGTACTACGCTTGTCGGACCGTTCACCCGGCGGGAAAATGACCGCGGCCTTCGTCCTACTCCTGTTCGCCACCGGCACCACGGAACAACCCGACCGCCTGCGGACGGCCTCGGCCGTGCGGGCGCTCTCGCGGCCGCAGGCGGCCGAGAGGCGGCCGGTCGAGTTGGCCGCCACCGTCACTCACGCCAACCCGGTCGTCGCCGACTGCTTCGTCCAGGACGAGACGGCCGGCATCTACATCGACCCGACGCCGCTGACGAGGGGGCTGACGCCCGGCGACCGCGTGGTCGTGGTCGGCGTCACCGACCCCGGTACGTTCGCCCCGATGGTCGTCGCCTCAGCGATCCGTAAGGTCGGCCGCGGGCCGCTGCCGTCGCCGGAGGTCCACAGCCTCGACCCGGACGACAACCGGTGGCTGGACGCCCGGTACGTGGAGGTCCGGGCGTTCGTGCAGAACGTGCCCCCCCCGACGGCCAAGGCCGTCACCCTCGACATCGCAACGGCGAAGGGCTCGGCCCGCGTCATCCTTCCGAAAACGGACGCCGACTACGAGGCGGCGAAGGCGTTCGTCGGGGCGGTCGTCCGCGTCCGGGCCGTGTGCGGGTCGCCGCGGCACGACCCGACGACCGGCGCGGCCGACCGGGTCGGCCGGCTGTACGCCTCGTCCCTGTCGGCCGTCGAGCGGCTGCCGGACGAGACCTCGACGCTCGCCCCGATCCCGGTCGCCAACGTCACGCGGGGGTTCACCCCCGGCCCCAACCCGTTCGCCCGGCCGGTGACGGTCCGCGGCGTCGTCACGGCGGCCGTGATGCCCCGGCCCGACTCGCAGGTCGTCGTCGTCCAGGACGAGTCCGGCGGGGCCGTCGTGTACCCCAGCTACCCGGCCGCGGTCCGCCCCGGCGAGACGGTGCTGGTCCGCGGCTACCACGCGCCCAAGTCGCGGGGCGTCGTGTTGGACAACGCCGTCCTCGGGCCGTGGGACAAGCCGCTGCCGCCGCCGGCCGCGGTTCCCACGACCGCCGACCAGGTCGTCCGCGACGGCCGGTGGGGGACGCTGGTGCGGATCGACGGCGAGGTCCGGTCCGCCGTGCTGCGGGAGGGGGAATTGCGGGTGACGTGCGCCGACGGGCCACAGTCGTTCGTCATCGTACACGCGGCCGACGGGCTGGCGTCGCCGTTGGGGCGGCTGGAGCCGGGCACACGGGTCGCGGCCACCGGCGTCCCCGTCCCCGTCGAGGCAGCCCCCGGCGACGAGCCGGGCGGGTTCCGGCTGCTCGTCCCGGACGCGGCCCACGTCGCCGTCGTCGCCGGGCCGCCGGCCGGGTGGTGGACGGCCGACCGGGTCGCCCGGCTGTTGCTCGCCCTGTCCGTCCTGGCCGTCGCCGTCGGCGTCTGGATTTACACCCTCCGGCGGCAGGTCCGGCGGCAGGCGGACGCCCTCCGCGCCCACTACGAGCGGGACGCCGAACTCGAACGCAAGCTCCTCGAGTCCCGGCGGCTGGAGGCCATCGGCCGGCTCGTCGGCGGGATCGCCCACGACTTCAACAACCTGCTCACCGTCATCATCGGTGGCAGCAACCTGGCCGCCGACGCCGCCCGCGACCACCCGGCCGCGGCCGAGTACCTGCGGTCCGTGCTGCTGGCCGGGGAGCGGGCCGCGGACCTGACGAACCAGCTCCTCACGTTCTCCCGGCGGAAGACGGTCGCCGTCGAGCCGATCGACCTGAACGCGGCCTTGCGGGAGATCGAGAAGCTGGTCCGCCCGGCCGTCGGCGACAGCGTGCAGGTCGTGACCGACTACGACGCGGACGCGCCGGACGTGGTCGCCGACCGCGGGCTGCTCACGCAGGTCGTGCTGAACCTGGCGACGAACGCCCGCGACGCGATGCCGGCCGGCGGCCGGCTGGAAGTCCGCACGCGGGTCGTCGAGGCCGACGGCCGGCCCGTCGTGCGGCTGACCGTTGCCGACACCGGGTGCGGCATGGACGCGGCGACGGCCGCCCGAATCTTCGACCCGTTCTTCACCACGAAGGCCGTCGGCAAGGGGACCGGCCTGGGGCTGGCCACGGTCTACGGCATCGTCCACGACTTGAACGGCACGATCGCGGTGCGGTCGGCCGTGGGGAAGGGGACGACGTTCGCGATCGACCTGCCGCCGGCCCCGCGGTCCGGCGTGCGGCCGGCGGCGGCGGCGGCGGCCGACGCCCCGCGGGTGACGGCGACCGGGCCGGTCCTCCTCGTGGACGACGAGCCGTCGGTGCGGATGATGTCCGCGGCGGTGATGCGGCGGTACGGGCTGACGGTCGTGGAGGCCGACACGGCCGACGACGCGCTGCGGCTGGTGCGGGAGGCGGCCGAGCCGTTCGCGGTGATGGTCACGGACGTGGTGATGCCGGACCGCAGCGGCCCGCAGCTGGCTGCCGAGGTGCGGCTGGTCTGCCCGGCCCTGCGGGTGCTGTTCATCTCCGGGTACGACCGGGAGGAGTTGGCGAACCCGGAGCGGCTGCGGGAGGGCGACCGGTTCCTGCAGAAGCCGTTCACGCCGACGCACCTGATCGCGCAGCTGCAAGAGATGTTCACGAAGCCGGCCGGCTAACCGCCCGGCCGGGGGTCGTCCTTCGCCCCCGCGACCGGCGGCGGGTCCGCCTCCGGCTGCTTCCCGTCGCCCCGTACCAGCGCCACGGCGCACACCATGAGCGCGAACGCGGCGGCCGTCCGCCACGTCGGGGCCTCGCCGAGGTACCACCACGCGAACGCCACGAACACCGTCAGCGTGATGACCTCCTGCATCAGCTTCAGCTGCGTCGCCGTCAGCGTCTCGGACCCCAGGCGGTTCGCCGGGACTTGAAGCGCGTACTCCGGCAGCGCGATCAGCCAGCTCACGAGGATGACGGCGAGGAGCGCCTTGTCCTTGTGCTTCAGGTGGCCGTACCACGCGACCGTCATGAACGTGTTCGACGCGACCAGCAGCAGCGCGGTGAAGACGACGGTGCGCATTCGTAAGTATCCAAAAAGGAACCCCTCGTCGTGAGCGGACGAGGGGTCGGGCGTTCCACTTCGATCCGGCTTTACTTCATCGGCGCTACGGCCGGGGCGGTCCCGCCGACGAGCACGATCTCCGCCTTCGGCTTCATCTGTGCCACGACGGCCTCCCGCAGCCGGACGGCGTAGACGCCCCGCACGTCCTCCTTCACGTCCTCGAACTTCCGCGGCGTGCCGGCCTTCTTCGCCGTACACATGATGAGGTGCAGGCCGAACTCCGTCTGCACCACGTCGCTCGTGTCGAACGGCTTCAGCGCGAACGCCGCCTTCGCGAACGGCTCGACCATCGCCCCGACCCGCGGGAAGTAGCTCAGGTCGCCGCCGTTCTTCTTCGACGGGCACGCCGAGTACTTCTGCGCGTAGGCCGCGAACAGTTCGTCCGCCCGCTTCGTCCGGGCCTGCTCTTTCGCCAGCGCGTCGCCCGGGGCCGCGTCGGCCGTCTTCTTCGCCTCGGCCTCGACCGTCTGCTTGATCGCGGCCAGCGTCTTCTTCGCCTCCTCGACCTTCGCCGCATCCGTGCCGGGCGTCATGAGGATGTGGCGGGCGCGGACCGAGGAGCCGTCGAACACGTCCGGGCTGCTGTCGAACAGCTTTTTCAGCTCCGCGTCGCTGCCCTGCTGCTTGAGGAACTTGTCCCACTTCATCTGGGCGGCGACTTCCACGCGGAACTCGGCCTCGGTCAGCATCATCTGTTCGAGCTGCTTCTGGTAATCGACGTTCCCCTTCTTCAGCTCGCCCTTCAGCTCCTCGATGAGCTTGTCCACCTCGGCCGGCTCGGCCGTCATCTTCAAGGCGTTTAGGTACTGGTCGATGATGTAGTTCTCGACCAGGTGGTTCAAAATCTCCTTCCGGGCGATCTCGCGTTCTTCCTGCGGGAACTGCCGCAAGGCGCGGTACACGGCGACTTCCGGGATGTCCTGGCCGTTGACCTTCGCGGCCACGCCGGTCGGCCGGGGTTCCGGCTTCGGCGATTCCGCGGGCACGACGGCCGGCGGCGGGACGGCCCCGGCGGTGGGCGTCATCGGGGCCGGGGTCATGGGCGCGGCCGCGGCGGGCGGGGTCACGGGCGGGAGCGTGGCGGGCGCGGTGGCCGGCGGCAGCGCCGGCGGGGCGACCGGGGCCTGGGCGGACGCGGACGACGCCAACACGGACGCGGTGAGCAGCGCCGCCGCCCGACGGGTGAATGAACGCATAATCGGAACTTCCTCCTGAAGCGAGCCGGGCCGATTGGTCCGTCGCGTTTCCCCCACATCAACGGGAACACCGGCTCTTTGAGACCGACCGGCATACCGTGGGCGGGGCAGGATGTCGAGAGGAAAAACCCACAGAGTAGTAGGCACACTCCGTGTGCCGTCTGCTGCCGGTCGCAGCGACTCGGGCGAACTCGCTGGGCGCATGAACGAGACGGCACACGGAGTGTGCCTACTACTTTGTCACGTCTGGATCGCGTCGTAGCTCGCCAGCGCGTAGCCGCCGAAGAGGATCGCCGGCAGCCACGCGGCCAGCGGCGCGGAGAGGAGGTCGTTCTCGCCGAGGTACTTGCACCCGTACACGGCCGCGTAGAAGATCGCGCACATCACCAGGCACGTCCCGGCGCTCACCAGGACGTGCCGGTTGTGGTCGCGGAGGATGATCGTCAGGCCGATCATCACCATCAGGAACCCGACCAGCGGCCGCGTGTACCGCATGTGGAACAGCACCGCGACCGGGGCCATCCGCCGCGGGTCCGGCCGCGACAGGATGTCCCGCAGCTTCGCCGTCGAGGCGTAGCTGTACCACTTCGACCCGCGGGTCAGCGCGTCGAAGTCCACCTCCCGCGTGGCCAGGAAGTACTTCCGCGGGCCGAGCGGCGTCAGCGTCGGCGGCAGCGGCTCCGGCACGACCTCCGGCTTCGTGTTGAACAGCACCCACCCAGCCGGGCGGGTTCCTTCCGCGGGGACGTAGACGGCTTCCTCCGCCTGCACGTCGTTCACGGCCGCGGCCGCGGACTCGGCGAAGTTCGCGTAGAACCCCTTCACCCGCAGCTCGCGGCGGAACCCGCTCGTCGCCTCAATGTGCACACCCGTCGAGTCGTAGGCCCCGCGGAGGTCGATCGGCCGCTCGTCGTTCGGGTCGTCGCGGGCTACCTGGAGTTCGTCCGAGATGTTCGGGATGAGCAGCTCCTGGCTGAGCGGCCCGAGCGCCAGCACGAGGATCGCGCCGACCAGCACCGGGCGGATGATCCGGTGCGTCGGGACGCCGGCGGACAGTTGCGGCAGGAGTTCGTTGTTCCGCTGCGCCCAGGCCATCGTGAACACGGCCGCGAGCAGCGCGATGGATTCGCACAGGCGGTCGAAGATCATGACCATCTGCGGGCCGTAGTACCGGACGACGTGCCGGAGCATGTTCCCGAGCGACCCCTTGCCGGCGAAGTCGTCGAGGTTCGTGAACAGGTCGATGACGACGTAGAGGCTCAGCAGGCTGGTCAGCACGATGGCGTAGGACCGCACGAACGCGAGGAACAGCATCCGGTCGAGGGTGTGCATCAGGGCCTCCGCACGCCCGGCTGGTAGCGGTCCACGTACTGCACGATGTACACGTTCCCGGTGGTGGCCGCGAACGTGCCGAACCCGTTCGCCCGCAGCTCTTCCATCGCCCGGCCGCGGGACCGGTGCTCGTACTCCATGCGGTAGATCGCCGTCATGAACCCGGTCCGGTGCAGCCCGGCCTTGCAGTGCAACAGGACCGGGTAGTTCTTCGGGTCGTCGAGAATCTTCAGGTATTCTTCGATCACGGCGGGCCGCTTCCCGTTGGCGAACTCGTGCGGCGGGACGATTTCCCCGCCGAACAGCGCGTAATAATTCACCCCCAGCTCGCGGCACAGCTCGCTCTCGCGGACGGACGGCTTCGCCAGCCACTCTTCCGGCATGAACGGATCGACGTTCTCTTCCTGCAGGTTGATGACGGTGCGAATCCCGGCGTCCCGGACGATGGCCCTTAGCCCGCCGGCGGTGAACTGCCCGCTGCGGTAGAACTTGCCGGGGGTGACGACGCGGAAGCGTTTCAAGTTGGTGTACTGCGAGCGGTAGTACGCCGCCGGCACGCCGACGGCGACGAGGCCCACGATCACGCCGAGTACCCACCGGCCCCAGGTCGGCATCCGCACCCCCGCTGATGGTTCGAGAATCCGGAGCGTTATGACGGAGGCGGGGGAAACTGTCAACGGGAACAGGCTGCCGTCGCAACAGCGAGCGTCACGGCGTGAGCGTGACGTGTCTCGGAATCGCGGCGATGGGTTGCCATCTCTTGTAGAACCCTGAGCGGAAGCGACGGGGTGTGGGACCAACCCCCACACCCCGTCGCTTCCGCTCAGGGTTCTACAAGACCAGCCGTTGCGGTTGCAACCGGTCGCGGGTGTGCGGTATATCGGAACGCCATTATTCCCGTACAAGGACGTGCCCATGACGGCGGCCCGCAAGCTCGCCTTCGATTCCGTCGCGTTCGCCCGGCAGGTGCTGCACGCCGAGGCCGACGCGCTCAAGCTCGTCGCCGAGCGGATCGGGGCCGACTTTGAAGCCGTCGTCGAAGTCCTGGCGAATTGCCGCGGGCGGGTCGCGGTCGTCGGCGTCGGCAAGTCGGCGGACGTGGGGCAGAAGCTCGTCGGCACGCTCAACTCCACCGGCACGCGGGCCTACACGCTGGACGCGACGCGGGCGGCGCACGGCGACCTCGGCATGGTCGCGCCCGAAGACATGGTGGTGTTGCTCTCGCACAGCGGCGAGAGCGCGGAGATCGTCCGGCTGCTCGGCCCGCTCCGCGAGTTCGCGGCGAAGTTGCTCGCGATCACGGGGAACGCGACCGGCACGCTGGCGAAGGCCGCGGACGCGAGCATCGTGTACGGCCCGATCACGGAAGCGTGCCCGAACCGGCTCGCGCCGAGCACCAGCACGACGGTGATGATCGCGCTCGGCGACGCGCTCGCGTTCGCGCTCGGCGAGCGGCGGAACTTCCGGGCGGACGACTTCGCGCGGTTCCACCCGGCCGGCAGCCTCGGCCGCAAGCTCGCCGGCGTGGACGCGTTCATGCGGCACGGCGACGAGCTGCGGCTGGCGAGGGTGACGGACACGGTTCGCAGCGTGTTCGCGACGGCCCGGCACGCCGGCCGCCGCACCGGGGCGATCATGCTCGTGGACGCGGACGGCAAATTGGCCGGGCTGTTCACGGACTCGGACCTAGCGCGGCTCTTTGAACAAAACGCGGACGCGGCGTTCGACGGCCCGATCTCGGCCGTCATGACCCGCACGCCGATCACGATCCGCCCGACCGCGAAGGTCGCAGAGGCGGTCGAGTTGATGCGTGCGTGGAAGGTGAGCGAGCTGCCGGTGGTGGACGCGGCCGGCCGCCCCGTCGGCATGATCGACATTACCGACCTGATCGGCCTGGAACCGCCGAACGGCCCGCCGAGTCCGCGACCGGCGTTGCGGTTGCTCGCGGGTCGGACCGAGTAAAAATAGTAGTAGGCACACTCCGTGTGCCGTCTCCTTCCTGCCGCGGGGGGTTCGCCCGAGTCGCTGCGGCCGACAGCAGACGGCACACGGAGTGTGCCTACTACTTTGGAAAGGACTTCCGAAGTTGCCCCACCTGACCGCCAGCGAGTTGGCCGACCGCGCGAGTAACGTCTCGCTGCTGCTGCTCGACGTGGACGGCGTCCTCACGGACGGCAGCATCCTGTACGCCGACGACGGCGCGGAACTGAAGCGGTTCCACGTCCGCGACGGGTCGGGGTTGAAGTTCTGGCGGGAACTGGGTAATCGGGCCGCGATTGTCTCCGGGCGAACGTCCGCCGCCGTCGCCCGCCGCGCCGCGGAACTCGGCGTCGGCCCCGTGCTGCAGGGCCGCGGCGAGAAGCTGCCGGCGCTCCACGAGGTACTGGCGGAGACGGGCCTGCGGCCGGACCAGGTGTGCGCCATCGGCGACGACCTGCCAGACCTGCCGGTGCTGACCCGCGTGGGGCTGGCCTTGGCCGTGGCTGATGCGTGTGCCGAGGTGCGGGCCGCGGCCCATTACGTGACGAAGACGCCCGGCGGTCGCGGGGCCGTGCGGGACGCGGTCGAGTGGCTGCTGACGCTCAAGGGGCAGTGGGCCGGGGTGGTGGGGAAGCATTCGTAAATTCCGAGGACCGTTCTTCCCGTGTGGACGCCGCGCCGGATTCTGTTGCTCGTCATCGGCCTGTTCGCGTTCGGCGCGGCCTATACCGGGTACGCGCAACTCTTCGGCGCGATCGACGGCCTACCCAACCTCCCGCCGAAGTACCTCGAAGCCGTCAACGCCCCGCTGCCACCCATCGTCTTCGCCGAGTCGCCGACCATCCGCCGGCTGAAGGACGCCTTCGGCGAGAACTGCGCCGAGATCGAGTCGAACTACCCGACCCGGCTCGAACTCCGCGACCAGGGGATCGTGTTCGCCGCCGGCCGGCCGGACCCGATCGACACGCCGTCCCGGTTCGTCCGGCTCGCGCCGTTCAGCATGGCCCAGTTCGGCAAGCCGCAGCCGGGGCAGGTCACGGAGGTGACCACCCTGCACGGCGACGAGGCGATCGTCGAACTCGACCGGCCCATCGGCAACGAGCGGGAGATGCTCACCGGGAAGGCGAAGATCGTCGGCATGGAGTTGCGGGCCGTCCCGAGCCCGATCGCCCGGACCGACCCGCGGAACGGCCGCGTCCTCATCGTCAACAACCAGCAGTCGAACGACCCGAACGACTACTTCGTGTTCAAGACGCCCGGCCCGCTCACGTACCGCACGCAGGACCACCCGCACCTGGTCGCGAACCCGACCGCCCCGCACGTCGAGACGGCGGCCGTCGTGGAGGTCGTGAACCGCGGCAACCAGCCGCGGCCGATCCGCGGCGTCGGGCTGCCGAGCGTGCCGCTGACGGCCGACGACGTGCTGAACGGCAACGTCCTCGCGGACATGGCCCTCGGTCGGCACACGCCGCCGCCGACGATCACCGCCGAGGGGATGCGAATTTACCTGAAGCCCCGCGACGCGAAGCCGCCGAAGCCGGGCGAGAAGGGCACGGGCTTCAGCGGCATCCGCGAGATGGTGCTGATCGAGAACGTCGAGTTCAACCTCTGGAGCGACGGCAAGACGAACCTGTTCGTGGAGCCGAACGCGAAGCCGCAGACGACGTCCGCGACCGTGACGGCGGACCCGCCGGTCGGCCTCGCGGCCCTCGGCGGCGGCCTCGTGGACGGCGGGACGGCGGCGAAGCGGGTGGCCGAGAAGTCGCTCGTCCGCATCCGCACGCTCGGCGCGTTCCACTACGACTGGACGACGAACACGGCCCGGTTCGCCGTCGCCACGAACGCCAACCCGCTCTTGCCGAACAACGTCGAGACCACCCGCCTCTCGCCGCTCGGCGGGCGGGACCACCTGATCTGCCAGCTCCTGGAAATCGAGTTCAACGGCCCGATCTCGCGGACGCCGAACGCGGCCGCGGACAAGGGGAAAGCGCCGACCAGCCAGTTCAAGAACCTCCGCGCCACCGGGCCGAGCGTCTACCTCGCCGCCGAGAGCGAAGGCTTGCAGGCGTTCGGCACGGCGCTGATTCACGAAACCGACCCGGCGAAGCGGTTGTCGCGCTCGACGCTCCGCGGCTCGCCACTGGTGGCCGTGCGGCAAGGGAACCGGCTCGTCACCGGCACGGCCGCCACGAAGACCGCCCCCGCCACGACGGGGCAACTCGTCCTCGAAACCGTCGAGCCGCCGCCGAACACGAAGCTGCCGAAGGCGACGCGGGTGGAGGTTCTCGGCCCCGGCAAGGTGGACCTCTTCGACGAGGCGACGAAGACGAACACGCTGACCGCGAGCTGGGTCCACTCGTTGAACCAGACGAAGGACAAGGTCGGCGACAAGGAGTGCGACCTGCTCGTGTTCGTCGGCGACGGCCGGTTCACCGACCCGAAGACGGGGTTCGACCTGAAGGCCGACACGCTGAAATTGTGGCTGGAATCCAGCCAATCCGCGACGAAGGGCGGCACGGCCGCGGCGAGCATGGAGGCGGCGAAGCCGGCCCGCGTGCAGGGCGTCGGCCACGTCGAGGGCGTGTCGGACGGCACGCTCATCAAGAACACCGACCTGTTCAACGCCTTCTTCAAGGACGTGCCGAAGCCGATCGCGCAACCGCCGACGACGAGCGCGAAGCCGGCCGTCGCCGCGGCGACGATCCCGCCGCCCGCCGTCGGGCAGCCGTCGCCGTTCGTGGAGCCGGTCGTCGTCGTCACGCCGGAGGTTCCGAAGAAGAAGCCGCTGGAACTGTCCGCCCGGCAGATCGACGTGACCATCGCCCGCTCGCCACTCCCATTGAAGGGGAACGAAAAACCGGGTGAGAAGCCGGGGGTCAAGTACGAGATCGACACGGCCCGGTGCGAGGGGCGGGTGGTGGCGTTCCAGCCCGCGGCGGAGCCGCACAAGCCGACGGCGCTGCACATCCTCGGCGACGCGCTGACCATCGACCACCTCGCCGCCGGGCACGCCATGCACGTCGTCGGCACGGTCGAGAAGGTCGCTTACGTGCAGTTCGAGGACACGACGATCACCGGGCCGGACGTGGACATCAACCAGCCGAACAACGTCGTCACCGTGAAGGGCCGCGGGCAACTGCGGATGCCGAGTTCGACCGACCTCGCCGGCACGCCGCTGGGCGAGAAGTCCGAGATGCTCGTGGACTGGCAGCACGGCATGACGTTCAAGGGCGAACTCCGCACGGCCGAGTTCGTCGGGCAGGTGCAGGCGGTGCAGCTGCCGCCGGAGCGGAAAGCAAATTCGTCCGCGAAGGTGGCGATCAACGCGGGGCCGTGGCAGCGGTCCTACGTCATCTGCCACCGGCTGACGGTCGTGTTCGACCGGCCGGTCTACTTCAACCAACTCAAGCAGTCGCAGAACGCGCCGGCCGCGGCCCGCGAGGGAGAAAAGAAGGACGAGGCGAAAGTCGAGCGGGTGCTGTGCGAGCCGCAGCCGGAGGACGACGAGGACCGCGGCAAGGCCCCGGCCCGGCCGGCGAACTACGTCTACTTCGCGGACGAGACGATCGACCGCAAGACCGGCAAGCACGTCAAGGCGCAGCGGATCACCGCGAAGTTCCTCGACGTGCAGGTGCAGGAAACGCGGACGCTCATCCACGCGACCGGCCCCGGCGAGACCCGCACGCTGCAACTCGGCTCGAAGGACGCGCAGCAACAACCCGGCGTCACGCCCGCGGCAGCGCCAGCAGCGAACGCGAAGGCCGAGCAGGAGATGAAGCTCACCGTCGTCCGGTTCGCGGAGCGCCTTCAAATCGAGGACAAGAAGCAAATTTTCCAGAAGGCGGTGTTCACCAGTAACGTCCGCACGTTCCACATCCCGACGGACGTGCTGGACCTGGACGTGCCGGAGCACACGGCCCCGCCGCGGTCGATGGTGCTGAAGTGTACCGACACGATGACGGCGACCGCGTACCAGAACAAGCAGGGCGTCGAGGAGCGCCGCACGCTGGAGGCCGTCGGCGACGCGCGGGTGCGGACGGACGACTACGACGGCGTCGGCCACGTCGTGAAGTACGACGGCAACCTGGTCATCCTGGAAGCCTACGGCGACGGCCAGGCGACGCTGTACAAGCGGCAGGGCGGCGTCGGCCGGGAGAAGGACTACAAGAGCGGCAACCCGCTGACGTACAACACGAAGACCGGCCAGGTCAGCGGCGCGGAAAGCTCCGGCGGCACGTTCTCGAAGTGAAGACGAATTGGCCACAGATCAACACAGATAAAGACAGATCAGACATAAAACATTTCAAAGACGGTGATTTGCCTTTTCTTCTGACCAGATTCTTGGTTTTCTCTTATCTGTGATTTCTGTGTTCATCTGTGGCTCATTCTTCCGGACACTCCCATGATCCGCGTGTACCGTTGGGACCCCGAGACGAAGACCGGCTCCTGCCTCGAACAGCCCGAACTGCCGCCGTCCGCGGCGGACGTGACCGGCGAGGCCGTGCTGTGGATCGATCTGCACAACCCGACGCCGGCCGAGGAGGAGAAGGTCTTCAAGCAGTTCCTCGCGATCCACCCGCTGACGCTCGACGACGTGACCCGCCCGCGGCGGCTGCCGGAGGAAGGGGCGCACCTGCCGAAGGTCGAGGAGTTCCCGGACTACCTATTCGTAGTGGTGAACCCGCTGCCGGCCGAGGTGTGCGACCCGTCGCACGCCGGCACGCCGCCGGATTTCGAGGACACGCTCGAACCGGGCAAGCCGAAGAAGGCGGGCCTCCGGGGGACGTGGAAGCGGCCGCAGCTCAGCGGCATCGTGACGGAGAACGTGCTGGTCACGCACCACTACGACGACCTGCCGTGCGTGCGGATGGTCGGCGAGCAGGTGCGGCGGCGCGGCGACACGACGCGGCGGGGGCCGGACTTCCTGTTCCACCTGATCCTGGACGAGATGGTGGACGAGTACGCCCCGGTGGTGGAGCGGTTCGCCGAGCGGCTGGACAAGCTGGAGACGCGGCTGTTCGCCCGCCCCGGCAAGTACACGCTGACGCACCTGCTGCGAATGAAGCGGCAGGTCATCTTCCTCCGCAAGACGCTGATCCTGGAGCGGGAAGTGCTGTCCCGCTTGGTCCGCGGCGAGTTCGAGTTAGTACGGGCGGACGAGATCGTGTACTACCGCAACGTGTACGACCACCTGGTGCGATACACGGAGCTGATCGAGGGGGCGCGGGAAATGGTCAGCGACCTGATGCAGTCGCACCTGGCGGCGGCGTCGAACAAGTTGAACGAGATCATGAAGGTGCTGACGATGATCTCGACGATCATCCTGCCGCTGACGCTGATTGCCGGCGTGTACGGGATGAACTTCGACAACATGCCCGAGACGAAGTGGCCGAACGGGTACTACTACGCGCTGGGCTTGATGGCCGTGACCGCGGTGGCGACGGTGGGGGTGTTCCGGTGGCGGAAGTGGATATGAGGCGAGTAGGGACGTGTCATGAGGCAAGTGGAGTGGCTGACGAGCAGCGACCCTGTACGGATGCTCGCCGGACACCGGAAGCTCACCAAGCTTAGCGTCCGCAAGGCTCGTCTCTTCTGCGTCGCATGTTGTCGATACGTCGCGCACCACATGTGGGCTGAGGCCAGCCGGTTGGCGATGGAGGTCGCCGAGAGATACGCCGACGGGGAGGCAACTGCGGAAGAGGCAGAGACTGCTTACGAAGATGTGTTCCGTGCCTCTGCAAGTGTGTTCGGGAGGTACCGTTCAAGCTGGGACTACGACGTGCTGGACGAGCCCGATCGGGCTATGGTGTTGGCGAATACGTGTGCGATGGATAGCTGCGACTCTTATCCAGATGCGGATAGTGCTTCTCGGTCCGCCGCTGAGATCGCTCAAATCGACCGAACGATTCACCCCCAACCGGAACTCTTACGGTGCATCTTCGGGAACCCGTTCCGTCCGGTCGGGTTCGACCCAGCGTGGCGCACGTCCACCGCCGTCGGCCTCGCGGACGCGATCTACGCCGACCGGGCGTTCGACCGGCTGCCGATCCTGGCGGACGCGCTGCAGGACGCCGGGTGCGAGGACGCCGCGATCCTCGGCCACTGCCGCGGCGACGGCCCGCACGTCCGCGGCTGCTGGGTCGTGGACCTCGTGCTGGGGAAGGAATAGCGTGCCGCCCTTTCAGGGCTTGGGACGGGGGTGGGCGTCTACCCAGAGCGTTGCCCTGGGCTGACATGTTGCGGCCTTTCAGGCCAAAGACATTGCCGACCGAGCGGTTCGGGCCAATCGCTTTGGGCAATACCGCTGTATGACCTCGGCGACCAAACCCCGTAACTGTTCCATGCATTTTGCCCCGAAGGGGCGCAACATGTCAGCCCAGGGCAACGCCCTGGGTAAACGGACTACCCAGCGCCAAGCCCTGAAAGGGCGAAACAAACCTTCCCCTCTTAGCCGCCAATCATGGTACGGTAGACGCCTCCGCGCCGATTCCCCACGAGAGGGCAACACCATGTCGCAATCGCTCGCCAAGAACCTCGTCCACCTCATCTACAGCACCAAAGATCGGACGCCGTTCCTCACGCCGGAAGTGCGGCAAGACCTGTTCGCCTTCAAGGCCGGCGTCCTGAAACAATGGCACAGCCCGGCCGTCGTCATCGGCGGCGTCGCCGACCACGTTCACGTCCTGTTTCAACTCTCGAAGAACCACGCTCTCGCGAAAGTGATCGAGGAAGTGAAGAAGGCGTCGTCGAAGTGGTTGAAGTCAAAGGGTCCGGCGTTTCGGTCCTTCTACTGGCAGGCCGGGTACGGGGCGTTCTCCGTGAGCGAGTCGAACGTGGAGGCGGTCAGCAAGTACATCGAGACGCAGGAAGAGCACCACGCGAAATGTTCTTTCAAGGGCGAGTTTCGGTTGTTCTTGAAGCGACACCACGTCGGGTATGACGAGCGGTATGTGTGGGATTGAGGGCCTTGTTTCGCCCTTTCAGGGCTTGTGGCGTGGGGTGGCAGCGTACCCAGGGCGTTGCCCCTGGGCTGACGTGTTATGGCCTTTCAGGCCGGAGAACCTGGGCCACGCTTCGAGTGACGGGTTCCCCGGCACGTGACGCTCGCCATTGCGATCACTCCTTCGCCTTCGCCAGCCGCGGGTCGTCGAGGTCGAGGCGGTACAGCACCTGGTTGTAGTTGTGCCGCGGCGTCGGGGCGACGTGGTTCGCGAACTCGGCCGTGTACGTCCCCTCGAAGATCAACGCCGGCGAGTCCTTCGCCGCGAAGTCGATGTGGACCTTCGGGTTGTAGAACGTGTAGTTCTCGTGCGTCAGCACCTTCACGGCCGGCCCCCACGGGCCGAGCGGCGAGGCGGCCTCCGCGTACCACAGCTCGCCGAAGTTCGACGTGCCGAACTTCTGCGCGAACACCGTCACCCACTTCTTCCGCCACGGGTGGAACGCCACCGACCCCGTGTGCGGCACGACTTTTTCGCCGCCCGCGCCGGCCAGCTCCGCCGGCGGCTTCAGCGTTACCCACTGCTTCGGGTCCGACCAGCCCTCGAACGTGGCCGGGCACTTCAGGTGCGGCAGCGGGTTGCCGAACAACAGCCACGCCTTGCCGTCGGCGTCCGTCCACGCCGCGGCGTGGCCGTCGGGTATCGGCGGCGGCTTCTCCTTCCCTTGCTTCTCCCAGACGACCTTCAGCTTGTCGAACGCCATCATCCGCTCTTGCCACACGCACAGCCCGGCCTCGTAAACCTCCAGGTGGTTGCGGATCTTCGTGTACGTGCCGACCAGCCGCTGCCGCTTGTACTCGTCCGGCACGGTGGCGACGCCGAACACCCACGTCGGCCCTTTGCCCGGCATCTGCGCCACGCCGCGGACCTGGCCGGAGTTCAGCCGAAGGTAGTCGAATTTCGGGCGGAGCGGCGGCTCGATTTTCTCGAACGGGTGCAGCGGCGTTGTCGCGCCGAGCATGTCGAAGACGCCGAGCGGGTAGCCGGGCAGCGTCGTGTCGCCCCACAACCAGAGGCGGCGGTCGCCGAGTACGGCCGTCTGCACCGAGTCGCAGCCCACGATGTCGGAATCCTTCCAGTCCTTCGCCTCGCCGCACTTTTGCGCCTCCGCGAACAGCCCGCCGCCGGTGAGCCGGCCGACCCGTTTCGCGATGTTCGTCCGCGTGACCTCGACCGTGAGCGTCTTCCCCGGCACGGGCGTGAGGTTGACGCCGCGGTAGCCGAACCCGTCCTTCGGGACCTCGTACCCGTGGCCGATCACGGTGAACCACGACTCGCGGCCCATCAGGTCCGGCGAATCGAGGGCGATGACCCCGGCGTTGTCCGAGACGAACCGCTGCTCGCCGGTCGTCCGCAGCTCGACGAGCGGGACCGGCCACTTGTTATCCTTGTCGATCACGTTCACGCGACACGGTTCGGCGGCGAGCGCGAACGGGAGGAGGAGCAAGACGAGAAGTGTTCGCATGGGGCGGGAGGGTAAGAGAAAAGCCCGCGGATGAACGTCCGCGGGCTTTCGGTGATGTCCTCCGTCCGGCGTCCGAAAGAGTGGGGGTGCCCTGAGCCGCACCCTCCGGCGCTTATGGCTGCTTCTTCCGACCTGACCAGGTTCACGCCTTCAAGTCGGTCAGGCCCCCACCCTTTCGCACGCCGCACGGGGCTGTGTCGTGTTGGAAGTATACCCGCCGGGCCGGATCAGTCCAGCGAGTTGGCGAACCGCAGGCCCGGAATCTGCTCGAAGTCGCGGCGGTTGGCGGTCAGTAGCAAGGCGTCCCGTGCTACCGTGACGGCGGCAATCTTGCGATCCGAGGCGCTGATCCGAATGCGGTTGTACGTGTCGAACAGGGCGGCCGCCGGTCGGTCGAACCGGACGACGAGCCAATCCGCAAAGAACTCGACCAACGCCGCGAGTTCGTCGTATGGGCGGATCAGCCGCACCGTCTGCCGCTCCTTGGCGATGGTGGCCAGCCATCCGCGCATTTGCTCTTCGAGGGTAATCACCGTCGTCCCGACTTCCTCGCCGACGACCGCGTCCAACCGGGCGTTGAGCCGGGCCTGCCGCTCGCTCGGGTCGCCCCGCAGAACGCTGAGGTGGTCGGTGTCGAGAAGGATCATTCCGTCGATTCCCCGCGGCGGGCGGCCTCCCGCTCCGCCTCCCGCATGGCCGCGACCTCGGCGTCGAGTTCCTTGATGAACTCGTTGCCCGCGAACATCCCGATCGTCCGCCGCCAGTCCTTCTTCTGCGGCGGGGCCTTCTGCTCGGCGAGTTGCTTCTCCAGCGCCGCCACGCGGGCGGCGAGGCTCTCCAGCGTCAGTTCCGGCATCGTCGCCCCCTTACTTCTTCGTCTGGCCGCGGGCGAAAATGCTCGCCACGAAGTTCAGCACGTCCGTCGCGCTCGACTCGTTGTACCCGTAGTTGCGGATCAGCCGCGACTTCACCACGTCGATCTTCTCCTGCGTCGCCTTGTCCACCACGTTCGACACGATCGTGCTCAGCTTGATCGAGTCCTTCTGGTCCTCGAACAGCTTCAGCTCGAGCGCTTTCTGCAGCCGCTCGTTGGTGCGGTAGTCGAACTTCTTGCCGTCGATGGCCAGCGCGCCGATGTAGTTCATGATCTCCCGGCGGAAGTCGTCCTTCCGGCCGTCCGGGATGTCGATCTTCTCCTCGACCGACCGCATCAGCCGCTCGTCCGGCTCGACGTAGTTGCCGGTGTACCGGTCGCGGACCTTCTCCCGCTGGGTGTACGCCTTCACGTTGTCGATGTAGTTGCCGCACAGCTTCGCCAGCGCCTCGTCGTCGGCCGCGATCGCCCGCTGGACCTCGTTCTTCACCACGTCCTCGTACTCCTCCCGGACGACGGCGAGCAGCTCCTTGTAGTACCGGTACTGGTCCTCGTCCTTGATGAGCGAGTGGTGGCGGAGGCCGTCCTCCAGCTCCTTCATCACCATGAACGGGTTGATGTTGTCCTCGTCCGGGTGCGCGACGAGGGCGTTGGAAATCTTGTCCTGGATGTACCGCGGGCTGATGCCGGTCATCCCCTCGTTCACCGCGTCCCGCTTCAGCTCGATGACGTTGTCCTCGGTGAAGCCGGGGAGCGTCTTGCCGTTGTACAGCTTCAGCTTCTGCATCAGGCTCAGGCCGGCGTGCTTCGGCGGGTTCAGCCGGGTGAGGACGGCCCACATCGCGGCCACCTCGATCGTGTGCGGGGCGATGTGCTTGCCCCGCACGCGCTCGGTGTTAAAGTCCTTCTCGTAAATCCGCACCTCGTCCTTCAGCCGCGTCACGTAGGGCACGTCGATCTTCACCGTCCGGTCCCGCAACGCCTCCATGAACTCGTTGTTCTGGAGCCGCTTGTACTCCGGCTCGTTGGTGTGGCCGAGGATCACCTCGTCGATGTCCGTCTGGGCGAACTTCTTCGGCTTAATCTTGTGCTCCTGCGACGCCCCGAGCAGGTCGTAGAGGAACGCCACGTCGAGCTTCAGGACTTCGATGAACTCGACGATGCCGCGGTTGGCGATGTTCAGTTCGCCGTCGAAGTTGAACGCCCGCGGGTCGGAGTCGCTGCCGTACTCGGCGATCTTTCGGTAGTTGATGTCGCCGGTCAGTTCCGTCGAGTCCTGGTTCTTCTCGTCCTTCGGCTGGAACGTGCCGATGCCGATGCGGTCCTTCTCGGACAGCACGAGGCGGTAGACTTTCACCTCCTCGGCGAGCATCTTCGTCCAGTCGCCGTTGTACTTCGGCAGCCGGGTCTTGAACTCGTACCGGCTGAACGGGGACAGGTCGCCCTTGATGCGAATCTCATACGGGTACGGCTTCGTGCAGTCGGCGTTCAGCTGCGCGAGGATGGCGGCCCGGTGCTCCTCCGGCACGAGTTGCAGCGGCTCGCCGTGCATCGGGTCCTTCACCCACGTCCCGTCGGCGTTCTTCCACGCGAAGCTGAACAGCATCCCGCCGTCGGTCCGGGAGTACTCCTCCAGGCCGCGTTTCAGGAGGCGGGCGATGGTGGATTTGGCACTGCCGACCGGCCCGTGCAGGAGGATGACGCGGCGCTCCGTGCCGTACCCGAGGGCGGCGGACTTGAACGTGTTGACGAGTTGGTTGATCCGCCGGTCGAGGCCGTAGATGCCGTCGGCGTGCTTGGTCGCGAACTCGGTGAAGAACTTGAACCGAGTTTGCTTCTCCTTGTTCTCGTACACGTCCTCGGTCCCGTGGGACAGGATCATGTCGTACAGCCGCTGGTACGCGGTGCGGGTGACGCCGGGCGTCTTCAGGACGATGTCCAGGTAGTCCGCGAAGCCGCCTTCCCAGTGGAGCTTCTGGAAGTCGGTCGTGTCGATCTGCGTGCGGAGGGTGTCCAGGATTGCCGTAGCCGTGGCCATTTTGTTTCCTCGTTTTCAACCCGCCCGCGGGCGGGGGATGATTCAACGATCGAAGCCGCGTCTCGACCTCGGTGCTGTCCGATGAGAGTGGGCCGAGATAAGTGATCGGTCGGATTGCCAATCCGTGCAGTCGGGAGCTACTGCATTCTACGTACCGGCCGGAAGCCGATGCAACCCGGAATAGGACGAGGGAGAAGGCGAACGGGTTTAGTCGAAGGGACAGGATACCCCGAACCGGGGGGGAAATGCAACCGGTTTCATATAGCCGCCGGTTTACCGACGGGGTCGGAATCGGCCGCCCCGCCGGTAAACCGGCGGCTATATATACTTACTTCTTCGCGTGTTCCTGGAAGAATTTCACGATCACCGGCGGGGCGTCGGCCGGGAAGGCGTGCGTGCCGGGGTGGATGAACGTCACCACCGGCGGGCCGGCCTTCGACGTGTATTGCGTGTACCTCGTCTGCCACGGCTTGCCTTCGCCATCGCACCCGTTCACCTTCTTGAGCACGTCCATCGTCGCCTTCTGCCACTCGAACTTCACCAGGTCGTCCTTCTCCCCGGCGAGGTGCATGACCGGCAGCGGCTTCAGGTCCTTCTGGTGGCGGCCCGCGCCGGCCGCGGCGGACGGGGCGACGGCCGCGAACACGTCGCCCCGCTTCGCCCACAACAGGTACGTGAACCCGCCGCCGTTCGAGTGGCCGGTCGAGTAGATGCGCTTCTCGTCGATTTTGTGTTCTTTCTTGAGCCACGCGAGGACGGCGTCGAAGAACTTCAGATCGCGGTCCCCCTGGTCGCCGGCGGCGTGCTGCCAGCCGTTCTTCTTGCCCTCGGGGTCGGTTAGCTTGCCGGGCGTGGGCAATCCTTGCAGGTAGACGCAGGCCGCCTCCGGCCAGTGCTTCTGGATGTCGAACGTGCGGGCGGCGTTCTTGGCCGTGCCGCCGTGCCCGTGGAACACGAACACGACCGGGGCGGCCGATGACTTCTTCTCCGGGACGACGACCAACCCCTCGCGGGTGGCGTCGCCGACCTTCCACTCGTGGCGGACGGGTTCGGCCGCGAACGCCGGGGCCGCGAATAGGACGAGGACGAACGCGCGGAGCATGGTGAAACTCGTGGCTGGAAACGCTCGCACCCGCGGGCGTGCGGCCCGCGGGCGGAGTGGCGGATTGCGTCCAGCTTACTTGCCCGGCGCGAACTTCTCAACCGGCGGCAGGTCGGCTTGCGGGGCGATCTTCTCGACCGGCACGTCCGGCACGCCCGCCGCGGGGACCAGCTTCTCGACCGGCACGTCTACCGTCGGCACGACCTTCTCCACCGGCGGCAGGGCCGGGGCCGTCGCCACCGGGACGGGCTTCGGTTCCGCCTTCGGCGGCACGATCGCGGGGGCCGCGGCGGTCGGGGCGGCCATCGTCGGCTGCATCACGGCCGGGAACTTCTGCGGGGCCGGCGTCACCGCCACCGGCCGCGGCGCGGGGGCGGGGGTCGAAGCCACGGCCGGCTTCGGGGTCGGCATCGGCATCGGGGTCGGCGGGGTCATGACGACCGGCTTCGCGGGGACCGGGGCCGGCAGCGGCGTCATCACCACCGGCTTCGGCGTCGGTTGCGGGGCGACGACGATCGGCTTCGCGGGAACCGCCGCGGGCGGCGCGGCCTTCGCCGGGGCGAGCGTCGGCACGGTCAGCGGTTGCGGCAGCGGCTTCGGGGCGGCCGTCGCCGACGGCAGCGACACGGCCGGCACGGGCACCAGCGTCTCCTGCACCGGCGGGGCCGACACCCGCGGGCGGCTCGCCGTCACCGCGGGGGGCATCGTGCCGCTCGGCACGAACGCCGGGATCGGCTGCACGACCTGCCGGGCCGGCACGAGGTTCGGGTTCGGCGGCGTCGCCACGCCGGAGTACGCCGCCGGCGGTCCCATCAGCGGGTTGCCGATCGCCGCCCCGGAGTCCTTCCACGTCATCAGTTCCCAGATCGTGCTCGGCTTCGCGCCGACCGACTGCCCGTCCCGGCTGGTGTTCAGCCCGGCCGCCGCGTAGTCGCGGGCGTTCACGTCGCCGACCACCTGGTAGCCGATCGTCGCGCCGATCTCCAGCGCCTTCTGGCCGAAGTCGTTGAGCTTCGCCCGCGACATCCGGGCCACCTTCGCGTAGTACTCCTGCGGGTACTCCGGGTCGCCGAGCTTGTGCGACTTCTTGTCCTTGTTCTCGTCGTCCTTCTTGTCGTCCTTCTTGTCCTTGCCCTGCTCGAGCTTCGTGCCGTCCTTCTTCTCGGTGGTCGTCTCGACCGCGTCCACGCCCGGCAGGCACGGGAGGTCGTTGCACTGCAGGCACGGGCTGGACATGCACCGGTCCAGGGCGTGCGCCGCCACCGCCCGCACGCGGGCCGACTTCTCGTAGGGGAACCCGTCCTTGTCGCTGCACGAGACGACGTGGCTGAGCGCCACGATCACCTTGCACGTGCAGCAGCAGCCGCGGGCCAGGGCGACGGCCGCCTCGTACCGGACGCACTCGTTACGGTCGCCGCGGAGCGCGCCGATCAGCGCGTCCTCGGCCTCCGGCCAGTAGTGGCAGTCGAGCGTGCCGAGGTACTTCACGGCCTTGATGCGTTCTTCCGCGCCGGCGCGGTCGAGCTTCGCCTTCGACGCCGCCCCGATCGCGCCGGGGTCCATGAGTTCGGCGATGCTCGGCACGACCGGGCAGAACGGCGGGATGATGCCGCCGGACAGGGTCGAGATCGGGGCCTGGATGCGGCCGAGGAGTTGGCCGGCCGGGGTGCGGCAAATCTTGCGGCGGCAGAACTCGCGCTGCTCCTGCGAGATGCCGAGCCGGGACCAGATGGTGTTCATGCTGCCGGGCAGTTGCGCCCCCGGGCCGACGCCGACGCCCAGGGGCGGGGGCGGGGCGACGCCGTTGAGGACGGCGGCCGGGGCGGACGTTAGCCCGCCGGGCACCGGCGCGGCGGGGCGGAGGAACTGGGCGTCGGCGGTCCCGGCCAGGACGGCCGACGCGGCCGCGGACATCAGCAGTTTGGCGGCTCTCATGGCTCACCCTCTACTCAGGTTAAAACCGGCCGGGCCGACCCCGATCCCCCGAGGTCTGCCGCTCTTGCCTGGGTTGTTGCGGAGCCACGACCCGCCGACTCTCGCGGGTTTGCCGGTCGTACCAACTCCACGGGGAATTACTCGACTAGCGGGCTTACCGATCTTGAAGGGTATTTCGGTCACGCCAAACTTCCCGGTTGTGCCGGTTTCGCCGATTGCATGAATCCGGCGGCTTGCTCGCGCCCGTACTCCGGTTACAATCTCACCGCCTGAGCAATACGAGGTTGCGGCCGAGTCGTAGTGCCGACGACGCCAACCGGATCACGTTCCCCCAACGAGTCGGGCATGCCTCAGACATACACCCAAACGGGCCGACCGCTGCAGATCGCGACCCCCTTGGGGAAGGACGTGCTGTTGGCCGTTGGGTTCTACGGCCACGAGGGGCTGTCGCAGCTGTTCCGGTACACGATCGACGCGAAGGCCGCCCGCGGAACCGGCGTCCCGCTCGACGGGCTGGTCGGCCAGTCGATCACCGTCGCGCTCGAGACGCCGGGCAAGAAGATGCGGTTCTTCAACGGCGTCTGCGTCCGCGCCGCCCAGGGGGAGAGCGACAACGACTTCACCGACTACCAACTGGAGGTCGTGCCGAAGCTCTGGACGCTGACCAAGAGGTCCCAGAGCCGCATCTTCCAACAGAAGACGGTCCCGCAAATCCTCAAGGAGGTGCTGGCGGACGCGAACGCGGAACAGCAACTCGCCGGGAAGTACGAGCCGCGGGACTTCTGCGCCCAGTACCGGGAGACGGACTTCAACTTCGCCTGCCGGCTGATGGAAGAGGAAGGGCTCTTCTACTTCTTCAAGCACGCGGACGGCAAGCACACGATGGTGGTGGCGGACACGCCGCAGGCCCACGAGGTCGTCCCCGGCAAGTCGCCGGTCGTGTACAAGAACGTGAACATGGCCGCGTCCGGGGAGGACGACTACGTCGCCGAGGTGATGAAGGTCCAGGAGCAGACGGCCGGCAAGTTCCTCCTCTGGGACCACACGTTCGAGATGGCCGCCAACGGCCGCCACGACAACCACGCGGCCGAGAAGCTGATCACCGACGCGGTCAAGGTCGGCCAGGTGGCCCACAAGTTGAAGGTCGGGGACAGCGCCAAGCTGGAGGTCTACGACTGGCCGGGCGAGTACGCCCAGCGGTTCGACGGGATCGACCCGGCCGGCGGGGAGCAGCCGGCCGAGGTGGCGAAGGTCAGCCCGGACGGGAAGCGGACGGTGGACCTGCGGATGCAGCAGGAGGCGGCGACGGCCGTCCGGGTGCAGGGGGCCGGGTCGGTCCGGAACTTCGCCACCGGGTACAAGTTCACCCTCGCCACGCTCCCGACCGACCCGGTCGCGACGCCGCTCAAGGGCGAGGGCGAGTACGTCCTCACGACCCTCCAGCACACCTGCCGCGTCCCGGCGACGTACCGGTCCGGGTCCGGGGCGACGGACGGCGAGGGGTTCCACTACGCGAACACGTTCACCGCGCTGCCGTCGGCGTTGCCGTTCCGCCCGCCGCGGACGGCCGCCAAGCCGGTCGTGTCCGGGTCGCAGTCGGCCGTCGTCGTCGGCCCGGCCGGGGAGGAAATCTTCACCGACAAGTACGGCCGGATCAAGGTCCAGTTCCACTGGGACCGGCTTCAAAGTAAGAACGCCCAGAGTTCCTGCTGGGTCCGGGTGGCGCACGCCTCGGCCGGGCGGCACTGGGGCAGCCTGTCCATCCCGCGGGTCGGGCAGGAGGTCCTCATCGACTTCCTGGAAGGCGACCCGGACCAGCCGATCTGCGTCGGGTGCGTGTACAACCCGGACCAGATGCCGATGTACAAGCTGCCGGACGAGCGGACCAAGAGCTACGTCCGCACGAACTCGTCCCCCGGCGGCGTCGGGTACAACGAGATCCGGTTCGAGGACAAGGCGAGCAAGGAACAGGTGTACGTCCACGCCCAGCGGAACATGGACGAGCGGGTGCGGAACGACAGCCTCGAGCGGGTCGGCAACAACCGCCACCTCCGCGTCGGGTTCTACCTGCCCAACGACCACAAGGGGGACGTGAGCGGCGAGAAGAAGCAGGGCAGCCAGTTCGAGGAGGTGGCCGTCAACCAGCACCTGAAGGTCCACGGCAACAAGGACGAGCACGTCGGCGGCAACTCGAAGCTGCTCGTCGGCGGGGTGGACGGCCCCGGCCGGGTGGACGTTCACATCAAGGACCGCAAGCTGGAGTTGATCGACAAGACCTCCGACCTCCACGTCAAGGAGGCGGTCAAGGAGAAGTTCGACCAGACCTACGACCTGCACGTCACCGGCCAGCAGACGGTCTCGGTGGACGCCGGGGCCGACCTGACGGTCGGCGGCGACCGGCGGGAGAAGGTCGGCGGGTCCGTGTCTTTGACCGTCGGCCAGGACCACCAGTTGAAGGCCGGGATGAAGCACGCGGTGGACGCCGGGATGGAGATCCACCTGAAGGCCGGGATGAAGGTCGTCCTGGAGGCGATGCAGATTTCGCTGGTCGGCCCCGGCGGGTTCGTGGACATCGGCCCGAGCGGGGTGACGATCCAGGGGCTGATGGTGCTCATCAACAGCGGCGGGGCGGCGGGGAGCGGGTCCGGGGCGAAGCCGGCCACCCCGCAGGCCGCGGCCGACGCGGCCGACGCGGCCGACGCCAACCCGACCAAGCCGACGGACGCCGACTACTCCAAGACCGGCGAGAAGTCGAACACCTAACCCGTACCGGAGTACCCCGATGCCCCCCGCCGCCCGCGTCGGCGACCCGCACGTCTGCCCGATGGTCACCGGTATCGTTCCGCACGTCGGCGGCCCGATCCTGCCGCCGGGCTGCCCGACGGTCCTGATCGGCTTCATGCCGGCCGCCCGCCAGGGGGACATGGCCACGTGCGTCGGCCCGCCGGACGCCATCGCCATGGGCAGCCCGACGGTGCTCATCGGCAACATGATGGCCGCCCGGCTGGGCGACCCGACCGTCCACGGCGGGGTCATCGTGATGGGGTTCCCGACGGTCATGATCGGCGTGGTCGGCATGGGTAAGCCGGGGGCCCCCGGCACGACCGGGGCCGGGATGATCGCGGCCGCCCAGACCGGCGCGCCGTTCTGCGAAATCTGCGCGAAGCAAGCGGCCCCCGCCGCGTGACACCGGCTCGCCTTCCGGGCGGGCCGTCGGACCGGGTATGAGTGCGGCATGGAACTGACGCTGGTAGTGCGATCCGGGGACGAGGCCGGGAAGCGGATTCCCGTGCCGTCGGGGGGGCCGCGCCTCGTCGGCCGGCAGGCCCCGGCCGACGTGCGGGTGGCCGACGACCCGATGCTCTCGAACCAGCACTTCAGCGTCCTGTGCGACGGCGACGTGTGCCTGCTCAAGGACCTCGGCAGCCGGTTCGGGACGGAGGTGAACGGCCGCCGGGTGACGGAGGCCGCCCTCCGCGACGGCGACGAGATTCGCGCCGGCCGGACCGTCTTCGGCGTGCAACTCCTCGGCGACGTGCGGGCGACGCCGACCCACACGGCCGACCCGGCCGGCGACACCCCCGGCCCGGCCGAGCGGGCGGCCCCGGTCGCCCGGTCGCTGCCGGTCGTGGACGAGTTCCCGCCCGCGGCCCTGTCCGACATCCACCGGAACGTGCTGGCGTACCTGCGGACGCAGGCGAACCTGTACGCCGTCCTGGACGCGGCCCGCGAGCCGACCGTGATCGCCCGGCTGAAGGCGTCCGGCGAGGAGCACGCCAGCCTGTACGACGGCGAGCAGGGCGAGGAGCTGTCCGCGTTCGGCCCGTGGCTGGTGAAGCTGCCGCCCGACAAGCCGCTGCTGGAGCAGCTCGTCCGCGACGGGTGGGGCAAGAGCTGGGGCGTCTACCTGACGTGCCGGCTGCCGTTCAAGGAGGTCCGCCGCCACCTGCGGCAGTTCCTGCTGGCGAAGCTGCCGGACGGCCGCCAGGTCTGCTTCCGGTACTACGACCCGCGGGTGCTGCGGACGTACTTCCCGACGTGTACGGCCGCCGAGGCGGCGGCGTTCGTCGGCCCGATCGACCGGTACCTCGTGGAGAGCGCCGACGACGCGGAGCTGTCCGAGTTCGCCGCGAACTACCGGGACTGGAAGAAGGTGGGGCTGCTCGAATGATCCAGATCCGGCCGGAACAGTTCGAGGCGTTCGAGCGGAAGGCCCGCCAGGACTTCGAGGACGAGTTGGTCGCCCATCTGAAGGAATTTTCCCCGAAGCACGCGGCCGGGGTCGGGGACGACGGGCTGCGAACGCTGATCCGGTCCGGCGTGCGGAACGCCAACAAGTACGGGTTCCGGCTCCGCGGGTCGCTGCGGTTCTACGTCGAGTGCCAGGTCCTGTTCGGGCACGAGTTCCACGCCGACCCGCTCGTCCCGTGGGCCGGGCGGGAGTTCGGCCGGCGGGACTGGTTCGACGAACTCGCCCGCGCGGACGCCATCCACGAGGTCGCGATGGCGTACCGGAAGGCCGTCGTGGGCGAGCACGAGGAGATCGAGGCCGCGGCGATCGAGCGGCTCGTCGCCCGGCCGGTGGAGGACTGGCTGGGCGGCGACCCGTCCGAGGCGGCCACCCGGCGGCTGCTCGCGGACGTGTACCCGGAGAAGGTGGCCCCGCCGGCCGCGGCGGCGGCGGTGGTGGCCCGCGCGGGGCCGGCGGCCGTCGCGGCCCAGCTGCCGGCCGCGGCCGGCGGCCGGGTGGTCGCGGCCCTCATGGTCGCGTTCGGGGCCGGCGTCCTGACCGACCCGCAGTTCCCGTGGGTGGCGAAGCACCTCCGGGACACGGCCGGGCAGCCGCCGCCGCAGCGGGCGGAGCGGTTGGCGACCCGGTTCCTGGCGTACCTGTCCGACGGGCTGGCGGACCTGAAGCGAGGGTGAGGCCGTGCCGAAGGGGGGCAAATCCAAGAAGCCGAGCACGACCCCGGCGGCCGCCACGACGCCGGGCAGCACGTCCACGTGCCCGAACTCGTGCGGCACCCCGACGCCGTCCGGCAACGGCGGCAGCACGACCGTCCAGGTCGATCGGGCGAACAAGAAGGTCACGATCAAGACGAAGATGGAGTACAGCGGCCCGGACGCGGACCAGAAGTACGCCGACTACGCCAAGAAGGAGATCGAGGACACCTGGAAGGGGAAGACGACGATCGACGGCCAGGAGTACGACGTCGTTACCGAGATCGAGACGAAGGTGCGGCCGGCGGCCGACCCGCCGACCGCCGGGTACGACCAGATCACGGTGGACGGCTCGACGACCCGGATGTCCCAGTCGCTGTGGGGCAAGGGGAAGGGCAGCCAGACGCCGGCCGCCATGCAGCCCGACCGCCGGCGGATCGCCCACGAGTACGGCCACACGCTCGGGCTGCCGGACGAGTACCACGACGACCCCAAGACGGGGGCGTACACGAAGAACGACCCGTCGAAGAAGAACAACATTATGTCCGCGACCTGGAAGGAAGACGGGAAGTTCCCCGGCCCGTACCCGGAGCACTTCCAACAGGTCTTGAAGAGCCACGGGTGTACGAAATGACGCCGACCGCCATGACCGCCGCGGCCGCGGACGCCGCGGCCGCGCTGAACGTCCTCGCCGCCGCGTACGCGGCCGACCCGGCCGCGTTCTTCGCCGCCCCGGTCGCCGTCCGGCACGCCGTCCGCGGCGGCGACCCGGAGGGGTACACGTCCGAGGTGATCGAGGTGACGCTCGCGCCGCGGCCGAACGCCGCCCCGGCCGGGGAGGTGCGGTACTACCGGTCGAAGTACGACGCCGCGTACGACCCGCCGTTCCTGGTCGAGCAGTTCACCCTCCCGGCCGGCCGGGCCGACGCCGAGGCGGTGGTGAAGCCGCTCCTGTCCGGCGACCTGCTGAAGAAGCCCTACCCGGCCGAGGCCGACCCGCAGGTCGCCGGGTTGCTGAAGGAAACCTGGTCGGTCAACCGGGACGGGGCGGAGACGGCGAAGACGTTCTTCGAGCCGTTCCCGAAGGAGTTCCAGGCCGTGCGGGCCGCGACCCGCGACCTGATCGAGCGGGCCGTGAAGGGCGGCAAGCGGGCCGTCCTTTCGACCAAAGCGAAGTGAGGGCCGGTCCCGCGCCGCCGACCCAGAACCTCCTGCCGTCCCCGGCGTCGCCGGCCGCGAAACAGACCGGTAAGGGCGGACATGGCCGATGACGCCCTCGCGTCCGAACGGGTGCGGGCCGCCATGCGGGCGGCGTGGGACGACTCGCAACCCGACGACCCCGATCACCGGCACGAAGAAGGCGGTTACATCACCCAGCTCGCGGACGGCAGTTACGACGCCGTCCGGTGGCCCCGCGGCGCGGGCGCTTGGATCGCGCCACCGCCCCGCACTGCGGACGGCCGGTATCAGGGGCATACGGTCGTGGGCGAGTTTCACACGCACCCCAACCCCGCGATCGACGAACGCGGACGCCGGTGGCAAGAGTCGCCCTGTCCCGGCGACATCGCCGGCATTCGGTCCGAGAATTACCCCGGCGACAGTTTCGTGATCGGGGCGATTAACATGTACCGTGTCGGGAACGACGGCCGCGAATCCTGCCTGGGCGGGCGTACCGCCATTCTCGACCAACCGGGGACGTTACCATGATCGCCGAACCACTGGCCCGCCGTACGGCCGAGCGGCAAGCCGAGAAGTTGCTGCTGGACGAGATGCAACTCCAGGCCACGGAGACCGAGCAGACCTGGGTGTACGCGTTCGTCCCGAAGGGCCGCGTCCGCGGCGGCGGGTTCCAACTGACCGTCTCGAAGGAAACCGGTCAGGTCATCGACGTACTCCACTTCCAGTGACCCGCCCGGCGAGACACCCGCCATGCCACCGACCAAGAACCTCCTGCCGTCCCCGGCGTCGCCGGCCGCGAAACTGCCGGGGCCGCACGGCCCGAACCCCAACGGCACCGGCGGCCACGTCATCGACACGACCGACGCCCAGGTCCGCGAGCTCGCCCTCGACCTCGTCGGCCTGTCCCTCGACCTCGCCGGCATCATCGACCCCACGCCCGTCTCCGACGGCGCGTCCGCCCTCCTCTCCATCGCCCGCGGCAACTGGTTCGACGCCATCATCTCCGGGGCCAGCATGGTCCCGTACGTCGGCGACCTCGCGAAGGCCGGCAAGCTGCCCCGCTACCTCAAGAGCGTCGAGAAGGCGATCGTCCTCGCCCAGCAGTCGGACAAGGTGGCCGCCGCGCTGCTGCCGGCGTTCCGCAAGCTGAAGCAGGGGCTGGACCTGCTCCCCGCCGGCGCGAACGCCTACCTGGACCGGATCAAGATTCTGATCGACCAATTCCTCAAGGGCCGCGGCGCGGCGACGGTCGCGAAGCTGCTGCCGGACATCAGCGGCCAGTTCGCGTTCAAGACGGTGAAGCAGGGCGGGAAGGAAATCAAGACGGCCGAGGGGTGGCTCGGCGTGCCGGGCAAGGTGATGACGCACCGCAGCTCGGCCGCGCAGAAGGGCGTGTCCGGCGGGACCGGGGACGACGCCGGGCACATGATCGGCAACCAGTTCGGCGCGCCGGGGGACGCCAAGAACCTGTCGCTGCAGAACTGGGTCATGAACCGCGGCGGCGGGACGTGGCACGAGCTGGAGCGGCAGTGGGCCGACCTGTTGCAGAAGGGGTACAAGGTGCGGGTGAAGGTGACGGACGTGGCCGAGGCCGGGGCGCGGCCGTACCACCGGAAGGCGGAGTGGACGCTCGTTCACCCGGACGGCAAGGGCACGTCGAACCACTCGCTGGACTTCCTGAACGCGACGACGCCGAAGGGCCGGGCGGCGACCGGCGAGGTGAACCCGTTCCCGCCGGGCCACCAGGCGGACGTGATCCCCATCGACCGCGGGAAAAAGCCCTAGGACGGGTCGAGACCGCCACCGCCGCCACCGCCACGGGTGGCCCCCGGTGGCGGAATCGCCACCTGGGTTGACGCGACGGGTAGAATGCTTATTTGGTCTCTCCGGCAGTACACACAAGCACTTCAAATTGGACGGTATCGTGCCTTCGCGACCGACGGCCGCGCAGGAAACGAGTGGATCGGCCGGTCGTATCTGATAGTTTGTTCAAAGTGCCGCCCCAATTCGCCTCGCGGGAATGGGTCCGTCCGATGCCTGTGAACCTCGATAAACCTCATCTCTGGAAGGTAGACATCGCCCAGTCGGTAGACCTCTATAACGACTGGTTCATGAACTTCGCCCCGCGGACGTACCGCGAAACCCGCGTCCGGGTCACCAAGGACGTGGAAGCGATGTTGCGGCGGACCCAGAACCTCTCGAACGTGACGCCGACGGAGTTGCGGGAGCATCCGGGCATCTTGCCGGCGTTGCGAATGTCCACCGCCCCGCCGCTCGCCCGTGATCGACTCGTCGGGTTGGCGTCGGTCAAGAAGTCCCTGGTTGAGACGATGGAGAAGGACGGAATCCTTCCCGCCCGCTTGGGGGAGGGGCAAGTCGAGACCGAACTCCGGAAAATCGCCGCGCTGTTCGGCAAGCTGGCGGACGTGGACATCTTCCACTGGTTGCCGACCGGTGCGAAACCAACCAAGGGCGAGGTGCGGCGGGCCGCGACGATCGTGGCGGACCGACTTTGCGGGTCGCAGGCCGACCCGATCGTGCGGAACGCCCAGGAAACACGGCAACTGTGCGTCATCAAGGCGTGGCTCGAAGGCCGCGGTTACGCGGATCACAGCGGGCGGATCAAGTTGGACGAGATGGAACCGGGAATGTTTGCCTTCCGGTTGCCGGTCGCCGGGATGAAAGAAGACGCGACCCCGGTTAACATACCCGTCGACGTAGTTGTTCAGCCGACCACCTCCCAGCCGGGGGCCTTGCCGTTGATGATCGAGGCGAAATCGGCGGGCGACTTCACGAACGTGAACAAGCGACGGAAGGAAGAAGCCACGAAAGTCCAACAACTCCGCCGAAAGTACGGGAGCCAAGTGCGGTACGTCCTGTTCCTGTGCGGGTACTTTGACACCGGCTACTTGGGCTACGAAGCGGCCGAGGGGATCGACTGGGCTTGGGAGCACCGCATCGACGACCTGACAGAGTTCGGACTATGAACCGTGTTCGGCGGGAACAACTCGAGCGTTCACGATTAGAACTCCAGTCGCGCCTGGACGCGGCAAAGACGGCGGCCGAGCGGAACCGCCTCGGCCAGTTCGCCACCCCGCCGACCCTGGCGGACGAACTGGTCGCTTTGGCGCTGGCCGAACTCGCCCCCCGATCCGACGTTCGGTTCCTCGACCCGGCGTTCGGGACCGGGGCGTTCTTCTCGGCCTTGCTCGGGCAGGTTCCCGAATCAAAGCTGAAGGCCGCGAGCGGGTTCGAGGTCGACCCTCATTACGGGACGCCGGCGCGGGAGTTGTGGACGGGTACGCCGCTCGACCTTCGGCTGGACGACTTCACTCGCCACGCCGGCGACACCGGGGCGGCGGGGCGGTTCAACCTGGTCGTGTGTAACCCGCCCTACGTCCGCCACCATCACCTGCCGCGGGAAACGAAGGAACGGTTACAGGGATTGGTCCAGGCGTCAATGGGCCTACGGCTCAACGGGTTGAGCGGCCTTTACTGTTACTTTTTGCTTCTTTCCCAATCCGTCATGGCCCCCGGTGGTGTGGGGGCGTGGCTCGTTCCGACCGAATTCCTGGACGTGAACTACGGGGCACAGGTCAAGCGATTCCTTTCGGAGAACGTCACCCTCCTACGGGTCCATCGGTTTGAATCGGCCGACGTTCAATTCGACGACGCGCTGGTTTCCTCCGCGGTCGTCGTTTTCAAGAACCAGAAGCCATTCGACGGCCATCGCGTGCTGTTCTCCGGCGGTGGCACACTGACCCGACCCGCCTCGACGGCGGAGCATCCCATCGGCAGCCTCGGAGCTGCCGACAAGTGGACCACCTTGTCGCACGCGACGGAGCCTCAAGGAAGTGAGATCGGCCTTACCCTCGGCGATTTCTTCACGATCAAGCGCGGGCTTGCGACCGGGTGTAACGAGTTCTTCGTCCTCACGGGCGAGCGGGCGGCGGAACTCGGTATCCCCCGCGACTACCTCCGCCCGATTCTCCCCAGCCCGCGGGAACTCGCGTCCCACGAAATCCTGGCCGACCCGGACGGCGACCCGATGTTGGCCGGCCCGCGATACTTGCTGGATACCGACCGCCGAGAGGCGGACATCCGCCGCGACTGCCCCGACCTGTGGCGGTATCTGGAATCGGGGGTGGAACAGGGCATCCACCGCCGGTTCCTGTGCAGCCGGCGGTCGCCGTGGTACTCGCAAGAACGCCGCCCCGCGACCCCGTTCTTGTGTACGTACATGGGCCGCGCGACCCGCCGCTCGACCTCGCCGTTCCGGTTCATCTTGAACCATTCGCGGGCCACGGCCGCCAACGTTTACCTGATGATGTATCCGAAGCCTGCCCTGGCGCGGTATCTCGCTCGCTCCCCCGGCCACGCGGCCGTCGTTTGGGACGGGTTGCGACAGCTGAGCGTTGCGTCGCTGAAGGCCGAGGGGCGGTTGTACGGCGGGGGGCTTCACAAAATGGAGCCGAACGAACTCTCACGGGTTCCGGCCGGCCGTTTGGCCCAAATGCTTCCACATTCGGTACTGCCGAAGACGCAAATCAACCTTTTCCACGGATGAACCGAAAGGCGGTACGCCGTGAGCGCTACGAGCAAACCCCGCACGACCCGCATCAAGGCCAGCGAGTGCCGGTATCGGCACGCGATATTCGATCTCTCGCCATACCCCGTTCCCGACGGCGGGTGGGGCGTGGAAGCGTGGCTCCTCGCCGCGCTCCGGTACAACCGGCTGATTGACACGTTTTTGGGCGTCTCCGCGTACTGCGCGTCCGAGCGGCAGGCGGAACCAGCGGGTCGTGGGCGGCCATCAGTCGCGGCCGTCTACATCGCGAAAGGTCGTAGCGGAGAAAATTTTGTTATTCCCGTACTCACTGCGGGGGGCACGTTGCGGGTCAGTAATCGCTTGCTGGCAAACGTGGTAAGCGTCTGTCGGTCGCGATACCCATCCCTGATCCCGCGGCCGGTCGCGGTTCAATTCGTGCGCGACGAATCCGGGGAAACCATCGTCATGTTCGCGTTGGACGAAGTGGACGGCGAGATCCGCGCCCGCGACGAGAAGCACTACCGACTCGTCCCGGCGAGCGAGATCACGGCCGACGACTTGACGGCCGCAAGGCGGGCCGGGGCGTCGCAATAGGGTTGTGGGGCCGGTTTCGCCAAGTGGCGATCACCGCGCGAGGTGCATCAACACAACAGCCAGCAGCTTTACCAGCGACGGGTTCTCGCTCAAATGCCGCGCCGGGATCGCCTCGGCCCGCTGCGGGGCCGGCGGCTCGGGGGCCTCGCACGCTTCCACGCAGATCGGCTGCGGCGGCGTCGGCTTCTTCGACTCGATCACCCACGCCAGCTTGCCGGGGCGGAACGATTCGAGGAACTGCCGCAGTTGGTCGTACTTCGCCCGCAACTCCAGCGCCTGCCGGTGCTCCTGGTCGGCCACCGCGCGGACGTACTCGACCTCCGCCTTCGCCCGCTCCGCCTCCAGCCGGGCCGTCTCCGCGGCGAGCGCCGCGGCCTCGGCGCGGGCCGTTGCCTCGCGGATGCTCGCCACCGCGTAGGTGGCGACGCCGAGCATCAGGAACAGCATCACGGCCGTCGTCGCGGCGGCGGTCGTCAGCCGCGGGCGGCGGCCGAACCACGTCAGCAGCCGACGGCTCACGGACGGCGGCCGGGCCACCACCGACTCGCCCACCAGGAACCGCTGCAGGTCGGCCAGCAGGTCCGTCGCCGACAGGTACCGCTTCGCCGGGTTCTTGTGCAGGCACTTCAGGACGATCGCTTCCAGGTCGGTCGGCAGGTCCGGGGCGAACCGCGTCGGCGCGACCGGCGCGTCGTTCAGCACCTTCAGCACGATGTCCAGCGTCGTCTTGCCGTCGAACGGCGGGCGGCCGGTGAGCAGCTCGTACAGGATCGCGCCGAGCGAGTACACGTCGGACGCCGGGCCGACTTCCTTGTCGCCGGTCGCCTGCTCCGGCGAGATGTAGCTCGGCGTGCCGAGGACCGCGCCGGTTTCCGTCACGGGGCGGACGCCCTCGGTGAACCCCAGCGTCTTCGACAGGCCGAAGTCGGTCAGCTTCGGCACGTCGTCGGCGAACAGGATGTTCGCCGGCTTCAGGTCGCGGTGGATGATGTCGCGGGCGTGGGCGAACTGCACGGCCTTCGCCAGGTGCGCCACCAACTTCACGGCCGCGGTCGGCGACCAGGGCGTGCCGGTCAGCCGGTCGGCGAGCGTGCCGCCGTCCACGTACTCGAGGACGATGTACGGCAGCCCGTGGTGCTCGCCGGCGTTGAGCAGCTTGACGATGTTCGGGTGTTGCAGGGCCGCGGACGACATCTCGCGGCGGAACCGTTCGCGTTCCAGCGCCCCGGCGTGCGCCCCGGCGATCAGCACCTTCACCGCGACCGTCTGACCATTGGCGAGGTTGCGGGCCTGGTAGACGACGCCCATCCCGCCGCGACCGAGTTCGCGCAGAAGCTCAAAGCCGGGGATGCTGGGCAAGGTGGCGTGGGTGGCCGCCTCGACGTGCGGCAGGGTCGGCGCGTTCAGCCAGGTTCCGCCCCCGCCAACGGCCGGAACGTCTGGCACGGCCAGTAGTTCGGGCGAACTGTTGGAGGTTGTCGAGCGGTCCATGACGGCCTCAGAATGCACGCGACTCACACACTAGACGACAAAGGCGGGGGATTATCTCAGTCGGGTTACAGTTTCGATACGTCAGTAGGCCCCGATTCGTTGACGCGAAAGCCGCGTTTCACCTAGTTTTTTCGGTGTACCCTTTAGTGCCCGCTCGGGCGGGTTTTCGTACAGGAATTTTCCATGAGACTTTGAGGACGAGCTACCGGGCGGGGTTCGCGCTCATTGGCAGTTCGCCGGGAAATCCGCGGGATTTTCGCGGACCTTCCCGAATCTTGCCCCGATTCTACCCGAAGGCGGCGTCCTCAGTCAAGATGTCTGACCTTTTTCCTCAACGCCCCCGTTGCGCCCGCGTTACACTGCTGGCCGCCGCTCCGGGTTCGGGCCACTTGCTAAGCGACGCCGGCCTTACGACTACGTAGTTCGAAACGGAAAATTAGTCGGGAATTTCTCGAAGCCCGGCGGACTCTCACGGAACTATCACCCTGACGGCAACGGTTCGGGAGACTGCGATGAGATTACCGGCCCCCGGCCACTGGCTCGGTTTCGCCCGCCGCCTCAACCCGCTGGCGGCGGAATCGGACGCGGCACTGCTCGCCCGATTCGTGGCGTCGCGGGACGAGGCGGCGTTCGAGGCGCTGGTGCAGCGGCACGGGCCGATGGTCCACGCCGTCTGCCGCCGGCGGCTCGGGCCGACGGCCGACGCCGACGACGCGTTCCAGGCCGCGTTCCTGGTGTTCGCCCGCGACGCGGCGAAGATCGCGAACCCGGCCGCCGTCCCCGGCTGGCTGTACCGGGTGGCGTACCTCGTGGCGCTGAAGGCGGGCGGTCGGCTGGCCCGCGCCGCCGCGTCGTTGCCGCCGGAGGACGTTCCGATGACCGACCCGCCGGACGCGCCCGCCATCGACAAGGAACACCGTGCCGTCGTGGACGCGGAGCTGGCGAACCTGCCGGAGAAGTACCGGACGGTCATCGTCCTCTGTCTCGTCGAAGGGAAGACGAACGCGGAGGCCGCGGCGGCGCTCGGCGTGCCGGTCGGGACGGTCGATTCCCGGCTGAGCACGGCCCGCAAGCGGCTCGCGGCGAAGCTCGTCCGCCGCGGCGTGACGCTGGCGGGCGTGGCCGCCCTCGACCGGCTGTTCGACCTCCCGCTGGCGGCGTCGCCGGCGGTGCAATCGCTCATCGCCGCGACCGTCCGCGGCGTGCTCTCGACGTTGTCCGATTCCACGGCCGCGGCCCTGTCGCCGGCGGTCACGTCCCTCGCGCACGGAGTCTCGATCATGTCCCTGACGAAGTTCAAACTGCTCGCGGCGGTCGGCCTCTGCCTCGGGCTGCTCGGCGGCACCGGGGCGGGCGTCTTCTACGCCACCGCCCAGGAGAAGCCGGCGGCGAAGGCCGCGGCCGACCCGGCGAAGCCGCCGGCGGAACCGCGGCAAACATCCGAGGGGGGGAAAGTCACGTCCGTCGGCGCGGGCCGCACGGCGAAAACGACGATGGAACTCGACAAGGTTGCCGACCTGGGGAACGCCGAAATCGCCGGCCTCACGCTCCGGGACTTGCTCATGATGCTGAGCGAGAAGACCGGCACGACGATCCGCGTGGACGTGGCGTTCTTCAAGCAGTTCGGCGTCGAGAACGTTTACGAGAAGAAGATCGACATCCCGGTCGTGAAGAACCTGACGGTCCGGGACATCCTGGAAGAGGCGCTCGCCCAGGTCGCGCCGGCCCCGGACCAGCAGGGCGCGAAAACCGGGCTGCGGGTGAAGGGGGGCCAGATCATCCTCGGCCGCGGGTCGGTCCCGCTGCACACGCCGGGGCGGACGAGTGTGACGGCGGACGCGCCGCAGGTGGTGGACGAGAAGACGCTGGCCGAGGTGCTGCACGGCCCGGTCGTCGGCGTCGCGGCGGACAACCTGCCGCTGGCGGACCTCGTGAGCCAGCTCCGCGAGCAGACCGGGGCGAACATCGTCGTGGACGCCCGCGTGAAGGAGAAGATGGCCCAGCCGGTGACGCTGACGGTCAACGACACGCGGCTGATGACGGTGCTGAAGATCGCCGGCGACATGTGCGAACTGGCCCCGGCCGTGGTGGACAACGTGTACTACCTGACGACGCCGGAGAACGCGGCGGGCCTGTTGCAGGAGACGTACATGCAGATTTACGGCCCGCCGCAGCCGGCCGGTCCGCCGACGACGGCGAAGCCGGCGGAGAAGAAGTGAGGCGTTCGGTATTCCCCGCCTCGCCGCGAGCCGTGCCGGGCGGGCCAAGACTTCCGAAGTCCGGCTTCGACTTCGGAAGTCGGGGGAAAGAGGGGCGTTTGCCCGCGCCGCGGACGCCGCCGCGCGGGATCGACTTCCGAAGTCGAAGCCGGACTTCGGAAGTCTGCGTCTCACCTCCCGCCCCCGCACGTCCTCCGGCCCGCCAATTCATCTTGTCCCGTTCCCGTTCGATCCGTTACCCTTCTCCCCTCATTCCTGCCCCCGGAAGGACTCCGCATGAGCCGCACGGCCGCGCCGCCGATTCACCCGACGGCCATCATCTCGCCGGACGCCGCCCTCGCCGCCGACGTGCGGGTCGGCCCGTACGCCGTCATCGACGGCCCCGTCACCCTCGGGGCCGGGTGCGTCGTCGGGCCGCACGCCCACCTGCTCGGCCCGCTCGCGGCCGGCGAGGGGAACGACTTCGGCAGCAGCTGCGTCGTCGGCGGTCGGCCGCAGCACCTCGGGTACGCCGACGAGCCGACGACGCTGACGATCGGCAGCCACAACACGTTCCGCGAACACGTCACCGTCCACCGCGGGACGCCGGGCGGCCGCGGGACGACGACCATCGGCGACCACAACTACTTCATGTGCGGCAGCCACGTCGCGCACGACTGCGTCGTCGGCAGCCACGCCATCCTGGTGAACAGCGCGCTGCTCGGCGGGCACGTCGAGGTCGGCGACCGGGCGCTCATCTCCGGGAACGCCGGCCTCCACCAATTCGTCCGCGTCGGCCGGCTGGCGCTCGTCCGCGGGCTGGCGATCGTGTCGATGGACGTGCCGCCGTTCTGGATCGTGGAGTCGCCGAACCGGGCGGCCGGGGTGAACGTCGTCGGGATGCGGCGGGCCGGGATGCCGACGGCCGAGATTCAGGCCGTCCGGAAGGCGTTCAACGTGCTGTACCGCGGCGGGCTGCTGCTGTCGATGGCCGTGGCGAAGATGGAGGCGGACCTCGGCCAGCACGCGGCGATCCGGGAGCTGGTCGCGTTCATCCGCACGACGAAGCGGGGCATCCCCGGCTCGCACCGGCTGCACCACGCCGACGCCCAGGCCGCGTGACCCCGATGCGCGACCACCCCTCGCCCGAGCCGACGACCCCTCTTTCTCCCTCCCCCCTTGGGGGGGAGGGCCGGGGAGGGGGGTGGGGGCGTGCAACTACAAGTGGGAGTCCGCAACCCCCGGCCCCGCGTACCCCCCTCCCTAACCCTCCCCCCCAAGGGGGGAGGGAACAAAGCCAAGACCCGCGGACACCTTTAGTATCTTTCTTCCGTCGCTTGCCCCGCTGGGCCGTGGTCGCGTGGGTCGTCCTCGTCGCGGCCGTCGTCGGGCGGGTCGCCGTCGCGTCGCCGCGGTCGGCGACGGTCGTGCCGATCTACTTGAAGGCCGGCGAGCGGTGGCTGGCCGGGGAAAACGTCTACGCCGGCGCGTGGCCGCTGGACGTGTACCGCAACCCGCCCGGCGTCGCCGCGTTCTTCGCCCCGTGGTCGCTGCTCCCGGAAAAGACCGCCGGCGTCCTGTGGCGGCTGCTCGGCGTCGCCGTCTACCTCGCCGGCCTCGCCGCGTGGGTGCGGCATCGGCCGGAGCCGCTCGGCCCGTTCGCCGTCGTCGCGGCGGTACTCGTCATCCCCAGCTTCAACAACGGCCAGGTGAACGTCCTGCTCGTCGGCTGCCTGCTGCACGCGGCCGCGAACGTCGAGCGCGACCGCCTCTGGCGGGCCGCCGCGTGGGTCGCGTTCGCGAGTTTCTTCAAAGTCTACCCGCTCGCCGTCGGGCTGCTGTTCTGCGTCGTGAAGCCGCGGCTCGCCCTCCGGCTCGTCCCGGCGGTCGCGGCCGCCGCTGTGCTGCCGTTCCTGTGTCAGTCGCCGGGGTACGTGCTCGACATGCACCGCACGTTCGTCGCATTCGTGGAACTGGAAGGGCGGTACCGGGAAATCCTCGACCGGCCGGCGTGGGACTGGACGATGATCCCCCGCGCGTGGCTCGACGTGCGCGTCCCGGCCGCGGCGACGCAGCTGGCGTCCGCGGTCGCCGGGCTGGCGCTCGCGGCCTGCGTGTGGCTCGCGAGGCGGCGGGCGGCGGACCCGGCGGCGTTCGCGCTGGCCGTCGGGTGCGTGTGGATGACGCTGTTCGGCCCGGCCACGGAGAACGCCACGTACACGCTCGTCGCGCCGGTGGTGGCGGCGCTGTTCCTGCCCGCGCCCGTTCGTGCGTGGGCTTTCGGGGTCGTCTTCTTGTTTACCCTGCCCATCCTGCGGGGGCTGTTCCCCGGCGGCGACGTGCTGCCGATGCGGACGGCCCAGCCGACGGCGGCGATCCTGTTCCTGGTGCTACTCGTGCGAAGCCTCGCGGTTCCCCCGTCGCCGCCGCGGGTGGAAGCGTGGCGGCTCGCCGCCCGCCCGGAGGCCGTGCCGTGTCCGTCCTCGAATTGACCGACCGCGCGTTCGCCCGGTCCGACCAGCTGCTGTGGCTGTGGAACTTCTACGTCGCCGTCGTGGTGGCGACGCTCGCGGCGGCCGCGCTCGTCCCGGCCGTCCGCGAGCGGAAGCCGGTCCGCGTCGGCCTCATGGCCGGGTTCGCGTTCGTGGCCTACGCGAACCTCGAAAGCATGAGGTGGGTGCTCAAGCAGTGGGGCCTGCTGGTGGAAGCCGGCGGCCCGCCGACCGGCCCGCTCGCGGCGGTGATCGAGTCGCCGCACCCGCTCTGGGTGTTCCCGTTCCATTTGATTCTCGACGCGGCCGTGCTCGTCGCGATCTGGCGGCTGAGCCGCCGCGCCCCGTAGGGCGGGTCAAGGCTTTGCGCCGACCCGCCGACCCGCCGACGCCCCCGCTCCCCGGCGGGTCGGCGCAAAGCCTTGACCCGCCCTACGAACTCGCCTCCTGTGCGTCGGGCTCGTGCCGGCACCATTTTTGCCAATCAACAGGCCGACACGTCGCTCGACCGGGGACCCTCCCATGTACCGCTTCGTACTCGTCGTACTGCTCGCGGCCGTCGGCCCCGCCCGCGGGCAGGACGCGCCCAAAGAAGAGGTGGAGGTCATCCAGCCCCCGGCCGTTCCGGACAAGAACCCGCCGCCGGACCTGGCGAAGGTCGGCACCGCCATCCTTGAAAAGACGAACGCCCTCCGCAAGCCGGCCGGCGCGGCCGCGCTCAAGGCCAACGACAAGCTCCAGGCCGCCGCCCAGTCCTTCGCCGCGTACATGGCGAAGGAGGACCGGTACGGCCACACCGCCGACGGGACTCGCCCGGCCGACCGCGTGGCGAAGGAGAAGTACGAATACTGCCTCGTGCTGGAGAACATCGCCTACGCGTTCAGCACCGAGGGGTTCACGGCCGAGAAGCTGACGGACAAATTCATGACCGGGTGGGAGAACTCGCCGGGGCACAAGAAGAACATGCTCGACCCGGACGCGACGGAGCTGGGCGCGGCCGTGGCCCGGAGCGAGAAGACGGGGCACTACTACGCGGTGCAGGTGTTCGGGCGGCCGAAGGCGGACGCGATCGCGTTCGAGGTCGAGAACACGGCCGAGGAGGCGGTCGAGTACACGGTCGGCGACCAGTCGTACAAGCTCGACCCGCGGGTCACGCGGACGCACGCCGTCTGCCGCCCGCCGACGGTAACGTTCCGGTGGCCCGGCACGAAGCCGGACGCACCGGGCGAGGCCGTGAAGCCGACGACCGGGCAGAAGCTGACGGTCGCGAAGGCCGGCGACAAGTGGGCCGTCACGACGAAGTGACGGCCCGCGGTCGCGGTTTACAACCCAGTTTCCCACCCTCCCCAGATTGCGACCGACAGCGGAGTTTCGACCCCGCGGGGGATACGGCCGGGGTTCAATTTTTCAGTCGGGGGTCCGCGGCCGGAAAATGCCGGGATAATTTCCCGCCGTCCTCCATCGCCACTTGCAACCGTGTGTTAGAGACACGACAGCCCACGTTCCGTAGTCGCCCTCGTTGAGTTCGCGCGTGAATTAGGAGCGATGCACGTACCGCGGGTTGCCTCCATCCCTCGAACGCAATCGAGCCGCGGTCCATGCTTCGCCCATTCCGCCGGTCCCACCGTCCCCCCCCGTCTTCCAAGAAGTACAAGCCTCGGCCGTTCGCGCGGCTCGACCTCGACGTACTGGAGGACCGCAGCCTCCTGGCCGTCACGTCGGCGCTGAGCGGCGGCGTGCTGACGGTCACGCTCAACGCGACGGACGACGCCGCCACGCTCGCCGTCTCCGGGTCGGACATCACCGTCACCGGCGGCACGACGGCCAGCTACGCCATCGCGTCCGTCAACTCGATCAACGTCCTCGGCACGACCGGCGACACGCAGACCGTCACGATCAACGCCGGCGTCACGCTGCCGGGCACGTTCACCGCGAGCGCCGTCGAGACGGTCGCGTTCGGCGGCGGCGTCACGTTCGGGGCGCGGTCCACGCTCGTCTCGCACGCGATGGCCGTGACCGGCGCGCACGCGATCACCGTCGGGGCCGGGGCGACGCTGCACACGCGGTCCTTCACCGGCGACGTGCTGACCGGTGACTCGACCGCGAACTCCGGCGGGCTGTCGTTCGCCGCCAAGTCGATCACCGTCGGGGCCGGCGCACGCATCCTCACGCACGCCTCGACCGGGTTCCAGGCCGGGGACATCGCGCTGCGGGCGAAGGACCAGCGGCTCGACCTATCGATGGTCCCGTTCTTCAACGACAAGCAGACGACCGCCACGGTCAGCATCGACGCGAACGCCGTGCTGAAGGGCCGCAACATCACGCTCACGACGGAGGCCGACTCGTCGCGGTTGTCCTTGTGGGACCTGGCGAAGTTCGCCGTCAGCCCGCCGACGCTGCCGAGCCAGACGATCACCACCGGCCTCGACTTCGTGCCGGGGGCCGCGGACGCGAGCAGCGGGCCGATGATTACCCGGTCGTCGGGCAGCTGGGCGACGGACGGGTTCGCGGCGGACAAGACGATCTTCGTCTCCGGCACGCCGGACGGAAAGAACGACGGCACGTACGACGTGGCCGAGGTCTCCGCGGACGGCAAGTCGCTCGTCCTCGTCACGTCGAACGCCCTCCGCGAGCAGTCGGTCGCGGCCGGCACGGGCGTGAAGGTCGGCGGCGTGAACACCGACCTGGCCCCCGGCGACGTGCAGTTCGTGGCCGTGGACCGCGACGGCAACGCCGTCTCCAGCCCGCAGAAGCAGAGCGACATCCAGAAGAGCGCCGCCCCGCCGGTGAGCTGGAACCCGGTCCTCGACTTCCTCGGCGGGCTGCCGCGGCCGGTGCAGGTGTCGCTCACGACGGTGACGGCGAAGACCACCATCGGCGACGGCGCGACCATCGACGCGACCGGGAACGTCGAGATCACGTCGAAGGCCGTCGGCAAGACGGCGTCCAGCCTGCCGTCGGTCGTGTTCGGCGTCAGCTGGGCCGAGTCGGACGTGCAGGCCCACTCGATGATCGGCAAGGCGACGCTCACCGCGGCCGGGTCGCTGACGCTCACGTCCGAGGTCGAGAACGAACTCGAGGCCGAGATCGAGGTCCTCGGCGGGTCGGTCGTCAGCCCGCTGACCGGCGACCCGGTGCAAATCCCCGGCCCGTCGATCGCGATCACCGTGGCCCGCGGCAACACCGTCTCCCGCGCCGAGACGGCCGACGGCACGGTCATCACCGCCGGCGGCGTGACGGTCGGCGCGACGATGGCCAACAAGTTCGTCAACGAGGCGTCCGCGAAGACCTCGCAGGCGAAGTCGCTGGCCGGGTCGATCGGCGTCGTCGTGGCGAACCACAGCGAAGAGGCGACCGCCACCCTCCGCGGCACGGTCACGTCCGACGGCGACGTGGAGGTGACCGCGACCGGCGAGAACCAGGCCGTCGAGAACCGCGTCGAGGCGTCCGTCAATAACGAGGACCCGGAGTCGTCCGGCGGCTCGACGCTCGACGCGTTCAACTCGATCCGCGAGTTCCTCTCGGACGCGAAGGACAAGAACCAGGACGACAAGTCCGAGAACGACCAGTCGCAGGAAGGCGAGTCCGGCACGACGCTCCAGATCGCCGGCGGCGTCGTCATCGCGTTCAGCGACCTCACGACGAAGGCCAGCGTCGGCGACAACGCGGTCGTCACCGTCAACGGCGGGAAGCTGGTCGTCGCGGCGGAGAGCGAGAGCGCCCCGCAGGCGTCTGCGGTCGGGTCGGCGGAGGCGAACTCGAAGTACGCCGTCGGCGGCGCGTTCATCTACGCCGACTACTCCGTGGACACGCAGGCGTGGATCGGCGCGAAGGCGACGGTCAACGTCGATCGGGAGATCGAGGTCACGGCCGCGAGTTCGCAGATCGGCGGGTTCCCGGTCAGCGTCGGCGACTTCGTCGGCGGCCTCCTCGGCCTGCGGGACACCGGGCTGCCGTGGGTCAGCGACGGCAGCACCACGAGCTTCGACAAGGCGCTCGAGAAGAGCAGCGACTTCGTGGACGCGATCCAGGGGATACTGGAGAAGGGCCAGGCCCTCTACGAGGACCAGGACTACTCGAGCATCCTGCAAGAGTTCGCGTCGTCGTTCGTGTCCGCGTCGGCCCAGCCGGGCGAGGTGAAGGACGGGAACGGCAACACCCAGGGCAAGAGCTACGCCGCGTCCGGCAACTTCGACCTGGTGTTCGCCAAGAGCCACGCCACGGCGTGGATCGGCGAGGGGGCGACGATCAACGCGAACACGCCGAACGCGGAGGCGACGCAATCGGTCAAGGTCGAGGCGACGACGGAGGCGAAGTCGCTGACGTTCGGCGGGTTCAAGGGGCAGGGCAGCCCGTTCGACTACACGAGCGCAGGCGGGGAGGGGGCCATCGGCGGCGTGTACGCCCACCACGACCACGACATGCTGGCGAAGGCGTACGTCGCCGACGGCGTGCGGATCGACGCGAAGGCCGACGTGGAGGTGAACGCCGAGAACGACCTCATCGTCATCGCGTGGGACTTCGCCGGGGCGAGCGGCAAGGGGTTCGGCGTGCAGGGGACGTTCACCGTCACCCCCGTGACCGGCACGACGCACGCGTACATCGAGGACACGGCCGTCGTCAACGCCGGCGGCAACCTGACCGTGGCCGCGGCCGCGGACAACCTGTTCATCACGTTCACGGGGGCGCTCGCCGAGTCGCAGAAGATCGCCGTCGGCGCGGGCCTCGGGTACTTCGACCTGGACGTGGACACGAAAGCCTTCGTCGGCAACGTCACGACGAGCGCCACGTACACGACGGCCGGCACGGTCACCGTCGGCGGCGACGCCGCCGTGACCGCGGCGAGCGATTCCTTGAACGTGGTCGTGGCCGTGTCCGGGGCGCTGTCGCGGACGCCGGGCGAGCCGGAGCCGGAGCCGCCGCCGTCCCTGGAGGACGTGCTGGACGACGGGGCGACGCTGACGAACCTGTTCGCCGACCCGGACGAGAGCCAGCCGACGAACACGAAGCAGCAGAGCGGCGCGACCCAGGGGGACAACGCGAAGAAGACGACCGGGTTCGGCCTGTCCGCGTCGCTCGGGTTGAACCTCGTGTCGTCCGTCACCTACGCCGGGATCGACGGCGTGACGGTGACGGTGACCGGCAACCTCGGCGTGGACGCGAAGTCGGACGAGCTGTACGTCGTGGCCACCGGCGCGGCGAGCCTGAACCTGAACGCGAAGGCCGACTCGTCGATCGCGCTGGCCGGGGCGGTGTCGTGGAACGACCTCGACCGGGACGTGATCGCGAAGGTCAACAACGCGACGATTTCCGCGGCGGACGTGAGCGTGACGGCCGCGGCCGAGAACCTGCTCGTGTCCGTGACGGCGGGGGCCGCCGTCACCAGCCCGGCGCAGAAGTCCGGCAGCTCCGTCGGCATCGCCGGGTCCGCGAACATCAACGACCTGGACACGACCGTCTCCGCCACCGTCATCGGCACGACGAAGATCACCGCGACCGGCGACGTGACCGTCGCCGCGGCCAACGACATGATCGTCGTGTCGATCGCCGGCTCGATCGGCGTCTCGCAGCGGGCCGGGATCGGGGCCGCGTTCGACTTCGGGTTCACGGCCCAGACGGTGGAAGCCCGCGTCGCGGACAACGTCACGATTTCCGCCGACGGCGACGTGTCGATCACGGCCGACAACTCGGCGGCGTTCGTCTCCATCGGGGCGAGCATCGCGGCCGGCGTCGGCACGAAGGGGACGCCGCTCGGCCTCGCCGGGTCCGCGTCGTGGACGAACTACACCACGACCGTGGCCGCCGCCGTCGGGAACGGCGCGAAGGTCACGGCCGGCGGCGACATGAAGGTGCTGGCCGACGAGGAGCTGTTCGCCTTCGGCCTCGGCGGGGCGGCGGCGCTCAGCAGCGGCGCGGCGGTCGGGGCCGCGGTCGCCGGGTTGAACATCTCCCGCACCGTCACCGCGACCATCGGCAACAACGCGACGATCTCCGTCGCCGGTTCGACGGCCGCCGGGGACCACGGGCTGTTCGTCGGGGCGACGACGGCCGACTCGCTCTACCTGTTCGGCGCGGGCGGGGCGGTCGGCACGAAGAGTCTCGCCCTCGCCGGGTCGCTCTCGCTGCTCATCGACAACACGACGACGACCGCCAGCATCGGCAGTTCCACGACCGTCAGCCAGCCGGCGGGCCTGTCCGACCACACGATGTCCGTGTTCGTGACGGCCGACCACGACTCCAGCGTGCTGACCGTGGCCGGGGCGTTCGCCCTCGGCAAGTCGGCCGGTATCGGGTTCGGCGTCGTCGTGATGCCGATGACGCACGTGGTCACCGCGAGCATCGCGAGCAGCGCGTCCGTGAGCGCGAACGACGACGTGCGCGTGCGGGCGTTCCACGCCTTCGACACGGACACGGTGGCGGCGGCCCTCTCCGGCGGGATCAGCGGCGTCGGCGTCGCCGGGGCCGGCGCGATCCTGCCGCTCAACTTCACCACGACGGCGACCGTCGGCACGTCCGCCGTGCTGCGGGCGAACGGGAACATCGTCGTCACCGCGGACAGCGAGTTCGACGAACTCGGCATCGCCGGGCAAGGGGCGTTCAGCGCGGGCGGCACCGCCGTCGGCGTGTCGAACGTCACGACGGTGCGGACCGAGACGGTGCGGGCCGAGGTCGGCAACTTCGCCTCGCTGACGGCCCTCGGCAACAAGGGGACGTTCGCGGCCGCGGACGACGCGGCGTCGCCGAAGAACGTGCGCGGGCTGATCGTCACCTCCACGCTCGACGACGACATCATCGCCGTCGCGGCCGGGGCGGCCGGCGGCGCGAGCGGGACCGGCGTCGCCGGGTCCGCGGCCGTCACCGTGCAAACGACGAACGTGGTCGCGCGGCTCGGGACCGGCGTTTCCGTGAACGCGAACCCGGCCGACCGCACGGCGGCGAACGCGGCCCAGGACGTGTACCTGTACGCCGAGCACCTGGCCGACTTCGCCGGCGCGGGCGGCGGGGCCGGGTTCGGCTCGTCCGGCGGCGTCGGGGTCGGCGTCGATGTCGGCACGATCAACCGCACCACGCAGGCGATCATCGACGGCAGCGCGAACGTCTACGCGAAGGGCGACGTGTACGTCCGGGCGGTGGCCGGCGGCGACTGGATTTCCGTGGCCGCGTCCCTCGGCGGCGGCGGCACGGCCGGCATCGCCGGGTCCGCCAGCATTCAGGTCCACACCATCACGACGCAGGCCCGCATCGGCAACCTGGCCACCGTCTACGCCGTCGGCAACGTCGTCGTCACGGCGAAGGACGAGCTGCAAATCGACGGCGTCGCCGGGCAGATCAGCATCGGCGGCACGGCCGGCGTCGGCGGGTCGGTCCCGGTCGTCGTCGTCACGAAGACGACGGACGCCAGCATCGGCAACAACGCCGTCATCGACGCCCTCGGCAACACGAGCGCGTTCCAGGCCCACGTCGCCCCGCCGAGCGTCTCGTTCACCGACCCGCTGTTCTTCGGCACGAGCGCCGTCAGCGCGACGAACAACACGGTCAACCTCGGGTACGCCCACGGGTTCCAGACCGGCGACTCGGTCACGTACTGGGCGAACGGCGGGACCGACATCGGCGGGCTGAGCAACGGCGGCACGTACTACGCCGTCGTCGTGGACGCGACCACGATCAAGCTCGCGACCTCCGAGGCGAACGCGAAGGCCGGCACGGTCATCGACCTGACGAGCGCCGGGACCGGCACGCAGCAATCCATCACCGCCTACGGCGAGGTCGCGGCCCCGGCCGTGAACAACTCCAGCGCCACCGGCGACCAGCTCACGAAGCAGCGGAAGCTGTCCCTCGGCTCCACCGGCGTCCGCGGCGTGGTCGTGTCATCGATCTCGATCGACGACTACGCCACCTACGGCATCAGCGGCGGCGGCGGCGGCACGGTCGGCGTGCAAATCGTCGCGTCCGTCAGCATCCCGACCATCACCACGACCGCGACCGTCGGGACCGGGGCGCAGATCAACCAGGCCGACACCGGCGCGAACGCGGGACAGTCGGTCAACATTGCCGCCATCGCGGACTACGACCGCCTCGGCATCGGCGGGTCGCTCGCCATCGGCGGCACGGCCGGCATCGCCCCGCTCGCGGACGTGCTGGTTTCCAAGCACACGACGAAGGCCGTGATCGGCGCGAACGCGAGCGTCGGGGCGGAGCGCGACATCAACGTCACCGCGGACGCCTCGGAAGAAGTGCGGGCGTTCGTCATCGGCGTGGCCGGCGCGGGCACGGCCGCGGTCGCCGGGTCGGTCGGCGTCATCGTGCTGAAGACGCAGACGCAGGCGATCCTCGACCTCGGCGTGACGGCGTTCGCCGGCGGCAACGTGATCGTCGCGGCGAACGACCAGACGGACGCCACCGTCGTCGTCGGTTCCGTCGCCCTCGGCCTCGGCGCGGCCGGCGTCGGGGCGTCGGTCAACGTGTCGGTGATCGAGAAGGACACGCTCGCCCGGATCGCCAACGACGCGAAGGCGACGGCCCTGGCGAACGGCAGTAGCGTCAACGCCTACACCGGCGACGGCGTCACGAAGGCCGCGGTCGAAGGCGTCATCGTCCAGGCCGTGTCGGACGAGGACATCCTGAACGTCGTCGTCGCCGGCGGGGCCGGGCTGTACGCCGGCGTCGCCGGGGCGGTGAACGTCAACGTGCTGACGGCGAACACCGTCGCGCAGGTCGGCGGCAACGTCACCATCAACGGGTCCGGCACGGCCGACGCGGATCAGTCGTTCATCGTCGCGGCCATCGACAAGCTCGACCTGGATGTCGTGGGCGGGGCGGCCGGCCTCGGCGCGGCGGGCGTCGCCGGGAGCGTCGATGTCGGCGTCATCCGCAGCAACACGAACGCGAGCGTCGGCGCGGGCACGGCGGCGAAGGCGACGAAGGACATCTCCATCGGCTCCGCCGCGGTCCGGGACGTGGATTCCGTCATCATCGGCGCGAGCGGCGGCCTCGGCGCGCTGGCCGCGTCCGTGGCCGTGTACTCGTTGTACGCCACGGTCGATACCGCCTCGAAGAACTCGCTCAACGGCAGCGGCGGGAACAACGGCGCGACCTACGCCGACAGCGCGACGAGCACGAGCGTCATCTCGAACGGCCTGGGCGGGTACAACCAGTCGAGCACGTTCGAGGGCGGCAAGCAGCTCGCCGCCACCGGGAACAGCGCGAAGACCTCCGTGGTGAACGCCTCGCCGAGCGGCCTCGCGGCCGGGGCCGTGAACGCGACCGTCACGCCGTCCGGCACGTCCGCCACCGTCGGCACGGGGACGCTCCTCCAGGCCGGCGGGAACGTCTCCGTGCTGACGAGCGACAGCGTGGCCATCGACGCGACGACCGGCAGCATCGCCGTCGGCGCGGCCGGGATCGGCGCGGGCGTCACCTACGTCACCGTCGGCGGGCAGTCGCTCGCGACGATCGGCGACAACGCCACGCTGATCGGCACCAACGTGAAGGTGTCCGCCGGGTACGGCGGCGACGCGGACGCGCGGGCCTACGGCGGCGGGGCCGGCGGGTTCGTCGGCGTCGGGGCGCAAGTCGCCATCCTCACCGACCAGCACAACGAGACGGCGAGCGTCGGCAACGGCGTCACCGTCACCGCGACGACGAAGTTCACCCAGTCCGCCACCGGCACGCGGACGCTCGACACGTCGAACGCGGGCGGCGGCGTCTCGGCCGGGTTCTCCGCCGGCGCGTCCTACGCGCAGATCGACGCGAAGGGCACGGCGGCCGCGACCTACGGCACGGGCGGCAAGGTCACCGCCGGGACCGGCGGCGTTTCCATCACGTCCTCGTCCACCATCGCCACCGACGCGAACGCCGTCGGCGTGGCGGCCGGGGCGGTGGCGATCAACCTGACGCTCGCTGAGGTGAAGGTGTCCGGCGGCGCGACCGCGACCGTCGGGTCCGGCACGAAGGTCACGTCCGCCGGGGACATGACCGTCACCGCGACGTACACGTCCACGACCGACCTCGACGCCGTCGGCGTCACCGGGGCCGTCTTCAGCGTCGGCGCGATGGACGTGAAGTACACCGACACGTCGTTCACCACGGCCGCGCTCAACGGCATCGGCACGTCCGCTATTTCGGGGAACATTACCGTCCTGGCGTCCGCGGACAACACGGTCACGCTGGACGCGGTCGGCACGTCCGTCGGCGGCGTCGCCGGCAACGGGGCGGGCGTCACCGTCGTCGCCGGCCCGACCGTCAACGCGACGGCGACCTCGACCGGCGTGGTCACCGCGGGCAAGTCGATCTCCGTCGTCGGCCGGGCCGGCGGCGAGTTCGACGCGGACACGACCGGCGTGAACGTCGGCGGCGTCGCCGTCGGCGTGTCGATCATCTCCATCGGCTGGACGCCGAACGTGTCGGCGACCGTCGGGGCCGGGTCCACGTTCGCGGCTGCGGAAGACCTGACCGTCCGCTCGTTCATCAACCACGACGCGGCCGGGAACGCCCAGACCGGGAAGACGGTGGACGTCGGCGTCGTCGCGGTCGCCGGCGGGCTGGCGGCCGGCAGCGCCGCGGTCGTCGCCGTCAACATGAAGACGACGACGGCCACTACCATCGGGACCGGGGCGTCGCTGTCCGCGACGAACAGCCTGCGGGTCGGCAGCGACCAGCGGACGCGGACGGACGTGAACCTGACGGCCGTGAACGTCGGGTTCGTCGCCGGCGGGGCCGTGTTCGGCGACGTGCGGGTCCACGCCAGCTCCACCGTCACGCTGCCGGACTCCACGTTCGCCGCCGCCACGCGACTGGCCGGCGGCCGCGGCGTGACGGTGAAGGCCGGGTTCGACCACGGCGGCCGGGCGAACGTCCGCGGCGGGGCCGGCGGGCTGTTCGGCGCGGCCGCCGGGGCGCGGTTCAACTACGAACTCTCCGGCCCGGACACCGCCAGCAACACGGACACCCTCCCGCTCACCGTGTCCGTCGGGAAGAACGCCGTGATCTCGTCCGCCGGGACGACGGACATCGGCACGTTCCACCGCATCGACTTCGAGAGCGACAGCTTCCTCGCCGGCATCGGCGGCCTCGGCACGGCCGTGAACAGCGACCTGACCACGATCTCCCACGTGAACGCGGCCGTCACGATCGGCGAGAGCGCCAAGATCGGCACGCGGAACCTGCGGATCAGCACCGACCAGAACGTCCGGAGCGACACGGACACGGACGCGCAAGCCTACGCCGGCCTCGGGGCGTCCACGAACACGGACAGCACGTCCCGGTACTACGCCACGAACGCGGTGACGGTCAACACGGGGGCGGTCATCGTCGCGACCGGGGCGGCGACCGTCGAGAACGCGAACGGCAACGTCTACGTCCGGGCCGACTCCTACGCCCGCGGCGTGTCGTTCGTCGCGGACGTGGAGGCGAACTCCCACGGCACGCGGCGGATGAACAACTCCGTCACCGTCGCCAGCGGCACGGAGATCATCACCCCGCGGCTCGCCGTGCAGTCGCTGCGGCCGACCGGCGGGTTCGATGTGACGGCCGATTCCACGAACGTCAGCGCCGTCGGGTTCTTTATCTCCATCTGGAACGCCATCACCGGCGGGAACGTCGGCCGGAACACGTACCGCGACGGCAACGAGGGCGGCGACCTGGTGAACCTGAACGCGGCCATCACCCTCGGCTCGCCGCGGAACGTGCAGCTCTACATCGACGCGAACGGCGGCATCACGAAGCAGAACTGGCCGACGGTCGTGATCGAGCCGACGCGGATCGTCGTGGACGACATCTTCACCGCCCAACCCGAGCGGCTCGACGTCCGCGCCCCGAACGGGGTCACGATGGGGGCCTCGACCGTCACCTACGGCCCGATGGAAACGATCACCATCGAGAACGCGTCGAAGCGGACGCTCTTCCTGCGGAACATCGACACGTATAGCAACGGCATCAACACGCCGGTCTACAACCACGAGGGCGGCACCCGGACCTGGACGTACACCGAGTCGAAGTCCACCGTGACGAACGGCGAGAACACGGTCGTCAACATCCGCAACACGGCCGTCGGGACGGCGACCGGCTACGACGTGCAACTGTCCGGCCGCATCGACGTGGTGGCCGGGACGGTCAACGTCACCGCGAACGGCGGCGACGTGTACTCGATGAGCGCGAACGGGTACATCAACTCGCGGGCCGTCACCCTGAACGCGACGGCCGGCTCGCTCGGCAAGGACGCGACGCCGATCTTCATCCGCACGCCGGAACAGGCGAACACGGCCCTCCCGGTCGGCATCCAGAGCGCCCACGGCGAGACGGGCGGCCACCTGAACGTGAACGTCACGTCGCCGACGGCGTCCGCGTTCAGCTACCGGCTGCAGAACATCACGAGCAACACCGGCACGATGAAGATCGTCGCCAACGAGGGGAGCAAGGTCGCGCGGGGGATCACGACCGAGGTGCAACTCTCCAACGGGACCGCGTACCAGGGCACGGTCCTCGGCCTGCTGACGTTCGACCCGGCGAACGCCGCGCAGTTCAGCGCCGCGAACGACACCATTACGCTGCCGTTCGCCCACGGGCTGACGACCGGCGACCGGGTGACGTACCAGCCGATCGGGTTCTTCCCGGTCGGCGGGATCGTCCCGTGGGTCGAGCGGGAAGTGAAGGTCATCGACGCGAAGACGATCCAGTTCAGCACCGCGTTCGACACGAACAACGTCAGCACCGCGAAGGACACGATCTCGTTCGCCACGCCGCACGGCATCCAGACCGGCGAGGCGGTCGTGTACGACAAGAACGGCGGCACGGCCGTCGGCGGGATGACCAGCGGCACGACGTACAACGCCTGGGCCTACGACGACACCACCGTCCAGCTCTACGACTCGGCGGCGAACGCGGGGGCGACCGGTAACAAGTTCTTCGCCAACGCCGTCCAGCACATCAAGAACCCCGGCTATGACGCGAAGGCCACGTCCGGCCTCGCGACGCTGGAGTACCTCGACGTGATCGCGATGTCCGCGGTGAACACGTTCACGACCGGCACGAAGATCCAATACTGGACGCACGACTCGAACGCCCTCCGGCTCTGGACCGGAACGGGTACGGGCGTGAAGTACTGGACGAACACGCTGAGCTACGAGCCGAGCCTGAAGTCCACGAACCCGGACGTGAAGTACGCCATCGGCGACCAAGACGACCCGGCGAACCCGAACGAGGATTACACCAGCACCGCGGCGGCCAACGACTCGAACTACGTAACCCTGCCGACGCTGACGTACTTCTACGCCGTCGAGGTCCCGAACCCGGACGGCAAGGAAGAGTACAAGGGCCTGATCGCCCTCGCGTCCTCGGCGCAGGACGCGACGGACGGCGTGCTGACGAAGCTCACGACGCCCGCGGCGCAGTCGCAGGAACTGCACTACCTCCGCTCGACGGCCGGCCTCGTCAACATCACGTCCGCCCCGACGAACCAGCCGCAGGCGCTCCGGTCGGACCTGACCGCGCCGGCCGTCCCTGGCGCTACGCTCCACATCATCGACACGAACGGCGTGTACGTCCAGGACGCGAAGGGGGCCGTCACCCGCGTCACCCGGACCGACGTGCGGTCGATCCGCGAGGTCGTCGCCGAGACGCTGACGACCCCGGCCGGCACGACGACGACCGTGAACCTCGGCGCGATCACGTCCACGGCCGGCAGCGTCCTCGTCGAGGTCGGCACGAGCAGCGGCTTCGACACGGAAGCCGTCATCGTCGATACGCTCAGCGCCGCGGCCGGGACGTTCAAGGTCGAGGTGGACGGCGGGTCGCTGACGAACGGCACGGCGAACACGAACTTCGTCGCGAACGTCCTGGACCTGACGACGTGGGACAACATCGGCAGCGCGACGACGCCGATCACCGGGAAGGTGCAGTTCTTCACCGCCGTGGCCGGGAAGTCCGGGACCGGCGGCATCTGGTTCGAGAACACCGGCAAGCTCACCCTCCGGGAGATGAGCGCCGTCAACGACATCAGCGTGACCGTCGTGGACCTGGCGACGGCCGGCGACGACCTGTACGTGGACGCGAACTTCACCATCCAATCGACGACCGGCACGGTCGAGCTGAAGGCCGGGGACAAGCTGTACGTGCCGGACGACGCGAAGGTGAACGGGCCGGGCGGCGTGAACCTGTACGTCAACTACGGCAACGCCGAGGGGACGGCCGGCGTCATCGACCTCCGCGGGCTGTACAGCAGCACGATCGTGAACATCTTCGGCAACGCGAACACGATCGACACGATCCTCGACGACAACGACATGAACTTCGAGATCGGCGACGGCTACCTCCGCCGGTACGCGGGCAAGACGCTCGACATGGAGTTCCGGCTGTTCAACGTGACCGGCGACCACTTCGACCTGACGACCGGCGGCCTCGACAACACGATCACCGTGACCGACTGGACGGGGACCGGGATCATCGACGCCGGGGCCGGGATCAACAAGATCGTCGCGGTCAACGACGCGGACTTCGACCTCGGCGACGTGACGTTTAGCCGCAGCGGGCACGGGGACATCACGTTCGTCAACGGCACCATCGAGCGGGCGCGGCTGGTCGGCGGCACGTCGGACAACGCCTTCACCGTCACCAACTGGACCGGCCAGGCGTCGCTCGACGGGGCGGGCGGCAGCGACACGCTCGCGGACGTGAACGACGTGAACTACACGCTGTCCGACTCGTTCATGGGCCGCTCGACGGCCGGGTCGTTCAACCTGTGGAACTTCGAGCGGGCGGAGCTGACCAGCGGCGGCCTCGACAACCGGTTCGAGGTCAGCGAGTGGACCGGGATCACGGTGCTCGACGGCGGGGCCGGGATCAACACCGTCGCGTCCGTCCGGGACGGGAACTACAAGCTGTCGGACGCCGAACTCGTCCGCACCATCGGCGGGACCACCGCCGGCGACTTCGACCTGACGAACGTGACGAAGGCGGTGCTCATCGGCGGCGAGTCGGACAACACGTTCGCCGTCAGCGGGTGGACCGGCACCGCGAAGCTCGTCGGCACGACCGGCATCGACCGGGTGCTGACGGCCGCCGACGGCGACGGCTACCTGACGGCCGACTTCCTCACCCGCGCCGACGGCGGGCAGTTCTCCCTCCAGACGATCGAGACGGCCGTGATGATCGGCGGGGCCGGGAGCAACGCCTTCCTGATTGAAGGGTGGGCCGGCAGCGTCAGCGTGGACGGCGGCGGCGGCGGCGACAAGCTCATGGTGAACGCGAACACCGACTACACGCTCACCGCGTCGTCCATCAAGCTGGCGAACGGCACGAACATCAACGTCGCGAACCTGACGAAGGTGACGCTCAACGGCGGGGTCGAGGACAACACGTTCGTCATCGAGGAGCAGCCGGACTTCTTCACCGTGATCCACGGGTTCGGCGGGGACAACCAGGTGATCGTCAGCGCCGACGCCGACTTCAACCTGACCGGCTCGAACCTCGCGCTCGACGGGACGGACCGCTACCACCTGGCGGACGTGAACCGGATCAGCCTCGTCGGCACGCAGGCGGACACCAACTTCGTCATCGACGGGTGGGCCGGCGACCTGGCGGTCCACGGCGGGAAGGGGACGGACACGGTCAGCGTCGTCGGCGACGCGAACTTCTCCCTCACCGGCGGGGCGATCAACCTCGGGACCGGGAAGACGGTCAACCTGTACGGCGTCGAGAACGCGAAGTTGTACGGCGGCGCGGGCGACAACCGGTTCGAGGTCATCGACTGGGCCGGCGGCGTCACGATCTACGGCGGCGGCGGGCAGGACGTGGTGACGACCGTGGTGGCGAAGAACGTCACGCTCACGGACGGCAGCCTGCCGGCGCAGGACGGGCCGAGCATCGGCCTCGTCGGCGTGGAGCGGGCCGTGCTGATCGGGCTGCCGGGCCAGGACCACGCCTTCTACGTCCAGAACTACACCGGCGACGTGTCCGTCCACGGCAGCGGGACCGGGTTCGACCGGCTCGTCGTCACGTCGGCCGGGTCGTTCGCCCTGGAGCAGGGCCACCTCGTCCTCGGGACCGGCGGCACGATCGACTTCACCGGCATCGACGCGACCGTCCTCCGCGGCGTGGCGACGGCGCAGAACGCGTTCTACGTCGGGGCGGGGACCGGGGACGTGTCCGTCGTCGGCGGGAACACGGGCCTGGACGAGATCACCGTCGTCGCGGACACGGACTTCGTGCTGGACGACTCCGCGATCCAGCTCGGCGACGGCACGACGATCACGCTCGACGGGGTGACGAAGGCCACGCTCGTCGGCGGGGCCGGGGACAACACGTTCGACGTGAGCGGGTGGACCGGGCACGCCGTCCTCGACGGCGGGGCCGGGCACGACACGGTCGTGTCGAGCAACGACGCCGACTTCGTGCTCACCCGCGACACGCTCCAGCGGTCCGACGGCGCGGTCTTCTCGCTCGTCGGCATCGAGACGGTGAACCTGACCGGCGGAAGCGGCGATAATTCGTTCATCGTGGAAGAATGGGCGGGCGGCGTGAACCTCGACGGTGGTGTGGGGAATGACGACTACCGCGTCGTGCTCGACGGGGCGGGCGGGGCGTCCGCGGTCAACATTTCGGACACCGGCACTGTCGGAACCGACACCCTGACCGTCGTGGTCCCGCCGGCCGCGACCCCGCTCGTCACGCTCCACGGCGTCTGGCTCGGCGACGACTCGGTCACGCACTTCGGGGTCGAAGATTTTGTTTTGATTTGACCCAAATTGCCCATTTCCGTGTTCTAGGTTCGTAACGCGGCGCGTCCGGAAACGGACGCGCCCGTGCGCGGAACGCCCCACCGTTCCGGGCACGAACCCGCCGAACGCCCACCCATCCTTCGCGTTCGCAGAACCGCCACACCCTCTTCCACGCATACGTCGGAGCGCGCCTCGATGCCCCGGAATCGCCCTCGGCCCCTCGGCCGGTCCACGCCCGCGAAGTCCCGCTACCACCGCCTGCCGCTGTCGCTCGAACGCCTGGAGTACCGGGACGTGCCGGCCTACGCGTTCGCCGGCGGCGTCGCCGACACGACGCTCGACCTGACGGACGCGGCCGGCAACCTGGCGAGCGGCGCGACGGTCGCCATCGCCCCCAGCCAGTCGAACCCGACGGCCGCGATCAGCCTCGGGGCCGACCGGTTCAACTTCTACGGCACGGAGTACGACACGGTCCACGTGTCCTACAACGGGCTGCTCACGTTCGGCACGGCGAACAACCTCGCCGGGAACGCGAACCTCGGCACGACGCTCAGCCTCGGTCAGGCGGCTATCGCACCCCTGTGGGACCAGTGGTTCAGCACGACGAGCTTCCAGTCGAAGGGCGTGATCGCGAAGCTGGAGGCCGGCAACCGGCTCATCGTCCAGTGGGACCGGATGGAGGACGACATCGGCACGGACGACATCACGTTCCAGGCCATCCTCTCGCTGAACTCCGGCATCACCCCCGGCGACATCAAGTTCAACTACCTCGACACCGACACCGGCAACGCGAACAGCGCGGACGGCAAGGCCGCGACCGTCGGCGTGAAGGAGAAGAACCCCGGCCCCTCGCAGCCGGCCGAGCTGTTCACCCAGGTCTCGCACAACGCGCTCAACGCGAACGTCGCGAGCAACAAGAGCATCACCCTGACGTGGGACAACACGGCCCCGGAGAACCTGGCCCTCACCCCGTCCTCGATGCTGATTAACGAGAACGATTCGATCCTTCTCGGCGGCAGCTTCACCGACCCGGACGTGATCGACACGCACACGATCACCCTCAACTGGGGCGACGGCAGCCCGGACACCGTCCTCACCCCGGCGAAGGGCGTCTACTCGTTCAGTAACGTCTCGCACAAGTACCTCGACAACCCGACCGGGCAGCCGACCGGCAAGTACACGATCACCGCGACGTTCACGGACAGCCAGGGCGAGTCGTCGGTGAAGACGGCGCAAATTCAAGTCAACAACGTCACGCCGACGGTGACGGTCGGGGCGGACAAGACGATCAACGAGGGGGACACGTTCACCCGGACCGGGTCGTTCGCCGACCCCGGCACGCTGGACGGCCCGTTCGTCGCGGAGGTGGACTACGGCGACGGGGCCGGCAAGCAGCTGCTCACGCTCACCGGCACGACGTTCGACCTGAACCACACCTACGCGGACCAGGGGACGTACACCGTCACCGTGTACGTCCGAGACAAGGACGCCGCGACCGGGTCGTCTTCGCTGACGATCACCGTGAACAACGTGCTGCCGACGGTCACGCTCGACGGCGGCGTCGGGTCGCCGACGGTGGCGGAAGGGACGGCCCTCGCGCTGCCGACGATCGCGACGTACACCGACCCCGGCCTGGCGGCGAACGAGATCGCGTCCTGGTCGATCAACTGGGGCGACGGCACGACCGTCACGACGCCGAACCCGGCCACGAACGGCACCATCGGCGGCACGCACACCTACGCGGACAACGGCACGTACACCGTCACCGTCTCCGTGCTGGACGACGTGGGGCCGGTGGTGACGAAGTCGTTCCTGGTGACGGTCAACAACGTCGCCCCGACCGTCACGCTGGACGCGGCCCTCGCGACCACGCAGACGGTGTCCGAAGGCAAAACGATCACGATCAACGACCTCGCGACGTTCACCGACCCGGCGTTCAACAACCCGGCGAACCCGAGCGGCGCGACGGTCGAGACGTTCACGTACACGGTCAACTGGGGCGACGGCACGACGAGCACCGTCGGGTCGCCGACGATCACCCAGGCCGGCAGCGCCGGCACGGCGACGGCCGGGAAGTTCGGCGCGAGCCACATCTACGCCGACGACGGCACGTACACCGTGACCGTGACCGTGACGGACGACGACGGCGGCGTCTCGACGGCGAAGACGTTCAACATTCAAGTCAACAACGACAACCCGGCGATCACGTCCCCGGCGACGAACCGGGCGGTGAACGAGGGGGCCGTGCTGTCGATCCCGACCCTGGCGACGTTCACCGACTACGGGTTCACGAACCCGAGCAACCCGCTCCAGGCCGGCGGCAGCAAGGAAACCTTCACGTACTCGATCAACTGGGGCGACGGCACGTCGGCCGACACCGGCGCGGTGCTGAACGTCACCCAGGGCAGCGCCGGCGTGCTGACGACCGGGGCGGTCGAGAACGTCTCGCACGTCTTCGCGGACGACGGGCTGTACACCGTCACGTTCTCCATCACCGACGACAACGGCGGCACGGTGTCGCAGCAGTTCCAGGTGACGGTCGGCAACGTCGCCCCGACGGTCGCGGTCATCGGCAACCAGACGGTGGCCGAGGGGAACAAGCTGTCGCTGCCGAACATCGCGACGTTCTTCGATCCGGGGTTCAACAACCCGGCGAACCCGAACGGTGCGAGCGTCGAGACGTTCACGTACTCGATCAACTGGGGCGACGGCACGGCCGCGGACGCGGGGCCGGTCACGGCCGTGTTGCAGGGCAGCGCCGGCACGCCGACGACCGGGGCCGTCAACGACGTGTCCCACACGTTCGCCGACGACGGCACGTACACGGTGACAGTCACGATCACCGACGACAACGGCGGCGCGACGAGCAAGAGCTTCACGGTGACGGTCAACAACGTCGCCCCGACGATCACCGGCATCGCCGGGCCGCAGACGGTCGATGAGGGGACGCAGCTGACCATCCCGACGATCGTGTCGTTCGCCGATCCGGGGTTCAACAACCCGGCGAACCCGAACGGGGCGAGCGTCGAGAGCTTCACCTACAGCATCAACTGGGGCGACGGCACGGCGAACGACGGCGGCGCGGTCACGAACGTCACGAACGGCGGCGTCGGCGTCTCGACGACCGGCCTCGTGCAGAACGTCGCCCACACCTACGCGGACAACGGGACGTACGCCGTCACGGTGACGATCACCGACGACAACGGCGGGACCACGGCGCAGACGTTCCAGGTGACCGTGGACAACGTCGCCCCGACCGTCGCGGCCACGACCAACAAGACGGTCAACGAGGGGGCCGTCCTCAACATCCCGAACGTCGTCACGTTCACCGACCCCGGCTTCAACAACCCGCTCGACCCGAACGGGGCGACGGTCGAGAGCTTCACGTTCTCGATCAACTGGGGCGACGGCACGAACCCGGACGCCGGGGCCGTCCCGGCCGGGAACGTCGTGAACGGCGGCGTCGGCGTGCTGACGACCGGCTTCCTGAACGGCAGCCACACCTACGCCGACGACGGGCTGTACACCGTGTCCGTGACGATCACCGACGACAACAGCGGGGCCACGACGAAAACGTTCCAGGTGACGGTGAACAACGTCGCCCCGGCCGTCAGCATCGTCGGAAACAAGGCGGTGACGGAAGGCGCGGTCCTGAGCATCCCGAACGTCGTGACGTTCACCGACCCCGGCTTCAACAACCCGGCGAACCCGAACGGGGCGTCCGTCGAATCTTTCACCTACTCCATCAACTGGGGCGACGGCACGGCCGCGGACGCGGGGCCGGTCACGAACGTCGTGAACGGGGGCGTCGGCGTCCTCACGACCGGCGCGCTCGACGGCAGCCACACCTACGCGGACGACGGCACGTACACCGTGACGGTGACGATCACCGACGACAACGGCGGCGCGACGAGCAAGACGTTCCAGGTGACGGTCAACAACGTCGCCCCGACGGTCGCGATCGCGGCCGACAAGACGATCACCGAGGGCGGGTACCTCAACGTCCCGAGCCTGGTGACGTTCACCGACCCCGGCTTCGACAACCCGGCGAACCCGAACGGGGCGTCGGTCGAGACGTTCACGTACTCGATCAACTGGGGCGACGGCACAGCCGTCGAGACGGGTAGCGTGCCGAACGTCACCCCCGGTAGCGTCGGCGTGCCGACGAGCGGGTTCCTCGACGGGGCGCACACCTACGCGGACGACGGCGTGTACACCGTGTCCGTCACCATCACCGACGACAACGGCGGCGCGACCACGAAGACCCTGCAAGTCACCGTCAACAACGTCGCCCCCACGGTCGCCATCGTCGGCAACAAGGCGGTGGCCGAGGGCACGCAGCTGACCGTCCCGAGCGTCGTCACGTTCACGGACCCCGGCTTCGACAACCCGGCGAACCCGCTCGGCGCGACGGTCGAGACGTTCACCTACAGCGTCAACTGGGGCGACGGCACGAACCCGGACACCGGCAGCGTGCCGAACGTCACCGTCGGCGGCGTCGGCGTGCCGACGAGCGGGTTCCTCGACGCGGCCCACACGTACGCGGACGACGGCGTGTACACCGTGTCCGTCACCATCACCGACGACAACGGCGGCGCGACCACGAAGTCCTTCCAGGTCACGGTCAACAACGTCGCCCCGACCGTCGGCATCGTCGCGAACAAGACCACGACCGAGGGCGGGCTGCTGAGCGTGCCGAACATCGTGACGTTCACCGATCCGGGGTTCAACAACCCGGCCAACCCGAACGGGGCGTCGGTCGAATCCTTCACGTACACGATCAACTGGGGCGACGGCACGTCGCTCGAAACCGGCACGGTCCCGAACGTCACGAACGGCGGCGTCGGCGTGCCCACGGCCGGGTTCCTGAACGGCAGCCACACCTACGCCGACGACGGCGTGTACACCGTCACCGTCACGATCGCGGACGACAACGCCGGCGTCACCGCGAAGTCGTTCACGGTGACCGTGAACAACGTCGCCCCGACCGTCGCCGTCGCGGGCAACAAGACCGTCACCGAGGGCGGGTCGCTCGTCATCCCGAGCATCGTGACGTTCACCGACCCCGGCTTCGACAACCCGCTGAACCCGAACGGGGCGTCGGTCGAGAGCTTCACGTACACGATCAACTGGGGCGACGGCACGGTCCAGACCGGGCCGGTCGCGGGCGTCACGACCGGCGGCGTCGGCGTGGCCACCACCGGGTTCCTCGACGGCGGCCACACGTACGCGGACGACGGCGTCTACACCGTGTCCGTCAGCATCACCGACGATAACGGCGGGGCCACCACCAAGACGCTGCAAGTCACGGTGAACAACGTCGCCCCCACGGTCGCCATCGTCGGCAACAAGGCCGTCGCCGAAGGTTCGCTGCTCACGGTCCCGAACATCGTGACGTTCACCGATCCGGGGTTCAACAACCCGGCGAACCCGAACGGGGCGACGGTCGAGACGTTCACCTACGCGATCAACTGGGGCGACGGCACGGCCGTCGAAACCGGGCCGGTCGCGAACGTCACGAACGGCGGCGTCGGCGTCCTCACGACGGGTTCCCTCGACGGCAGCCACGCCTACGCGGACGACGGGACGTACACCGTGTCCGTCACCATCACCGACGACAACGGCGGCGCGACGACGAAGTCCTTCCAGGTGCTGGTGAACAACACGGCCCCGGTCGTGACGGTCGCGGGGGATCAGACGATCGCGGAAGGGGCGGCCCTCAACTTCGCCAAGATCGCGACGTGGACGGACGCCGGGTTCACCAACGCGGCCAACCCGAACCAGCAGCCGGGCGGGTCGAAGGAGGCGTTCACCTACTCCATCAACTGGGGCGACGGGTCCGCGAACGACAGCGGCCCGGCCGCGAACGTCACTCAGGGGTCGGCCGGCGTGCTGACGCAGGCGTTCCAGAGCGCGAGCCACGTCTACGCGGACAACGGGACGTACACCGTCACCGTCACCGTCACCGACGACGACGGGGCGGCCGTGTCCCGCAGCTTCGCCGTCGCCGTCACGAACGCCGCGCCGACGCTCACGAAGGTCGCGACCGACACGACGCTGCCGGAAGGCAGCCTGCTCGCCCTGCCGGTCCTCGCGACGTTCGCCGACCCCGGCTTCGACAACCCGGCGAACCCGAACGGGGCGTCCGTCGAATCGTTCACCTACACGATCAACTGGGGCGACGGGTCGTCGGAGACGAAGTCGGTGGCGAACTTCGCGACCGGGTCGCCGGGGACGGCGAGCGCCGGGTCGTTCGGCGGTAGCCACACCTACGCGGACAACGGGACGTACACCGTCACCGCCGTCGTCCGGGACGACGACACCGGGCTGTCGAACACCGTCAGCTTCGCCGTCACCGTCACGAACGTCGCCCCGACGTTGAACGTCGCGGCGGCGCAGGCGGTCGTCGAAGGCTCGGTGCTGAACCTCGCCCCGGTCGCGACGTTCTCCGACCCCGGCTTCAACAACGCCGGCGGCACGCCGGCCACGGCCGAGACGTTCACGTACGTGGTCAACTGGGGCGACGGGTCGGCGAACGAGGCCGGCACGGCGACGCTCACCCAGGCCGGGTTCCCCGGCAGCGCGACGCTCGGCACGGTCGCGGCCAACCACGTCTACGCGGACGACGGCACGTACACCGTGACCGTCACCGTGACGGACGACGACGGCGGGGCCACGACCCGGACGTTCACCGTGACCGTGGCGAACGCCGCCCCGGTGCTGGCCGTCGTCGCCCCGCAAACGTTCGCCGAGGGGCAGACGTTCAACCTGGCGACCGTCGGCACGCTGAGCGACGCCGGGTTCGACAACGCGGCCAACCCGAACGGGGCGTCGCTCGAAGCCTTCACGTTCACGATCAACTGGGGCGACGGCACGGCCGTCACGACCGGCACGGCGAGCATTACGCAGGCCGGGTCCGCCGGCGTCCCGACGCTCGCCGCGTTCGGCGGCGGCCACACCTACGACCGCGTCGGCACGTTCACCGTCGTCGTCCGCGCCACCGACGACAACGGCGGGTTCGACGAGCGGGCGTTCCCGATCACGGTCACGAACGTGGCCCCGACGCTCACGCTGGGGACCGGCAACCTCGTCACCACGGAAGGCACGACGGTCAGCCTGCCGACGCTCGGCACGTTCACCGACCCCGGCTTCAGCCTGAGCGAAACCTACTCGTACCGGGTCGAGTGGGGCGACGGCGCGGTCTCGACCGGCGCGGCCCCGGTGACGAAGCTCGGGGCCATCGGCGTCCTCACGAAGGGCGGGTTCGGCGAATCGCACGCCTACGGCGACAACGGCCTCTACCCGGTGCGCGTCGTCCTCTCCGACAGCAACGGCGGCACGTCGGAAGCCACGTTCCAGATTCAGGTCGGCAACGTCGCCCCGACGCTCACGCTCGCCGTCCCGGCCGTCGTGACGGTCGCGGAAGGAGCGCAGCTCTCGCTGCCGACGCTCGCCACGTTCTCCGACCCCGGCTTCGGCGTCGGCGAGACGTTCACGTACTCGGTCAACTGGGGCGACGGCACGACGAGCGGCGGCAAGGCGTCGCTGTTCCAGGTCGGCGGCCCGGACCAGCCGGCGCTCGGCAAGTTCGGCGAACTCCACACGTTCGCGAAGAACGGCACGTACCCGGTCACGGTGACGCTCGCGGACAAGGACGGGGCGGCCGTCACCCAGTCGTTCACCGTCGAGGCGGTCAACGTCGCGCCGACGAACCTGATCTACTCGCTGTCCCCGACGCCGGTGCTGGAGGGGCAGACGATCGAGCTGTCCGGGTCGTTCACCGACCCCGGCCTGTTCGACCCGCACACCGTCACGGTCGATTGGGGCGATGGGTCGGCCCCGGCCGTGTTCACGCTCCTGCCCGGCGTCACGTTCTTCAGCACGCGGAACGTCGGCGGCAACTTCCTGACGCACACCTACGCCCAGAACAGCGGCCCGGGCGGCTACCCACTGACGGTCACGGTCGCGGACGACGCCGGGCTGTTCACCGTCGAGCCGACGGCGACGGTCGTGCAGAACGTGGCCCCGACGGTCACGATCATGACGCCGCAGAAGGTGACGAAGGACGTGCGGTTCGTCGTCACCAGCGACGTGAGCGACCCCGGCGTGCTCGACAAGCTGACGTACTCGTGGAAGGTGTTCGACCCGGCCGGGCAGCTCGTGTTCCAGACCGCGACGCAGAACCTGGAGTACACCGCCCCGACGACCGGCAAGCACCAAGTGTCCCTGACCGTGTCGGACGAGGACGGCGGCTCGACGACGCGGGCGGCGACGATCCGGGTGCAGAACGCGGAAATCTTCGTCATCGCGGCGGACGCCCGCGGCGGCCCGCGGGTGGCGATCTTCGACGCGAAGACGCAGACGCGGGTGACCGACTTCTTCGCCTACGAGGAGACGTACCGCGGCGGCGTCCGGGTGGCCGTCGGCGACGTCCGCGGCGACGGGTCGGCGGACATCGTCACCGCGACCGGCAAGGGCGGCGGCCCGCGGGTCCGGGTGATCGACAGCCAGACGTTCGAGAACGTGGCTGACTTCTTCGTGTACGAGGAGACGTACCGCGGCGGCATGTTCCTGGCCGTCGGCGACGTGGACGGGGACGGGTTCGACGACATCGTCACCGCCCCGGACAAGGGCGGCGGCCCGCGGGTGAAGGTGACCAGCGGCCGGACGTTCCAGCCGATCTTCGACGACTTCGTGTTCGACCCGGCGCTCCGCAACGGCGTCCGGATCGGGGTGAACGACCTGAACGGCGACGGGTTCGCGGACATCGTCGCCGGGTCCGGCCCCGGCGTGTCGGCGCGGGTCAAGGCGATCGACGTGAAGAACAACAAGGTGCTGTACGACTCGCTGGCGTACACGGCGGCGTTCACCGGCGGCATCTTCCTGGCGGCCGGCGACGTGGAGGGGGACGGCCGGTCCGAGATCATCGTCGCGGCCGGCCCCGGCGGCGGCCCGCACGTCAAGGCGCTGGACGTGGCGACCGGGAACACGGTGGCCGAGTTCTTCGCCTACGAGCCGTCGTTCCGCGGCGGCGTCCGGGTGGCGGCGTTCGACTACGACGGCGACGGCCGGACCGACGTGCTGACCGGCCCCGGCCCCGGCGGCGGCCCGGCGCACCGCATCTGGAAGCCGTTCACGAACGAGATTCTCGAATCGTTCTTCTCGTTCGAGGAGACGTTCCTCGGCGGCGTGTTCGTCGGCGCGGGGGACTGACGCGGATCGTGACGAGTGAGGCGAACGGCACGGCGTAAGCGTGCCGGTGGGGTGCCCCACCGGCACGCTTACGCCGTGCCGTTCGCCAAACCGTGACCTGCCCTACAAGTTGTGCCCGCTCGCCTACAATGGGTTTGGGCCGCCGTCTTCGTCGGACGAAATCCCCTAAACTCGCCAATCGGGAAATCCGATAACTTCGTCATGCTCCGCCGCGCCGTGAACTCTGTGCTGGTCGCGTGTCTGCTGCTCGTACAGCTGACCGCCGCCCCGCACTGCCACGGGTGCGAGCGGACGCCCGCCGACCACGACGGCCGGCCGCACGTCCACCTCGACGACCTCGCGGGCCACCATCACCACCACGGCCACCACCATCACCACCGCCACGCGACCCCGCCGGCCCCGCCGCCGTCGGCGCTGAGCTGCCCGACCGCGCCGGACCACGACGCCCACGCCCTGTACCTGCCGGACAACGTCGCCGCCAACGGGAAGCCGTCGAAGGGACCCGTGGCCGCGGTCGATCCCGCCCGCACGCCGCCGATTCAACTCCGACCCGCGACCGCCCCGCGTGCCGCGGCCGCCGCCGCCCCCGACGGGTCGCGGCCGCTCTACGTCCTCCACTCGTCGCTGCAAATCTAGCCGCACCCCCGCGCGCCCGTCGTCCCATTGTCGCTCGCCCACGCCGCGTCCCCGCGGAGGTTCGGATGCTTCCCCGTTCCCTCGTTCTCGCCGCGCTCGGCCTCGCCGGCTGCGCGACCTCGCGCCCCGCGCCGGTCCCGACGACGGCCCCGCCGCCGGTGGCCGCGCCCGCGATTCAGCAGGCGAGCCACGCCGAACCCGTGCCCGCGACGCTCGGCCTGCCGGAGCTGACGGCGCTCACGCTCGACCGCCACCCGCGGCTGGCACAGGTGGCCTGGGCCGTCGCCGCCGCCCGCGGCCGGGCCGTGCAGGCCGGGCTGTACCCGAACCCGGTCGTCAGCGTCGTCGGCGATGAACTCGGCGACGTGCAGGGGCCGGGCGGCATCTGGACCGCCCCGCAACTGACGCAGGAGATCGTCACCGCGAACAAGCTCGGGCTGGCGAAGGCCGTCGCCGACCGCGAGGTCGATCGGGCCACGCTCGCCGTCGTGAGCGAGCGGTTCCGCCTGCTGACGGACGTGCGCCAGGCGTACTGGGAGGTCGTCGCCCTCCGCCGCCGGGCCGACGTGCTGGCGGAGCTGATCGCCCTCGCGGACCAGTCCGTGTCGAACGCCGAGCGGCTGTTGAAGGCGAAGGAGGCGAGCGAACTGGACGTGGTGCAGTTGGAAGTGGACCGCGAGCGGTATCGGGCCGAACGGGACGCCACGGAACGGGCGCTGCCCGCCGCCGCGGCGCGGCTCGCGGCCGCCGCCGGGTCGCCGGACCTCGCCGCGGCCGCGATCGCCGGCGACCTGGAAGCGCCGCTGCCGGGGTACGACCTGGACCACCTGCAAGCCTACGTCCGGGCCGTCCACCCGGACGCGCAGGCGGCGCAGGTCGGCGTCGAGCGGGCGAAGCTGGCCGTCCGCCGCGCGGAGGTCGAGCCGATCCCGAACGTCACGCTCACCACCGGGTACGTCCGCCAGAACCAGAACAGGTCCCACGACTGGACGTTCGGCGCGAGCGTCCCGGTTCCCGTGTGGAACAAGAACCAGGGGAACGTCGCCGCCGCCCGCGCCGAACTCGGCGAGGCGCAGAACGAGGTCGGCCGCGTGCAGCTCGACCTGTCCGGCCGGGTGGCGAGGGCGTTCGCGACCTACGCCGCCGCCCGCGCCCGCGCCGAGAAGTACAAGGCCGCGATCCTCCCGAAGGCCGAGCGGAGTTTGGACCTGACCCGGAAGGCGTACCAGGGGAAGGAGTTCGAGTACCTCCGCGTCCTGCAAGCGCAACGGGCCGTGGCCGAGGCCCGGCTCGAATACGTCCGCTCGCTCGGCGAGGTGTGGCAGGCCGCCGCCGAACTCGCCGGCCTGACGCTCGACGACCAGTGGCCCGCCGCGAGGAAGCAGCCGTGAAACTCACCCGCGTCCTGAAGCCCGTGCTCACGCTCGTCGTCCTCGGCGGCCTCGCCGGGGCCGGGTACGTCACCCGCGACCGGTGGCAGCCGTACCTCTTCCCGACCGAGCCGGAGGCCCACGAGGACGACGACCACGACCACGAATCGCCGGCGGAGAAAGTCATTCTCTCCGAGCAGGCCCGGAAGAACCTCCGGCTCACGGCGAAGCCGCTCGTGCCGACGACGCACTGGAAGACGATCTCCGTGCCCGGCATCGTCATCGACCGGCCCGGCTTCGGCGACCGCGGCATCGTCGCCCCGGCCACCGGCATCGTCAGCCGGTTCCACCGCGTCGCCGGGGAAACCGTGAAGCCCGGCGAGCCGCTCGTCACGATCAAGCTGCTCAGCGAGACGCTCCACCTGACGCAGACGGAGCTGTTCAAGGCGACGCAGGACGTGAAGCTCGCGGAGGAGCAGAAGAAGCGGCTCGCGTCCGCCGGCGGCGGCGTGGCCGAGGCGCGGGTCATCGAGGTGGACAACCAGATCACGCGGCTGACGGTCGCGATCAAGGCGTACCGCCAGGAGTTGCTCACCCGCGGCCTCGCGGCGGCGCAGATCGACGCCGTCACCCAGGGCACGTTCGTGTCCGAGCTGGTGATTCCCGCGCCGATGGCGAAGGCGGCAACGCCGTTCGAGATTCAGGACGTGAAGGTCGAACTCGGCCAGCAGGTGCAGGCCGGGCAGACGCTCTGCCTGCTCTCGAACCACCAACTGCTCTCGATCGAGGGCCGGGCGTTCCGCGACGAGTCGCCGTTGCTCGAACGCGCCGTGAAGGAGGGGTGGCCGGTCGAGGTGGACTTCGACGAGGCCGACGCCCGCGACTGGCCGGCCGTCGAGAAGACGTTCCCGATCACGTACATCGCGAACACCATCGACCCGGACTCGCGGACGTTCCGGTTCCTGCTGCCGCTGGAGAACCAGTCCCGCACGGTCGAGCGCGACGGCCGCACGCAACTACTGTGGCGGTTCCGGCCCGGGCAGCGGGTGCGGCTGAACGTGCGGGTCGAGGCGATCCCGGACGTGTTCGTGCTGCCCGCGGCGGCCGTCGCGCGGGACGGGGCGGACGCCTACGTGTTCCGGCAGAACGGCGACACGTTCGACCGCAAGCCGGTGCAGGTGGTGGACCGCACCCGCGACGTGGTGGTGGTCGCGAACGACGGCAGCGTCCCGCCGGGCATCTACGTGGCCCAGGCCGCGGCGGCGCAACTGAACCGGATGTTGAAGACGCAGTCGAGCAGCGTCCCGGCCGGGTTCCACGTCCACGCGGACGGCAGCGTCCACGAGAAGCACTAACAGACCGTCAGTCGAGGACACTTGGCGACGAAAGACCAGACGTGAACCGCGCGGGTCTTGGCTTTGTTCCCTCCCCCCTTGGGGGGGAGGGTTAGGGAGGGGGGTGAGCGATTCCCTCCCGGTAAGGATCGCGTCCGTGGGAGGGAGGTTACCCCCTCCCTAACCCTCCCCCCCAAGGGGGGAGGGAACAAGAGGCGTCTCGCTCCGCTCGACGAAATAATCGAGGTCACGACACCGCCCACAGCGTCCAGAGCGTCAGGCCGAACGCCAGCCGGCAGCCCATCTGCGCCGACGCCCACCACATCGCCCAGCTCAGCGTCTTGCTCAGGTCGGTCAGCCCCTGCTTCACGCCCTCATCCACCTGCTTGTCCGGGTCGATCTTCCCCAGCGTCAGAATCCGGATCGCCCGCGCCCGGCGGCTGCCGGACCACTTCTCCGCGTAATCGAGATACTTTTCCGTCTCCGGCCGGTCGAAGCTGCCCACGGAAATGAGGAAGTACGCGTCCACCGCCAGCATCGGGGCCAGAGCGACCACGAACAGGATGACGTGCCACCACGGTTCGACCAGGTCGTGCAGGAAAATCCTCGCCTGCGGCCAGAGTAGCCGCGACGCGATCATCTGCGCCACCATCAGCACCAGCACGAACACGGCCGGCCGGAGCGTCGGCCAGTTCAGGACGGCCGCCTTGTGCCCGGCCATGCGCTCGAGCAACTTCGGCCACCGACCGCGGACGGCGATCAGGATCGCGAGCGTGTCGTAGTAGACGCTCCAGCGGCGCATCAGCCCGAGGACGAGCATGGCCGCCAGGTAAAAGTCGAACACGCGAATCAAGTTCGCCGCGGTCAGGGATTGCATGGCAACTCATTTGGAACCCTGAGCGGAAGCGACGGGGTGTTAAGGCAGTCAACCAACCCCGTCGCTTCCGCTCAGGGTTCCACAAAACGGGACAAGGCACGTCGGAAGAATCGGGTCGCGACCTTCCGGCGGATGATTCAAAATAGGGGAAACGATCCGGTTTTCGCGACGGGCAACGATTCCCGCCGGACGAATTATTTACAAGTTTCGTTGCTTTGCTACCGTGTGAATCTTTAACGTAAATACGCGGTATCCGCAAAGGAGTGTGAACGCCGAAGGGACCGGGCGCGAAATCTCGTTGACACCAAAATCCGAGCGGTTAGGTTAAAGTCACCGTTCATCCCCGAGACTCGCGACGGCAACCGTAGGGAAGCAGCTGCCGAGCCTGGCATTCCCAGCCCACCCCCCAACCCGGCTGAGAGGATGCGCTAGATGACCAGTACGAACGTCCCCGCGACCCCCGCGGCCCACGACGCGCCGGCCGCCGACGGCTTCCCGAACGACCGCCGCAAGCGGAACATTCCGGTCGCCACCGACCGCCGCCGCGCCAACAACGCCGCGGAGAAGCGGCGCACGAGCGAGCGGCGTCGGCTCATCGACCCGACGACGTGCGAGCGCGATTACAACGACGAGGAAACCATCTTCATGAAGGCGATGGACCGTTACAAGCGGGAGAACCGCCGGCCGTTCCCGACCTGGAGCGAAGTCCTCGAAGTCCTCCGCGCGCTCGGCTACCGGAAGGTGGCGGAGCCGACGGACATGCCCGGCAAGAAGGAGCCGGAGGCGGCGGCCGCGGCCCAGTGACGCGGTTCGGGTTGTCGGCCGGCCGCCGGACGCGGTAGAACTCGGCTCGGACTCATTCCGCACTCGTGGCAGGACGCCGGGCGATGCGCGTATTCATTTCCGCTGGCGAACCCAGCGGCGACCTGCACGGCTCGAATTTCGCGAAGGCGATTTCGGCACTCAACCCGACGGCGCAACTCCTCGGCTTCGGCGGCGACAAGATGTCGGCCGCCGGGGTCGATTTGCTTTTCCCGCTCACGCAACTCTCGATCATGTGGTTCAGCCGCTCGATCGTGAACCTGCCGCAGTTCTTCAAGCTCCTCGACAAGGCCGAAAAATCGTGGCGACGCCAGCGGCCGGACGCGGTCGTGCTGATCGACTACCCCGGCTTCCACTGGCACGTCGCGAAGCGGGCGAAGGCGATGGGCATTCCCGTCTTCTACTTCGTGCCGCCGCAGTTGTGGGCGTGGGGCGGGTGGCGGACGCGGAAGATGCGGAAGACGGTCGATACCGTGCTGACGGCCCTGCCGTTCGAGGACGACTGGTACCGCAAGAAGGGCGTGCGGACGGAGTACGTCGGCCACCCGTACTTCGACGAACTCCGCGAGCAGCGGCTCGATTCGCGGTTCCTCGGCGAACAGGTTTGCCATCAGCAGCCGATCGTGGCGGTCCTCCCCGGCTCGCGGAACCAGGAGGTGTCGGCGAACTTCCCGACGATGCTGGCGACGGCGAAGAAGGTCCACGCGGAGCGGCCGGACGTGCGGTTCCTCGTGGCGTCGTTCAACGACCGCCAGCGGGCGACGGCCGAGCGGCTCGCGGCGGAGCACTCGCTGCCGCTCGAAATTCACGTGCGGCGGACGCCGGAGATCATCGAGGCGGCGGACGTGTGCCTGGCCGTGTCCGGGTCGGTCGGGCTGGAGCTGATGTACCGGCGGAAGCCGAGCGCGATCCTGTACAAGTACACGCGGCTCGCCCGGCTGGTGAGCAAGCAGTTCATCACGTGCAAGTACATCAGCCTCGTGAACCTGCTGGCGGACGAGGAAATCTTCCCGGAGTTCCTAACGTACCGGGACGCCTCGACGCCGCTGGCGGAGAAGCTGCTGTCGTGGCTGGACGACCCCGTGGCGTATGGGGAAGCGGTCGCGAAGATCACGGCGCTGAGGAACCGCGTCGCGGTTCCGGGGGCGTGCGAACGGGCCGCGGCGTTCGTGGCGGATCGGGTCGGCGGAAGAGCAATCCCGGCGAGCCGAGCGGCGGCCTGACTTCCGAAGTCCGGCTTCGACTTCGGAAGTCGATCCCGCGCAGGAACTTTGGCGGTGACGGCAACGGCCCGCTTCCCGTTCGACTTCCGAAGTCGAAGCCGGACTTCGGAAGTCGGGCGCTTCATCGAAACATCACCCCGCCGCCCCCGGCCCGACCGCTATCATGCCAGGACCGCCCCTCCCGCGAGAGTCGTGATGTCCGTGCAGCCGTCGGAAGCGGTCCAGGACTACCTCAAGGCCATCCACAGCCTCGGCGGGGCGGACCACGTCGTTTCCCCGGCCGACATCGCCCTCGCGATGAAGGTCAAGGCCCCGTCCGTGACCGGGATGCTCAAGCGGCTCGCCGAGGCCGGGTGGATCGACTACACGCCCGGCGACGGGGCGCAGCTGACCGCCACCGGCGTCCGCGAGGCGCGGCACGTCATCCGCCGCCACCGGCTCATCGAACTGTTCCTCACGCAAGTCCTCGGCCTCGACTGGAGCGAGGTGGACGCCGAGGCGGAGGCGCTGGAGCACGCCATCTCGCCGCGGCTGGAGCAGGCCATCGCCGCGCACCTCGGGGAGCCGCTCGAAGACCCGCACGGCCACCCGATCCCCACGTCCGCCGGGGAACTGCACCGCCGCACGCTGCACCGGCTCAGCGAGTTCCGCGAGGGGCAAACCGTCGTCGTCCGCGAAGCCCAGGACGACAACCCGGCCCGCCTCCGCCACTGGCGGGACCTCGGCCTCACGCCCGGCGCGACGGTCCACATCGTCAGCTACCAACCGCTGGACGACCTGTTTGAGGTGACGGTCGGAGAGAAACTCATCCGCCTCGGGAGCGAGGGGCTGACCGGTTTGCGCGGCGAGTTAATTTGCGATTCCTGACGGAATTCGGGCGGCAATTTCGACACGTTCTAAACAATCCCGACCATCGGAAAACTCGACGGCGATTCGCCGGATTTCCGTCACGTTCGTTTGCCCGGTCCGGGCGCGTGAATTAGTCTTCGGTCACACGGCGGCCGCACAATCTGCGGAACTTGATCCTGGGATGCCGATTGCGGCGATTACTCTCCGGCCGTGGGTGCGAGGATATAAATCAGATGTTCCAGATGTTCGTCGGGTATGCGTGCGTGTTGTCCGTCGCGTCGATTTATTACGTTTGGCGAGACAGCTTCGCGACGAAGCAGAAGCGCACGGCGGTGAACGAGCGGGTCGCGTACCTGTTGTGGGTCGCCGCGAACCGCTCCGTGTGAGTCCGATCGAACGCCCGCCACGATAACGAACCAAAGGCCCGGATGTGTTCCGGGCTTTTTTCGTGCGCAGACCGGCGGATGTTTTTTGGCGAGCCGAGCGGCGTAAGCCGCCGGGTGTGGAGCGCCTCACCCGGCGGCTTACGCCGCTCGGCTCGCCACCGACTTGCTCGCGACGCCCGTTCACGTTACCATTCATTCAGCCCCAAATCGTCGGATTCGCGTGGTAACCCGGCCGGCCGTCCTTAGATCAACTTCATGCTCACCAAACGCATCATCCCGTGCCTGGACGTGAAAGACGGCCGCGTGGTGAAGGGCGTCCACTTCGTCGGCCTCCGGGACGCCGGCGACCCGGTGGAGGTCGCCCGCCGGTACGAGCAGCAAGGGGCCGACGAACTCGTCTTCCTCGACATCTCGGCCAGCCACGAGGGGCGGAAAATCCTCCTCGACATGGTCCGCCAAGTGGCCGAGCAACTGTTCATGCCGTTCACCGTCGGCGGCGGCATCCGCACCCTCGACGACGCGACGCAGCTCATCCAGGCCGGCGCGGAGAAGGTCAGTATCAACTCCGCGGCCGTGAAGAACCCCGCCGTCGTGTCGGAAGTGTCCCGCAAGTTCGGCCGTTGTGCCACCGTGGTCAACATCGACCCCCGCCGCGTCACGAAGGACGGCCGCGAGGTCTGGGAGGTCCACATCAACGGCGGCCGCGTCCCCACGGGGCTGGAGGCCGTCGCCTGGGCGCGGGAGGTCGAGCGGCTCGGCGCGGGCGAGATCGTGCTCACGTCGATGGACGCGGACGGGACGAAGAACGGGTACGACCTGCCGATGCTCCGGGCCGTGTCCGCGGCGGTGAACATTCCGGTCGTCGCGAGCGGCGGGGCGGGCAGCCCCGAGCACCTGCGGCAGGCGTTCGAGGCCGGGGCGGACGCGGCCCTGGCCGCGAGCATCTTCCACTACGACGAGTACTCCATCCCGGCGACGAAGGCGTACCTCGCGGCGCACAACGTCCCCGTCCGGCTGCTGCCGGCGCTCGGCTCATGATCTTTCTTCCTTGAGGTCCGACATGTCCGAACACAAACCCCGTCCCCCGCAGGCCCAAGCCGTACCGAAGCCGCCGCCGGTCCGCCGGGCCGACACGCTCCCGCTCGCCGGCGGGCCGGTCGCGGCCGTGCCCGTGGAAGTGGTCGCCTCGCCGCCCCCGCCGCCCGCCCCGGCGAAGGAGGTGGAGACGCCGCGGGCCGACAAGCCGGGCACCATCCCCGAGGGCCGCGGGTACAACAACCCGCTCTTCACACTGTCGCCGAAGCCCGGCATCAAGGACGGGACGGGCAAGACGGGGCCGTACTACATCAACGAGATCGGCGGGCTTCGGATCGCCGAGGAAGTGCCCGGCGAGCCGAAGATCAACCAGCTTTTCCGCACGGTGATGCTGCACGAGGGGTCCGACCTGCACCTGAAGTCCGGGCTGCCCGGCATGATGCGGCTGCGGAACGTCATCCAACGGATGAACACGCCGCCGATCAGCAACGACAACATGTGGAAGCTGTTCCAGGGCATCATGAACGAGAAGGCCCACATGCAGATGGAGCGGGACGGCGGGGCCGACTTCGCCCACGTCGTCGGCGACGACGAGTGCCGGTTCCGCGTGAACATGATGAAGCAGCGGGGCAAGCTGGCGATGGTCGCCCGGCGGGTGAACACGAGCATCCCGAACTTCGCCGCCCTCGGCCTGCCGCCGAGCATCGAGAAGCTCTGCCACTACGACCAGGGGATGATCATCCTGGCCGGGGTGACCGGGTCCGGGAAGTCCACGACCATCGCGTCCATGCTGGAGTACATCAACCAGAACGAGGCGTTGCACATCCTCACGATCGAGGACCCGATCGAGTTCGTGTTCACGGACAAGATGAGCGTCATGAACCAGCGGGAGGTTTATCTCGACGTGGTGGACTGGCACGTCGCGCTCAAGCACGCCGTGCGGGAGGACCCGGACATCATCCTGGTGGGCGAGATGCGGGACCAGGAGACGTTCGAGGCCGGCGTCCACGCGGCGGAAACCGGGCACGTCGTCTTCGGGACGATCCACGCGTCCACGGCCGCGAGCACGGTTAGCCGGATCCTCGACCTGTTCCCGCCGAGCCAGCACCACGCCGTCCGGCAGTCGCTGGCGTTCAACCTGAAGGCGATCGTGGCACAGAAGCTCGTCCCGGCCTTGAAGAAGTCGCGGGTGCCGACGAACGAGATCATGATCATGAACCCGACGATCCGGGATTTGATCTTGAAGTCGAAGGACGACAAGATTCTGGACGCGATCCGGATCGGGTTCAACGAGGGGATGGTGGACTTCACCGAGAACCTGCGGCAGCTCGTGGACCGCGGGGACATCGACAAGGCGACGGCGTTGGAGTTCGCGCCGAACCCGGAGCAGTTGAAGATGGCGCTCAAGGGGATCAAGGTCGCCGCGCCGGGGATTCTGTAAACCCGCGGCCGATTTTCCACCCCGAAGGGGTGGGAGATGTTAGCCCAGGGCGAGGAGCGGAGCGACACCGCCCTGGGTGGGATCGCAACCGCCCCGCAGGCTGAAAGCATGCGAGCGCATAGCCCAGGGCAACGCCCTGGGCGGGCCTCCGGGGTTGCAGACACGCATGGCCCCGCCCAGGGCGGTGCCCTGGGCTGAGCGCTCCCACCCCTTCGGGGTGAAAACCAGAAACCTACTTCACACGCTCCGCCCCCGGCTTTCCCTCGGTCAGCCGCCAGTACCCGTCCGCCTCCAAGTCCTTCCACTCGTCCTTCGCGCCGGTCGGCCACGTCACGGTTACCGTCGCCTTCGTCGCGGCCGCGAGGCCGACGACGTGCCGCGGGTCGTTCGTCGAGCCGTAACTCGCGCCGCCCCGCTGGAACCGCGTCTGCGTCGCGCCGCCGGCCTCGACCGTGACTTTCGCCCCGACGACGCTCTTGTTCCCCGACACGAGTTCGACCCCGAGCCAGTGGTTCCCGTTCGCGCTCACGTTCCGCAGCACCGCCACCGGCTCGTTCAGGTGGCCGACCACCACGTCCGTCTTCCCGTCGTTGTCGAGGTCGCCGAACGCCGCCCCGCGGGCGTTGTGCTTCGCGTCGAAGTACGCCCCGCCCTGGCCGACGGTCGGCGAGAATTTGCCGTTCTCGTTCCGCAACAGCAGCGGGCTTTGCTGCCGGCCGACCTTCATCGGGAACCGGATCGCGTGGCCGTTGAAGATGGCGAGGTCCTCCCACCCGTCGTGGTCGGCGTCGAGGAACCCGATGCCCCAGTTGACGTAGCTGCCGCCGACCTTGCCGATGCCGCTGATGACGGTCGCGTACCCGAACGCGACCCGGTCGTCCTTGCACCGGTTCTGGTAAAGGGCCGGCAGCTCCGACTCGTAGTTCGACACGATGATCGACTGCTTCCCGCCGCGGTCGTAGTCGGCCCCGTCGATGCCCATGCTGCCGTTCGGCGTGCCGCGGTCGTCGCGGGCCACGTTCGCCATGAGGCCGACTTCCTCGAACGCCCACTCGCCCGGCTTCGTCCGCTTGTTCAGCCACAGGAAGTTGTCGTCCGTGTCGTTCGCGACGTACACGTCCGGCTTCCCGTCCGCGTTCGCGTCCAGCACCACGACGCCGATCCCCTTGCCGCCGGTCTTCGGCACGAAGCCCTTCGACACGTCGGTGAACGTACCGTTGCCGTTGTTCTTGTAGACCGTGTGGGGCAGTGGGTCGAACCGCTTCGGCTGGCAAACGTCCCGCGTCTTGCCGTCGTAAGAGCAGTCCGTCGGGTGGCGGAACGGCTTGCCGTCCGGCCCGGTCCCGTCGAACCCCCAGTTCCCGTAGTGGGCGACGTACACGTCCGCGAACCCGTCGCCGTCCAGGTCGCCCCACGCCGCGGACGTGCTCCACAGGTTCTCCGTCAGCCCGGCCTTCGCCGTCGCGTCCACGAACTTCCGCCCGCTCCCGTCCGGCTCGTTGTGGAGGAGTACCAACCGGCTGTACCCGGTGACGAGCACGTCCGGGAACCCGTCGTTGTCGTAGTCGAAGCAGGCCGCGCCGTGCGAGTACTGCCAGTTCACCGCGGTCAGCCCGGTTTCCGTGGATACGTCCTGGAACTTCATCCCGCCGAGGTTGCGGAACAGCCGGCACTGGTGGCCGAGGACCTTCTGCCCGTCGAACCGCCCGCCGCCGGGGACGAACACGTCGAGCTTGCCGTCCCGGTCGTAGTCGAGGAGGCCGATCCCGCCGCCGAGCGACTCGATGATCGAATACTGGTTCGCCTCCTCGCCGTTCTGGTACGTTGCCTTGATGTCGGTGTCGGCCGTCACGTCCCGGAACCACGCCGGGCCGGTCGGCTTCGCCGGCTCGATGGCGACCTCGGGGGGCGACGGGCCGGACGACGACGAGGATGAACAACCGAGGAGCGTCAGGCCGAGGAGCACGACGGCCGCGTGGGGACGAAGGCTGGACATGGGAAAGGTCCGATGAAAGTGGGGATAGTACCTGATGAAACGCCGGCGGCGCGAGAACCGGTTCGGCGTCTGAGTAACTAATATATCTTTAATACTTTCGCCGTGGAACGTCATGAACGCACCGACCGTTGTTGGCATCGACCTGGGGACCACCTTCAGCCTCGCCGCCTACGTCCGCGGCGGGACGCCGGAGGTCGTCCGCGACGCCGCCGGCAAGGCGCTCGTGCCGTCCGCGATCAGCTTCCACGACGACGGGACAGTCCTCGTCGGGTCGGCGGCGAAGGAGCGGGCGCTGTCGGACCCGGACCATACCATCTTCAGCGTGAAGCGACTGATGGGCCGCACGCTCGCGGAGCTTCGGGAGGAGTTGAAGCTGATCCCGCACCAGGTCGTCGAGCGGGAGGCGGACGGCGGGCGGAAGGTGCTGCTCGTCAACGTCGCCGGCAAGGAGTACACGCCGGAGGAGCTGTCCGCGATGATCCTCAAGGAGGTCCGCAAGCGGGCCGGGAACCCGACGAAGGCGGTCATCACCGTGCCGGCGTATTTCGACGACGCGCAGCGGCAATCGACCCGCGACGCCGGCCGGATCGCCGGGCTGGACGTACTTCGCATCGTGAACGAGCCGACGGCCGCGGCCCTGGCCTACGGGCTGAACAAGCGGGACGCCGGACTGATCGCCGTCTACGACCTCGGCGGCGGCACGTTCGACTGTTCGATCCTACAGGTGACCGACGGCGTGTTCCGCGTGCTGGCGACGAACGGCGACACGTTCCTCGGCGGCGACGACTTCGACCACGCCCTGATGGAAGCGGCGGCGAAACGGATGGGCGTCCAGTTGAGCGCGAAGGACGCGGAATTGTTGCAGCACCTCCGCGACGCGGCCGAGCGGACGAAGATCGCCCTGAGTTCGCAGCCGGCCGCCGAGTTCGCGGTGAAGTTGCCCGGCCGCGAGTTCCGCACCACATTCACGCGAGTCGAGTTCGAGGCGATGATCGCGCCGCTGGTCGAGCGGAGTTTGGCAAAGTGCAAGAGCGCGTTGGCGGACGCCGGGAAGAAGCTGGTCGATGAGGTCGTGCTCGTCGGCGGGTCGTCCCGCGTGCCGTTGGTCCGGAAGCGCGTCGAGGAGTTTTTCGGCCGCAAGCCGCACACCGACCTGAACCCGGACGAGGTCGTCGCGCTCGGGGCGGCGGTGCAGGCCGACATCCTGGCCGGGAACCGCAAGGACGTGCTGCTGCTCGACGTAGTGCCGCTGTCGCTCGGCATCGAGACGCTCGGCGGCGTCGTGGACAAGGTGATTCACCGGAACAGCACCGTCCCGTGCATGGAAACCGTCCGCTACTCGACGGCCGTCGAGAACCAGACGGCGATCCTCATCAACATCTACCAGGGCGAGCGCGAGCTGACGAAGGACTGCCGGCTGCTCGGCCAGTTCAAGCTCGGCGGCATCCCGCCGATGCCGGCGCAGATGCCGCAGGTGGACGTGACGTTCATGCTGGACGCCAACGCGATGCTGACGGTCACGGCCGTCGAGAAGCGGAGCGGGCAGAAGGCGAGCGTCGAGGTGCGGGCGGCCCACGGGCTAACCCCGGCCGAGGTCGAGCGGCTGGTGCTGGAGAGCGTCGAGCACGCGCACGACGACTTCTCGGCCCGCCGGATGATCGAGTACCGGAACAAGGCCGAGGGCGACCTGCGGCACACTGAAAAGGCCCTCGCGAACGTCGGCGACCAACTTCCTGCGACGGAACGGGTGGTGATCGAGAAGGCGACGGCGAACCTGAAGGCGGCGATGGCCGGGGCGGACGTGGACGCCTTGCAGCACGCCGTCAAGGTGTTCGGCGACGCGACCGCACCGCTGGCCGAACGACAGTTCAACGCGACCGTCGGTAAGCTGCTCACCGGCAAGCGCGAGGACGAGATCACGGCCGACGGCCTGTAACCCCCGAGGAGGCATCATGTCGTTGAACTGGGACAACCCCCGCGAGATCGGCGAGTTACTGTTCGAGAAGTACGACACGCTCGACCCGCTGACGGTGCGGTTCACGGACATGCACAAGTGGGTGCTCGACCTGGAAGACTTCGTCGGGGAGCCGTCGAAGTCGAACGAGAAGGTCCTCGAAGCGATCCAGATGGCGTGGTACGACGAGTGGAAGGACGAGTACGGCGCATAGTAGTAGGCACACTCCGTGTGCCGTCTGCTGAGTGCCGCGGAGACCTGCACCGGGTCGCTGCGGCCGACAGGAGACGGCACACGGAGTGTGCCTACTACTATGCCGCCGCCACCCGCATCCGCCGCCGCGCGTACCACGCGACCGCACTCACCACGGCCAGCACCGGCAGCCACGGGGCGACGGCGATCGCGAACATCGCGACCGCCTCGCCGACGGCCCGCAGGAGGCCGACGGAACTCGCGAACGTCCCCGTCGCCCGGTCGCCGAACGACGCCGGTTCCGTCACCTTCGCCGCCGTCGGCGCGACGTACTCCTCCTTGTCCCGCAGCGTCAGCGTGATCGTCGAGAGCGACGTGAGCTTGCCCAGCACCTGGAGCCGCGCCTCGGCCCGCTCGATCTGCTCGCGGTTCGTGCGAATGTGCTCGCGAATCTTAAACAGGTCTTCCAGCCGTGTGCCCGCCTCCTTGAGCAGCTTGTTCAGCACCTCCTCCTCGGCCTTCAAGTTCTTGACGCGGGCCTCCACGTCCACGAACTCCTCCGTCACGTCCTGCGAGTCGGTCGTGTTCTTAAGCGGGTTGCCGAGGGCCGCCAGCGCCTCGACCATCGGGTGGAAGTTCTCGACCGGGACTTTGATCGTGAACGTGCCGTGCCGCTTCTGGCCGGAGTCGCCGCGGATCTCCGTCTTCACGAAGAACGCCTTCTGCTTCCGCATGAGGCCCGTAAGTTCGGTGTGGGCAGCGCCGAAGTCCTTCACTTCCACGTCGAGCGTGCCGTTGAAGATGATCTTCCGCTCGGCCTGAACGTCCGGCACCGGCTTGGCTTCCCCGGCGTTCCCCGCGGGTGCGGCCGCCGGCGGTGCGGGCGGGGCGACCTTCATGGCGACCGTTGAGGCCGCCTCTTTCGTGGGCTGCCCCCCGCACCCGGAACCCAGTAATGCGACGAGGAGCGCGACGACCCAAACGTGCCGATAAAGCATGGCATCACCCGGAAAGCGGGAAGGAAGTGATTCAACAAGTACGACGTGGAAACTACGGATTTATTCCGGCTTTTGTTCGGCGACGCGGTTGAACCGCTCGGTCAGGTCGGCCAATCGCTCGACGATGCCGAACGGGAAGTACTCCCACCGGACCCGCCACTTCCAGTTGCCGTCCGGCTTCCCAGGCACGTTCATCCGCGCGTCGCTGCCGAGGCCGAGCACGTCCTGCAGCGGTGCGATCGCCAGCTCCGCGACCGACCCCCACGCCAGCCGGATCAGCTCCCAGTGCGGCTCGTGGACCCAGTGGCCGATGTACTCGCCGATGAACGTCTGGTCCCGGCTGTTCAGCCCCTTCCACCAGCCGAGTGTCGTGTCGTTGTCGTGCGTGCCCGTGTACACGACCGTGGCCGGCTCGTAGTTGCACGGCAGGTACTGGTTCTTCGGGCCGTCCATCGCGAACTGAAGCACTCGCATCCCCGGCAGGCCGAGACTCTGTCGTAGCTCGTCCACGTCCGGGGTGATGAGGCCGAGGTCCTCGGCGATGAACGGCAGGTCGCCGACCTTCGCCTTGATCGCGTCGAACAGCTTCCGGCCGGGGCCGTCCACCCACTTCCCGTTGCGGGCCGTCTTCTCGGCGGCCGGGATGTGCCACGCCTGCGCGAACCCGCGGAAGTGGTCGAGCCGGATCAGATCGACCTGCTTGAGCGTCTGCTTCACGCGGGCGATCCACCACGCGTAGCCGTCGGCGTGCATCGCCTTCCAGTCGTAGATCGGGTTGCCCCAGTGCTGCCCGTCCGCGGCGAAGTAGTCCGGCGGCACGCCGGCCACGACCCTCGGCTGGCACTTCTCGTCCACGAGGAAGAACTGCGGGTTCGCCCACACGTCGGCGGAGTCGGCCGACACGAAGATCGGGATGTCGCCGATGATGCGGATATCTTTCGCGTTCGCGTAGGCTTTGAGCGCCGTCCACTGCCGGTCGAACAGGAACTGGCCGAACTGGTGCATCTCGATCTCGTCGCGGAGCTTCGCCTTCAGCGGCGCGAGCGCGGCAGGTGTCCGGCGGATCACCTCCGCGGGCCAGGTCGTGAGCGGGGCCTCCTTCCCGTAGCCGCGGATGGCCATGAACAGGGCGTAGTCGTCCAGCCAGTCCTTCTCGTGCTGGCGGTACTCGTCGAACCCGACCCGCAGCTTGCCGGGCTTCCCGGACCGAAAGTTCTCCCACGCGAACCGGAGCAGGGCGGACTTCAGTTGCACGACGGCCGACGAGTCCACGCGGTCGTCCGGGAACCACCGCCCGGCCCACACGGACGACGACACGAGGCCGTCCCGCTCCAGCAGCTCCGGGCTGATCAAGTTCACGTTCCCGGCGAACGCGGAGAACGATTGATAGGGCGAGTCGCCGTACCCGGTCGGGCCGAGCGGGAGGATTTGCCACCACGACTGCTTCATCGCCGCGAGCGTGTCGATCCACCGGTTCGCCATCGGGCCGAGGTCGCCGACGCCGAACGGCCCCGGCAGGCTGGTAGGATGGAGCAGTACGCCCGACGACCGGCGGCCCATATTGGCTTCCTCGGAGGTGCGGTCATGATACGGACGGGACAATGACGGACGAAACGGCCGGGCCGAAACCACTCGTGGAGGGCCGCGACTACTACGTCGAGGGCGGCCGGTGGGTGTTCACGGAGGCGTTCCTCCGCGACCGCGGCCGGTGCTGCGAGAGCGGCTGTCGGCACTGCCCGTGGGGGTTTCGGAAGGACGACGGAGAACGGCGGGCGACCTCGTAGGGCGGGTCAAGGCTTTGCGCCGACCCGCCGCGCCCCCAACCACCTGTACGTTTCTCCCGTGTGGTTGCGGTCCCCCGGCGGGTCGGCGCAAAGCCTTGACCCGCCCTACAAGACCGACGACCGCCAGATCATGTGAGTTCAGAACACCCGCGCGAACACGGCTTTCAGATACCGTCCCTCCTGTACGTGCGCGAAGAACGGGTGGTCGGCCCCGGCCCCGCTGACGCGGAAGATTTGCACCTCGCGGCCGGCCTGCCAGGCCGCCCGCCGCAGCATCTCCAGGAAGTCCGGCTCGCCGATCAACCCGGTACAGGAACACGTCAGGAACACGCCGCCCGGCGACACGACCTGCAGCGCCAGCCGGTTCATGTCCGTGTACTTCCGCAGGGCCGCGTCCACGTCCTCGCGGTCGCGGGTCAGCTTCGCCGGGTCGAGGACGACCACGTCGAACCGCTCGCCGTTCGGGATCGCGTCCCGCAGCCACGGGAACAGGTCCGACTGGATGAACCGGACCTGCAAGCCGTTCAACTTCGCGTTCTGCTTCGCCAGCTCGATCACCTGCTCGTCGAGGTCGAGGCCGATCGACTCCGTCGCGCCGTGGGCCTTCGCGTAGACCGCGAACCCGCCGGTGTTGCAGCAGATGTCCAGCACCCGCTTGCCGCCGCAGAACCCGCCGAGGAACTTCCGGTTGTCCCGCTGGTCGCAGAAGAACCCCGTCTTGTGCTTCGTGCCGGGGGCGACCCGGAACTTGATCCCGTGCTCGGTGACGACCTCCGGCGGCGGCGGCTCCGGGCTGCGGCAGTCGAACGACTCCTGCTTGCCGACGTGCTCCTCCGCGAACCAGTAGAACGTCGAGCCGGGGAACTCCTCGCCGAGCGCGTCGAGGATGGTTTGCCGGACGCGGTACATCCCGGCGGCGAAGAACTCGACGACGACGGTGGACCCGAACTTGTCCACGACGAGGCCGCTGAGGCCGTCGGCTTCCGAGTGGATGACGCGGTAGGCGGTCGTCAGCGCGTCGAGTTGCAGCAACTCCCGGCGGAGGGCGACGGCCGTCCGAATCTTCTTCTTGAAGAAGTCGGCGTCGATGGCCTCGTCCTTGTTCGCCGTGAGGACGCGGAGGGAGATGCGGGAGTGGCCGTTGTAGAACCCGCGGCCGACCCATTGGCCGGCCCGGTCTTCGATGTCCACGACCGTGCCGCCGGGCAGCCGCGCCGCCGGCCGCTCGACCATCTTCTGGAAGACCCACGGGTGGGAAGAGCGGCGCTCGATCTTCAGCCGGACCGTCGGGAGGGAAGGGGAATCACTCATCCCGTCAGTGTATCGTTGTCGGGGGACGTGATTACCGCGCCATCAGGAACATGCGGAGGATGTTGTACACCTCCTCGCACCGGGATTGCCAGGTGTACACGTCGTCCGGCATGAACTCCGGGATCGGGTGGAACGACACGCACACGGCCACCCGGTTCGCGTCCAGGTTCTGCATCTGGAGCTTCACCTCCATCGGCTCCTCGCCGGGGCGGACGCCGTTGCCCCGCACGGAGGTCAGCCACCCGATCACGCCGCTGCGGGTCGAGCGGCCGTTCCACCCGTCCGGCAGGCCGACGTGCATCACGACCTGCCCCGGCTGGCTGTCCAGGACCGTCCCGTTCACCTCGGCCACGAACCCCTTGAGCTTCATCGCCGCCAGCTTCGGGGACAGGAGCGCCTCGAACTTGTCGAAGAACGTGAACTGGTCTTCCAGCGACCCCGGCGCGGGCACGTCCACCATCGTCTTCTCGGCGAAGCTCATCGGGATCGTTTGCGAGCCGGGGCACGGGTGCGGGTAGCCGGCCGGCGCGGTGTCGTTCCAGATGTCCTCGCCGATGGCCTGGCCGAAGTGCCGGGCCAACTCGCGGGCCGACCGGTGCCGCTCGCTGGCGTACTTGCTCAGCGCGCATTGGACGACCGCCTCGACGGCCGGCGACACGTCCTTGATGTCCAGCCGGGCGAACCGCGGGGCGATCTGCTTGGCGTGCGCCAGCACGATCTGGCTGACCGTCGGGTAGTCGAACGGCAGCCGGCCGGTGAGGATTTCAAAAAGGATGACGCCGACCGCGTACAGGTCGGCCCGGTGATCGACGGTGTCCCCGCGGACCATCTCCGGGCTGACGTAGGCCGGCGTGCCGAGGGCGTTGATGTCCTCGCTGCCGGTCAGGTCGGCCATCGAGATGTGGGGCCGCTCGGTGAACCCGGCGAACCCGAAGTCCATGACCTTCAGGCTCTCCTCCGCCGTGCCGAACCCGGTGACCATGATGTTCGCCGGCTTCAGGTCGCGGTGGATGATCCCGGCGTCGTGGGCGGCCTGCAGCGCGTGGCAGAGCTGGCCGAACAGCCGGGAGAACCGCTGCGGGTACCACCGCGGGTACTGCTCCATCAACGCCTCGAGCGTGACGCCGGGGACGTACTCCAACACCAGGCACGGGCCGAGCGGGTCGTCGAGCGAGGCGTCGAGGAGTTGAACGATGTACGGGTGGTTGAACCGGCACATCGACTGGACTTCGCCGTCGAAGAACTGCCGGAACTTCGGGTTGTCCAGCAGGTGGGCCTTGACCCGCTTGACGACGACGTAATGGTCCGGCAGGTCGAGTTGGCGGGCGAGGTAGACCTCGCCGTTACTCCCCTCGCCGATCATCTTGATCAGTTCGTAGTGGCCGAGGACGACCTGCCCGACGACGCTGCGGCGCGGGGCGGGGGGGGGCGTACTCTTCGACCGACTTAACCAACCCATTGGGACCGCCTACGGAACGGGGAGTTTCCCGAACCGTAGGTCGCGATGTGAAGGCGAGCAAGCGGGACCGGCCGGGGCTGCCGGCCGGGGTGTCAAGATTTCCCGATTGGCGAAAGTCGGGGTTAAGAACGGTTAGCGCCCGCCGGCGGGACGAGGCGATATTCAACGTCGGCGGCAAACGTCTCGTCCGGCTTCAAAACCCGCCACCCGGCGTCGGTCCCGGCCGGCTGGAGGTTCGCCGCGTCCGTCGCGCAGGTGTACGGCTCGATGGCGACCGCCTTCCGGTGCTGCGGCGTGAACAGGAGCAACTCCCGGAACGCCGGATCGACGGCCACGACCAGCGAGACCTTGCCGTTCGCCGCCGCCAGCCGCGACACCTCGACGAGGGGGTCGTTCGGGATCGGTTTCGGCGTCAGCGAGCCGAACAGCGTGTCGAGCTGCACGTCGCCCACCGCCTTCGCCGTGCGGAAGTCGAGCGCCGGCGGCAGCGGCGAGAGCGTCCCCTTCGGCAGCCCGCCCTCGGCGTCCCACACGGTCTGGACGTGGGCCGTCAGGTCCCAGTCGGCGATGTCGGCCGGGCCGCCGGGGGCGCGGAAGTACGGGTGGTAGCCGAGGCCGAACGGCAGCTCCTTCCCGTCGGCCGCGTCCGCCACGGCCTCCACTCGGAGGGCCGTTTCCGTCAGCCGGTACGTGACCTTCAGCCGGGCGTCGGCCGGCCAGCAGCCGACGGCGTGCGGGGCGTCCTTCGAGATTTGGAACTCGCCGGTGATGAACGCGGCGTCGGCGGTCGTGCCCATCCCGACGACCCGCCACGGCGTCCGCGGCGTGAACCCGTGGATGGCGTGCTTGCCCGTCGATTCGTTCAGTGGAAGTTGGTACGCCTTCCCGCCGTGGGTGAACGTCCCGGCCCGCAGCCGGTTCGGGAACGGGAACAGGATCGGGTGGCCGCTCCGCGTCGGGACCGGGTTCGCGTCCCAGTCCGGGGCGGTGTAGAGGATGTCGTCCCACGTCCCGCCGTCCTTGACCTGCCACCGGAGGCAGTTGAACCCGTGCGTCGGCCAGACCTCGGCCCGGTCGGTGTCGGCCGCGTTCGCCAGGACGAACGCCGTGCCGGTGCGGTCGCCGGCCTTCACTTCGCGGGTGGTGATCGTGAACGCCATGAACGTACCTCGGGAGGGTCAGCGGCCGAACGCGGAACCGGGTCGTACTGTTTCAGCACATCCCATTCTCCCCGGTGTTCTATGCCGACGTTCCAACCCGAACCATTGACCCGCCTGGCCGAGCGGCTGTTCGCCGCCTCCGGGGTTCCCGCCGCGGACGCCGGCGTCGTGAGCCGCCACCTCGTGGACGCGAACCTGTGCGGCCACGACTCGCACGGCGTCATGCGCGTGCCGCAGTACCTCCAGTTCCTGAACGAGGGGAAGTTCCGGGCGAACGTGCCGCTCGACATCCTCAGCGAGACGCCGGCCGTCGTCGCGGCGGACGCGAACTGGGGCCTCGGCCAGGTGCAGGCCCACCGGCTGCTCGCGAAGCTGGTCGAGAAGGCGCAAACCGTCGGCGTCGCGTCCGGGACGCTGCGGAACAGCGGGCACGTCGGCCGCCTCGGCGAGTACGCGGAGACGGCGGCGGCGAGCGGCCTCGCGCTGATCGCGTGCGTGAACTCGCACGGGGCGGGCCGCCGCGTCGCGCCGCCGGGCGGCCGGGAGGGGCGAATCAGCACGAACCCGATCTGCATGGGCGTGCCGACCGCCACCGACCCGGTCGTACTCGACTTCGGCACGAGCGTCGCCGCGGAGGGCAAGGTCCGCGTCCACTTCCAGAAGAATGAGCCGACGCCGCCTGGGTGGTTGCTCGATTCCGACGGCCAGCCGACGACGAACCCGGCCGTGCTGTACCAGGACCCGCGCGGCACGATCCTGCCGTTCGGCGGGTCGCAGGCGTACAAGGGGTTCGGCCTCGGCCTGTTGCTCGACCTGTTCGCCGGCGGCCTGTCCGGCGGGGCGTGCAGCAACCCCGCCGCGCCGCTCGCGGGCATCGGCAACACGCTGCTGTTCGTTGTCCTCGACCCGGCGAAGTTCGGCGGCCGTGAGTGCTTCTTGCAGGCGACGACCGGGCTGACGGCGTTCGTCCGGAGCTGCCCGACCGCGCCGGGCGTCGAGCGGATCACGCTCCCCGGCGACCCGGAACGCGAGATGAAGAAATGGCGACTGGTCGAAGGAATCGCGATCCCGGACGCGACGTGGGCGATGATCCAGAAGGAGGCGGAGCGGCTGAAGGTGAGTCTCTAATTTTTGCATTTTTCATTTTGCATTGTTCCGAACCGGATCGAACCAGTGCAAAGTGTGAAATGAAAAATGCAAAATGATCGAACGATCTACCGTCCGATACCAAGCGTAGCAGAAGTGTGACGTGGCCCTTGTTTGTTGAACCGGGGCCGTGTATTATCACTGTGGTATTACCTCGTTATCCCGCATCCCGGAGGCGGCCATGAACCGCCGACACTTCACCAAGCTCTTGTTCGGCTCCCTGAGCGTCCCGCTCGCGATGAGCGTCGGCTGCTCGCCCGCCGACCAGTCGGACGGCTGGCCCGCCAAGCCCGGCCCGAAGGTGCTGGCCTCGTTCGCCCCGATCCAGTGCTTCGCGATGAACGTGGCCGGCGACGACGCCACCCTCCGCGTCCTGTTCGACGAGGAGGGGCCGCACCACATCAAGGACAACCCGAACCACATCCGGGTGTTCGCGGGGGCCGACGTGCTGCTCATCAACGGCCTCGGCCTCGAAGACCGCAACGTCAAGACGATCCAGAAGGGGACGAGCAAGAAGGTTCCCGTCGTCTCGCTCGGCAAGGCGATCCCCGAGGACATGCTCGTTCACGGCGGGTGCGACTGCTGCAAGGAGGAAGAGGGGTCCGGGGAGCACGACCACGACCACGGCGACCACGACCCGCACGTCTGGCTGGGCGTCGATCAGGCGGTGAAGATGGTCGAGGCGATCCGCGACGAGCTGAAGCAGCGCGACCCGGCCCACGCCGCCGGGTATGAGGACCGGGCCGCGAAGTACGTCGAGAAGCTGAAGAAGTTGAAGGCCGACGGGCAGGCGATGCTGAAAGACAAGACGGAGCGGCAGTTCATCACGTTCCACGACTCACTGTCCTACTTCACCAAGACGTTCGGCCTGAAAGTTCCCGAAGTCATCCAGACGAACCCTGGGCAGGAGCCGACGCAGAAGGAACTCAACCAGTTGCTCGAACGCTGCGAGAAGAAGAAGATTCGCGTCATCGCCGTCGAGCCGCAGTACGGGGCCGGCACGTCCGCGAAGGCCGTGGCCGACGCGCTCAAGGCGAAGGGGCTGAACGACGTGCAGATGGTCGTCGTGGACCCGCTCGAGACAGCGACCGCCGACGAGTTCAACGCCGACTGGTACGAGACGAAGATGCGGGCGAACCTGAAGACCCTCGCGGACGCGCTCAAGTAATGCCGATCTCGCTGGCCGTTCGCGATTCCGGGCCGCCGATGGTGGCCGTCCGCAACCTGCGGGTGACCCGCGGCGGTCGGCCCATTTTGTCCGACCTGTCGTGCGACATCGGCCGCGGACAAATCACCGCCATCGTCGGCCTCAACGGGTGCGGCAAGTCCACCTTCCTGCGAACGCTCGTCGGCGAGTTCGCGTACACCGGCGACATCACGTTCGCGTGCGGCGAGGACCACCGCCGGCCGCGGCCGGACCACGTCGGGTACGTCCCGCAGCGGCTGAGCATCGAGGCGACGCTGCCGATCACCGTCCGCGACCTGATCGGGCTGGCGCAGCAGCGGTGGCCGATCTTCTTCGGCGTGTCGAAGCGGGTCATCCGCAAGATGCTGCCGATGCTCGACCGCGTCGGCGTGCCGCCGAGCTTGCTCGACGTGCCCATCGACGGGCTGTCCGGCGGGCAGCTCCAGCGGGTGATGCTGGCGCTGGCGCTGGAGCCGAAGCCGGAGTTGCTGCTGCTGGACGAGCCGTCGTCCGGCATCGACTTCAAGGACCAGGAAGGGTTCAACAACCTGCTGAAGGAAATCAACGACGAGTCCGGCACGACGATCGTGCTGGTGTCGCACGACCTGAACACGCTGAGCAAGTTCGCGAATCACGTCCTGTGCCTGCGCGGCGGCCGGATCATCGCCGAGGGGCCGCCGGCCGAAGTGCTGACGCCCGCCGCCATCGCGACGACGTTTGGCCCGGTAATGGCGGCGGTTTAGTCCTTTCTCCGAAACATCTCCTGCGGTATCGTCAGGCATTCGTCCCCTGGAGATGCCGGATGTCGCGTTACATCGTGTTGCTGCTGCCGATCGCGTTGATTGCCCCGCGGCCGAACGCCGCAGACCCACCGAAGCCCGCCGCCGACACCGCCTGGGTCAAGCCGGCCCTCGCGCTCGTCGATGCGAAGGTCGATGCCGAGTTGAAGAACCTCCTCGAACTGTATACGCACTTCCACACGAACCCGGAACTCTCTCTGCAAGAGGTGAAGTCGGCCGCGAGGCTGGCGGAGGAGCTGCGTGCCCTCGGGTTCACCGTCACGGAAAAGGTCGGCGGAACCGGCGTCGTCGGCGTGCTGAAGAATGGCCCCGGCCCGACGGTCCTCGTCCGCGCTGACATGGACGCCCTGCCGGTGACGGAGCAGACGGGCGTTCCATACGCGTCGAAGGTCCGCACGAAGAACCGCGACGGGGCCGACGTGGGCGTGATGCACGCCTGCGGGCACGACGTTCACATGACGTGCTGGGTCGGCACCGCCCGCGTGCTGACGCAACTCAAGGACCAGTGGTCCGGCACGCTCGTGTTCATCGGCCAGCCCGCGGAGGAGATCGGCGTCGGCGCGCGGGCGATGCTGGAGGACGGCCTGTTCAAGCGGTTCCCGAAGCCGGACTACTGCCTCGCGCTGCACGCGGACGCGCTGGCGAAGGTGAACACGGTCCGGTACAGCGAGGGGCTGGCCCTGGCGAACGTGGACACCGTGGACGTGACCGTCAAGGGCGTCGGCGGGCACGGTGCGTCGCCGCACACGACCGTCGATCCGATCGTGTTGGCGGCGCGAATCATTCTCGATTTGCAGACGATCGTGAGCCGGGAGGTGAACCCGACCGACCCGGCCGTCGTGACCGTAGGGTCGATCCACGGCGGCACGAAGCATAACATCATCCCGAACGAGGTGAAGCTCCAGATCACCGTCCGCAGCACGAAGGACACGGTCCGCGACCACGTCTTGAAGGCCATCGACCGCATCTGCAAGGCCGCGGCGGAAGGGGCGAGAGCGCCGGCCCCGGTGGTGAGGGTGAACCTCGACGAGTTCACGCCGTCCACGTTCAACGACGTGGCGCTAACCCGGAAGACGATCCCGGTGCTCCGCGACGTGCTCGGGGACAAGAACGTGATCGAGCGGCCGCCGATCATGGGCGGCGAGGACTTCGGCCGGTTCGGGCGGGAGGGGGTGCCGATCTTCATGTACTTCCTCGGCACGATCCCGGACGACCGGTTCGCGGAGTCCGAGAAGCCGGGCGGCAAGCCGCTGCCGTCGATGCACTCGGACAGCTTCGCCCCGGCCCCGGAGCCGAGCGTCCGCACCGGCGTCCGGACGATGAGCCTGGCCGTGCTGAACCTGATGAAGAAGTGAACCACCCGGCGAGCCGGGCGGCGGTAGCCCGCGGGGGACCCGGCCGCACCCCGCGGGGGGAGCCGC
>JAESGS010000133.1_pt1 | contig 114118 bp, 96 predicted proteins | sample 9269761 | NCBI WGS metagenome assembly JAESGS01 (sample SAMN15741799, study PRJNA653493) | algae metagenome | isolation source: Cyanosarcina radialis HA8281-LM2 and co-occurring heterotrophs from damp... | place: USA: Makauwahi cave, Hawaii | collected 2011-01-06 | reverse complement strand
ATAAGGGCGCCCTTCACGAATTGCCGAGTCGCCGATGACCGACGTTGCGATCCGCCGCGCCCTGATTTCCGTTTCCGACAAGACCGGATTGATCGACCTCGCACGCGCGCTGGCGCGCCACGGCGTCGAGCTGCTGTCCACCGGCGGCACGGCGAAGGCCTTGGTTGACGCCGGCTTTACCGTGATCGAGGTCGGCGCCCACACCGGCTTCCCGGAGATCATGGACGGGCGCGTCAAGACGCTGCATCCGAAGATCCATGGCGGCATCCTTGGCCGCCGCGACGAGGCCAGCCACACCGACGCGATGCGCGCGCACGCGATCGCGCCCATCGACCTCGTCGTCGTGAACCTCTATCCGTTCGAGGCGACGGTCGCGCGCGGCGCCGATTTCCCGACGACGATCGAGAACATCGACATCGGCGGGCCGGCGCTGATCCGCGCCGCGGCGAAAAACCACGATTTCGTCGCGGTCGTCACCGATCCCGCCGACTACGGCGCGCTGACCGCCGAACTGGACGCGAAAAAGGGCGCCACCGGCCTCGAGCTGCGCAAGCGCCTCGCCGCCACCGCCTATGCGCGCACCGGCGCCTATGACGCGGCGATCGCGCAGTGGTTCTCCGGCGCGCTCGGCGAGACCTATCCGCGCCGCATGGTGTTCGCGGGCGAGCTGATGCAGACGCTGCGCTACGGCGAGAACCCGCATCAGAGCGCCGCTTTCTATCGCGGCGGGGCCGCGCGGCCCGGCATCGCCACGGCGCAGCAGGTGCAGGGCAAGGAGCTCTCCTACAACAACCTCAACGACACCGACGCCGCCTTCGAATGCGTCGCCGAGTTCGACGCGCCCGCCGTCGCCATCATCAAGCACGCCAATCCGTGCGGTGTCGCGATCGGCGCGAACATGCATGACGCCTATCTGAAGGCCTATGCCTGCGATCCGGTCAGCGCCTTCGGCGGCATCGTGGCCCTCAACCGGCCGCTCGACGCGGCGACCGCGACCGAGATCGCCAAGATCTTCGTCGAGGTGATCATCGCCCCGTCGGCGGACGAGGCCGCGCGCAAGGTGCTCGCCGAGAAGAAGAACCTGCGCCTGCTGCTGACCGGCGGCCTGCCCGACCCCGCGACCAAGGGGCTCACCGTCCGATCGCTGGCCGGCGGCTACCTCGTCCAGGGCCGCGACGACGGCCGCGTCGGCGACAACACGCTGAAGGTCGCCACGAAGCGGGCGCCGTCGGCGGCCGAGCGCGCCGACCTGCTGTTCGCCTTCGCCGTGGCGAAGCACGTCAAGTCGAACGCCATCGTCTATGCCAAGGGCGGCGCCACGGTCGGCATCGGCGCCGGCCAGATGAGCCGCGTCGATTCCTCGCGCATCGCCGCGTGGAAGGCGGCGGAGACGGCCAAGGCGGCGGGCGAGAAACAGAGCCGCGCGATCGGCTCGGTCGTCGCCTCCGACGCCTTCTTCCCGTTCGCCGACGGCCTGCTCGCCGCCGCCGAAGCCGGCGCGACGGCCGTGATTCAGCCCGGCGGCTCGATGCGCGACGCCGAGGTCATCGCCGCCGCCGACGAGAAGGGCCTGGCGATGGTGCTCACCGGGCTGCGCCACTTCCGGCACTGACCCTGAAGCGGTGAAGCAGCTAAGTCCTTGATCCAGCAGCCACGCCGCGCGGCTGCTTCAGTGCTTCACGGGATTCAGCGGAGCGCGCCGCCCGCCCTCCGCCGCGCCGCCTGTTTCACTGTTTCACCTGTTTCACCCATTTCGCCCGTTCGCGCCGTTTCGACGCCTCTGCATTGTTGGATGAGGCGGAACGCAAAACGCCCGCCGCGGCAGGAACCGGGCGGGCGCAATCGTCCGACCCGGAGTGTAGCCAATCCGCCCGGCCGGACAAGCCGCTTTCAGACGACGCGGGACGTCACCGCCGGCGCCTTGAGGGCTGTCGCCAGGACGTCGAGCGCGCGGGCCAGTTCGGCGCGGCTGCTGGCCGCACCCAGCGATACGCGGATCGCGTGCGGCGGATCCTCGTCGACGCTGAATGCCTCGCTGGTCACGACGGCGAGGCCCTGCCGCTGCAGGTGGGCGGCGAACTCCGCCCGGCTCCAGCGGCGCGGCAAGGATGCCCAGATGTGATGCCCGTTGGGGTGGGCGGCATAGGGCAGGCCGGACAGCGCCTGCGCCGCGAGTTTCTGCCGCGCGGCCGCTTCGTCGCGGATCGCGCCGATGATGGCGTCGGCGCTGCCGTCGCGCAGCCAGCGCGTCGCCAGCGCCACCATGAGTGAAACAGGCATCTGCACCGTCGCGCGCAGCGCATCGCCGACGCGCGCCGCGGCGGCACGATCCGGCGTCAGCAGGAACGACACGCGCAGCCCGGGCGCGATGCATTTCGACAGGGTGGCCATGTGATACGTGCGCTCCGGGATCAGCACGGCGAGCGGCACCGCGTCGGGCGCCAACGCACCATAGGCGTCGTCCTCGAGCAGGAGCAGATTGTTGGCGCGGACGATCTCCGCGATCTCGTCGCGCCGCGCCCGCGGCATCGTCGCGGTGGTCGGATTGCTGATCGTCGGGACGAGGTACACCGCCTTCGGCGCATGCTGCCTGCACGCCGCCTCGAGCGCCTTCGGCAACATGCCGAACTCGTCCGCCGCGACGCCGACGAGCCGCACGCCGGTGTGCGCGGCGGCCGCCTTCATGCCGGGATAGGTCAGTGTCTCGGTAAGGACGACATCGCCCGGCGAGGTGAGCGCGAGCAGCACGCTCATCAGCGCGCTCTGCGTACCCGGGCAGATCACGAGCCGCTCGGCCTGCGCCTCGGGGATGCGCGCATGAAGCCAGTCGGCGGCGGCGCTCCGCTCGTCCTCGCTGCCGCCCGGCTCGCGATAGTTCAGGTACGCGGCGATGCCTGTCTCCTGCTGGAGCGCCGCGATGCCGCGCGTGATGCGGCCCTCGACATCGGCATCCATCGGCTGCGGCGGCAGGTTCATGGAGAGATCGAATTGCAGCCGGAAGCCCAAGGCGGACGGCGCCTGCAGCCGGCTTTCCGCGACGAACGTGCCCTGCCCAACATGCGCCTGGATCAGGCCGCGCTGCCGCGCCTCGCCATAGGCGCGCGTCACGGTCGTCAGGTCGATGCCGAGCGCCCGGGCGAGTGCCCGATGCGTCGGGAGCTGCTGACCGCGGCGCAGGCGCCCGTTCGCGACATCGGCCGCCAGCGCGTCGACGATCCGTTGATAGACGGGGCCGTCGCGGTCGCTGAGTGCAGGGGTCCAATCCATACAATGTCCGGGCAAGCAGGTTGATTGTATGGCATATAGTCCATAGTTGACTGGATGTCACCCGGCAACGCGATCAGGGAACCACGACCATGCCGACCGACGCCCCCGCCTCACTTGCCTCAGCCCTGCTGCGCGGCTTCCGCGGCAGATGCCCGGCCTGCGGCCAGGGCCGGCTGTTCCGGGCCTTCCTCAAGGTCGCCGACCACTGCCCCGCCTGCGGCGAGGAACTGCACCATCACCGCGCCGACGATTTCCCGGCCTACCTCGTGATCGTGATCGTCGGGCACATCCTCGTCCCGATGGTCCTTCTGGTCGAACAGAATTTCGCCCCGTCGACGGCGATGCACTTGGCGATGTGGGTCCCGGCCTGCCTGATCCTGACGCTCGGCCTGCTGCAGCCCGTCAAAGGCGCGATCGTCGCCCTGCAATGGCACACCGGCATGCACGGGTTCGCGGAGGCGAGGAAGGCGCGCGCAATCGGGTCCTAGGGCGAAGCGGCGCGCGAGATAGCGGTTTTCAGGCGACCCACGGTCGCTTGCGCTTCCGCAAGCAGGGAATCCCAATCGTCGGGCGGGCGGCCCTTCTTCAGCATGCGGCTGAAAACGGCATACGCGTCCGTCTTGCTGTCATAGGCGCGCCTGGTGTCCTCGTCGTTCACCCAGGCATAAACCAGAACACGCGCATCCTGCCGGTAGCGGAAGAACAGCCTATACTGCTGGAAGAACTTCGCGCGAAACCAATGCTTGCGGTCACTTCCAAGCGCATCGCCCTGGCGGTACTCGCGTGCGGTCGGATCCGCTGGAATGATCCTGAAGGCGAGATCGGAGATCATCTTGAGCCGCTTCGCGCAGTTCTTGCGGATGAAGCCGGTCGGATCTTTCACCTTCGCCTGCTCGACTTCGGCCAGCAGCGCCTCGAGCTGGTCCAGGAACAGCGGGTGCGCGAAGACCGCCCAGCCGTTGATGACGACCGGCGATTTCGGCGCGTTCATTCGTCGTCGGGTGACAGCGGCGCGTCGCGATCGACCGCGACGTCCTTGACCAGCGACTGGATACGGGAGACGAGATCGCTGTCGATCGCGCGCAGCCGTTCGGGATGCTGCGCCATATCCTGCGCGAGGAAACCGAGGAACCGGTCCAGCACCGGATCGTCTTCTCCGCGCTTGGTCCGGCGCACGAGAACGACCGTGCTGTCGTCGAGGACCTTGTAGACGAGCTTGTCGCGCTTGCGCAGCTTGAGCGCGCGCCGAACCGCATCGGGGACAGTGGTCTGGTAGCGATCTGTCAGAGTCGACTCGATCTCGAGCACGGCCATGGCCATCTCCTTGCGCTGGAGACAAGGTAATGCATTTGCATTACCTTGTCAAGATTCCGTTACACCAGTCGGCTGGAAGCCGGGCAGGCGCAGTCCGCTGTCATCGGAGCGCCTGCCCGAGGACTCGGAGCGCCTGGGCGTTCGTTTGGGCGACGTTGAAGCGCATAAGATCGGTGGCGGACTGCGTGACGCTGAAGACGTTGCCCGGGGCGAGCACGACGCGTTCGCGCAGCGCGGCTTTCGCGACCTCGGCGGCGTCGCGGCCGTCGGGCAGGCGGCACCAGAGATAGAAGCCGCCGCGCGGCAGGGTCCAGGGGCGCACGCCCAACGCTTCGAGCTGACCGGCAATCTCCCGGCGCCGCTTCGCGAGGCGGCTGCGGAGGCCGGTCAGGTGCTTGCGATAGCTGCCGTCGCTCAGGGTCCCGAAGACGAGCTCGGCCGCGACGGGGCTCGGCCCGCCGAAATTCGTCGCCACCTGGAGATCGACGAGGCCCTCGATCCAGTCGGGCCGCGCGACGATGTAGCCGCAGCGTATGGAGGCCGAGAGCGTTTTCGAGAAACTGCCGACGCGGATCACATGCGAGAGCCCGTCGAGGGCGGCGAGCCGCGGCGAGGGCTCCGGCTCGAAATCGGCGAAGATCTCGTCCTCGATGATGGTCAGATCGTGGGCCGCCGCCGCCGTCAGGATGCGGTGCGCGGTCTGGGGCGAGAGCGTGGCGCCGGTCGGATTGTGGAGCGCCGCGTTGGTGAGATAGAGGCGCGGGCGGTGGGTCGCGAGCACCTCGTTGAAGCGCGCGATGTCGGGCCCCGTCGGCGTATAGGGCACGCTCACGATCTTCGCGCGGTGCGCGCGCAGCAGCGCCTGGAAATTGAAATAGCAGGGATCGTCGACCAGGACGGTGTCGCCGGGATTGAGCAGGAAGCGGCAGAGCAGATCGATCGCGCGCGTGCCTGACGGGGTCAGGAGGATCTGGTCGGCCCCCGCTTCGATTCCCTCGGCCGCGAACTGGCGCACGAGAAGACGCCGCAGGGCGAGCGAACCGCGCGTGGCGCCGTAATCCGCGAGCACCGAATCATCGGCCCTGGCCAGCGCGCGGATCGCCCGCCGGATCGCGTCGTTGGGCATCCAGTCGGCCGGCAACCAGCCGCATCCGGGCCGCAGCATCTCCGGCCCGGCATCGAGCGACTGCCGCGACACCCAGAAGGGATCGATGGCGCGGTCGAGCTTCGGCTCGACTTCGGTCAGCGCCACCGGCAGCAACGCCCCGGCGACGTAGAAGCCGGAACCCGGACGCGACCGGATCAGCCCTTCCGCCGCGAGGCGGTCATAGGCCTCCACGACGGTCGACGGCGAGACCTGCATGTCGCGGGCGAACCTGCGAATGGACGGGAGCTTCTCGCCGGCCGTCAGCGTGCGACTGGCCATGCGCCGGCGGATCGTCGCCATGACCTGTTCCGTGCGGGTGGCGGCCACGGCGCCGACGGTCTCTCGACTGTCCAACTGTATGGCTCCTTGTATCCATACTGTTCGGTCAAACCGTATTGGAGTGTCCCTGTTGTCGCAACCCCTCCTGCGCTATCGCCGGGCGTAAAGGACGGGAGACCATCATGCAGCGCACGACGGACGGGTGGGGCAGCGGCCTCCTCGGCGTCATCATCTTCAGCGGCTCGCTCCCGGCGACGCGGGTCGCGGTCGGCGGATTCACGCCGCTGTTCCTGACCTCGGCGCGCGCGGTGATCGCCGCCCTGCTCGGCGCGGCGCTCCTCCTCGCACTCCGCCAGGCACGACCGGAGAAGGGCGATCTCGTGCCGCTGGTCGTGGTGGCAATAGGCGTGGTGATCGGCTTCCCGCTCCTGACGGCGCTGGCGCTCCAGCACATCACTGCCGCCCATTCGATCGTGTTCATCGGGCTGCTGCCGCTCGCGACCGCGATCTTCGGCGTTGTCCGCGGCGGCGAGCGGCCCAAGCCGGCCTTCTGGCTCTTCTCGGTCGTCGGCGCCGCGTCGGTCGCGGGCTTCGCGCTGGCGAACAGCGGCGGCGGCGCCTCGCTGACAGGCGATCTGCTGATGGTCGGCGCGGTCGTGCTCTGCGGCCTCGGCTACGCCGAGGGTGCGCGCCTCTCGCGCCGCCTCGGCGGCTGGCAGGTGATCTCGTGGGCGCTGGTGGTGTCCCTCCCGGTCATGGCCGTCTTCGCGCTCGCGACCCTGCCGGAGGTCTGGACCGGGATCGGCGGCCCGGCCTGGATCGGACTCGCCTACGTCTCGGTCTTCAGCATGCTCGTCGGCTTCGTCTTCTGGTACCGGGGACTCGCGCGCGGCGGCATCGCCGGAGTCGGGCAGCTCCAGTTGCTGCAGCCCTTCTTCGGACTGGCGCTCGCGGGACTGCTGCTCGGCGAACCCGTCGCCTGGACGATGATCGCGGTGACCGCGTTGGTCGTTCTCTGCGTCGCCGGGGCGAAGCGGTTTGCCTGAGCACGGAACGTTGACAGACCGGGACGGGCGCGGAGATGCTCCGGATCAGGCCGTCACGCGCCTTCAGGCAACGGGGTGGAGACATGAGCGTCACGATCGTCGGTCCGGATGGCAAGGCGCGCTGCCGCTGGTCCGCCTCCGCGCCTGAGTTCGATCACTATCACGACACCGAATGGGGCTTCCCTGTCAGCGACGACCATCGCCTGTTCGAGAAGCTGAGCCTGGAAGGATTTCAATCAGGGCTGAGCTGGCGCACCATCCTCAACAAGCGCGAGAACTTCCGCGCGGCCTTTCATGGTTTCGATTTCGACAGGATCGCACGCTTCACCAAGCGGGATGTCGAACGCCTGCTGAAGGACGCGGGCATCATCCGCCACCGCGGCAAGATCGAGGCCGTCATCAACAATGCGCGGCGGTGCAAGGAGCTGGTCGAGCGGGAAGGCTCGCTCGCCGCCTTCATCTGGCGCTACGAGCCCGATCCGAGCCAGCTCGCGAAGCCGCAGACGGCCTCGACGTCGGCGGCATCGATCGCCCTGTCGAAGGAACTCAAGAAACAGGGCTGGAAGTTCGTCGGACCGACCACGGTCCACGCCTTCCTGCAGGCGATGGGCCTGATCAACGACCATGTCGCGGACTGCGTCATCCGCGCCAGGGTCGAGCGCGCGCGCAAGACTTTCAAGCGGCCGGGCTAGCGGCCGGGTTCCGGCACCTTCAGCAGGCACAGGAGCCCGACGAAGAGGAACACCAGGATCGTCGCCATGCCGGCGCGCTGGTTGCCGGCGGCGTGCGTCGCCCAGGCGAGGACCGCGGGGCCGAGGAAGGCGGTGACGCGGCCCGACAGCGCGAACAGGCCGAACATCTGCGCGCGGTGCTCGGGCGGCGCCATGCGCGCGGCGAGCGAGCGGCTCGCCGCCTGCACCGGGCCGAAGAAGGCGCCGAGCAGCAGGCCGAGGCCCCAGAACCACTGTTTCGATTCGACCAGCAGCAGCCCGGCGCCGACGACGATCAGCGACGCGAGGCCGATCGCCACCGTGCGGCGCGCGCCGATCCAGTCGTCGATCCAGGCGAAGGCGAACGCGCCGATGCCCGCCGTCACGTTGAGCGCGATGCCGAAGACGATCACCTCGTCGAGCGGCATGCCAAACGTGCCGGCGGCATAGACGCCGCCGAAGGCGAACAGGGTCGTCAACCCGTCGGTGTAGATCATGTTGGCGAACAGGAACCACGCGACAGGCCGGTGGTCCTTCAGGGTCGCGAGCGTGCGCAGCAGGTCGCCGATCCCCTTGCGCGCGGCCGCCGCGAGCGGCATGCGCTGCGCCGGCGGCTCGCGCACGAACAGGAACAGCGGCACGATGAACACGAGGTACCACAGCGCCGAGAACGGGCCGGCGACGCGCACATGCTCCGCGGTGCTCTTGTCGAGCCCGAAGAGCGGCTGGTCCGCCTGCACGAACAGCACGAGGAGCAGCGCCAGGCAGACGATGCCGCCGACATAGCCGAGCCCCCACGCCCAGCCCGACACGCGGCCGAGCCAGGCCGGCGGCGCCACGCTCGGCAGCAGCGCGTTGTAGAAGACGGTGGCGATCTCGAACCCGATCGTCGCCACGGCGATGCCGATCAGCGCCAGCGGGATCGAACTTTGCAACGGCTCGACGAACCACAGCGCGCCGATGGTCGCGGCGGTGATCACGCTGAAGAGGCCGAGCCACAGCTTCTGCCGCCCGGTGTGGTCGGCGATAGAGCCGAGGATGGGGCTGAGCACCGCGATCGCGAAGCCGGCGACCGCGAGCGCATGGCCCCACAAGGTCGTGCCGGTGACGGGATCGGGCGCCACGGCCTGGGTGAAATAGGTGGCGAACACGAACGTCGTGATCACCGCCGGGAATGCGGAGTTCGCCCAGTCGTAAAGACACCACGCGGCAACGGCGCGGCGGTCGAGTGTTTGCGGGGTACCGACGTGCGGCACTAAACCGAGCCCCATGCGATGCGAAGCCGGCTTCCCCTCGCCCCAACGGGGAGAGGGCGGCGCGCGGCACGCGCGCCGGGGTGAGGGGTGCGCGCAATAGTGCGCAAAAGACTCATCGACCGTGCCGACGAGGTGATCGCAATGAGTTTTCTGCGCGCTGTCGCGCGCGCCCCCTCACCGGCCGCCGCGCGTGCCGCGCGCCGGCGGCCTCTCCCCGTTGGGGCGAGGCGATTCAGATTCCGCATCACGCCCCGGTCAACGCGCGCAGCTCGCGGCCGGCGACGGTGAGGGCGGCGATCTCCGGCGCGGGTGCCGCCTTGAGTTCGGCGATGATCGCGTCGAACCGGGCGAGGCCGGCCTTGTGCCGCTCCTGCCAGGCCTGCGCGAGAGTCTCGACGCCTTCGACGCCGCCCGCGGCGGTCACGGCGCGGCCGGCGAGCTCCGCCTGCAGGGCCAGCAGATCCTCGACGATCGCGGCGGCCGCCAGCTTCTGCCATTGCGTCTCGGCCTTCACGCGCGACGCGGCGCTGCGCAGCCAGTCCAGGCCGAGCCGCGCGCCGATGCCGAAATAGACCTTCGCTACGCCTTCGACCGAGGCATCGGCCGGTTCGGCGATGCGCACGACGTCGAGCCCGGCGGCCAGCTCGCTGAGCCGCGCGATGCGGCGCGCGAGATCCGCCGCCACGCCGTCGCGCGTCAGCTCCTCCGCCATTGCCGCCAGCTCCGCCCCGCGCGTGCCGTCGAGCACGCTGTCCATGGTCTTGTCGAGGGCCGCGATGCCGGAGGCGAAGCGGCGCGCCTGCGCCGCGACGTCGATGTCGCCGGCGCTCTGCCGCACGACCCAGAGGACGGCGCGGTCGAGCAGGCGCTGCGTCGCGCGCAGCATGCGGGCCTGCGTCGCCGCGGCCACCTTGTTGTCCAGCGCCTCGATGCCGGCCCATACCGCGCGCAGGTCGAACACCTGCCGCGCCACGAGATAGGCGCGCGCGATCACGGACGGCGCCGCACCGGTGCGCTCCGCCATGTCGTTGACGAAGGTGGCACCGACGCGATTGACCATGCTGTTGGTGACGACGGTCGCGACGATCTCGCGGCGCAGGCGGTGGCGCTGCACCGGCTCGCGATACTGCTCGCGGATCGGCGTCGGGAAATAGCGCAGCAGGTCGTCGACCATCGCCGGATCGTCCGGCAGGTCGCTCGGCAGGAGCTGGTCGTAGAGCGTCAGCTTCGCATAGGCCAGCAGCACGGCGAGCTCCGGCCGCGTCAGCCCGTGCCCGGCCGCCTGGCGGCGCTGGATCTCCTCGTCGTCGGGCAGGAACTCGATGGCGCGGTTGAGGCGGCCGGCCTTCTCCAGGCTGCGGATCAGGCGCACATGCGCGTCCAGCCCCTGCCCGCCGTCGCCTTCCGCCACCGAGATCGCCTGCGTCTGCAGGTAATTGTCGCGCAGGACCTGGTCGCCGACCTCGTCGGTCATGCGCGCGAGCAGCGCATCGCGCTGCTTGAGCGTCATGTCGCCGCGCGCGACCACGTCGCCGAGCAGGACCTTGAGGTTGACCTCGTGGTCGGACGTGTCGACGCCGGCCGAGTTGTCGATCGCGTCGGTGTTGATGCGGCCGCCCTTGCCGCCGGCACCCTCCTGCGCGAACTCGATGCGCCCGCGCTGCGTGACGCCGAGATTGGCGCCCTCGCCCACCACGCGCGCGCGGATGTCGCGGCCGTCGATGCGCAGCGCATCGTTGGTGCGGTCGCCGACCTCGGCATGCGTCTCGTCCGACGCCTTGACGTAGGTGCCGATGCCGCCCAGCCACAGCAGGTCGACCGGCGCGCGCAGCGCCGCCTGGATCACCTCGGCCGGGGTCAGCGCCTCGGCCTCGACGCCGAGGAACTTCTGAATCTGCGGCGTCAGCTTGATCGATTTGAGCTTGCGGTCGAACACGCCGCCGCCTTCGGAGATCAGCTTGGCGTCGTAGTCGGCCCAGGACGAGCGCGGCAGCTTGAACAGCCGTTCGCGCTCGGCGAAGGCCTTGGCGGGATCGGGATCAGGGTCGACGAAGACGTGGCGGTGGTCGAAGGCGACCACCAGCTTCGTATGGCGCGAGCGCAGCATGCCGTTGCCGAACACGTCGCCCGACATGTCGCCGACGCCGACACAAGTGAATGCCTGGCTCTGCACGTCGACGCCCAGCTCGCGGAAATGCCGCTGCACCGCGACCCACGCCCCGCGCGCGGTGATGCCCATGCCCTTGTGGTCGTAGCCGGACGAGCCGCCCGAGGCGAACGCGTCGTCGAGCCAGAAGCCGTAATCGCGCGACACGCCGTTGGCGATGTCGGAGAACGTCGCGGTGCCCTTGTCGGCCGCAACGACCAGGTACGGATCGTCGCCGTCATGGCGCACGACATCGGGCGGCGGCTTCACGCCCTCGACCGTCAGGTTGTCGGTTACGTCGAGCAGGCCGCGCATCAGCGTTTTGTAGCATTCGATGCCCTCGGCCTGCGCCGCCTCGCGCCCGGCCTCGGGCGGCGGCGGATGCTTCACGAAGAAGCCGCCCTTGGAGCCGACCGGCACGATCACCGCGTTCTTGACCATCTGCGCCTTCAGCAGGCCGAGGATCTCGGTGCGGAAATCCTCGCGCCGGTCCGACCAGCGGATGCCGCCGCGCGCGACCTTGCCGCCGCGCAGATGGATCGCCTCGACGCGCGGGCTGTAGACGAACACCTCCACCAGCGGGCGCGGCAGCGGCAGCTCCTCCACCTTCTGGCTATCGAACTTGAAGGAGATCCACGGCTTCGGCTTGCCGTCGGCCTGCTGGAAATAGTTGGTGCGGAGCGTGACGCGCACGAGGTTCAGGAAGCGCCGCAGGATGCGGTCGTCGTCGAGGCTGGTGACGTCGTCGAACAGGTGGTCGAGCTCGACCAGCAGGCCGCGGCCGCGCACCTCGGCGTCCTTGCGGCCCTTCGGATCGTGCATCGTCTGGAACAGGTCGATGATGCGGCGCGCGATCTGCGGATAGCGGCCGAGCACGCTCTCCATATAGGCCTGGCTGAACGGGATGCCGACCTGGCGCAGGTATTTCGCGTAGGCGCGCAGCACGCTGACCTCGCGCGCCGACAGGCCGGCGGCGATGACCAGGCGGTTGAACCCGTCGCTTTCGATCGTGCCGGCCCACACGCCGGCGAAGGCGTCCTCGAACAGCGGCTTGACCTTGCTCAGGTCGACGGTGGTGCCGGCCGGCAGGGTCATCGCGAAATCGTGCATCCAGACCTTGGCATCGCTGCCCGCCGGCGCGATGTCGAAGGCCGTCTCCGAGATGACGCGCAGGCCGAGCGCCTCCAGCATCGGCAGCAAGTCCGACAGCGGCAGCGCGCTTGCCTTGTGGAAGACGCGGAAGCGCAGCTCCTCCTCCGGCGAATCGACGTCGCGGTAGAGGTTCATGGCCAGCTTCACGCCGCCGGTCAGCACCGATTCGATCTTCGCGATGTCCTCGACCGCCGCCTCCGGCCCGAACCGCTCGCGATAGGCGCCCGAGAACGCATCCGCGTAGCGGCGCCACGCGATCAGGCCGCGGTCCTCGCCCTCGGCCGCAGTCAGCGCATCCCGCAGCCGGTCCGAGAAGGTCCGCGCCGCCTCGATGAGCTGCGCCGTGATCTCGGGAATGCTGTAGGACGGAATCTGTCCCGGGCTGGTGCGGATGACGATGTGGATCCGGATCAGCGCCGACTCCTCGCCGAAATGGCTGGCGGAGGCGGTCGTCGCGCCGGCGAAGCTCACCTCCAGGATCTTCTGGAAGCGCAGGCGCAGCTCGGCGGTGTAGCGGTCGCGCGGCACATAGATGAAGCACGACACGAACCGCTCGAACGAATCCTTGCGCACGAACAGCGCGATGCGCTGGCGGTCCTGCAGCCGCAGCACGCCCAGCGCCATCTCGAACAGCTCGTCCTCCGAGGCCTGGAACAGCTCGTTGCGCGAGAACGTCTCGAGGATGTGCAGCAGCGCCTTGCCGTCATGGCTGCTGGGCGGGAAGCCGGCGCGCGCGACGATACGGTTGACCTTCTCCGACAGCAGCGGGATCGAGCGCGGGCTCTGGCTGTAGGCCGACGACGTGAACAGGCCGAGGAAGACGCGCTGGCCGAGCACCTTGCCGGCCTTGTCGAACTGCTTGATGCCGATGACGTCGAGATGCACCGGCCGGTGCACCGTGGAGCGCCGGTTCGCCTTGGTGATCATCATCAGGCGCGGCTGGCGCACGAAGTCGCGCACGTCGGGCGGCAGGGCGGCGAGGTTGCGCAGCCCTTCGAAGATGACGAACGAATCGTCGCGGGCCAGGCCCAGCCCCGAGCCGGGAATCACCGCGGTGCGCGCAGAATCGCCCTCGCCGGTGAACTCGTACTCGCGATAGCCGAGGAAGGTGAAATGGTTGTCCACCATCCATGACAGGAATTCGCGCGCGGTCCTGAGCTCCGCCTCCGGAACCGGCGGCGGGCTGTCGACCAGCTCCCTGGTCACGGCCGTGGCGCGCGCCAGCATCGGCTTCCAGTCGGCGACCGCGACGCGCACGTCGGCGAGCGCCGCCTCGATGCCGCGCTCGATGTCGGTCAGCAGCTCCGGCGAACCCTGCTGGTCGATCTCCACATGCATGAAGGATTCGGGCGCCGCATCCTTGTCGCCGTCGGCCGCGAGGCCCTTGGCCACGCCCTTGGAGTCGCGCGCGACGCGCACGATCGGGTGGATGACGAGGTGGACGCTCAGCTCGCGCCGGTTCAGCTCGGCGATCACCGAGTCCACCAGGAAGGGCATGTCGTCGTTGACGATCTCGACGACCGAATGGGTGGAGGTCCAGCCGTGCTCGGCGAGGCGCGGCGTGTAGACGCGCACCTTGGTCTGGCCGGGGGTGCGCGTGCGCCCGAACTGCCACAGCGCGATCGCGGCGCCGTAGAGATCCTCGATCGGGCTTGCGGCCATGTCCTCGGCCGCGACGTTGGCATAGAAGCGCTGGACGAAGGCCTCGGCAGGGCCGGCCTTCGCGCCCAGCCGCGCGCGCGCCAGCGCGACGATGCGGTCGATGAGTTCGTCCCTGCGGGTTTCGGAGCGGGCCGACATACGCGTTTCCTCTGACGTCATTATGCAGCGCCTGCCGGGGGAGTGCAGGCCTGAAGGGTAGCCCATAAGCTTAACGAGGGCTAGTTAAGCCCTTACTACACCCCGGAATATCCGGATTTCCCGCGCGTTGTTGACAGCCTGGCCACTGCTCCGATAGGGGAAGCCCGCCGATGACCCATGCCGCCGCGGATCTCACTGATCCGGCCCTGCGAGGACCGATGCCCTCTGGACCGAACCTTCCCCACGACGTGATCCAGGCCCTGGCCTGGGCGACGCGGCGCTTCCATCCCAAGGGAACCGACTGGTTCCTGCGCAAGGTCCACCCCCCGGGCAGCGACAACCCGGTCCGCAGCGTCGTCGACTACGACGACGGGCTGCTGTTCAACATCGACACCAGCTCGTTCCTCGAGTGGTACATCTACTTCTACGGCCACTTCCGCCCGGAGATCAGCAAATTGATAAACCGCATGCTGCGGCCGGGCGGTGTCGCGATCGACATCGGCGCCAACATCGGCATGCACACGGTCATCATGGCCAACCGCTGCGGGCCCACCGGCAAGGTGTTCTGCTTCGAGCCCGACCCGCACCCGTTCGGCCGCCTCAAGCGCAACCTGGCGCTCAACGGCCTCGACTTCGTGCACGCGCACCAGGCGGCGCTGTCGGCCAAGACCGAGACGCGCAAGTTCTTCCTGCACGACGACACGATCGGCAACTACGCCAACGCCAGCTTCTACAGCGACAACATCGGCAAGGACACGGCGGCGATCGACGTCGAGGTGCTGTCGCTCGACGACTTCGTCGCGCGCGAGCAGCTCACCCGGCTCGACGTCATCAAGCTGCTGGCCCAGGGCGAGGAGTGGAACGTGCTGCAGGGCGGCCGCCAGACCATCGAGAAGCTGCGGCCGAAGATCTTCTTCCTTTACGAGCCGAGCTACTGGCACCGGCAGAACCTGCGCCTGATGGATGCGGTCGGCTTCTTCAAGCAGTACGGCTACACCACCTACGCCGTCGAGTTCGGCCCGCGCCGCGAGGTGACGGGCGAAATCGACAAGGGCCAGGTCTTCCTCGCGGCGCCGTAGGTTCATCCACATTCTCCGCGTCATGCCCGGGCTTGACCCGGGCATCCATCGGGGTGCCGGTACCATGGACCCGCGGATCAAGTCCGCGGGAGACGCAAACAAGAAAGAGCGCGCAAGCCCACGCCGCTTTTGACAGCACCCGACTCGGCGCTCATAGTTTCGCGGGGTCGGACGAGTCGGGGCGGCGGCGTCGAAGAAGACGGCGCCGCGCGGGGGACCGGAATGACAGCACCACCGGAGGCGCACGAGCTGCGCGCGGGCGAAGACTGGATCCTCGCCCGGCTGCCGGACGAGATCCATTCGCGGCTGACGCCCGACCTCAAGCGCGCGATCGCGCAGGCCGCGGCGCCGCGCGGCTGGAACGGCCACAAGGTCGACATCCGCCTTTCGCTTCCGCTGCCGTTCGGCCGCTACTATTTGGCGCTGGTCCTGGGACCGGAACGGCGCCGGCCCGAACGGCGCGCGACGGAGAGTGCCGCGCGCCGGCTGATGACCGCCGCCAACATGGCTTTCGTGCTGGCGATCGTCGTGGTGTTCTACGGCGTGCTCGGGCTCGCCGCGCTGCTGCTGACGCGGATCATCGAGTAACAAAGGGCAGGTCTTAGACCCGCCCCTACACGGAATGATTGTTGTACGGGTGGGTCTAAGACCCACCCGTGGCGCCGTCTCCGCGATTTTTGATTTAAGCCCTCGGCGCCAACGCAAGGCACTCGTCGAGGATGTCGAGCGCCTTGTTCATCTGCGCCTCGGTGGTCACCAGCGGCGGGGTCAGGGTCAGGACGTTGCCCATCGTCGTCTTGAAGCTGAGGCCGCGCTCGAGGGCGGCGTACATCACCGTCTCCGCCGCCAGTTTCGCCGGCGCCTTGGTGTCGCGGTCGGTGACGAGATCGAGGCCGAGCAGGAAGCCGCGCCCGCGCACGTCGCCGATCAGGGCGTGACGCGACCTCATGTCGTGCAGACGCTCGAGCGCCATGTCGCCCAGCTTGCGCGCATTCTCGACCAGGCCTTCGTCTTCGATGATCTCGATCGTGGTCAGGGCCGCGCGGCACGTGACCGGGTTCTTTTCGTGCGTGTAGTGGCCGAACGCCCATTCGCCGGCGACGTCGAGATCCGGACGACAGATCGCGGCGGCGATCGGCAGGATGCCGCCACCCAGCGCCTTCCCCATCACCAGGATGTCGGGCACGACGCCGTCGTGCTCGCAGGCGAACATGCGGCCTGTCTTGCCCAGCCCGGTCGGGATCTCGTCGAAGATGAGCAGTGCGCCATGCGCGTCGCACGCCTCGCGCACCGCCTGCCAGAATCCCGGCGGTGGCAGATAGGGCACCGCGCGCGCCGGCTCGGCGATCACCGCGGCAACGTCGCCCTCGCGTTCCAGCACGTAGCGCACGAAGCTGGCGCAGGTGGTCTTGCACAGCGCGAGATCCGGCTTGCCGTCGCGCTCGGGATAGCCGTAGGGGCAGCGGTAACAGGCGAACGGCGCCACGTGCTCCGTGCCCGGCAGCAGCGGCCCGATCGGGCCGGAGCGGAAAAGCTGCTCGCCGCCGACGCTGGCGGCACCGAAGCCGGCGCCGTGAAACGAGTCCCAGAACGAGATCGTCTTGAACCGGCCGGTCGCCGCGCGCGCGACCTTCAGCGCGACCTCGTTGGCGTCAGAGCCACCGGTGGTGAACAGCACCTTCGAGAGGTTGCCCGGCGAGATCGCGGCCAGCTTGCGCGCGAGGTCGACGGCGGGATCGCAGGTGAAGCGGCGCGGCGCGAAGGGCAGCTCGTCCATCTGCCGGCGGATCGCCTCCTTCAGGCGCGGATGGCCATAGCCGATGTGGTGGACGTTGTTGCCGTGGAAATCCATGTAGCGGCGGCCGGCCGAATCCTCGATCCAGATCCCCTCCGCCTTGCGGATCACCGCGAGGCACGGCGTCGAGACGGACTGGTGCAGGAAGTAGCGCGCATCCTCGTCGAGCAGTGCGCGCGACGCCGCATCGATGTTCTTGCCCGACCACGACTCGCGCAGCGGCGAGCGGTTGGTGTCGCTTTCGGATTCGTGCGGAGTGGCCGATTTGCCGTGCATGCGCGGTCCTACAGGATGTCCGCCAGCGTCGCATCCAGGCGCTCGCAGAAGGCGTCGCAGATCGCGTCGTCATGCGCGATCGACAGGTAGAGCTTCGTCCCCATCGGATTGATGAACACGCCGCGCGCGAACAGGCCGAGCATCAGGCTGCGCGCGCGCTGCTTGTCGCCGCGCGCGGTCGAGCGGTAGTCGAACACGGGCTGATCCGAGAAGACGACCTGCGCCAGCGGACCGTCGCCGATCACCTGGGCGCGCACCTGGCGGTCGCGCAGCACCTGGCGCAGCTTTTCGCGGAAGCGGTTGCCGAGGCCGTGCAGATGCTCGTACGTGCCCGGCCGGCGCAGCACCGACAGCGCCGCGTTGGCGGCAGCGGTCGACACAGGGTTGCCGCCGAGGGTCGAGGCCATCCACACGTAGCGGTCGGAGCCGATGCGGTGTTCGTTGACGAGGTCCATGACGTCGCGCCGGCCGCCGAAGGCGCCGATCGGATAACCGCCGCCGAGCGCCTTGCCGTAGGCGACGAGGTCGGGCACGACGCCGTAATATTCCTGCGCGCCGCCATAGGCGAGGCGGAAGCCGGTGACGACCTCGTCGAAGATCAGCAACACGCCCAACTCGCTGCACACGGCGCGGATTCCCTCGAGGAAGCCGGGTTTCGGCGGCGTGCAGCGTTGCAGCGGCTCCATGATGACACCGGCGAGCTCGGCATGGTGCCTGCGGATGATCGCGACCGCCGTGTCGAGATCGTTGTACGGCGCCACCAGCAGCTCCTGGTCGACCGACGGCGTGCCGGCACTGGTGTGCTCGGGCTGCGGGAAGTCGAGGCGCTTGCTGGGGAACAGGCTGGTGACGCCCGCCTCGTTCGCGCCGTGATAGGCGCCCTCGAACTTCAGGATCTTCGGCTTGCCGGCGAAGGCGCGGGCCAGGCGCTGGCAATACATCGTCGCCTCGGTGCCGGAGGCGCAGAAGCGCAGCCGCTCGGCCGCCGGACTGACGCGGCGGATTTCCTCCGCCAGCGCCAGCACCTGCGTGTTGAGATAGGCGAAGTTGGAGCCGAGCGGCGCCTGCCGCACGACCGCATCCACGACCTCGGGACAGGCATGGCCGACCAGGCATGAGCCCCAGCCGAGCGAGAAATCGAGATACTCCGTGCCGCGCGCGTCCCACAGCCGCGCGCCCTTGCCGCGCTCGAGCACGATCAGCGAGTCTTCGGGCAGGCCGAACTCGCCATTGGCGATCCCCGCCGGAAATGCGTCCAGTGCCCGCGCCTGCAGTGTGTCGTTCATGCCCCGCCCCTCCGCGCGCAAGAATAGCGCCTCATGCGCGGCCGTGACAGGCCGGTCTAGGGTGCGAAAGATGCCGCTGGTTTCTCCGGCCCCGAAGATGTCAGAGGCCGAGCTCCGTCAGCCCGGGATAGCCCTCGGGCCGGATGCCCAGCGGCCATCGGAACAGCCGTTGGCTTTCCGTGATCGGGACGTCGTTGATGCTGGCATGCCGCTCGGCCATCAGGCCATCCGCATCGAATTGCCAGTTTCCGTTGCCCTGGGTTCGATGCCAGCGCCCCTCGGCATCATGGCTTTCGCAGGCGAAGCGTACGGCAATCCGGTTGTCGCTGAAGGACCACAATTCTTCGACGAGCCGATACTCGCGTTCGGCCTGCCACTGCCTGGTCAAAAACTCCTGTATTGCCCTGCGACCGATAAAGAGCTCCGACTGATTGCGCCACCGGCTGTTTGGCGAACAGGCAAGGGCAACGCTTGCGGGGTCCCGGGTATTCCACGCGTTCTCTGCGGCCCGAACCTTCTGAACCGCAGACTCGAGGGTAAAAGGCGGTAGCGGTGGCCTCACGGTTATCCTGACCCTCCGGCTTGGCAAGCGACCTTGCTCCTGGAGCTGATCGTCGGAACCCTCAGAATGCCCATTTTTCCGCCGAGCGGGTGTTAGATGTCGTGAGACAGTGTTGCGGACGCGCTCGCAGAGGATTGTGTCAGCAATCGCCTGCGGCCCAGGACGCTCTCATCGATTGAGAAGCTGGCGTGCCTCGACGAGATCGGGCGTCGCAAACCCTTCGCTGAACCTGTCGTAGACCGCCAGCAGGTCGGCAAGCGCCTCTTGCGGTCTGCCAAGGCTGTTGCACAGGCGGACATTGCTCATGGCGATCCTGAGGCGCCACGAGAGCGCTCCCTGGCTGTCGGCGAGGCTCATTGCCTCCGTGAAACTGGCCAAAGCCCCATCAATGTCATTCTGATGCGCCATGACTTCGCCACGGACTCGAAGCAACTCCGGCAACTCGAACAGCAGTCCATCGCCGGAAACCTTTCGTATGGCGCCGTCGATGATCGACCGCGCCTCCTCGACATCTCCGCGTTTCAGCAGGCCAAGAGCCAAAGCTCCCTGGAACCTCGGAACGTACAGCTCGAACCGCTCCGCGTGCAGGGTTGTCAGCGAGCTCCTGATCAGCGCGATTCCGGCGCCCACCTGCCCGTCCGCCAGCAGGGCCTCCCCTTCCATGGCGAGACCAACCACCTGATAGGGGCGCAAGGAGTGGTCCCGTGCGTGCGAGATCAGGCGCTGAGCGAAGCCGTCGACACGCTTCCAGTCGCGGGTCCATTGGAAGACGTTCGCACCCCAGATCAGCGCGATGCAGTAAGTGACCGCGTCCGGCGACCTCGCCTGCTCTTGCAGCCTGAGTGCGACGGTGGTCGCCTGGTCGGGATAGCCAAGGAGCCACAGGCATTGAGCAAATGCCATATTGGGACTTTGATGGAACGCGTAGTGACCGGGTTGAACGTGCTCAAAGAGCTTGAGATGAAAGACCGCGTCGATATGTGTCCGCGCCGTCTTCTGGTCCCCCGCCAGATGGTAGGACACGGACAGCAATCGATGCGCTGCCGATAATGCCGCGGGATCGCCCAGAGGGTTGGCGAGCAGCTCCAGTCGCCTCGCGATGGGCAGGAGCTTCGAAACTTCCCCGGTCCTGCGATGGTACATATGCAGCAGGCAGAGGAGCCGGAACTGGGTTTGCTTGTCATCCAGGCGCTCCGCCAACTCAAGCGCCTGCCCCAATGCGCCGCGCACCTTTCCGCTGTGCCCCTCGGTCAGCATCAGGGATTGCCCGAGCGCGCCATTGAGCACCATGGCGGTGCGTACGGACCCTTCGCCCTCCGGCAACACCGACAGGGCATGATCGCACCACCGTCGGCACTCATTCAGCATTGAAAGCGAGATGAACAGGCTGGAGGCTTCGGCGGCCAGAGCCGCTCCCAGGGCTTTGTCCCCGTTTTCCGAGAAACTCCAATGCAAAGCCGCGCTGGCATCGCCAAGCAACTGCCGATCAAGAATGCGCGCCGATGCCGGCGCCAGATTTTTGCCGTGGCGGTGTCGAAGCATCGTCACGACGTGTGCCGCATATCGCTTTGCCAGCGTCTCGACCTCGCCGGTCCTGGCGAGTTTTTCGCTGGCATAGGACTTTGTCGTGTCCAGCAGGCGATAGCGTACTTCGTGGGCGTCCCCCTGGACGACGACCAACGACTTTTCGACCAATGCCTCGAGCGAGGACATCACGTCGATGGGCGTGAGAGGCTCACCGGCACCAACGATCTCCGCGTCGCCCATGGTGAAAGAGCCGACGAATATGGAGAGGCGCTGCAGAACGCGCTTCTGCGTGTCATCGAGGAGTTCGTGGCTCCAGTCGATGGAAGCCTTCAGGGTCTGATGGCGCGGCACCGCGGTCCTGCGCCCCTGCAGAAGCAGGCCCAGCCTGCCATCGAGCAGATCTGACGTTTGGTGAATGCCGTACTTCGCCACTTGGCTGGCCACCAGCTCTATGGCCAGGGCGATCCCGTCCAGCTTCCGGCAGATACCCGCCATGATCCCGGCATCTTCATCGCTGATGTCCTGGTCGGCAAAGGCAGCCGCAGCACGGTCCGCGAAGAGTTGTGTCGCCGGAAACCTGTCGATATCAGACGCGAGGATGGCTTTGTCGGCCGGAGGCAGTGCCAGTGACGATAGGTGGATGGCGTTCTCGCCGTCGACGCGCAGGCGCTCACGGCTTGTCGCCAGGATGCTGACGCGCGGCGCTTCCCAATACAGCCGCTCGGTCAGATCGGCCACGGCTTCGACGACATGCTCGCAGCAATCGAAGACGATCAGAAACCTGCGGTCGCGCAGGTAATCGACCACGGCCGGTGTGGGATTGCTCTCGACCGCCGCGATTCCGAGCGCCGAAGCCAGCGCGCTGGCGACAAGGGAGGGGTCCGCAATGGCGCCCAGGCCCAGAAAACGGACATTGGCATCGAACGTCTTGTAGCGGCCATGGGCGACGGCAATTGCAACGGTGGTTTTTCCTATCCCGCCGGGTCCATGGATCGTCACGAAGCGCTTCTGGTCGAGCTGCTCGGAGATCCGGCGTATGACGTCATCGCGACCGATGATCTTGTCGAGCCGTTTCGGAAGTTCCTGGGGCCCGCTTGCGGCGCCGTGAACAGGTATTCCAGGGCCGGCGCCGGTGTTTCCATTCCGTGCGGCAGTCTCTCCAGGGGCCTGCATGACAGGCGCCACGAAGCAGTAGCCGCGTCCGGACACATTGGTGATATAGCGAGCGCCGAGTTGTCCGGCGCCCAGGGTCTTGCGCAGTCTTACGATGTGGAAGCGGAGGCTGTTTTCCTCGATCGTCAGGTTCGGCCATGCGCGCGCCATCAAGTCGCGCTTCGCGACGATTTCCCCCGGACGTTCCGTAAGACAAATGAGCAGGTCGAGTGCCCGCCCGCCGATCTGGACAGGCGAACCGTCGCGTTCGAGCATCCTTTCCATCGGGAATAGGCGGAATGGCCCGAACGAGAGCTCCGGCCGCATGTCTTCCCGCGGTGACATTGTGCTTGTCACTCTTTCCTCCCAAACAGGTCGACCGATCCGTCCGGAGGGCATGCGCTGACGATCTTGATGGGGCGCGCCGGCCAGTGCGTGCCACTGGCGCGAGACAACAGCCTTCCCGCCAAGGCCCAAGCGCCGCTGCCGCCAGCAAATTCCCGACGAGCCACGTCCATTTTTCGCGCCCGGCTCCCCGCGATCAATGCATACGCAGAGCTGCCAAATGCCCGTAAGACAAATAGCGCGCTGGTATTGCTGATCTTTTTGCGTTGACGATTTTATTCGGTCGGGGGAAGCTTGGATGTATCCGGGCAGGAATTCAAATTCCCAGTTCACGCAACCCTATTACTAAACCTTATAGGGTCCCCCCATGAACATCCGTCAGGTCGAAGCATTTCGGGCGATCATGCGATCCGGCTCGGCCTCTCGCGCGGCTGAAGCCCTGGGAATCACGCAGCCCGCCGTAAGCCGGTTGGTTTCGGAGCTTGAGAAAACGATCGGGTTTTCCCTCTTCGACCGAATTCGCGGGCGATTGGAGCCCACACCGGAATGCCGCCTGTTCTACACCGACGTCGAGCGCACGTTTGTCGGCCTGGAAGTACTGAAGCACACCGCTTCCCAGATCCGTGAGCGCGGATCGGGGATCATCCGAATCGCAAACATGCCGGGCATCGGGCTGACAATCGTGTCGCGAGCGGTCACCGCCTTCCGCCAGGCACATCCCGATGTCTCCGTCGCGGCGCAGTTGATGTCGACCGCGGAGGTCTGGACGGCCGTGGCGAGCGGCCAGGTCGACATTGGCGTCGCACCAAAGGAAACAGATATTTCAGGGATCGAGTATCAGCCTTTTTCAGGCGACTCTGCCGTGTGCGCCATGTCACCGCGACACAAGCTGGCAACGAAGGCCGTCATCACGCCGGCTGATCTTCATAACGTCGAGTACATCGCCCACACGCCGGCTGCCCGGCTGCGGCGTGCCGTGGCAGACCTCATGGAAGCGGGCGGGTACAAGTTCAACGTCGTCGCCGAAACGCCGATGTGCATGACCCTCTTGTCCATCATTGGCGCAAACGTTGGGGTCGGCCTTGTAAACCCGATGTCAATCGAAGGCCTGGGGGACATCGATCTGGTGCTTCGTCCGTTCGCGCCAGCGATCCCGTGTAACTTCTTCCTTGGTTATCGCACCGACGCCCAGCACTCGCGATTTGTGCGCTCGATGGCGACGTCCTTGCTGGACGCCAGGCCCCAGCCCCGCGCCTAGCAGCCAGATCGGTCCGGGCTGGTTCACGAGTACACGGCTACAGGAGAATCTCGTCCAGCGGGCCGGCCGGCTCGGCCCCGGCGGGGCGCGAGCGGCCGAGGCTGCGGCGATCGAGCGCGACCGACTTTATGATGGCGAAGACGGGACGGCCGGGCGCGAGACCAAGGCGGTCGACGGTCAGGCGCGTCACGCGCGCGAGCAGCGTGTCCCCGCTGAGGTCCAGGCGGAGATCGACGATCGGGCCGTCGGCGACGCCGAGCTGGGCGATCGTGCCGCGCAGGACGTTCAGCGCACTGAGATCCTCTGGCGCGCTCAGCCCGATCATCACGTCGCGCGCGCGGATATGCACGCGCAGCCGCGTCCCGACCTGCAGGCCCGCGAGCGGAACGCGCAGCGCGCCCGCGCGCGACTGCAAGGTCGCAAGTCCGTAGCGCTCGTCCAGGCTTGCGACCTCCATGTCGAGGATCGCGCCCGCTTCGTGCCGGCCGGTCAGCGGAAACAGGTCGAGCCGGCCCATCACGTCGCCGACCGTGCCGCTCGCGCTCACCTTTCCGTTCGACAGCAGCACCATCGTCGTCGCGAGGCGCGCCACCTCGGGCACGGAATGGCTGACATAGACGATCGGAATCCGCGTCTCGTCGCGCAGCCGTTCGATGTAGGGCAGGATCTCGCTCTTGCGCGCCTCGTCGAGCGAGGCCAGCGGCTCGTCCATCAGCAGGAGCCGCGGGCTGGCAAGCAGGGCGCGGCCGATCGCGACGCGCTGCTTCTCGCCGCCGGACAGTCCGGCGGGTCGCCGGTCCAGCAATGCGCCGATGCCCAGCATCTCGACGATGTGGTCGAGCCCCTCGCGCCGCTCGGCGTGTGGCGTGAACCAGCGGCCATAGAGCAGGTTCTGCCGCACCGTCAGATGCGGGAACAGGCGCCCTTCCTGAAACACGTAGCCGACGCGGCGACGATGCCGGGGCACGTAGATGCCGCGCGCCGTGTCGACGAGCGCGTCGCCATTGACGACCACGCGACCGTGATCGGGGCGGACGAGGCCGGCAATGATGTTGACCAGGGAGGTCTTTCCCGAGCCGGAGCGGCCGAACAGCGCCGTGAGATGGCCCTCTGTCTCGAACGACGCCTCGAGCTGGAAATCGCCGAGGCGGTGGCGGACGTCGATCGCGAGGCTCATGCGACCAGCAGTCTCCGCCCGACGCCGCGCGCCATCGCTTCCGAGGCGAGGAGTGCCACCATGGAGATGACGACGGAGATCGCGGTGAGGCGCAGCGCGCCGGCGTCGCCGCCGGGCACCTGGGTGAAGGTATAGATCGCCGAGGGCAGGGTCTGGGTGGCGCCCGGGATATTGGAGACGAAGGTGATGGTGGCGCCGAACTCGCCCATCGCCTTGGCGAAGCACAGGATCATGCCGGCGATGATGCCCGGCAGGATCAGCGGCAGGGTCACGGTCAGGAAGACCCAGACCGGATGCGCGCCCAGCGTGCCGGCCGCATCCTCGAGCCGGCGGTCGACCGCCTCGATCGACAGCCGGATGGCGCGCACCAGCAGCGGGAAGCCCATGACGCCGCAGGCCAGCGCCGCCCCGGTCCAGCGGAACGCGAAGACGATGCCGAAAGTCTGATCGAGGAAGGCGCCGATCGGGCCCTTGCGGCCGAACAGCAGGAGAAGAATGTATCCCGTAACGACCGGCGGCAGGATCAGCGGCAGGTGGACGAGGCCGTTGAGGAAGCTACGGCCCCAGAACCGCCCGCGCGCGAGCGCAAGTCCGACCAGGATTCCGATCGGCAGGCTGCACGCCGTCGCCCACAGGCTGACCTTCAGGCTCAGATAGACCGCATCCCATTCCTGCGGCGACAGCGCATCCCACATCCCTAGAAGCTTAGCACGGTGAAGCCCTGCTTCTCGAACAGCGCCTTCGCCTTGTCGGATTTCAGGTAGGCGAGAAGCGCCGCGGCGTCAGGGTTGGTGCTGTTCGCGGTGACGGCGATGGGATAGGTGATCGGCGGATGCGTCTCCGTCGGGAAGGCGTCGACGATCCGGACGTTCGGGTCCGCGGCAGCGTCGGTCTGGTAGACGATGCCGAGTGGCGCCTCGCCGCGCGACACCAGCAGCAGTGCCGCGCGCACGTTCTCCGTCTGCGCGATCTTGCCTTCGACGCTCGGCCAGATTTTGAGGGCTTCAAGGGCCGCCTTGCCGTACTTCCCGGCGGGAACGGCGTTCACGTCCGCCATCGCCATCCGGCCGGAGCCCAACAGGCCGGCGAGGTCGAGGCCGGGGGCCAACCGCGCGGAGGCCTTCGAATCCTTGCCGGCGATGAGGACGATGCGGTTGCCGAGCAGGTTGGCGCGCGTGTCGGTCTTGATCAAGTTGCGCTGCTGCAGATAGTCCATCCAGTCGAGGTCCGCCGACATGACGACATCGGCCGGGGCGCCCTGCTCGATCTGCCGGGCAAGCGCGGAGCTGGCGGCGTACGAGATCACCGCCTTCTTGCCCGTGTCGCGCTGCCATTGCGCGTTGATCTCGTCCATGGCGTTCTTGAGGCTGGCCGCGGCGAAGACCACGACATCCTTGCCTTGCGCCGCCGCGGGTCCGGTCGAAACCCCCAGCATGCCGGCCACCGCCAGGGCAAGCCCCGCCGCCAGCGCCAGATACTTCCGTCTGGAATACGCCATGAACTTCCTCCTTCGCTCGGGATGCGCCCGCACAGGCGATATATTCACACAACTAGATCGCGCCGGGGAAAAAGCCAAGCGATATATACAACGGTATATAATGTGTGCCGCCGCAACGCGGGGTGGTGCCCGCTGACGCCGGGGCCTTACTTTACGATGGAGTGACGTCGGCCCTTGCGGGCGCCGGACCGCTGTCGCCGCAGATCCCCGCCAATCGCCTCCAGATGCCCGGCGAGGACGGAATGGGCCTCCGTCTCCATGTCCCGGTAGCGCTGGACCAGCGCCTTGCCGAACGGCGTCAGGACCGCGCCGCCGCCCGATTTGCCGCCATGCGAAACCTCCGCGACGCGCTCCTTGAACAGGCCGTTCAGCTCGTCCACGAGGCGCCAGGCGCGCAGATAGGACATGTCCATGGCGCGGCCGGCGGCCGAGATGGACCCGGCTTTCTCGATATGCTCCAGCAGCGCGATCTTGCCGGGGCCGATGCCTTCGGCGTCGGACAGATCGATGCGCAGCGTCAATTTAGGTCGCGTGGACAAGGTGGCGTCTCAATATGGCTTGCCGACGGTCATTGTCGTGCGGAACTCCTCGTCGCTGTCGATGAAGACGGCCTCCGGGCCCGCCCCCGTCGCGTCGAAGAAGCGGCTGACGAAGCAGCGGAACGCGGCGCAAAACGCAATGTCGCAGATCTGCTGGTCGGTGAACCCCACCGCCCGCAGCCCGTCGATATCGGCCTGGGTCACCTTGGAGGCGTCCTTCGCGATTTTTTCCGCGTAGGCCAGCATCGCGACGTCCTTGTCCGACAGTCCCGCCGTGCGGAAGTCCCGCTGGACGGCGATGACCGCCTCCTTCGATCCCAGATCGGCGATCAACTGCCGGCCGTAGACATGCGAGCAGTAGGTGGATGGAACGTGCTTCGCGACGATGAAGGTGGCCAGGCGCCATTCGCGCATGCCGATCGAAAGCCCCGACCGCACCTTGTCGTAGAACTCGGTATAGGCGGGCAGCAGGTCAGGACGCGTGGTGAAGCACTGCGCCGTCTGCATGATGAAGCCGAGCTGCGCCTTCTGCGCCTTGTAGATCTCGGCGACCGGACCGGTCGCCTCCTCCTCGCTCATGGTGCGCAAGAACATCTGGTCCTCCGACGATCAGGCCGGCAACGGAAGCGGGCGCGGCGGCACGGGTGAGGTCTGCACGATCGATGTCGTCGTCGATGCATAGGCGAGGAAGCGATCGAGCACCTGCTCGAGGCTTTCGATCGCGTCGATGTGCAGCTTCATGATCAGGCAGTCCTCGCCGGTGACGCGATGGCATTCGCTGACATTCGGCGTCTCGCGCGCCAGCGTGACGACCCGCTGCATCTGTCCGGGCATCGGCCGCAGCCGGATGATCGCCGTGATCGGCAGCCCGAGCGCCTTCGGATCGATATCGAGCCGGTAGCCGCTGATGACGCCGGTTTCCTCGAGGCGCTGCAGGCGCTCGCGCGCCGCGGGCGCGGACATGCCGATGCGCCGCGCCAGCTCGGTCAGCGTCAGGCGCGGATCGGCCTGCAGGGCCCGCAGCAGGGCGAGGTTCTTCGGATCGGACGTTGCATTTCCGGATCGATGGTTTCGGGCACCATTGACCTTCATTTCTGATGGTATCCTGCGCAGATTAGCTTCTCTATCTTATGTACGGCCCCCGGCCGTCCTGCAAGTATGGCCGCCGTCCAAGCCGCACGAGCACCTCCATGTCGTCCCGCCGCCCGTCCTGGATTCTCGTCGTCGCCTGTGCCGCACTGGTGATGACACTGTCGATGGGCGTGCGCCAGGTTTCGGGCCTGTTCCTGAAGCCGATCGCCGTCGATCTGGGCCTGTCGCGCGACGCCTTCGGCATGGCGGTGGCGCTGCAGAATCTCGTCTGGGGACTGACGCAGCCCTTCGCCGGGTTCGTTGCGGACCGCTATGGCGCCCGCCCGGTCGTCGTCGTGGGCGGGATTCTCTACGCCACCGGCATGGCGATCGCCGCCTTCGCGCAGGACATCTACGCCTTCACGTTCGGCCTTGGCGTGCTTGGCGGACTCGGCCAGAGCGGCACGGCCTTTGCCGTCATCCTGGCGGTCATCGGCCGCGCGGCACCCCCCGAACGCCGCAGCGTGGCCATGGGCATCGGATCGTCCGCCGGCTCGCTCGGCATGTTCGCGCTGGTGCCGATCACCAGCGCCCTGATCGAGATCGTCGAGTGGCGCAGCGCCATGACGATCCTGGCCGTGCTGCTCATCGCGATGATTCCGCTCGGCCTGGCGCTGGGCGGCCGGGACGAAGCGGCCGCCGGCAGCGGCGGCCCGTCGGGAACCGCGGCGTTTCGGGCGGCAGGCCGCGACCGCGACTACTGGCTCCTGAATCTCGGCTTCTCCGTGTGCGGCTTCCAGCTCGCCTTCATCGCCACCTATCTGCCGACGATCCTCCTCGACCGCGGCCTCGACCTTTCGACGGGCGCGGCGGTCCTCGCGGCGATCGGCGCGTTCAACATCATCGGCGCCTATCTCGGCGGACTTGCCGGTGGACGCTGGCTGAAGAAGGACGTCCTCGCGATCATCTATCTGGCACGCTCGACCGCGATCGCCGTGTTCCTGATGGTGCCGCTCTCGGCCACCTCGGCCATCGCGTTCGGCGCCGCAATCGGCCTGCTCTGGCTGAGCACGGTACCGCTCACCAGCGGCCTCGTCGCCGATCTATGGGGCAAGCGCAACCTCGGCTTCCTGTTCGCCATCGTCTATATCGGCCATCAGTTCGGCGCGTTCGCCGGCGCCTGGGTCGCCGGCCTTGCCTTCGAGCACACCGGCTCGTTCGACCTGATGTGGATCGCAGCCATCGCGGGCGGCATCATTGCCGCCGTGTTCCATCTCGTCCTGCAGGAACGTCCGCGCCAGCTCGCGCTGGACGAACTCGCTCCCAAGCTGCGCTGACAAGAAACTCTGGCGCGGAACGCATGGCTCGGCGCGCTGTCGCCGCCGGGCCGGGAACACCCGCGCATGTTCTGAGTTCCCAGTAAGCAAGGTGTTTAAACTCTTTGACGGGGTCCGGCGCAGCTCCCGTGGAGCTGCTCCGGATTCGCGTTGCCTGGGGTAGGTCATGCTCTTCGGAAACCGCAGCCCGCTCGGGCGTCGCAATTTCCTGCGCGGGGTCGCATTCGCTTCGACATCGGCCGTGGCGGCAACGCTTGCCGTCGGCGGCGCAAAGGAAGCGCAGGCCTACGATCCCGGCAAACAGCAAACCCGAGCGCGCTACCGCGCCGACAGCGCCGACGTGCAGGCGTTCTATCGCACGAACGGCTACGAAACCTTGAAGAAGAAGTGAGAGTGCCGCGATGCTGACCAAGCGCAGAAGCGGTGAAACAGGATCTCGCAGCGGTCTTCTTGCCGCTGCGGCCGCGTCGGGCCAGCGGACCATGGATCGCCGTGCCTTTCTGCGCCGCTCCGGCTTGACCGCGGGCACGGTCGCGATCGGCACGCAGCTCCACCTTGTCGAAAAAGCCGAGGCCATTCCGGGTCCCACGCCCGGCGCGGCCGTTCAACTGCGCCGGAACGTCTGCACCCATTGTTCGGTGGGCTGCACGGTCCACGCGGAAGTGCAGAACGGCGTCTGGACGGGACAGGAGCCCGCATGGGCGAGCCCGATCAACCGCGGCACCCATTGCGCCAAGGGTGCGGCGATCCGCGAGGTCGTGCAGAGCGACCGCCGACTCAAATATCCGATGAAGCTTGTCGACGGAGAGTGGCGGCGCGTTTCCTGGGACCAGGCGATCGACGAGATCGGCGACACGCTTCTCCGGATACGCGGGGAATCCGGGGCCGATTCCGTTTTCTGGCTGGGCTCGGCCAAGTTCACGAACGAAGCCTCCTATCTGCTGCGCAAGTTCGGGGCGTTCTGGGGCACGAACAGCGTCGACCACCAGGCGCGGATCTGCCATTCGACCACGGTCGCGGGCGTGGCCAACACCTGGGGCTACGGCGCGCAGACGAATTCGTACAACGACCTCCGCAACGCCAAGACCATGATCATCATGGGCGGCAATCCCGCGGAGGCGCACCCGATCTCCATGCAGCACGTGCTGGCGGGCAAGGAGATCAACCGCGCGAACCTCGTCGTCATCGATCCGCGGATGACCCGCACCGCCGCGCACGCCACCCTCTATATCCGCCTTCGTCCCGGCACCGACATCCCGGTGCTGATGGGAATGATGTGGCACATCGTCAAGAACGGGTGGGAGGACAAGGAATTCATCCGGAAGCGCGTCTACGGGATGGACCAGGTCTACAAGGAGATCGAGAAGTATCCGCCTGACGAGGTCGAGCGCATCTCCGGCGTTCCCGGCGACCAGCTCGAGCGGGTCGCGCGCATGTTTGCGACCCAGAAGCCGGCGACGCTGATCTGGTGCATGGGGCAGACGCAGAAGACGGTCGGCACCGCCAACGTGCGGGCATCGTGCATCGCGCTTCTCCTGACCGGCAATGTCGGGGCGGCCGGCACCGGGGCCAACATCTTCCGCGGCCACACGAACGTGCAGGGCGCGACCGATCTCGGCCTCGATGTGACGACGCTCCCGCTCTACTACGGCCTCACCGAGTCGGCGTGGCAGCACTGGGCGCGGGTCTGGGAGGTCGACTACGCGTGGCTGCAAAGCCGGTTCGACGAGGTGCCGGCGAAGGCCGGCCGCCCGGCGCGCAGCCGCAAGGAAAACATGGAGACGCCGGGCATCACCTCGACGCGCTGGTTCGATGCCGTTCTGCTCCCGCCCGAGGAGATCGACCAGGCCAGCCCGTTCCGGGCGATGGTCGTGATGGGCCACGGCGGCAACACGGTGCCGCGCATTCCCGGCGCGGTGAAGGGCGTCGAGAAACTCGACCTTCTGGTCATCGTCGATCCGCACCCGACCTCCTTCGCATCGATGTCCGAGCGCCGCAACGGCACGTACCTGTTGCCAGCCTGCACCTCGCTGGAGATGGACGGATCGCGCACCGCCTCCAACCGGTCGCTGCAATGGGGCGAGCAGATCGTCAAGCCGGCCTTCGAATCGAAGAACGACTACGCGATCATGTACATGCTGGCGAAGAAGCTCGGCTTCGCCGACGGCCTGTTCAAGAACATCAAGGTCGACGCCGAGGGACCGAGCGCCGAGGACCTGCTGCGCGAGATCAACCGCGGCGGCTGGTCCACGGGCTATTGCGGGCAGTCGCCGGAGCGGCTGAAGGCGCATATGCGCAACCAGCACAAATTCGACATCGTGACCTTGCGCGCGCCGAAAGACGATCCGGAGGTCGGCGGTGACTATTACGGCCTGCCCTGGCCGTGCTGGGGCAAGCCGGAGATCCGCCATCCCGGCACGGCGATCCTCTACGACACGTCCATCCACGTAAAGGATGGCGGCAGCACATTCCGCGCCCGCTTCGGGCTCGTTCGCGACAACCAGACCCTGCTCGCGGAAGACTCTTACACAAAGGGCTCGGAGCTGACCGACGGATACCCTGAGTTCACCATGGGCGTCCTCAAGAAGCTCGGCTGGGACAAGGACCTGACGGCGGAGGAGCTGGACGTCATCACGCGGGTCGGCGGCGACAAGATCGACGCCGTCTCATGGGCGATCGACCTGTCCGGCGGCATTCAGCGCGTGTGCCTCGATCACGGCGTGATGCACTACGGCAACGGCAAGGCGCGGGCGGTCGCCTGGAACCTGCCCGACCCGGTTCCGGTGCACCGCGAGCCGATTTATTCGCCGAAGCCCGATCTGGTCGCGAAGTATCCGACGCGGCCCGACGAGCGCCAGTTCCGCATGCCGAATGTCGGCTTCTCGGTACAGAAGGCCGCGATCGACAAAGGCATCGCGCGGGATTTCCCGATCATCCTCAGCTCCGGCCGGCTGGTCGAGTACGAGGGTGGCGGCGAGGAGACGCGCTCCAACAAATGGCTGGCCGAGCTGCAGCAGGAGATGTTCGTCGAGATCAACCCCGGCGATGCGGCCGAGCGCGGCATCAGGGACCATCAATGGGTCTGGGTGTTCGGGCCCGAGAACGGCGCGAAGGTGCGCGTGCGCGCGCTGGTCACAGAGCGCGTCGGCAAGGGCGTCGCCTGGATGCCGTTCCATTTCGCCGGCGTCTATGAGGGTGCCGACCTGCGCGGCCGCTATCCGCAGGGCGCCGATCCGATCGTCCTTGGCGAGAGTGTCAACACCGTAACCACCTATGGCTACGACCCCGTCACCAACATGCACGAAGGCAAGGTCACGCTGTGCCAGATCCGGCCTGCCTGATCCGAGGGAGACCTGAATGGCGCGAATGAAGTTCCTGTGCGACGCGGACCGCTGCATCGAATGCAATGCGTGCGTCACCGCCTGCAAGAACGAGCACGACGTGCCGTGGGGCATGAACCGGCGCCGGGTCGTCACGATCAATGACGGAAAGCCGGGCGAGCGCTCTATCTCCATGGCGTGCATGCACTGCACCGATGCGCCATGCGCCGCGGTGTGCCCGGTCGACTGCTTCTACCGGACCGATGACGGCGTCATCCTGCACTCCAAGGATCTGTGCATCGGCTGCGGTTATTGCTTCTACGCCTGCCCGTTCGGCGCGCCGCAGTATCCGCAGGCCGGCAACTACGGCTCGCGCGGCAAGATGGACAAATGCACCTACTGCTCCGGCGGACCCGAACAGGATTCGAGCGAGGCGGAGTACGTGAAGTACGGACGCAACCGGCTCGCCGAAGGCAAGCTGCCGCTCTGCGCCGAAATGTGCTCGACGAAATCCCTGCTCGCCGGCGACGGCGAGATGATCGAACGGATCTACAAGGAGCGTGTCGAAGTGCGCGGCTACGGTTCCGGGTTCTGGGGGTGGAAGACCGCCTACGGCGACACCGTGGCATAGCGGCGAAAGGACAGCGAATGGAGCGAAGCCTGTACCTGTTGCGGATTCTCGTGGCCGCCGTGCTCATCGGCCTCGCCGGCACGGCGTCAGCGCAGCAGCCGGCGGGTGGCTCCAACCCCACGGAGATGTCGGTACGCGAGGATCAGCTCCTGCAGGAGCTGAACAGGCTGCAGGGCCGGATATCGATCCCGGACCGCCAGCTCGCGGTGCTGGAGCAGCCGCAGGGCCGCGACTATCGCCGCTTCCGCGAAGGCCTGCTGCCGTGGATCGGCGGCATCGCCATACTGGGCATGACCGGACTGATCGCCGCGTTCTTCCTGTATCGCGGCCGCGTGAGGATGCGTCCGGACGAGCACACCGGCCGCATGGTCCTGCGCTTCAACGCATTCGAGCGCTTCGTCCACTGGATGACCGCGACGTCCTTCATCGTGCTGGCGATCACCGGCCTCAACTACATCTTCGGCAAGCGCCTGCTCATGCCGCTGCTGGGGCCCGACGCGTTTGCCTTCTGGTCCCAAGGGGCGAAGTACGCGCATAACTTCATCGCCTGGCCGTTCATGCTGGGTGTGCTGTTCATGATCGTGGTGTGGATCCGGGACAACCTGCCGGACCGCTACGATCTGCCCTGGCTGAAGGCCGGCGGCGGCATCGTCGGCGATGCCGATCCGGATGCCGGGCGCTTCAACGCCGGGCAGAAACTGGTGTTCTGGTCTGTCGTGGTCTTCGGCCTGGCGCTGTCGGCGAGCGGGCTCATCATGCTCTTCCCGTTCGCCGTCGTGGACATCGGCGGCATGCAGATCGCGCAGTATGTGCATGCCACGGTCGCCATGATCATGATCGCGATCATCATCGCGCACATCTATATCGGCACGCTGGGCATGGAGGGTGCCTTCGATGCGATGTGGTCCGGCGAGGTCGATCGCGGCTGGGCCAAGCGCCACCATCGCGCCTGGATCGAGGGCCGCGACGGGTCGTCAACCCGCCCGCGGCCGCAACCGGGCCCGTCGGCGTCCGCGCCGGCCGAATAGCCTGGCGTTTAATTCAGGAGCCGGAGCCTTGATATTCGCGCACGTCGCGCCCGCCGCTGATCAGATTGGATCCCGGATCGCCGACGCGGGTGCTCGAGGACGAATAAACCTCGAAGGAAGGCCGCTCAATGCTGGATAGCGTGGCCGCAGCAACCACCCCAAGCGCGATTGCCGCTATGAATCCGATTACGAAGACGCGCATGGTATCTCCTCGACGTGCGGCGCTGGCCGCGCAAAGCTTAGAACCTGCGCGCGGCGCCGAAGTTCCTGCATGCGCCGCTTGTGCGGCAACGTGTCCGGAACGGCGTGTCCTCCGCCACGTTGAGCTGGCATGACCGAGCGCCATTTCAATATCGGTGTGATCGCCGCCCGGAAGAAGGTGCAGAGCGCCTGGATAGACCATGTCTGGCTGCCCCATGCGGTGCTGGAGGGCGTTCCGGCCGCGGCACCGGGCACGCCGGTCGGTCATGGTACGGAAGAGCTTGTCTATGCCGGCCACGCGATCCTGACGGTCCATCGCTCCGACACCGCGCACTACCGGGACAACCTTGTTTCGGGCCGGCCTTCGCTGTGGGTCGCATTGCGACCCGCCGGCGATTCGGTCGCCGTCTCCCGGGTGACTGCTGACCCTTACGAGGCCGAGGCACTGGCCGACGGCCTCGGCGACATGATCGAAGCCATCCCGATGCCGGACGAGATCCGGGTCGCGTTGGCGGCCTTCGTCGATGCGTTCCATGTCGATCGGCCTTTCATCAAGCGCAAGCGGGATGACGTGGGCGATTCCGCTCCAGCGCGGATGGAGCGCCCGCGATGAAGACGACGCCGTTCCTTGCGCGCTGGCTCGAGCGCCGAGCCAAGGCGCGAAGCCAGACCGCGGCGCCGGCGGACCCTGCTGCGTCGAGGCCGTCGGACGACGCGCCGCTTCTGTCGCAGGAAGAGCTCGCGAAACTGCCGAAGATCAGCGAACTCACGGCCGAGACCGACATCACCGTGTTCCTGCGCCGGGGCGTGCCCGAAGCCATCCGCAACCAGGCCCTGCGCCGGGCGTGGATGCTCGATCCCGCGATCCGCGACTTTGTCGGTCACGCGCGGGACTATGCCTACGACTGGAACACGCCGGGTGGAGCGCCCGGCCATGGTGCGCTCGAGCCCAGCGACGACGTCTCGGCGCTGGTCGGGCGGATATTCGGCGAGAGCGATCGCGCCGAGCCCGTTCGACAAGCCGGCGGCGCCGTCGAGGCCCCTGATGCCGCCACGGAGCAGGAGCAGGCCGCCGAAGAGCCTGTCACCTCGCCGACCAACGCATCCAGTTGAGGTGGAACCGATGCGCCATATCAGCCTGGCAATCCTGTTGAGCGCACTGCCGCTTGCGGCCGCACCTGCGCTTGCCCAGACCCCGCCGTCGCAGCCGCCAGCCGCGCAGCCCGCGGCAGGGCCCGCGGATTTGTGCCGCGAGCTGCTTGCGTATGCCGAGAAGAGTGCCGCGGAGCCACGCTCGCCCGATGGACAGGCGGCAAAGTCATCGCGCGGTGCGGACGCCGACACGGGCAAGCAGGGCGGCGGATCGGCCGATTCGCGCTCGTCGAGTTCCACGAGCTCGCAGGAGTCGGCGCCGGCCACCGAGCCGACATCGCCCGGCGCAGCGCCCGAAGCCGCGACGAGCCCCCATGCGACCGACGGCGACAAGCCCGCGGGCGGGACGCTGGCCGGCGGATACACCATCGAGGCCGTGCGCGACACGGCGGCCGCCGGCGACCGTGGCGCCTGCCGCGACACGGCACAGAAGATGCGACGCGCCGGAGGCGACCTGCCGGCACCGCTGATGGCGCTTGCCGCCTACGAACCCGATCCCGCCAAGCGGCAATAGAATCGCCCGCCTCTGTCAGAGGCGGCTGCCGTTAACCGGGCCCTCCACCATGTTCGCCGGCGCGACGCCTGCTTCCTGCAAGGTCACGCCGGCGATCCGGCCCCGCGCGTCCTCGACCCGGGTTTCGTCTTCGACCTCAAGATCCTGAACCAGGTCCGCCGCGATCCGCATGGCGCTGGAAAGCCTGCGCGCCGCGATGAGGTAGTGCCGACCGCCAGCGAGCATCATGTAGAGGTTCATTTCGGTGCTTCCTGGCATCAGGCATCGTCTTTCCCTCGTTCGGCGCGCGCCGGCGCCATGACCCGCTGAGCTCCTACGAAGCGGCCTTCTCCGGCGCGGCCGCGCCGTTCCCGGCCCGCGCCATGGGCACGGCCGCATTCCGCCGCGCCCGTTGCGCCATGACCTGGTCGTGGTTGACGCCGGTCGCCTCCTGGATCTTGCCGATGAGCTTCGAGCGCAGCCCCGCCAGCGGTGCGAGCTCGATATCCTCCACCGCGCCTGATTTGACCAGCCTGCGGATGATCTGCAGCAGCGCCAGGGCGTCCTGCACCTCGATGCCCTTGAGCTCCATCCTGGTCTGTTCCTTCGTGAACATCTGCCTGCCTCCTCCTTATTGCGGGGCCGGAGCCCCATTGGTGTCCTTGGTCAGAAGATGAAGTCGGTCTGGTTGATGTTTGCCGCCGCCACACCCGTGAGCACGATCGTGTCGGCCCCGATCGTGATCAGCGTATCGCCGCCCTGCGGCTGCACCGTGACGTTGGCGAAAGTGATGCCGAGCGCCGAGACGTCGAGCAGGTCCTGGCCGCCGGCCGGATTGAAGTCGAAGCCGGCGATCGTGTCTGCGCCGAACCCGGCCGCGAACACGAACGTGTCGTTGCCGGCGCCGCCGTTCATCACATCGTTGCCGGAGCCGCCATTCAGGATGTCTGCGCTGTTGCCGCCATTGAGAATGTCGTTGTCGGCGCCGCCGTTCAGGATGTCGCTGCCGGCGGTGCCGGTCAGCGTGTCGTTGCCGCCCTCGCCGTTGAGCGTGTTGCCGACGGTGCCGCCCGACATCGTGTTGCCCAGCCCGTTGCCGGTGCCGGTGAAGGATCCGGCGCCGTTGAAGACCAGGTTCTCGACGTTGTCGGTCAACGTGTAGGACGAGAGCGCCGTCTGGACCGTGTCGGTGCCCGCGGCCAGGCCTTCCGTGACCACGTCGCCGGCATCGTCCACCACATAGGTGTCGTTGCCGCCGCCGCCCGCCATCGAGTCCGCGCCCGCAAGGCCGTTCAGGGTGTTGTTGCCGCTGTTGCCGAGGATCGTGTTGGCCTCGGCGTTGCCGGTGCCGCTGATGTTGCCGGCGCCCGTCAATGTCAGGTTCTCGACGTTAACCGCGAGCGTGTGGGTGACCGAGCTCTGGACGGTGTCGATTCCACCGCCGACGGCCTCGACGACCACATCGCCGGCGTTATCCACCACGTAGGTATCGTTGCCGAGACCGCCGGTCAGCGTATCGGCGCCGGTTCCGCCGGAGAGGGTATCGTCGCCGCCGCCACCCGTGATCTGGTTCGCCAGGTTGTTGCCCGTACCGGTGAAGTTGCCGACGCCGACGAAGACGAGGTTCTCGACATTGCCGGAGAGGGTGTACGAGGACGCCGTGGCCTCGACCGTGTCGGTGCCATTGCCCGCGGCCTCCGTCACGACGTCCGTCGAGACGTCGACCCGGTAGGTGTCGTTGCCGGCACCGCCGATCATCGTATCCGAGCCGCCGGCGCCATCCAGGATATCGTTCCCGCCGTTGCCGGTGATCGAATTGCCCAGGCCATTGCCGGTGCCGGCGAAGTTGCCGGCGCCGATGAACACCAGGTTCTCGATCTCGGCGCCCAGCGTGTAGGCGTTGAGCGAGGTCCGTACCGCGTCCGTTCCGGAACCGACGTTCTCGGTGACGGTGTCTCCGGCGTTGTCCACGACGTAAGTGTCGTTGCCGAGACCGCCCGCCATCGAGTCCGCGCCGCCGAGGCCGTCCAGGATGTTGTTGCCCGAATTGCCGGTCAGGATGTTCGCCTCGGCATTGCCGGTGCCGTTGATATTTCCGGCGCCCGTCAGCGTCAGGTTCTCGACATTGGCCACGAGCGTATGCGCCAGGGAGCTGAGGACCGTGTCGGTCCCTTCGCCGACGCCTTCGATCACGACGTCGGCCACGTTGTCGACGACATAGTTGTCGTTGCCGAGTCCGCCGGTCATCGTGTCGGCGCCCGTGCCGCCGGAGAGCGTGTCATCGCCGCCGCCGCCCGTGATCTGGTTGGCGAGGTTGTTGCCGGTGCCGGAGAAATTGCCGACGCCGACGAAGACCAGGTTCTCCACGTTGGCCGACAGCGTGTACGAAGCCGCCGTCGCCTCGACCGTGTCGGTGCCGTTGCCCGCGCCCTCTGTGACGACATCGGTCGAGACGTCGACCCGGTACGTGTCGTTGCCTGCCCCGCCGATCATGGTGTCGGTGCCGCCCTGCCCGTCGAGGATGTTGTTGCCGGTGTTGCCGGTCAGGACGTTGGCCAGCGCATTGCCGGTGCCGTTGATGTTCGCGGTGCCGGTCAGCGTCAGGTTCTCGACATCGGCCGATAGCGTGAAGCTGACCGAGCTCTGGACGAGATCGGTGCCGGCGCCGACGCCCTCGGTCACGGTATCGCCTGCATTGTCGACCACGTATGTATCGTTGCCGAGGCCGCCCGCCATCGAGTCGGCGCCGGCGAGCCCGTTCAGGTTGTTGTTACCTGAGTTGCCGATCAGGATGTTCGCCGAGGCATTGCCCGTGCCATTCAGGTTCGCGGCGCCGAGCAGGGTCAGGTTCTCGAGATTGGCCGCGAGGACGTAGTTGTTGAGTGTGGTCTGCACGGTATCAATGCCGATGCCGGTCTCGATGATGACGTCGCCGGCGTTGTCGACGACATAGGTGTCGTTGCCGAGGCCGCCATTCATCGTGTCGGCGCCCGTCATTCCGTTGAGCGTATCGTCGCCGATGCCACCCGTGATCTGGTTGGCCAGGTTGTTGCCGGTGCCCGAGAAGCTCCCGCCGCCGATATAGGTGAGGTTCTCCACGTTCGCCGAGAGGGTGTAAGAGGATGCCGAGGCCAGCACCGTATCGATGCCCGCCCCCGCTTCGACCACCACATCAGCCGAGTCGTCGACGATATACGTGTCGGCACCGCCGAGGCCCGTCAGGACGTCGGCACCGCCCATGCCGTTCAGCACGTCGGCGCCGGCGCCGCCGGTGATGGCGTTGGCCAGCGCATTGCCGGTGCCCACGAAGCTGCCCACGCCCGTGAACGTCAGGTTCTCGACATTGGCCATCAGGGTGAAGGTGTTGAACGAGGTCTGCACCACGTCCGTGCCTTCGCCCGCCGCCTCGATCACCGTGTCGCCGGCATTGTCGACGATATAGGTGTCGTTGTCCGCGCCGCCCGCCATCGCGTCGGCCCCGGCATTGCCGTTCAGCGTGTCGTTGCCGGCACCGCCGTTCAGGCTGTCGTTGCCATTGCCGCCGTTCAGCGTGTCGTTGCCCGTACCGCCGTTGAGGGTGTCGTTGTCGTCGCCGCCGTTCAGGATGTCATTGTCGGCACCACCGTTCAGCGTGTCGTTGCCGGCGCCGCCGTTCAGCGTGTCGTTGCCCTCATCGCCGTTCATGATGTCGTCGCCGGCCAGGCCGTTCGCGACGTCGGCGCCGGCGAGCAGGAAGAAGATGTCGTCGCCCGCCGTCCCGGACAGGTTGTCCGCGCCCGGCGTGCCGGTGATCAGGTCGCCGACAACGCCGGTCACCGCAGAGATCACGACCTCGTTCGTGCCCTGGTCGTCGGTGAACTCGGCGACCACGCGCAGGAAGCGGCCGACCTCCGCCTGGGTCGGCGTGAACACGGCACCCGTGCCGACGTCCACCCATGGCGCGCCGCCCGTCGCCGAAGATTGCCAAGTGAAGGCGAACACCGCATTGAGCAGTCCGTCCGCGTCCTGGATCAGCGGAGCCGCGAGCAGCGCCTGTCCTTCCGTCGGCGTCATGTCGCTGATCGACACGCTGCCGGTCGGCGCATTGTTGATGTTCTCGACCAGCGCGGTCGGTGCGGAATAGACCTCCTCGAGAACGCCCAGTGCGTCGCGATAGACCGCCTTCACGCGGATCGACAATCCGACATGTTCCTCGCGCGGCGTGAAGGTCAGGCCGGTCGCCCGGACCGTTTCGCCGCCCGCACCCGGCGCATCGAAGAAGACGATGTCCTCGAAGATGCCCGATCCGGGGTTGGGCTCGACCTGCCAGAAGTAGGAGATCGGCCCGGTGATGACGCCGCCGTTCGGATTGTCGGCATCCGTGACGCCTGCGGCCGAAACCGTCAGCAACTGACCCTGGATCGGCGTGTCGTCGTCGATCGTCAGCAGGCCCTGGGCCGGCGAGTTGCCGTTGTTCTGGAGCGTGATGGTCTCGTTGGAGAACCGCAGCCGTTCGATGTTGCGCAGAATGTCGATGCCGTCGAGGCCGACATTGTCGATGACGGTCCACGAGCCGTCCTCGTTGTCGAGGACCGTGTAGTTGTCCGAAGACCCGGAGTAGATCGCCGTGTCGACGACACCCAAGGCATTGCTGAACTCGATCGCGCGGCCGATCTCGAGCTGGCCGGGCTTGATGTTCCCGGCAAACACGTCCGCGACGAGGGTCTTGAGGCTGTTGTGCCGGGCGATCTCGATGCTGTGATTGAGCGGATCGCGGACGCTGACATAGACGTCCAGCCAGGCGTCGCCGTCGATCAGGTCGTCGCCGCCGCCGCCGAAGATCAGGTCGCTGCCGCCGCCGCCCATGATGATGTTGCCGGCGCCGAAGGACGTGGTGCCCGCGCCCAGGAAGCTGTCCAGGAACGTCTGCAGGCCGTCGATCAGGTCGATGTTGGTGAGGACGCTGCCATGCGCCCCCGACAGTGGGATGGTCAGCGCCGTGGCGTCGTCGCCCTGCAGGATGTCGGCGTGCGCCGAACCCGACAGGCCTTCCATCGATTCGAACCGGGCGAGCGTCGCCGCGGTGGAGGGCGTGATGAGAGTCTCGTCGAAGGCGCGCAGGCTCATGTTCACGATCACGCCGGTGGACTCGTTCTTGAACGAGGCCCAGTCGAAGCCGGACATGCCGACGTAGCGGTCGAGCATGCCGCCATTGCCGACCATGATGTCGTCGCCGCCCTCGCCATCCATGCGGTCGATGATGCCCGGTTCGCCGATGAAGACGTCGTTGCCGGCCACCGGATCCAGTCCGAACGCATCGAAATTGTCGCCGGCGGCGCCGTCAGGCCCGCCCAGCTCGATCCAGTCGTCGCCCTCGTTGCCGAACTCGGCCTCGTTAGCCCGGTTGCCGAGGATGAAGTCGTTGCCCGGCCCGCCGAACACCTCCGAGGAGTCCTCGCCCGTGACGATGAAGTCCTTGCCGAACCCGCCGAGGATCAGGTTGATGCCGTTGCCGCCGTGGATCGCATCGTTGCCGTCGTCGCCCTGGATGTTGTCGTCGCCACCCCTGTCCGTGATGATGTCGTCGCCGGAACCGGCGCGGATCAGGTCGACACCGTCGCCGCCCTCGATGCGGTCGTTGCCGCCATCGCCATAGATCGTGTCGTCGCCGAGGCTGGAGATGATCGTGTCGTCACCATCGGTGCCGCCGAGGACGACATGGTCGTCGCCGACGTATCTGAGGTAGTTGGCGCTGCGGAAGACGAGCGTATCGAGCAGGGTTTCGCCGGTTGGGTCGGCCTTGCCGTCGACGCCCAGGCCGGTGAACTGCTTGCTCTGGTCGACTTCCAGGATGAAGCCGGGCGTCGAGAAGACGTCGGCCGGCAGGTGCTTGGCGTCGGTGTTCGCCATGATCATCTTGGCGAACGAGTTGTTCTCGAGCTCGCTCAGGAAGTTCATACCCGCCGTGCGCTCGAGGTAGTAGAACCGGTCGCCGTCCTGCAGCTTCTCCATCTGCGTCTCGAAGACGAAGTTGAAGGTCGAGCCGAGCAGGCCGCCGAACGGCATCTGCCTTTCCGCCAGACCGCCGATCCACAGATCGATGTCGTCGACGCCGGTGATCGTCTTGCCGTTGGCCTGGTTGGCCCACGCGCCGGTCGAATTGAGGAAGTCGAGCCGATCGGTCGGCGTCCCGTCGCCGCCGAGGACGAGCGCCATGGCCGCGGCGCGCTTGTCGACCAGGGTCGTCGCCGCGAGGATGGTCGCGTGCGTGCCGTAGGCCGCGATGAAGTTGATGACCGAGGCTTCGTGCTTGAGATTGGCCGCCAGGTCCACCCAGCTCGTATATGGCTTGAGCTGGCTGTCGCCGGTCATCGCATAGAACTCGCGCCGGGCGCCGTTCAGGCCCGGCACACCCGTGTCGCGGGCGCGCGTCATGTTGATGGTGGCGAGGTCGAGCGGCAGGCCGAGCAGGTTGTTGCGTAGCGCCTCCGTGACGAACTCGTCGATCTCGTTGCCGAGCTGGCGCGTCATGCCGCGCACGATGGCGCCGGCCGCCTCCATCTGGTTGGGCCCGCTGGCCGCGAACTCCAGCGGGTTCAGGAACGCCGCGATGAGGCCGGTCTGCTGGTTGCCTTCCTCGTTCGGGTTGCCGTCGCCGACGACGTTGAAGTTCGGATCGAAGCGGTCGATCGTCTCGGTCAGCATCGAGTGGCCGAAGCGGTACACGACATGCGCGAACTCGGCGACGATCGCCGGATTGAGCGTCGTGTCATAGACCTGCGTCGGCGCGAAGAAGAGATCGACCTGCGGCTGGACCTTGCGCGCGAACTCCTCGAACACGAGGTGCTGGTACTGCATCTCCGTGCCGAAGCGCGCCGCCTGGAACAGGCGCTCGCCGTTCCATTCACTGGCCTGGATGCCGTCGCCCGTGTTGGCGCCGGGCACCAGCCATTCGGCGATGAAGGTCGGATCGTTGCTGGCGAGGACGACTTCCTTGATGTGCTCGACCAGGCGGTTGTGCTCGGCATGGAAGACGAAATGCACCGCCGTCAGGCCGATGTTCTCGTTGCCGCGGCCGTCGCCCGTGATGTAGTGGGCATCGAGCAACTCGTTGTCGTACTGGCCGGTCGCGGGCGTGCCGCCGATCACCTCGTCCGCGTCCGCCGTCTTCATCGTGCCGTTCGTGTTGCGCGGCACGGCGGTGTGCGCGATGTCGTCCAGGAAGGCGTGATTCGTGCGCACGACATTGGCGGGGATGGTGATGCCGTTGCCACCATTCGCCGTCGGGTCGCCCTCGATCTCGCCCGTCAGGGTGACGATCTTGGGGAAGCCGTTGGGCCCGCGTATGAACATGCCGTACGCGTCGGTCGCGAGCAGCGGCAGGTTGGTGACGTCCGCGTCGGTCAGGTTGATGCCGAGCAGATCACGCGCCTGTGCCTTGACCTCCGCCCAGGTCGGCAGGCCGCCATTGGCCCCGTCCAGCATTTTGCCCGTCGCGACCGGATCGCCCCCGACCATCGCGTACTCGCGCAGGAACACCTGGTGCGAGGGATGCGAGGTATAGGTCTGGTTCTGGTCGACGAAGGGTGTCGTCTGGTTGTTGTGGTCATGCACGTCGTCGGACGTGCCGAGGATGCCGTCCTTGCCGGCATGGACGGCGATGTTGGTCGCTCGCGTCAGGACCAGGAAGTTGGTCGGGCTGCCGGGAATGTAGAGCGGGTCGTCAGGCTGCAGCGGGATGTACACCACACCGTTGCCGCCCTTGTTGACCAGGTCGAGGCCGTGGTCGAAGAACTGGCCGAACAGGGTGAACCACGAATTGAACCCGGCCGACAGGCCCTCGTCCGGCGTGCGGTTGTTGAACTTGAAGACGGGCGTGTCGTCCGCCGTTCCGAACAGGCCGTCCAGGCCGGGGCTGTCGACGAGCTCGACACCCTCCTTCAGCACGTCGTCCTCGGTGAAGAGCTCGCCGTCCTCGCCGGGATCATAGGCGCGCGCATAGGCCGCCGGGTTATCCGGCGTCTGGTCGACGACCAGATTGCTGATCGTGCGCGGCTGCGAGTCGACCACGAAACCGCTCGTCTGCGTGTAGGAGGTCGACTGGCCGACTGTCTGCGGTCCTGGCCCGTCCGGATCGAAGGTCAGGCTTTCACCCTGGCGCAGATGCGGTTCGAGCATGCGCGGGAACGCGTTGTCGGCCGCGCCGAACTCGCTCTGGCCCGGGACGAGGTTGTTGTACGACCCGTCCACCGTGCGCATCCCGAAGGCCACGCGCGAGTTGGGCAGGATCGACAGCAGATCCTCGCCCGCGGAATGCCGCTCCGAGAACTTGATCTGGTCGAGGATGAATTCGAGGTCGCCGCGGATGAAATGGACCCCGGGGCTGGACACCGGCGTCTCCTCCGGCAGCGCCGGCGGCGGGGCCGGCGGTGGCGCTACCCCTGCCACGAGGGCGGTCGGCGTCGAGAACACGTTCTCGAGCACGCCGTGCGCATCCTCATAGATGGCGCGGACGCGGATCGAGAGGCCGGCCAGATCCGGCGTCACCCGGAAGGTCGGACCTGACGCCGTCGAGGTGGCATCGCCGCCCACGCCGACAATATCCTGGAATACGCCCGTCAGCGGGATCGGTTCGTACTGCCAGACATAGGCGATCGGACCCGTGACCGCACCGGTCGGGTTGGCAGGGCTCACATTGTCGGCGTCCGTGATGTTGGCCGAGGACACCCGCAGCAACTGTCCGATCGCGGGCGTGTTGTCAGGCGCGTTCGTACCTGCATCCAGCACCGTCAGCAGGCCGACCGGCTCGCTGTTGAGGCCGGGGACCAGGACAATGGCCTGGTCCGAAAACTGCAGCCGCTCGACATTGGTCAGGCGATCGATGCCGTCCGAAAGAATGCCCAGCGGCGGCGCGTGCGTGACGGTCGTGACGCCGTTGGCGCCGGTCTCGATGAGGTAGTTCGCGCGGATGTCCGAGAACACCGCCGTGTCGAAATCCGGGCCCTGGGCCTTCTTGATCTCGCGGACGATCTCGAGCTGGCTTGGATTGATGGCCCCCGACAGCATGTCGGGCACCAGTTCCTGCAGGCTGTTGACGGTGCGGATCTCGACATTGTGGTCGGACGCGCTGCGCACGCTGATGCGCACGTTCAGCCAGGCATCGCCATCGATCAGGTCGTTGCCGCCGCGCCCTTCGATGATGTCGCTGCCGTCGCCGCCCAGGATGATGTTGCCCGCGCCGAACTCCGTGACGCCTGCACCCAGGAAGGCCTGCATGCCGTTGATGAGGGCAATGCCCTCGCTGGTCAGCACGCTGCCCTGCGTCCCGGCCGTGGCGATCATCGCCGCGTCGGAATTGTCGCCGCGCAGCACGTCGTTGAAGGCCGATCCCGAGAGGCCCTCGACGAAGGCGAACCGGTCCATGATTCCCGCCGCCGATGGCGCAACGGGCGGCTCGATCAGGTCGTTGACGTTCATGTCGGACGTCACGCCGTATGGGTCGAACTGGTAAGACGCCCAGTCGAAGCCCGAATCGCCGCCGAAATGATCCTCGCCGTCGGAGCCGACCATGATGTCGTCGCCGCCTTCGCCGATGAACTCGTCGAAGCCGCCGCCGCCGACGAACACGTCGTTGCCGCGCACGTTGTCCGCCGCGAACGGGTCGAAGTTGTCGCCGACCGCGCCGTCCTGCGTGCCCAGCTCGATCCAGTCGTCGCCCTCGTTGCCGGCCGTCTGCAGGTTGGTCTTTGCGCCCAGGATGAAGTCGTTACCGGGGCCCGCGAATGTCTCGGAGAAGTCTTCTCCGGTGATGATGAAGTCCTTGCCAGCACCGCCGAGGATCAGGTTCTCGCCGTTGCCGCCGTGGATGACGTCGTTTCCTTCGCCACCCTTGATATTGTCGTCGCCGCCCAGGTCGGTGATGATGTCGTCGCCGTCGCCACCATCGAGATTGTCGACGCCATCGCCGCCCTCGATGCGGTCGTTGCCGCCGTCGCCCCAGATGGTGTCGTCGCCGATGCTCGCAATGAGGATGTCGTTACCTTCGGTGCCGCCGAGGACGACATGGTCACCGCCCGTGTAGCGGAGGTAGTTGGTATCGGATCCCGGTGTCGCCGGGTTGTCACGGATGACCAGCGGCAGGAGGGCTGTGCCGCCGACGGGGTCCGCGCTGCCGAGTTCCGCGCCGTTGAACTGCCTGGACTGCTCCACTTCGAGGATCAGACCTGGAGTCGAGAACACGTCTGCGGGCAGGTGCGTTGCATCCGTGTGCCGCATCACCATCTTGGCGAAGGAGTTGTTCTCCATCTCGCTCAGAAGGTTCAGGCCCGCGAGCCGCGACAGGTAGTAGAAGCGGTCGCCGTTCTGCAGCGCCTCGAGCTGCGTCTCGAACACGAAGTTGAAGGTCGAGCCGAGCAGCCCGCCGAACGGCATCTGCTCCTCGGCCAGGCCGCCGATCCAGAAATCGACGTCGTCGAGGCCGGTCACCGTGATGCCGCTGACATTCGCCCAGGCGCCGGTGCTGTTGAGGAAGTCGAGGCTATCCTCGGGCGATCCATCGCCGCCCAGGACGATGGCCAGGGCCGCGGCGCGCTTCGCCGCCAGGTCGGCGGCCGACGTGATCGTGATATGCGTGCCGTACGCCGCGATGAAATTGATCAGCGACGCCGGATTCTTGAGGTGATCGGCGAAGTCGGCCCAGCTCGTGTAGGGCGTGAGCTGGCTGTCACTGGTCATCGCATGGAATTCGCGACGCGCCGCGTTGAGCGACGGGATGCCGGTATCCCGGCCGCGCGTGATGTTTATGGTGGCGAGGTCGAGCGGCAGGCCGAGCAGGTTGTTGCGCAACGCCTCGGTCACGAACTCGTCGATCTCGTTGCCGAGCTGGCGCGTGACGCCGCGCACGATGGCACCGGCCGCCTCCTCCGGCGTCGCCCCGCTATCGGCGAAGGCGAGCGGGTTCAGGAAGGCCGCGATCAGGCCGATCTCGCTGTTCTGGAACGTGGGGTCGAGCCGGTCGATCGTCTCCGTCAGCATCGAATGGCCGAACCGGTAGACCGTGTGCGCGAACTCCGCGACGATCGACGGATCGATCGTCGGATCGTAGCCGTTCGGCGCCAGGAACGCGTCGACCTGCGGCTGGACCTTGCGCGCGAACTCCTCGAAGACGAGATGCTGGTACTGCATCTCAGTGCCGAACTTGGCGGCCTGGAACAGGCGCTCGCCGTTCCACTGCAGCGCCGCGATCTCTGCCGGCGTGCCCGGGAACGTCAGGGGCGCCGTGCCCTCGACCAACCACTGGCTCAGGAACTCAAGGTCACCGCTTGCGATGACGACGTCCTTGGTGTGCTGGAGCAGTCGGTTGTGCTCGGCGTGGAAGACGTGATGGACGGCGGTCAGACCGATGTTCTCGTTCACGCGGCCGTCGCCGGCCATGTAGTGCGCATCGAGCAACTCGTTGTCGTAGGTGCCGGCCTCCGGCGCTTCGCCCGCCACTTCATCCGCATCCGGCGCCAGCGGCGCCTGCGTCTGGCTGTCCCGGGGCGAGGCGGCATGCGCGATGTCATCAAGGAAGGCATGGCCGGTGAAGACGGCACCCGCCGTCGTGATCGGCGCCAGGGGATTTCCTTCGACGAGGACATCATCCTCCGTACCAGGCAATCCGTCGTCGCCCACCTTCACCATCTGCGGGAAGCCGTTCGGGCCGCGGATGAAGTTGCCATAGGCATCGGTCGCGAGCAGCGGAACGTTGAACACGTCCTGGTCGCTCAGCTCGATACCGAGGAGGTCGCGCGCCTGCGCCTTGACGACCTTCCAGGTCGCCATGCCGCCCAGCACGACGTCGTCCGTCGTGCCGTATTGCCCGTCGGCCCCGAGATCGCGATTGACGATCAGCCCGCCGGTGGAAACCGGCTTACCCTCGCCGTTCAGCTCGTAGGCGCGCAGGAATACCTGGTGCGACGGATGCGACGAATAGGTCTGGTTCTGGTCGACGAAGGGCGATGTCGTGTTCGTGTGCTCGTGGATGTCGTCCTCGGTGCCCAGATCGCCATCCGGCCCCGGCTGATTCGTCGCCCGGCTCAGGATCAGGAAGTTGGTCTGGCTCTCGGGGTCGTACAGGGGATCGGTCGGTTGCAGCGGAACGAAGACCATGCCGCTGCCGCTCTTCGTGACGAGGTCGAGCCCGTGATCGAAGAACTGGCCGAAGAACGTGAACCACGAATTGAAGCCGGCCGAGAGGCCCTCGTCGGGCGTCTCGTTCGGGAAGAAGAAGACTTCCCGGTCATCGTCGGTGCCGAACAGGCCATCCAGGCCCGGGCTGGTCACGATCTCGACGCCATCCTTCAGAACGTCGTCCTCCGTCCCCAGCTCGCCGTCCTCGCCGGGATCGTAGGCGCGCGCGTAAGCCGCCGGGTTGTCCGCCGTCTGGTCGACGATGAGATTGCTGATGATGCGCGGCTGGGAGTCGATGACGATCCCGCTGTTCTGCGCATAGGACGTCGGATCACCGGCCTGCTGCGGCCCCGGGCCATCCGGATCGAACGGCAGCGCCTCACCGTCGCGGAACAGGGGATCGGTCAGTCGCGGGAAGATCGTGTCGGCCGCGCCGAACTCGCTCTGTCCCGCCACAAGGTTGTTGTCGCGCCCGTCGACCGTCCGTAATCCGAACGGAACGAACACGTTGGGGACAAGGGAGAGGAGGTCCTCGCCCGCCGCGTGGCGTTCGGACAGGAGAATCTGCTCGAGGATGAATTCGAGGTCTGAGCGAATATACGTGACCATTTTATTCCTCTCGTCGATCGGTCGGCGGTCGATTCCGCGTCGTCCGATTATTGAGAGGGGCCGATGCACCAGCTAGACGGACTGAGGTCTGGAGTCCGCATCGCAAAGGTCCGTATCGTTATCGGACCTTTCTTCGGACCTTGGTCGGGCCATCGATCATTTTGTGGTACCACGCCGCACGGCACACGGCGCGGAGACGGACGCCTTCGGAAGGACGCGGCGCTAACGCAGCGTTGCGCTTGCGGCGTTATCCGGCATCGGGGCGCGCCACCGGCTTTTTCAGGGTCTCCGCCCAACGGACGCGGTCGGGCATCGGGTCCGTGACCAGGAGCGCCGCTTCGACCCGGTTGCGCGCATGCAGCTTCCTCAGGATGCTGGTGAGGTAGTGCTTTATGGTCTTCTCGGTCAGCTCGAGCTTGAAGGCGATCTCCTTGTTGCTCAGGGCCTTCGACACCAGCATGAGGATCTGCTGCTCGCGGTCCGTGAGGCAGGCGAGCCGGTTGAGGCGGAGGCTCTTGCTCTCCGGCTCCGTATCGAGGCGGCTGAGCAGCTTCGCGGCGAGACCGGGCGACACATACAGCTCGCGCTGGCTCAGCGCCCGCACGGTGCCGAGCAGCTCCGGGCTGCTCACGCCCTTGAGCAGGTAGCCCCGCGCCCCCCGCTTCATCGCGGTCATGACGACGTCCTCGTCGGCGACCACCGTCAGCATCAGCACGTTCACCCCGGGATGGCGGTCGGCGATGGTCTCCAGCGCCCGGATGCCGCCGCCCGGAAGGTTCAGGTCGAGCACGACCACATCCGGTGACATTTCGCCCGCGAGCCGGATCGCATCGTCGGCAGAAGCCCCCTCGCCGATCACCGCGATGTCGCCTTCCCCCGCAAGGGTGTGGATCACGCCCTGACGGAACAGCGGATGGTCGTCCACCACGGCCACACGAATCTTACCCTCCATCGCTTCCTCCCGCCGGATTGACCGGCAGACGCGCCGTGAGACAGGTCCCGCCTTGCGAGTGGCTGCTCACCGACATGGTCCCCCCAATGCTTTCGATGCGGCCGCGCAGGCCGACCAATCCCAGGCGCATGCGCTCTGCAGGTTCGGCCGTGCCGCGGATGCCCGGTCCGCGATCGGATACCTCGACAATCACATGCGCCCCGTCCAACCAGGCGCAGACGAGCTGCCCCTTGCCCTCGGCGTGCCGGAACGCGTTGGTCAGGCCCTCCTGGACGAACCGGCACAGGCACAGGATCGTAGACCGCGCGACGTTCTCCGGCAGATCGCGGCTCGCGAACGACACGGTCGTGCGCGTCCGCCGCTCATGGTCGCGGATGACGACAAGCAGCGCATTCTTCAGGTTCTTCCCTTCCGTCTCGGGCAGAAGGAGGCCCGCGCAGATATCGCGGATCTGGTCGAGCGCATCACGCATCGCCGCATGCGGACTCGAGGCGGCGTCGTCACCGCTCGCCGCGGCGGTGGAGTCGAGCCGTAGCAGGGCCAGCCCGATCAGCTGCGCCGGACCGTCGTGAAGGTCGGAGCCGATCTGGCGAAGGAAGCGTTCGTTGTCCTCGGTCGCCTGCCGCGCGCCGCGCTCGACGCGGTCGCGCAGGATCTTGTTCTGCCGCAGAAGGGACGAAAGCTCCGCGATCCTTTCGGTCAGCGCCTCGCGCTGGCGCTCGATCGTGCGGCTGCCGTCCGCGACGATCGAGAAGAGCGCGGCGGTCGTCGCGAGCGCCAGCACACCCGTGATGATCCAGCTCTTCCATTTCGCATAGCGCAGGCGCCGGTGGATACCTTCCGCCCGCACGTAGAACTCCGCCACGGCGATCACGGCGCCCGACTGCGTCTCGTAAACAGGCGCGTAGACCTCGAGCAGCGGCCGCCCAAGGGCGTGCTCCGGCGCGCTTTCCTCGGCATCGAGCTTGTTGAACTCGGCGGAGACCGTCCCGCTCCAGGCGCGCTGGAGGCTCAGGTCCGGCGTGAACCGCCGGCCTATCAGCTCGCGGTTCGTGCTGTAGACAAGTCGGCCGTCCTCGCGCCAGACCTTGATCGTCTCGATGCGTGACTTGAATGCGCCGATATCCATGACGCGATCGAGCCCGTCGAGGCTCTGCTCCGAGAGAGAGGATACGCTCGCGAGCTCCTGCAGATGGGGGGCGATGAAGTGCCCGATGTCGATGGCGGTCGACGCGGCGGCATTGTCGATGACGTTCTCCTCGATCTGCCTGGAAACCCAGTTGCCGAGAACTAGGATGCTGACCAGGCTGACCGCGAGGGCCGCGATGGTGAACTGGCCCGACAGCGTCAGACGCCGCCACAGGACGCCGAGCGGGCCGCGCAGCAGCCGCATCCTCTGCGATGCGTCGGCGTCCATCATCTATCTCTCCCGCCACGCCTTGGCGATCTGATCCTGCAGCGGCTTGGTCAGATAGGAGACAACCGTCCGGTCCTCCGTCTGGATGAAGGCCTCCACAGGCATGCCCGGGACGAGCTTGAGCCCGCCCAGCCGCGCGATCTCGCTGTCGGAAAGGGAAAGCCGGACCGTGTAGTAGAAGCCTCCTGTCTTCGGTTCCTGGGTTACGTCGGCGGCCACGCGCACGACCTCGCCGAAAAGCTCCGGCGTCGTGCGCTGGTTGAAGGCGCTGAAGCGCAGAACGGCGGTCTGCCCGACCCAGATGCGATCGATTTCCTGCGGCGAGATCCTGGCCTCGACGATCAGCGCATCGCCTTCCGGGACGATCAGCATCAGCGGCTCCCCGGCCGGGACGACGCCGCCGACCGTGTGTACGGCAAGCTGATGCACGATGCCGTCCTGCGGCGCGCGGATGTCGATGCGCTTGAGCTGATCCTCCGCGGCGATCCGCTTCTCGACGAGCTCCGACGTCCTGGCGCGGATCTCCGCGAGGTCCTTGCCCACTTCCGCGCGCAGATCCTGGTCGATCTGCAGGATCTGCAGCTCGGTTTCGCTGATGCGGCCCTTCGCCTGCGCGATCGATGCCATCAGCGAGCCGCGCTCGCCGCCGAGACGCGCCGCCTCGCGCTCGAGCGCCACGAGCCGGTTGATGGGCACGATGTTCTTCTGCCAGAGCTCGCGCACGCCCTTCAGCTCCTGGCCGATGAGCTGCACCTCCGTGTCCTTGGCCTTCACCTGTTCGGTCACGCCGCGGATCTCCTCGCGGAGCTGGCCGATCCGTTCCCCGAGCTGCGCCTTGAGGCCTTCGCGCGCCGTGCGCCGGATCGCGAAGAGCCGCTCCTCGCCGCGCACGACGGACGCGGTCTCAGGGTCGGACAGCCGTGTCAGCAGATTCGGCGGGAAGGTGATCGCGTCCGCGCCGTCGCGTTCGGCCTCGTCCCGGGCCTGGCGGGCGGCCAGTTCGACCATCGCCTTGTCGATGACCGCGAGATTTGACCGCGTGACGGTCTCATCCAGGCGGACGACAAGCTCGCCGCCCCTGACGCGGTCGCCGTCGCGCACCAGCAGGCGCTCGACGACACCGCCCGTCGGATGCTGGACCTTCTTGACGTTCGAATCGACGACCAGTTGCGCCGGCGCGAACACCGCGCCGGAGAGCTCGGTGGTCACCGCCCATCCCCCGACACCGAACACCAGCACCGCGGTCGTTGCGATGCCGACCATCAGGTGGCGGCGGATCTGCCTGTGGGCCGTGCTGCCGGTCTTCGCTGCCATCAGCCGGCTCCTGCCGCCATCGGCGCGGCGGATACGGGAACCGGCGAAGCCGGCACGGGACGAAGGACCTTGCGCAGAACCTCTTCCTGCGGCCCGAAGGCCTGCATTTCGCCGTCATTCATCACCAGGACAAGATCGACAGCCGCGAGCGCGCTTGGCCGATGCGCGATGACCACGACGATACCGTTGCGCTTGCGGACGCCCGCGATGGCGTTCGTCAGCGCCTGCTCGCCATCGGCATCGAGATTGGAGTTCGGCTCGTCCAGCACCACCAGGAACGGATCGCCATACAAGGCGCGAGCAAGTGCCACGCGCTGGCGCTGGCCTGCCGACAGGGCCATCCCGGCCTCGCCGATGCGGGTGTCATAGCCTTTGGGCAGGCGCAGGATCATCTCGTGGACCCCGGCGGTCTCCGCCGCCGCGATGATCGCCTCGGACGCCGCGTCCGGATCGAACCGCGCGATGTTCTGGGCGACGGTGCCGTCGAAGAGCTCGATGTCCTGCGGCAGGTAGCCGACATGACGCCCGAGCCGCTCCGACGTCCAGTGGCTGAGCGCCGCGGCATCGAGGCGGATGTTGCCCCGCGCGATGGGCCAAACGCCGACCAGTGCGCGCGCCAGGGAGGACTTGCCGGATGCCGTCGGGCCGATGACGCCGACGGCGCTTCCACCGCGAACACGGAAGGAGACGTTCCGGACGACATGGCGCGGATCGCCCGGCGGCGCGACGCCGAGCACTTCGACCACCAGGCTCCGTTCCGGCTTGCGCAACTGCATGACATTGTCGCGCGGTGGGTTGGCAACCAGGAGGTCGCGCAGCCGGGTCCAGCTCTGGCGCGCGCTGACGAAGCCTTTCCAGTTCGCGATAGCCGTATCGACTGGCGCCAGCGCCCGCGCCGACACGATCGAGCTGGCGATGATGATCCCGGCCGTCGCCTCGCCCAGTATCGCAAGATACGCCGCGATCCCGAGCACGGCGGATTGCAAGGCGAGGCGGAAGACCTTGGAGAAGCCGCTGAACGCGCCCGCGACGTCGCTGGCGCGTTCGTGCGCGGCGAGGTGCTTGTCATTGTCCTGGCACCAGAGGGCCGACATGCGGCCCGTCATCCCCATGGCGGCGAGCACCTCGGCGTTGCGCCGGCTCGCCTCGGCAAGTCCGTTGCGCGCGACGCCATGGATCGCCGCCGCCTTCACAGCCGATTGCGTCAGCGTCTCCGTCAGCAGCGTGGCGACCGCCAGGACGAGCGCGCCGCACAAGGTCACGAGTCCGATCAACGGGTGAAAGAGGAAGCAGATCGCCAGATAGAACGGGACCCACGGCAGGTCGAAGAACGCCGGCGGACCGGCGCCGGCAAGGAAGGCGCGGATGTGGTCGAGGTCGCGCATCGGCTGGAGACCGTCGCCGCTGGTCCGCCGCACGAGGGGCAGCGTCGCGATCAAACCGAAAACGCGCGCCCCCAGGCGCTCGTCGACCGATCGGCCGATCCGCAGGAGGATGCGGCCGCGAACGAAATCGAGCACGCCGTGCATGGCGAACAGCAGCGCCGCCAGGATCGACAGTCCGACCAGGGTTGCGATGCTGCGGCTCGGGATCACCCGGTCGTAGACCTGCATCATGTAGAAGGCGCCGGTCAGAGTCAGGATGTTCACGAGCGCGCTGAAGACCGCGACGCCGAGAACCGCCGTCCGGCAGCCCTCGAATACCCGGACCGGCTCAACTGATGACTGCATAGGGTCAGCCTGACGCATCGTCGTCTCACTCCGGGCCCTGCCGCCGCAGTTCGCGGGCGTCACCGGAGAGCGTGCTCCACTGGCATGCTCCGCCGCGCCGGAACGTCGCGTCCGTGCCCCTAGACACTGTTTTAGGTTGTATTTCCGGCAGCAAGAGGCCTGCAGGCCTCCACCCCATGAACTGACCGCACTCGCGCCAATGGTTGTTCATTGTCTCCCTGCCGTTGCTTTGACGCCGCCGCGACGAACGGAGTGAGTTGAAAGCAACCAAGCAAGAGGCGGACCAGCGCAATAGTTTCGAGTACATACGCGGCGTCCGGGCGAAAAACGTAAGGCGAGATGACGAAACGTGGCCGAGACGCGCCGCGATGTGACGGCAAGCTTTACAATTTGCCCACGATAATGACCTGAAAAGGCACGCGTTATCCCATCGTGCCGCGGATACGGAGTCTCTTTGCGGCCTCTCGGGATTCTCCCGATCCGTTCTCAGGGATTCCCTGGCGGAAAACCCCGCCTTCCGGCGCGCCGCGCGATCGGCGGCGAAGATGACTGGAAGAGTCTTCGACAGATTCACCGCCGGCGGATTGAATAAAAGCACCTCTCCGGTGACTTTGAACACGCGCCCCCTTTCCCGCGAGGCGACGATGGCGACACTCACCCTTCGCGCCGTCATGGCGGCGCTGGCCGTCCTGTCGGCAACACCTGCGGTAGCGGAGACTGTCGGATTCGTTTCAGAAGGTCGGGTTGTCGTCGTCATCCCGTCGGACGGGCGCCGGACGGCCGGCGCGAAGTCGGTGCTGCTTCTGACGTCCCCGGGTACCGTGATCTTGAGGGGCCATGCGCCGCGGTCGATCATCGTCGTTCCGGCCCATACCGGCTTCTTCGGTTCGACGCATAAATTTGCGTCCCGCCCCGCCGGCACATTCACGACCGGTCCGATCGGCCCGTTCACCACCGGCAAGATCGGGCCTTTCACAACCTCATCCGCGATGAGGACGACACGGGCCGGATCATTCGCCCGCCGTTGAACGAGCGGCGTGTGACGCCGAAGCGATGTGTCGGTTCGCGAGGGGATCATGCGGCGTTTCCTACGGTGTCCGGGACGGGCGCGGCGCCGCTCCGTTGCGACGCCGGTCGCGGCTCTCGGGCACGGAAGGAGCGGTGCTGCTGTCCGGTTCCGGCCGCAGCCTGATCTCCTGAAGCCGGTCGCTTTCGACGACGATGCGGTCGGCGAGGATCTTCACGACGCGCCATCCGTCGATGGCCTGCCCCTCGAGGATGCGCTGCGGCTCCCTGTCGGATAGCCCGCGCACGAGCGCCCAGCGCTCGCCCGGCATCATGACGATGCCGACGAGCGCGGCCTCCACGGACCGCGCCGCCACGGCGGCTGCCTTCGGCATTGCCGGCTCCGCCATGGGTCGGCGCGTTTCGGAGAACAGCGGTCGTGCGACAGTCTCCGAGAACGAGGCGAGCGGCGGCATCGTGAAAGACGGCTCGGCAAGGCTTGCGTTCTTGCGCGCCTCCGGCGGCGGTAATACCGGCGCGCGTGGCAGAGGATCCCAGCGCAGGCCGAGATGAATGGCGAGCGCAAACGCGGCGCAGCATCCGGCCAGGATGACGGGACGCAGAAGGGATGCAGTGTGCGCGCGCTTCATGGCGCGGCCCTCACATAGCCGTACACGTCGAAGGCGACCGTGAGATCCGGAAGCCGGCGATCCGGATTCTTCGCGTTGGCCTGCATCCGGCTGCGGATATCGACATTGCCGAGGAGCAGATAGGGCACGGCCGACTCCAGGCCATAGAAGACCTGCTGCGCGCCGTCGACGCCACTCTCCATGACGATCCGCAGGGACACGCGGCGGAAGCCGGATTCTTCCCGGATCGGCATGATCTGCGTGCTCTTGAGCACGCTGCCGCCCGCTTCGACCAGCCGCTTCACCCTTTGCTGGATCTCGGCCGCGGCAAGCTGCGGCGTCGCCGACGTCATCACGATCCGCGCGTCGCCGTCGCCGCGGCGGAGGTCGGCAATGTCGGCCCGCAGCCGGTCGACCAGCGGGCCAGAGCGCGCATACCGCCCAAGAAGCTCATGCGCTTCGGCGAGGCCCCGTCGCAGGCCGGCGAGGTAATCCGCGCCCGGCTGGATGACGAGCGTCCATGCCGCCGAAAGAACGAGGACCGGCAGCGCAAGCGCCGTCATGCGGGCAACAGGGCGCGACAGCGGCTTCATCGGTGGGCGTCCCTTCGCGGCTCGAACGACACGTGGAACCGCTCGCGGTCGCCCGCCGGCGTCGGCGTGACCGGAGAGCGGAAGCGGACATTCCGGAATGCTTGCGATTGCTCCAGCAGGGCCACGAGAGCCGAAGCCGACTGCGTGGCGCCCGAGATGTGAATGTCCCTTTCGACGATCTGCAGGTCGCTGATCCAGGTGTCGTCGGGCAACAGGCGCGTGAGATCGTCGATCACCTGGACAACCGACAGCGACCGGAGCTTGCGTTCCGCGCCGAACCGGTTTGCCTGGGCGAGACGATCGCGTTCGGCGCGCAGGCGCGCCGCTTCATCCGCCTGGCGTCGGGCGTCGTCGATGCGCGCGCCGAGTTCCGCCAGCGCAGCCTCGTGACGCTGCACCGGAACATAGATGGCGCCCAGACCCAGAAGAAGCGCCAAGGCCCCAAGCAGAAGGGACAGGCGCCTGGATATGCCTGCGCCAACTTGGCGCGGCTCCGCCGGTATCAGATTCACCAGGCCGGGCCGACCCGGCTCACGGCACCTGGCGTCGACGATGTCCGGGCGGACGCCGCAATCAGTCGCGAGCCGTTGCGCCGCGATCACTGCATCGCGCGGCGCGATGACCCAGTCGACATGCAGCGCGCGGCCGTCAGCAGAGCGCCCGCGGATGCAGGCATCGAAGAAAACATCCTCTGGCTTGAACGGCGTCCGCCGGTCGATTTCGAAGCCCAGGATCTGACGAACGTTTGCCTCCGCTTCCGCAGGCAACTCGATGTCCTTGAGGAGAACCTGCGTTGCGGGAAGGCGAACCACGCTGACATGCCGCTTCGGCAGATGCGCTTTCGTGAACGCGCGGATCGTCTCGGGCGTCCCGTCGGGTTCCGGGAAAGGACGGATGGTCTGCACCGCGCCGTCCTGAACATGCGCGATGCGCTTTTCCGACAGATCGATCAGGAGGATGTCCGAGCGGCGCCGCGCGAGCCGCCGCATGCGGGCCGGCAGGAGAGCCGCCATTTCACCCACCCACCAGCGCCACGCGCGACCGCCCAACGCGGCTGACACCCGCAGCCCGCCCACCACGGACGCAAGAGCCCCTGTCGGCCGCGACCGGCCCACATCCAGCGGTGCCGTGATCGGCTGGCCCTGCATTCATCGCCTCCGGCACTGCGGCGCCGAAGCGTCGACGAGGCAGGCGGGGTCGCCGGTGACAGGCAACGCCGCAACCAGATCCGGCCAGTGCCGACGCTGATCGTCGAAGGCGATGCGCATGCGGACCAGCAGCGGCAATCGGCCGCCATCCTTCCAGGTCGGATGCCACCGCGCGTCTTCGTCCTGAGGCAACGCCCCGAAATAGGCGAAACGGACATCCTGCACGCCCTTCAGCAAGACCCGCTGCGTACCGCTCTCGGCCGTCGGGCCGACCGGCGCCTGCATCATGACGAGGTCACGGGCGGACCCAATGTTGGCGATGCCGACCGTCAGCATCCGGGATCCGACGGTCGTCGACACACCGGTCAGAAACGTCACGGACTCGGCTCTCCCGTCGAAGCCGACGCCGGCATCGGTGTCCGCGGTGGTGAAACGCGGCGCCGCCGCGAAGCGCTCGCGCAGGAAGCCTTGCACGAGGCGAAGATCGCCATTGCGCGCGAACGCGTCCTCACCCGCCTCCCACGCGCGTCGTCCGAAAGTCAGGCTGCCCGCCAGGACGCTTGCGAGAAGGCCAAGCAGCACCAATCCGACGAGCAGCTCCAGCAGCGTGAAGCCGGCATCGCCGCTGCAATGCGCGACGCGCGGCATCAGACGCGTCCTCCGAGGCGCAACGTGGTCAGGGAGACGGGCGGGGCGTCGGGCGGGTCCTCCTGTCGAACGACGACCGTGATTTCCCAGAGACGATAGACCGCGCCCGGCGTGCTGTTCGCCGTGTCGTCATCGAACCGCCGGACGATGATCTCCCACGCCAAGCCGTTGCCGAACCGGCCGCTGCGTTGACCCTCCTCGAGTCTCTCTTCAACGCCGACGCCCGCGAGCTTGGATTGCGCCAGCAGCACCGCCAGTCCGGAGTCGCGCACCTTGTTGGCGCTCTGCAGTCCGCCCTGAAAGAGGCCGAACAGCGCCGGCACCGACACCGCGACAATGGCCAGCGCCACCAGTGCCTCGAGGATGGTGAAGCCCGCCGAGCCGGCGCTGCGGGTCGCGTTATTTGCCCGAAGCGACATGGCCGGTCAGCCAATCGATGGTGACGTCGTTCGTGCGGCCCGCGCGTTCCAGGCGGATGCGCCCGCCCGTCGAACCGCCATTCGGGAAAAAGCGGACACGCGCTTCGTCGTTGCTGACGCGCTCCGTCTCGGCCGTCAGGAAGGAAATGCCGAACGTGGTCGGAAGCTGGCGCGAAGAGCCCTGCCCGGCGGTGCCGTACATGCCGTTCCGCACGTCCAGGGTGAAGGTCGCCTCCCGGTTCGTCGCGATGGCGATGTCCCGCGTGGCGCGGAGGCTGGTTGCGATGTCCCGAGCGGCGGCACGTAACTCCACCGCCGGCATCGCGCGCGACAGCAGCGGCGGGGCGGCGACCAGGACGACCGCCAGGATCGCCAGGACGACGAGAAGCTCGATCAGCATGAAGCCTCGTTCTTTCACGCCCCTCACCAGCTCGTTACATCGCGTGCCTCCCCGTCGCCCCCCGCGGCCCGATCGGACCCGAACGTGAAAAGGTCGTATTCGCCGTGTTGTCCCGGAATCCGGTAGAAATAGGTCCGGCCCCACGGATCCTCGAGCATCTCGCGCTTCGTCACATAGGGGCCATGCCAGTTCTCGAGCCCCGTCGGCCGCTCGACGAGGGCGATCAGCCCCTCCTGCTGGCTCGGATAGCGTCCGACGTCGAGACGGAAGAGGTCGAGGCTCGTACCGATGCCGCGGAGCTGGATCGAGGCCGCATTCGTCTTCGAGCGGCCGAGATACTTCAGCGCCTGCGGCGTCGCCACGGCGGCCAGCAAGCCGAGAATCACGAGAACGACCAGCAGCTCGAGCAGTGTGAACCCGGCGGTCGCGCCGTCGCCGGACCATCTGGTGCGAGCTTTCGACAGGCGGGCGATCATAGGGCGAGCTCGTTGACGCTCAGCACCGCGAGCAGGACGGATGCGATGATCGCGGCGACGACGGCGCCCAGCACAAGGGTCAGACCCGGCACCAGAAGCGAGATCATGCGATCGACATCGCGCCGAAACGCGGCGTCGTGGATGTCTGCCGCCTTCGACAGCATGTTTTCAAGCTGGCCGGTCTCCTCACCCACCGCGATAAGATGGATCGCCATCGGCGGCAGAACCGCGGCACGCTCCAGCGGCCCGGCCAAGCCCTGGCCTTCCCGCAGGCTCTCGACCGCGGCGGCGAGTCGGCTGCGGATGGCGGCGTTGCCGATCGTCTCGGCCGCCGCCGCCAGGGCGATCGGCGCCGGCAGGCCGTTTGCCAGCAGCATGCCGAGGCTTCTCGTCAGGCGCGCGGCCTCCAGCGCCGCAATCAGACGGCGCAGAACGGGCACGCACAGCAGTCCCGCATCCCACCGCAAGCGCCAGACCGGTTCCGCGAGCAGGCGGCGCGCGGCGAGCGCGACGGCAAGGAAGCCGACCGACGCGGCCGGACCGAAGACTTCCATCGCATGGCCGACAGCCATGACGGCCTGCGTCGCCCATGGCAGATCCCGACCCGCGCTCTCGAACAGCGGCTGGAACTCTGGCAGGACGACGGTGAAGAGGAGGACCAGCGAGAGGACGGCGACCGACAGCAGGATCGCGGGATAGATCAGCGCGGAGCCGACCTTCTCGCGCAGCTCCTGGGAGCGCTCGAGAAACGCCGCAAGGCGCGCGGCCACCACATCAAGGGACGCTCCTGCTTCGCCGGCGCGGACCAGGCTGACGTAGAGGCGCGAGAAGACTTCCGGATGGTCGCTGAGCGCCTCCGCGAGGGACGCGCCTTCGCGCACCCGTTCACGGATACGCGTCAGCAGCTTTCGCACGACCTCGCTCTCGGCGACATCGACGAGGACGCCCAGCGCATGATCGAGCGGCAGCTTCGCCGCCAGAAGGGTTGCAAGCTCTCCGGTGACCGCGACCACGGCCTTCGGCGCGATCCGGCCTCGCCGGAGCCAGCCACCGTGCCGCGCCGTCCGGGTCGGCCGCTCTTCCGCCGCGATCAGGAAATGGCCCAGCGCCTTCACCGCATCGATGGCGGCGTCGAGGCTGGGCGCATCAAGCTCGCCCTCGATCCGGGCGCCCTCCGGCGTCAGCGCCTCGTACCTAAAGACCGCCATCGCCGCCTCCGCGCGTGACCCGCAATACCTCTTCGAGGCTCGTGATCCCGGCCTGCGCCTTCAGGAACCCGTCCCAGAACATCGTCCGCATGCCTTCGCGCACGGCGCCTGATTCGATCTCGCGCCCGTCGGCGCGCTGCAGGACGAGCGTGCGCATCGCGTCGGACATGACCAGAAGCTCGACGATGCTGCAGCGGCCGCGATAGCCGGTGCCGTTGCAGCGCGCGCAGCCCTGCGGCCGGTAGAGGCGGACCTCGCCGCTCGGCCGCTCGCCCTGCAGCATCTCGTCGGCCTGGTCGGCAGGCAGCGCATAGTCCTGCCGGCAGTACGGGCACAGCTTGCGCACGAGCCGCTGCGCGAGCACGCCGTTCAGGGTCGAGTTGAGCAGATAGTCCTCGACGCCCATGTCCAAAAGCCGGCTGACCGTGCTCGCCGCATCGTTGGTGTGGAGGGTCGACAGGACGAGATGGCCGGTCAGCGCGGCCTGTACGGCGATCCGCGCCGTCTCGGTGTCGCGAATCTCGCCGATCATGACGACGTCCGGATCCTGGCGCAGCAGCGAGCGCAGGGCGTTGGCGAAGGTCAGGTCGATCTGCGGCTTGACCTGCACCTGGTTGACGCCGTCGAGCTGGTACTCGATCGGGTCCTCGACCGTGAGGATCTTGACCTCGGGCGCGTTGAGCGCCAGCAGGGACGTGTACAGCGTCGTCGTCTTGCCGCTTCCGGTCGGCCCCGTGACCAGAAGAATGCCGTGCGGCCGGCGCAAGACGCTCATGTAGCGCTGAAGGACGGCCTCGGAGAATCCGAGCTGCGCAAAGTCGAACGACACGGCGCTGCGGTCGAGCACGCGCAGCACGGCATTCTCGCCATGCATCGTCGGTAGCGTGGCGACGCGGAACTCGACGTCCTTGCCACGCACCGCAAGCTTCATCCGCCCGTCCTGGGGCAGGCGTCGCTCCGCGATGTTGAGCTTCGCCATGATCTTGATGCGCGAAATCACCGCGGCGCCGAGACGGCGCGGCGGACCGTCGATGTCGCGGAGCAGCCCGTCGATGCGGTAGCGCACCCGCAGGCGGTTCTCATAGGACTCGATGTGGATGTCGGAGGCACGCGCCTCGACCGCTTCTTTGATCAGGAAATTAACGAGGCGGATGACCGGGGCCTCGCTCGCCATGTCCTTCAGGCGCTCGATGTCCTCGTCCTTGCCTTCGTCGCGGGCGGTCGCATCGCCGGGCATCTCGCCAAGCGCGCCGGCGTTCGCGGCCCCGTGCAGGCGGGCGAGGGCGGCGTCGATATCCGCGGGAATGCCGACGGAGACGGAGACCGGCTTGCGCGCGATCAGCTCCATGGCCCGGACGGCCTCGAGGTCGAGCGGATCAGCCATCGCGATCGTCAGCGCGGCCGGCTCGTCCTGCAGCGGCACGATCCGCGCCGCCTTCAGGAATCGGACGCTCACGCGGTCGCCGAGCAATGCGGTTTCGGGATAGTCGGCGGTGCGCGCCAGCGGCATCTGCAGATAGGATGCAAAGGCGTCGGCGATGTCCTGCTCGGATACGACGCCCAGTTTCGCAAGAAGCCCACAGAGGCGGTCGTCCCGCGCCTGCACGCCGCGCGCGCGCTGAAGGTCCGCCGCAGTCATCTTGCCACGTTCGATCAGGAACTCGGCAAAGCGCATGTCCGCCGCCATCGCCGGGTCGGGCGCGACGATCGCCGCCAATTCCAGGGAAAGCGGACGGTCATCGGGCATGGTCGATGCCTCCCGGAACCAGCGGGCCGTAGAGCCAGATGAGCCAGATGGCCAGGCAGAGATGCGGGCCGAACGGGATCGGATCGTGCGCGCCCGTCTTGCGGCCGGCGCCCGCGAAGACGAGAATCCAGGTCAGCGCCGACAGCGCCGCAACGAGGACGACACTCGCCAGGCCGGGCCAGGCGAGCCACGCCCCCGCAGCGGCCATGAGCTTGGCATCGCCGAGCCCGAGTCCTTCGCGCGCGCGGAGACGCCGATAGGCGACGGCGACAGCAACGAACACGACGCCGCCGAGCGCGGCACCGATGAGGTGGTCGTAGATCCTGTCGGGCGCGGCGACCAGGCAGACGGCCAGGCCCGCCGGAATCAGCGGCAGCGTCAGCGTATCGCTCAGCACAAGATGGCGAACATCCATGACGGCGAGGGCCAGCAGTGCCCAGCCGAGTCCGCAGCTCGCCCAGACGAGCGACTCCGGGACCACAAGCATCGACCATGCCGCGATGGCGAGGGCCGCAATCTCGATCGCGGGATAGAAAGCGCCGAGCGCGTGGTCGCAATGCCGGCAGCGCCCGCCGAGAACGAGCCAGCTCGCGAGCGGCACGAGGTCGAGCGGACCGAGCACGGCGCGGCAATGCGGGCATTCCGAACGACCGAAGACCACGGCGCGCCGCACGGGAAGCCGCTGCGCGAGCAGCCCGACGAAGCTGCCTGCGAACGGGGCCACGATCAGCGGCGCGAGCGCGTTCATGGTGCCGCCTGCCCCGGCTCGAGGCTGATCCAGGATCGCGCGAGCACCGTGCCTTTAGAGACGGATCCGACCTCGACGACATGCGCGCCCAGCACGCCGACCCGCCGGTTTGGCCCGTATGTCAGCGGGCGCATCGTTCCGATGTCGAATTGCTGCAGCCCTTCCAGTACCGAGACGATCCTGGCGCGACTCAGCTCGCGTCCCGCACGGCTGGCGGCCTCGACAAAGAGCCTGGCGGCGCTAAACGCAAGGGTCTGCGCGGCAAGATGGGCAATCGGAATCCGATGGTCGTCATGGAGCTTGCGAAACTCCCTCGCCGCGGCCTCCGACTGGTCGGAGGGAAAAAGCGGATATGCCGCGAACAGGCGTGCGTTGCCTGTGCCGGCCGCCGCAAGGACCGGCCTGCTCACCGAGGCGCCCGATGCAAGAACAGTCGGTGCCCAGCCCGCTCCCGCCGCGGCTTCCAGCATCGCCGCAAGGCCGGGCGCGGCGCCGAGATAGATGACGAGCTGCGCGCTCCGGGCTTTCAAGTCGGCCGCGAGGCGCGCGGCGGACTCGGCGTCTCCCGCGAAGCTGCGAACCGCCGCCGGCTCCCGACTTCGCCTAGCGCCGTCGCGGACGATCTCGGCGATAGCGCCCGAGAAGCGCGGATCGTCGGGCGCGAGGATGACCGCGGACGCCGACCCGTTCGACAACCGACGCGCGGCGAACTCCATGAGCGCGCGGGCCTGCTCCTCGATTCCGGCGGCCAGCAGGAAGAGATTGGAATGCGTGCCAGCGAAGCTGGAGAAGGGCGTGATCGGGCCAAGTACCGGGACCGCTGCCTGGTCCAGCACCGGCGCAACGTCGTCTTCGGCATCTGCGATCAGCGGCGCGAGCAGAAGGAACACGCGATCATCGAGGAGCGCCCGCATCTCGGTTCCTGCACGGTCGGCGCTGGTGTAGCGACGCACCTTCAGGCGGACCTGACGGTCATAGACTCCGCCCGCACGGTTGAGGTCGGCGAGGAATGCGATCAGAACCTGCTCGACCGCATCGGCGACCGGCGCAAGCGGCCCGCTCGCGGGCAGGAGCGTTCCGATCGTCAGTTCACGCTCGCCCACGCCCGGATCAGCGAGCCTGTCCAGGCGCTTCAGGAACGCGACCAGGTCGCGCGCATCAGCCGCGGAGATCTCGTAACGCGGCATGACCGGATTCAGCGATGCGCCGTTCGGATCGCGGCCGCGGCTGACCGCCGCAAGCAGGTCTCCATCCGCATAGGGCGGGCGCTGGCTTCCGTCCGGGCGACGCTGCGCATACGGCTTCGTCAGGTTCGACCATGCGATGTTGGCCGGAGCGACTCCGCCCTCGGCTCGTCCGGCGCCGGTCGGCCCATGGCACGATACGCACGGCACGATGCGTGCCGGCATGGGCGCGTGGTCGGGGCCGACGCGCGCATGGATGGGTCCTTCGCTTCCGATACCGTCGTAGAAGATGAGCCGCCCACGCTCCTCCTCGGCGGTCAGCTCTGCGGCGAGCGCGGTCGCCGATCCTGAAGCAGCGACAAGCAAGAGCGCCGTTGCAGCTTGCGCAATCCGACCGGACCCTATTGGGACAGGCCTGCGCATGGCGTCTCACCCGCTTTCGTCCGACCCGCCGTCGATCAGCGACAGCAGCCGCGCCGCGATCGCCGGCTCGGGCTGGTTCGTGAGCACCTTGAACCAGCGTGCCTTGTCGACATTTCCGATCAGGAGGGTGGTGGAATGGCCGCGCGGATCCGGCGCGACGTTGCCGAGGCGCGCGGCGATGGTCTGCACATCCTGCTTGTCGCCGGTCAGGAACAGCCAGCCGGGACGGGCCGCGAATCGTTCGGCATAGGTTTTCAGGACCGCCGGCCGATCATTGACCGGATCGACGGTCAGCGAGATGATCAGCACGTCCCTGCCGAGATGATCGCCGATCAGCTCCTGCACCTTGCCCAGGGCGGCGTTGATGAGCGGGCAGGCGTCCTTGCACGAAGCGAAGAAGAAACTGATCAGGACGACCTTGCCTTTGAGGATGTCGGAGAAGAACCTGTGCTGCGTGCCGTCCTGGGTCGTCACGGTCAGGTCGGTGAAGTATTGTCGCGCCTTCTCCTCCCGGCTGAGATCGGCCGGCACCGCGGCCGCACCGCGTTTCGGCGCGGAGACGCTCACGTCATGCGCGGCGGCCGATGCGCAAGATGCCGCAAGAAGGGCAAGCGACAGCAGCGAGGCGCGGAGGCGCACGGGGTCATCCTCCCTGTGGCACCTGGGCCAGTTGCCGCGCGCGACGCAGTTCGGCAAGTCTGGCCATGATGGCCGACGGCTCCGGCATTCCGTAGAAGCGCGTCCATTCCCCGCGGCGCGCATCGCCGACGAGCGTGACCGGATTATGATTGCGGATGTCGGGCGAGTAGGCGCCCAGGTCGCGCAGCACCTGGTCCACGTTGCGCTTCTCGCCGGTCAGCCACAGCCAGCCGGGCTTTGCATCGAAGCGCTGGGCATAGGCGCGCAGGCGGCTTGGCGTATCCGTCACCGGATCGGTGCTGATGGAGATCAGCGCGACATCGTCGCCGGGCGCATCGCCGAGGAGGTCCTGCACGTTCGCGACGATTCCCGACAGCACGGGGCAGACCGTCGTACAGCTCGTATAGATGAAGCTGATGACGACGATGCGGTTCGCAACCGCCTCACGCGCGAATTTAAGCGACTTCCCGTCCTGGCCGATGACGTCGTGGTCGCGCAGCTTCACCGTCGTCGTCGTCTGCGGCGGCGATGATTGCGGCGGCGGATGAGTCGCGTGCCCGCGGTGATGCTGGGGATCATGCGCGTCGGCCGCGCCCGCCGACAGGCCGATCAGGAGTGCGCACGCGAGGACGTGGTTACGGGATGGCATCATCTTTCCCCTCCGCCTTCAGAACGAGATACGGAAAATCCTGGAACTGCGCGCGCAGCGCGGCGCTCTGGACATGAACGTGGTAGACGCCGGGCTTTGGCAGCGCGACCGATGCGGCATAGACGCCGCCTTCCTCGGCTTGCGCCGTCTGGCGACGCTGCCAGGTGCCCGGCACGAGAACGCTCATCACGGTCAGGTCCTCGAGCGCCGCGATGGGCTCGCGCGTCGTCGGGTCGCTGAGCCTGACGCGCACGCGGACCGTTTCTCCGGCGCGATGGATCCGGCCGTCGACGAGGTACTCAAGATGTGCCTTGCCGCGCGGCCGGCCCGCCTCCGGCCCGCCGGTCGCGGCGAGCGTGAAGCAATGGATGATGCGGGGGGCGTTGAGCAGGAACGCGACGTCGTAGACGCCGCCCTTCGGCAGCCGCGTCGCAGATTCGAGGATGCCGGGGGCGGTCTCGCGCAGGCTGCGATCGGCCGCCAGGACCCCGCGTGTCGGCCGCAGGTTGCTGAAGCTCCCCATCGGAGCGTTCATGCCCTCGTTATAGTAGTGGATGGCGCGGTCGGAGCGGCTGCCGATGAGCACCGACCGTTCGCCGGGCGTCGGGGCGATGGTCATGGCACGGCTCGCATCCGCGGCGGTTGCGGGCATCGCGCGGCCCGCCGGGATCTTCTGCACGGCGACGGCCTGCCCCGAGGCGAATTGCGTCCAGGGAATGAGGCTGACGGTCTCGTCGCCGGCCGTGCGCACATAGGCGAAGGCCGGCGTGAAGGTGATCTGGTCCGCGCCGGCGCCGACATCGAGCGTGCGGACGATGCGGTTCGATGCGGCGTCAATCACGGTGACTTCGCCGCGGACGGCATTCGTCGCCAGAACCCAGCGCCCGTCCGGGCTGACGCCGATGCCGCGCAGTCCCGGCGGCGTGCCGATCCGCGTGACGCGCCTGTGCGAGCCCGAGTCGAAAACGGTGACGCCGCCCGCTTCCGCCGCGACATAGACCGCCCGGCCAAGACCGGAAGCGGCGAGCGCGATCGGACGCCCCTCGATGGGAACCCGCGCGATGGCCTGCAGGGTGCCGACATCGATGACCGACACCGACCCGTCCTGCGCGCTGCTGACGAAGGCATGCCGGCTGTCGGCGCTGAAGGCGATATCGTGCGGCCCGTGGCCGGTCCGCGTCTCCGCGACCACAGCCCGCGTCTCGGCGTCGACGATGCTGACGCCGCCGCCATCCTCGAACGCCCTCGCGATCCAGAGATACTTTCCGTCGGGCTGGAGCGCGGCGCGCGTCGGCCACGAGCCCGCCGGGATGTGGTCGACGACCTTCCACGTGAGGGTGTCGACGACCGCCACGCGATCGCTGTCCGGCAAGGTCACGAACAGGGTCTTGCCGTCCTTCGTCATGACCCAGTCCGCGCCGGCGCTCTGCAAGGGCACGAGCGTCACGACCTTCTGGCCGCCGAACTGGAGCAGCGGATCGATGACCGTGATGCTCGGCGCGGCATTGAGCGCCAGCACGTACCAGGCGTTCAGGTCGATCTGCGGCCGATAAGCGATGCTGCCCTGCAGGAAGCTGCGGATCTTCTCCTGGCAGGTCAGGCCCGCGCCGTCGGCGCTGCGCTCGTCGATCCACACCGCGGGGCGCAATCCCGGCAGCGGGGACGACGTGGCCGCGCTCGCGATCGAGAAGCGCAGCAGCACGTCATCCCCGGCGGGAACCTCCGCGAGCGCCACGCCATCGAGGCCGTGCGCGGAGAGCTCGATGATGAGGCCGTCCCTCTCCAGCCTCTCCGCGCCTTTCGCGGCGTTCGTGCCAAACCCCGACGTCGCCAGCAGCGCAGCCGCCAGGGCAAAGCCAACGCGCATCGCATGAGGCATCGCACGCCTCCGTCGCCGGCTGCCTTACAGCAACTTGCGCCGGCGACGCACGCCGATCAGGCCGAAGAGACCTGCGCCAAACGCCACCAGGGCACCCGGCTCGGGAACCGCAATGACGTCGGCCACGCCCTCGGCAGACCCGAACGCATCGACGACGAAACTGAGCTGCTCGAAGCCGAAGAAGTCCGGAACCGTGAAGGAAACCGTGCCGCTGCCGGCGAACCCGCCGTCTCCATCCGCCGTGGTGGAGTCCTCGATCGGGGTGAACACGTCTCCTGCCCCGGAGACCAGCGCGATCTTGATGTTGGCCGCCGCTTGCTCGAGGGCCGTGTCGGTGACGGAAGCGGTCCCGCTGTAGCTGTAGATCAGCTCGAAATCGACCGTGAAGCCGTCGAGCAGACCGGCATACACGTCGAAATTCTCCATCGACATGACGCCTGTCGAGAAGAAGCCGGCGATGGTCGGGCCCTGCACGGATGTGCCGGACGCCGACGCCGACTGGACCAGCATGTCGTTCAGGAACATCGCCGCGCCGGGCGGAACGCTGCCGCTTCCGAGCGGGGAGCCGTTGACGTCGAGCGTTTGCGGGTTTCCTCCAACCATCACGTTGACGCCGCCGAGGGCCGTTGCCGACCCCACGCCGCCGACGAATTCCTGCTTCTGCGCGTCCATCATGAACGTGTTGAAGTTGCCCTGGACCTGGGTGCTTCCGGGCGCGGAGAGCCCGACGATCTTCAGCGTCGCGGTCACGTCGGCATTGAAGATGGCGACAGCGGCGGCGGGCGAAGACATCCCGGCCGATGCGGCCAGCGCGGCAAGTCCGATGACGAATGTCTGTGTGCTACGCATGTTCCCCTCCTTCATCAAAGGTTTCACTTCATAGGCATTCGGTTTTTGCTTTCTCGAGTGCGGCCTTGAATTTCGTCAGCAAGGACGTGGCGGTCGTCCGCTGGGTTGTCGTGAGTTTGGTCGTCGACGAGAGCGTGACGGCGGTGGTCGTCGTCGTCAGCTTCGTGCCGCCCAGCGCGGCAACCAGCGCGTCGTATTCGGCCGCGGTCAGCGACGACGCGACCACGTCCAGCGTGCAGACGCAGCGATGCAGATCGGCCGGCTTGCGTTTCGTCGGCGTCATGCAGGCCCCGACCTCGGTCGTCTGGATTGTCGTCGAATAGGCCGTCAGCTGCGCCTCGGCCGGTCCCGCCACAGCGCAGGCGAGCGCACCGCCGGCCAGAACCCCGCGACTCCACAAACGCCCTGTCCTTGATATTGCGTGTTTCATGGTTTGCCTCTCCTGTGCGCCGCTCACGGCGTGACCCGCAGGATCGCCCACATCCCGGCGTCGAACGGGAACGACTCCTGATTGCGGATCAGGTAGTCGCCGGGCACCTGGAAGCCGCCGCCCGCGCCGTTGCGCAGGACGACATTGAAGTGGTTGGACGGACCATGCCCTTCCTGGACGCCGACCCACTGCGAGAGCGGATTGTCGCCAATCGTCTGCGAGCTCACCGTCCCCGCGACGTAAGGCTGGCTCTGCCAGACATGGCCATGCACCTGGAACACGTGGTTCCTGGTGTGGCCGCCCGGCTGCAGGACCCGGAACCGCACATCCTCGCCGACCCGTGCCGTGAAGATGGGAGTCGCCGGATCGTTGCCAGCCGTGACGCTGTTGCTCAGCGCGTTGGTGAAGTTGCGCGTGACCAGCGTGCCGACGTTGACGCCGGGATCGTAGCCAAGACGGAACCACATCGGCTCGGCGCGGTAGTTGAGCGCGGCGTTGCCCCTGCGCGACCGGCAACCTGGCGAGATGGGGCCGCCATCCACGGGGCATACCGCCGTGCCGTTGTTGGCGCCGCTCCGCAGGTTGATGTCGTCCTGGAACAGGACAGTGAACTCCCGGAACGACGACCCGCCCGGAACGGTCACCGTGGCCGACAGGCGCGAGCTCGCGTCCTCGACCCAGGTCGCCCCCTGCGGCTCGATGACCAGCGCGCCGATCAGACCCTTGTTCGTATGCTTGATCGGATCGGCCGGGATGAGGTTGACGCCGCCGAACTCAACCGGCGTTCCGACCAGCGTTCCGTCGGGCTGCAGCGACAGGTCGCCGGCGTACCAGCGGTACCGGTACGTGCGGTTTGGCGCCGCCGTCTGGGTCTTGATGCGGTTGAGGCCGACATTGATGCCGTTGTTCTTGGCGACATCGAAGGCGACGAGCTGCGGATGGAGGCCGACGCTTGTTGACGGCCGGATCTGGTTGGCGTTGAAGCCTTCCACCGCCATCGCCAATCCGCTGAACCCGTCCAGATCCGCGAGAGTGGGACCGAGCCCGTTCCGCACGGTGACCTCGATGCAATCGCCTGCGTTGGCGCGCAGCACGATCGGCTCGACGGGGACGCCCGGCTTCAGCTTGTAGGTCCAAGTCGAGCCGACGAGGGTCGCGTCGAGATCCGCCTCGTGCACATACAGGAGCGCCGTCGGATCGTGGAGCGGTCCCGGCCGCGCGGCGAAGGCGCCGGTGCGCGGGTTGTAGATGAGGCGACCGCCCGTGATCACTTCGTTGGCGCGGACCGCGAACACCGTGAAGCTCCGCAGCGGAGCCGAGACAGGGCAGGCGCCGCTGAAAGCCGACGGGTTGGTGATCTTCGACGTGAAGTTCCCGTTCGGCGGCACCGGGTTGTTCGGCAGCGGCAGCAGGCCGGCCTGCGGATTGTTGTAGGCGCGCAGCAGGCCCCAGATACCGTTCCACGATCCATCGACGGAGGCGTTGCCGGTCCAGAGATGATCGTTGAACGGACCAAGCGTATCCGGGAACGGCAGGATTCGGGCAAGCAGCTCGAAATGCTCCGAGATGCCAGTCATCTGCGCGTTCCGCCAACCGGAGGTGGGGCTGCCGCCTTCCCTTGGCCATTTGAGGCCGTGGATGGAGGCGATGTGGCCTTCCTCGTGTGCGCCGACCAGAAGATGCACCTCGACCTTGTCGCCCAGGTAGCTGCGCAGCAGCGGCGTGTAGGGATCGCCCGGCTGCACGCCGCCCGTGAGCGGCGGATAGGTGACTGGCTGGCTGTTGAGCGCGGGAATCGCCCGCGTCACATCCGACCGGTAGGCGAAAGCGAGATCGCCCGCTTCGCCCACCGCCTGGGTGCAATCGCTCGTCGTGCCGGAGGCGTTGAGCGTGCAGCGCGGATTGGCGGGGTTGGCCGGCTTCATCACGCGGAGCGCCAAAGGCTCGTTCCGGTAGTTGACGATGAAGGTGCCCGCGCCTGCTTTCGACACCGCCTCAGGGCACGGGGCAAAGCCGCCATCCAGGCAGCGTGCGGCCCTGCGCACGAAGAGCGGCGACGACAGCCCCTCGAGGTTCGGCGGATTGATGACCTTCGCCGGGTCTGACACGGGATGGCCTTGCGCGTCGACGCCGCCGCCCTTCTCGTAGGCCGGGGCGCGGTCGCCATAGGCGAGGACGAACTCGCGATGGGTCTCGTTCGTGTCGGGCGCGATGATGTCGGCGCGCCAGCTCGTCGGTCCGCCGTCGAACCGGCTGCCGAAGATCGTTCCGGTTTCCGGATCGCGCCAGGTCGATCCCTCGGGCTCGATCAGAAGCCCCGCATAGAGTCCGGCCTGCTGGTGCGTCGACGGACCGAAATGGTCGTGCGTGAACACCGAGGTCAGTGTGCGGTCCTTGCCGTTCGCGTCCATGACCGGGTCGGCGTACCAGCGCTGCACGGTGGTCTGCGCACCCATCGTGCCGAAGAAGGGGTGCGGCTTCGCGATGAGCTGCACCGGCGGCCCGCCGCTCGGGTCGACCAGCCCGCCGACGCTGTTGATCGCGGCGATCCGTTCGATCACCTCGCCGGGCGCGAAGGACCCGTCTTCATAGTTGAAGCCGTTCGCGGCGCCGTCGGACGACGTGACGTCGAATTTCACCAGGTGGATGTGCTGGCCCGTGATATCGGTCGGCGTGCGGACCTGGTAGTCGTCCTGCTCGTAGTAGTCCGGCATCAGGTTGGTGTGGTGCAACGTGATGCAGTCGTACGTGTTGGCACGGATGAACATCGGCTCGGGCGCCTTCGTGCCCGCCTGGTAGGCAGCCACGTCGCCCCAGAGCGAATGGATGCGCATCTGCGGGAAATGCCAGCCCGCCTTGTTGAACGTGGCGTCGATCTGGATGTGCGCGCTCTTGTACGTGCGGTTCGGCCCATGGCTCGCGCCATAGTCGTCGACGCAGGGATCGGCATAGGGCGCGCCCGGTTTCGGTGGCAGGCCGTTGGTGATGAACTTGCCGCTGGAGCCGTCAGGCAATGACGTGTCGTGCAGGCGCTGGGCATGGAAGGCCATCGCCACCTGCTCGATGTCCGTTCCCACCTCCGGCAGCAGCACGGCTTCAAGCGTCGTGTTGGTCTTGCTGAAATCAAGCCGGTTGATCCGCGGAAACGTCGTCGTGCCGCCGGTGACGACATGGCGCGGCAGGCCGCCGTCATCGACCGTGTCGAGCGGCGGATGCGGTGGACGATGCCCGGCGCGGCCCGGAATAAAGAATGGGAAGCCGGGGTTCTTCAACGGATCGTCGATGACGACCTGTCCGTTCGCGATGCGCACGGCGCCCGGCATCGGTGCCATCGCGTTCGAGGGAATGGGAACGACGGCGGGAATCGGCGTGCCGGTTGCGATCTCTCCGTCCGGCAATGCGCGCGCGCCGGCGACCGGCCGCCCGTTCGCATCAAGAACGGTGCCGGCCTCGAAGACATCGTGGTTGCGCCACAGCGCCCACATGCCCTGCGCGAAGTGCGGATAGAAGTGGCAGTGGAAGATCGCGTCGCCCGCGGTCTGGTTGCGGTTGCCGCTGCCGTTGAAGGCGATCTCGTACGTGTAGGCACTCCCGGGCCCGAGCGCCTGGCTGTCCTGGTAGTTCGACTTGTCGCTGTCGGGAGTCAGCAGCCACTGATGCGCATGCAGGTGAAAGATGTGGTGCTCTTTCGGGCCCGCATGCACGTTCCGGATCTTGACGTGGTCGCCGAGGTAGCTGTGGTTGACGTTGCTCGGATCGTCCGGGTATTTCGCGACGGTCGCCTTCTGACCAAGCAGGAGTGCCGTGGTCGCGGGCAGGTCCACCACCATCGCCGGGTCGCCGACCGCCCAGCTGCTCAGGAAGAATTCCTCGTACTTGCATTCGTTGCATCCGGCCATCGGACCCGCGCCGAGGCGGTTCGCGATGATCTCGGCGCCGACGCCGCCCGTGCCGTAGTTGATCGCGAACTTGTCGCGCACGCCGGCCAGCGTGTTGAGCAGAGACGGGCTCTCGAAGGCCTGCGGGAATGCCTGCGTCACCGTGACTTCGTCATGGAAAACGACCGTGAACTCGCGGAACGGCTCCTCGCGCGGGCGCAGCGGCAATCCCGGCGCCTGCGGAATCAGCGCATTCGGCGCCAGGACCGGGTTGGGCGGGTACGTTCCGGCAAGGTGATGCCCGCGATTGGGCCCGGTGATGACCGCATCCAGATCCGAATGAATGATCTTCCCGTTCTGCAGCATGTTGAAGACCGGCAATCCTTCGCGCGGATGGCCGGCGGGATAGACACGGTCGAAATCGATGATCGGATGGCCGGTCGGCGATGTGCCGATCGTCGCGAGTTGCAGATCGGCGTTGGTCACCTGGCTGCGGTACCACTCGGCACCGCGCGGCTCGACATTGACAGTGCCGAACAGGCCCGCGGAGAGCGATCCGCCGTCGCCTTCGCCGCCTGTCTGCGCGGCGGTGCTGTACATCAGGAAGCCGCCTTCACGCTCGGCATAGAGCGTGTAGGTGCTGCGGCCACCCGGCGCCACCAGGCTGCTCGTGTTGCGGCCGACATTCGATCCGTCGTCGGCGATGCTGTTGACGAGCTGCAGGCCGGTCACATGCACGGACGCGGTCCGGGTAACGGGCTGATCGTTGTTGACGCGCGTGACCGACAGCAGGTTCTCGAAGTTGATGCGAAGGCAGTCGCCGACATTCATCCGCAACACGATCGGCCGCGGCCGCTTGTCGGACCGCAGCGTCACGCGCCCGGCTGCAAAAGTCGCGCCCTGCGCTTCCGAGAGGCCGGTGTTCTCGTCGACGAGGTCGTGCCGCAGGGCATAGATCATGCCCGCAGGATTGACGGCGCCAAGACGGTTGTAGAAGAACACCTGGTCCAGGGCGACGACGTCCGCTTCGATCTGACGTTCGCACACGGCCGCCTGCGCCGCGCTCGCCGCAATGACTCCGGCTCCCGCAACGAACGCCAGAATCGTCGACCTGAAAAGGTTCTTGTTCATTCCACCCTCCTCAATCGTGGCGCGCAGCCCCGCGACGCCTTGCAACGCTCGAACGCATTCGAGCCAATGCCCCTCTCGACGCTCGATTATGGAATCGCGATCGAAGCGCTCGATAGACGGACCGAGGTCTGGTTTTGCGGTTCAAAGGTCGGCTGTCGGATCAGACCTTGGTCTGATCTCGCGGGGCTCCGGGCAGCGGAGGCGCGCGGCGCAGAACGGGCGCGAGGGAGCGTGCCGCCAACTACTTGGTCAGCGGCTCGTCGTGCTGCGTCCAGGCATAGACGGTGTAGGGACTTGCGGGGTCATGGGTCAGGAGCACGACCGCCTTCCGCACGAATACGGATCGGTCCCGACTGCGGCCCTGGGCCTTGATCGTGCAGGCGACCCCCGCCGAGCGCGAGAGAAACCGGGCTGCGCGCGCCAGAGCGGGCACGCGCGCCATGAGCTGTCCCGCCGGCGCCGCCCGCGCATCGATGATCGCATCGATATCTTGCGCGTTGAGTCCTGGAATGGCGGACAGCGCTCGCCGCGAGGCTGTTGCCGGATCGAGGCCCGGCTGCCGCGAATAGATCGTCAGGGCCGGCGCCATTGCCTCGAACAGCGCCGCGGTCATGCCGGCAACCGAACGCAGCTCTTCGACGGAATGGAATGGTCGAGCCGTCGCGCCCGCCCGGGCCGCATGAAAGCCGCGTCTGTCACGACGATCGACGATCCGCCGCGCCAGGGTCGCGGACTCCTCGGCTGCGAGTCCCGCTGAAGCGAGAAGGCCTTCGAGCAGTTCCGGCGGCGCCACGTTCAGGTCGATCTTGCCGCCCTCGTCTTCGAGCGCGACGGCGACCTCGCCGCCACCCAGCGCGAAGACGTACAGCGTTCCATCGGCCTTCCAGCGTCGCGCCGGCGACGGTTCCAGCAGCGCGTGCACGCCGCGATACACGCCGGCATCGGCCAGCGCGCGAGCGGCGGCTTGCCCGATGAAATTCCGGGACATGCGCGTCTCCGTGCGCGCGCTCGTAACGAAACTGGCGGCAATGGCGGCAAGCAGCATCACTGCCCACAGCACCGCAATCAGGGCGATGCCTCTTTCGCGCTCCGCGCCTTTCATTTCGTCAGGCTTTCGAGCGGCGTGATGGCCTGCAGGCGCTTGCGCAGATCCTCCGTGACCTGTCGCGCCTCTGACGGATTGCGGACGATGCGCGGCGTGATCAGCACAAGCAGCTCCGTTCGCCGCACGCTCTCCGTCGTCGACCGGAAGAGCGCGCCAAGGATCGGAATGTCCGACAGCACCGGGATGCCGCTGCGCGTGTCACTCTTCGAGTCGCGGATGAGGCCGCCCAGCGCGACGGACTCGCTGCTCTGGACGGCCACCTTGCTGGTGACCTTGCGCTGCTGGATCGTGGGCGAATCGATGCCGGAGCTGGTGGTGCGGGCGACGTCGCTCACTTCCTGCTTCACCTCGAGGATGACCTGGCCGCCCGGCCCTATCGTCGGCGTCACCTCCAGAATGACGCCCGTGTCACGGAACGTGATGGTGTTGATGACGGTGTTCGGCGCGCCGAAGCTCACGGCGGATTGCGTCGCGATCGGAACCTGGTCGCCGACCTGGAGTCGCGCCGTCTGATTGTCGATCACCATCACCTGCGGCGACGAGATGACCTTCACGTCCGTGATGCTGGACAGCAGGCTGATGACGGCCTGCGCGTCCTTGCCGCCGCTATAAGCGTAGGCGAATCCCGGGAAGAGCGGGCTGATGGCGCCGCTCGCCGCATCGCTGAGGATGAACGAGTGGTTGCCGCGACGGAGGAAGAACTGGACGCCGTATTCCAGCTCGTCCGTCAGCGTCACCTCCGCGATCGTCGCCTCGATCAGCACTTGCAGGGGCGCCGTATCGAGCTTGACCAGCGCCGTCTCGACCATCCGGTATTCGCGCGGCGTCGCCAGAATGACGAGCGCGTTGCGGCGCTCGTCGGCGATGATGCGGACCTTGCCGCGACCCGGGACATCGAGGCCGTTTTCCGATGCCGGCCGCGCCTCGCCGTTCTCGGACCGTCCGGGCTGCCGCTCCGCCGAAGCCATCCGGTCAGTCAGCTCCGCAACCCGCGCCGTGTCGCCCTCGCGGCGAATCTCCACGGCCGTCAGCCCGGGCGCCACCGGAATGGCATTCAGGCTGCTCTGGCTCTTGGGTTCGGTATTGAAAACATTGCCCAGGACGCTGGCCAGGTCGGCCGCACGGCCATTCCTGACCTGATAGACGAAGAGCTGCGGACCGCTTTCGTCGCCACCGCGATCGAGCCGCTCGACCCATTCGCGCGCGCGCTCGAGATAGGCCGGCTGCGCCGAGATCATAAGCACGGCGTTGAGCCGCTCCACCGGCACGAAATGGACGATGCCGGGCTGACCGATGCGCTGCGGACCGATGAAGATCTTCTCCAGCTCGCCGGCCACGGCGCGCGCATCGGCGTACTGCATCGGGAACAGCGCGAAGGACATTCCGGCGAGCCAGTCGATATCGAAGGCGCGCACGGTGTCGACCAGGGCCGCAAGCTCCTGGCTCGGGCCGGCGAGGACGATCAGGTTGCGCGCCGGATCGACGACGCGCACCACGCCTTCCGAGGCGAGCGGCTCGAGGATCTTCTGCATCTCCGTGGCGGTGACGTATCGCAACGGTACGATCTGCACGCCGTAGCCATCGCCCGCGCCGGGGGTGCGGCCGACCGTGCCACGCGGCGCGCCGCGCGGCGCATCGGCCAGCGGCACGATCCGGTAGCCGGCGCCGTCCATCGGGACGAGGGCCGCCCCGTTCAGCCTGAGGACATGCTCGAGCGTGGGCAGCAGCGCGGCGCGCGACAGCGCGGCACTCGTCTGGACCGTGATCGTCCCCTGCACCTTCGGATCGATCACGTAGTTCACCTTCAGCAGATCGCCGAGAATCGCCTTCGCAACGTCCTGGATGTCGGCGTTCACGAAGTTCATGACGATGTCGCCCTGCGCCTGTTCGACGACGCCCGGCGCAGCGATGACGCCGGCGAAGTTCCCCGTGCCGCGGACCATTGTCGGCGCCTCGCGGCGGCGCGTTGCGGCGACGGACGGCGGCTCGCCCGTCGTTTCAGTCGGGGCCGGCACCACCGCCGAAGCGGTCACGGCGGGAGGCTGCGCCGCGATGCGTGCCGCGCGCCGCTCCTGCGCGAGCGAGCAACCGGCGAGCGACAGCACGAGGACGCCGACGACCGCACGCAGACATTTCGAGTCGGTTGTCACGGGCATAGCCCGCCGCGGTGTGGCCGCGGCTAGGTCAGCCAGGCGACGCCCGCACACGCGCCGGCGCAGACGCCGACGAGGAAGGTCGCCGTGTAGAACAGACGTACTCCGTTTGTGCCGAGCTCTCTCATGGAATCCCCTCCGGATAGCCAGGCGCGCCGCTCGCATGTGCGGCCACATCGCAACTGCTGATCAGGACCTACAAGCCGTCCTCCGATCGACATCGCCCGTGCGGCAGACGATCCACCGCATCCGCCTGATTATCGGCAGGTCGCAACAGAGGCTGCCATACGGACCAAGGTCGATTGTGGAGCGACAAAGGTCGGATCGCCGGATGGGCCTTTGGTCGGTCGCGATACGCGATCAGCGCGCGCGGCAACGGCCCCCTTCTACGGAAGCGGTGGAGAACCAGGTGCTGCCGGACCTAGTCCTCCAGGATACGCCTCGCACGTCGCCGACGCCCCCGCCCCCGGCCAGCGATGGAGGGGGGTTATCGCCATGACGGTTGCGGGCCGCCCTGGACTTGCGCGGCAGCACCACCGTTCCCTTGGGAACAAGTGTCGCGCATCCCTTTCTCCGCGCCGATGCGTTGATCTCGCGGATCCACGCAACGGCAGGCGCGATTATTGAGGAATGGCAAATCGCCATCTAGACGGACTGAGGTCTGGCGCCATGCCCGATAAGGTCGGCTCCAGGTTCCGACCTTCGTCCGATGCGTCGGCGTCAGCGCTACGCCGGCTCCAGTTTCGCCAGGATCGCGTCGACCATGTCCTCCGGCGGCGCGGCGATCGACACAACGATCGGGCTCTCGTCGGGACCCGGCTCCTCGAGTGTCCTGAACTGGCTTTCCAGAAGCCCGACGGGCATGAAATGCCCGCTCCGCGCCGCCATCCGCGCACCGATCAGCGCCTGCTCGCCCTTCAGATAAACAATCCTCGTATCCGGCCGGTTGCCGACGAGGACACGGCGATACGCGCGCTTGAGCGCCGAGCACGCGACGATGCCGTGCCGGCCTTCCTGCCCCAGGCGGTCCATCCAGCCCGCGATCGCCTCCAGCCACGGGCGGCGGTCCTCGTCGGTCAGCGGCATGCCGCGACTCATCTTTTCCACGTTCGCGGCGGGGTGGAACGAGTCGGCGTCGGCGAATTGCCAGTCGAGCCGGCGGGCCAGCATCGAGCCGATCGTGCTCTTGCCCGAGCCGGCCACCCCCATCACAACGATCATCAAGTCTGTTCGCCTCTGAAGTATCCTACGCGGCGACGCATCCTGCGGTGCCGCGACACGATCGACAAGCTCTTCACTCAGGACTTCTTCTGCTCCTGATGGCCGCCGAATCCCTTGCGCATGGCCGACAGCACCTTGTCCGCATAGCTCGGTTGCTGGCGGGAACGGAAGCGCGCGTAGAGAGCTGCCGAGAGCACGTGCGCGGGCACCGCCTCCTCGATCGCCGCGTTGATGGTCCAGCGGCCCTCGCCCGAATCGGCGACATGGCCTTCGAAGGAGTCGAGACGTGGATCCTCTGCCAGCGCCGCGGCCGTGAGGTCCAGGAGCCATGACGAGACGACGCTGCCGCGCCGCCAGACCTCGGCCACATCGGCGAGGTCGAAGTCGAAGCGCTGCTCCGCCGGCAGATCCGGCGAGTTCGCATGCTTCAGGATATCGAAGCCCTCGGCATAGGCCTGCATCAGCCCGTACTCGATGCCGTTGTGGATCATCTTGACGAAATGGCCGGCGCCGCTCGGGCCGGCATGGATGTAGCCCTGCTCGACACGCGCGTCGCGGCCGTCCCGCCCGTGCGTGCGGGGAATGTCGCCTCGCCCGGGCGCCAACGCGGAAAAGATGGGATCGAGTCGGCGCACTGTCTCCGTGTCGCCGCCGATCATCATGCAGTAGCCGCGCTCCAGGCCCCACACGCCGCCGCTCGTGCCGACATCGACGTAGTGGATGCCCTTGGCCTTCAGCACCTCCGCGCGGCGGATGTCATCCTTGTAGAAGGTATTGCCGCCGTCGATGATGACGTCGCCGGGCGCCATGAGTTTTGCCAGCGCCGCGATGGCCTCTTCGGTCGGGGCCCCGGCGGGCAGCATCACCCAGGCGATGCGCGGCTTCTCGAGCTTCGCAACGAGGTCTTCGAGTCCCTTGCCGGGCGTTGCGCCCTCGCCGGCAAGCCTGTCGACCGCGGCGGCGCTCTGGTCGAATACGACGGCCTTGTGCCCGCGCGCCTGGAGCCGGCGGACGATGTTGCCGCCCATCCGCCCGAGGCCAATCATTCCGATCTGCATGCCATTCCCCTGAGAGACGCTGTTCCCCGATCTATAACCCCGCGCACACGGCGCATGCCAGCATTGGTGCAGCGGCAGGGGACCTAGCGTGCAGCTTTCAGAGGCGCTAGATAGGGCAGCTTCTCCAGCCTCAGCTCGCGCGCGACGACGTCGATGCGCGCCACCGCGCGGTCGAGCGAGACGCGCAGATGCTTCTCCAGCGCCTGCGCCGCCTCGGCCGCGTGGCCTGCCTCGGCGCACTCGACGATCTTCAGATGCTCAGGCAGGAACGGCTCGACCCGGTAGAGATGTGGCGCGCGGCCGTAGAGGAAGCTGTGCGCGATCAGCAGCGACTGATAGAGGCGCAGCGCGTCCATCAGGGTGCGGTTGCCGCAATGCCCGAGCAGCCGCACATGCAGCTCTTCCTCGAGGGCGTCGAGGGCGGCGCCGTCGAGTTCCTCGGCGCGGGCGAGCGAAGCTTCGAGATGGCGCCGGAGTCCCGTGACGAAGCCGGATGGCACGCTGCGCAGCGCATCCGTCAGCGCCACGGGTTCCAGCAGCCGGCGCATCTCGTAGAGCTCGGCGACATAGTCAGGCGTCAGCGCGGGCGCATACCAGCGCGACTTGTCATCCTTCTTGATCACGCCGCGCTGCTGCATGCGGACCGCCACGTCGCGCGCGACGGTGCGGCTGACGCCATAATACTTCGCCAGCTCCGACTCGATCACGCGCCAGCCCGCAACGGCCGTGCGCGCGACGATCGCGGATTCCACCTCGCTGTAGATGCGCTCCCAGCTCGCGGACGCGGAGAGGCGGATCGGCTCGGCCTGGCGCGCCACGACTGCCGACGACGCCCCACTCTTGCGTGCGGCTCCGCGTACCTCGTAGCCGTGGCCTTTCGACCGTACGATGAGTCCGGCCGCGGCGAGCCGGCTCAGCGCCTGTCGAGCCGGCGCACGGCTGATGCCGAAATCCTCCGCGATCCGCGACTCGAGCAGCTTCGCACCAGTCGGCAATGAACCATCGGCGATGCGCCCGGCGAGAATCTCGAAGGCGCGGGCGTAGAGCCGCGGCGTCGCGCCCGAAATCGCAGGCGCCGAAACGCGCGCCCTTGCCCTTGTGCCGGGTTTCGCCCTCGCCGATGACCCCATCGCGCCGTCCACTCTCGTCAAGCCGCGGCGAGTTGCCGCCCAATAGCGACTATTGTATACATAAGACATAACAGGGCTGGAGACCCTTTTTCGCGGGAGGAACGGTGACAGGGAGCGGGCCATGATGGAGGCTGGCGTCAGTGTCGATGCCGCGGTGCTGGAAGCGTTCTGCCGCGCCACGCTCCGCGCGGCGGGCGGCGATGACGCGAGCGCCGAGGCAGCCACGCGCGCGATGATGCATGGCTCGCGGCTTGGCGTGGACAGCCACGGCGTCCGCCTTCTTCCGCATTACGTGGCCGTGCTGCGCGGGGGACGGGTCAACAGCCGGCCGCGCATGCGGCTGTCCGGCACCCTCGGAGCCGTCGCAACGCTCGACGCCGACAACGGCCACGGCGCGCTTGCCGCCTATACGGCGATGACCCGCGCGCTCGGCCTCGCAACCTCCCACGGCATCGGCGCTGTCGCCATCCGCAACACGTCGCATTTCGGCCCAGCCGGCGCCTATGCGATCGTCGCGGCCGAAGCGGGGTTCATCGGCATCGCCATGTGCAATGCCGATGCCTATGCCTGCCTTCACGGCGGCGCCGAGCGCTTCCACGGCACGAACCCGATTGCGATCGCGGTGCCGGTCGAGGGCGAACGGCCATGGCTGCTCGACATGGCGACCAGCGCCATCACCTACAACCGCGTGCAGCTCTGCAGGAGCCTGCAGTGCGCGCTCCCCCCGGGTGCGGCCGTCGACAGCGACGGCATGGGCACCGACGACCCGCAATCCGTCGCGATGCTGTCGCCGATCGGCGGTGCGTTCGGCTTCAAGGGGGCTGGCCTCGCCGGCTTCGTCGAGATTTTGACGAGCATCCTGAACGGCATGCGGCCGAGCAGCGAGCTGTTGCCAATGGAGGGGCCCGACATGCGCACCCCGCGCGGGCTTGGCGCCTTCGTGATGGCGATCCGGCCGGGCGCCTTCCTCGAGCCGGCCGCGTTCCAGACGGGCATGCGGCATTACCTGGCACAGCTGCGCGGTTCGCGCGCCGTCGCCGGAGGCGCGGTCATGGCCCCGGGCGACCGCGAATGGGCAGAGGCCGACCGCCGCGCGGTGCAGGGCATTCCGATCGACGGCGCGACGGCCAATGCCTTCGCGCACCTGGCGGAAGAATTCGGACTGTCCTGGCCGACATCCGCCACGCAGTCAGCAGCTTCCTAGGTTCGGACTCACCATGAAACAGAGAAAGCGCGAGAGGAGAACGGCATGAAAACCGGTACAGGACTTGCTGCGTTATGCGCCGCGTGGCTGGCGCTCGTTGCCAGCACCGCACAGGCGCAGGACGTGACGTTGCGGTTCAACCACGTGCTCGGCCCGAGCGAGCCGTATCATGAAGGCTTCCAGAACTGGGCGAAGCGCGTCGGCGAACGCACCGGCGGCAAGTTCCGCATCCAGGTCTATCACAGCGCCCAGCTCGGCGTTGAAGAAGACATCATCGAGCAGATGCGTCAGGGCGCCAATGTCGGCCAGAACACCGACTCCGCGCGGCTGGGCAACTACGTGCCCGGCATGGCGGTGATGAACGGTCCGTACTTTGCCGAGACGATCGAGGAGGTGGCGAAGCTGGCCTCGGCGCCGACCGTCGTGCAGTGGCAGGAGGAGCTCGCCACCAAGCACGGGCTGAAGGTCGTGTGCTTCGACTGGGTGCAGGGATACCGGCACTTCTTCACCAACAAGCCCATCAGGACGCCGAAGGACCTCGAGGGTCTGCGTATCCGTACGCCGCCCGCGCCGATCTGGCAGGAATCGATCCGCGCGCTGGGCGCGGCACCCGTGGCCATGGCGTTCGGCGAGATGTATCCGGGCCTGCAGCAGCGTGCGATCGACGGCGTCGAGCTCGTCTACAACAACATCCCGGCGGGACGGTTCTACGAGGTGCTGAAATACGCGAACGAGACGAAGCACATCATGCTGATCAACTTCCAGGTCATCAGCGCCAGCTTCTTCAACCGGATGCCGAAGGACTACCAGACGGCGCTGGTCGAGGAATGCCGTAAGGCGGGACAGGAGACCTCGGCCAAGATCCTCGGCCTCGAACAGCAAGTGAAGCAGCAGCTCAAGCAGCGCGGCATGACGATTGTCGAGGACGTCGACCTCGCCGCGTTCCGCAAGGCCGGCGACAAGGCGTACGAAGTGCTGAAGATCATCGACGCCAAGAACAAGGTCCACGCTGAAATCGGCAAGAAGTAGTCGGGGGGCGCCCGTGACGCGCGTCTACGCACAGCTTTGCAGGCTCGAGGCGCTCGTCGCGGGCGTATTCCTGATCGTGATGGTCGTGATGATCCTGCTCGGCGGCATCGCACGTATGATGGCGATGCCGCTGAACTGGACGACCGATGTCTCCACATGCCTGTTCGCATGGGCGTGCTTCCTCTGCGCCGATGTGACGTGGCGCAACAACGGCCTGATGGCGGTGGAACTGGTCAGCGGCAGGCTGTCCCCGCCGGGGCAGCGCATGCTCACCTGGTGCAACTACCTGATCATCAGTGCCTTCCTCGTCTATGTCGTCGGCGCGGGGCTTTGGCTTTCCTGGGTGAGCCGGGCGCGCAGCTTCCAGGGGATTCCCGAGGTCAGCTATTCCTGGATCACGCTCAGCATGCCCGTCGGTGCGGCGCTGCTGCTGATCACGACGCTCCTCAAGATGCGCGACCTGCGTCGGGGCTAGGCCATGGTCCTCGTCACCATCGCCTTCCTCGTCTTCATGCTGATGGGCATGCCGGTCGCGTTCGCGATCGCCATCTCCGGCACGCTGTTCTTCCTGCAGTACCCGGACCTGCCCATCACCATTCCGGTCCAGCTCACGGTCTCGCAGACGCAGAACTTCGCACTGCTGGCGATCCCGCTGTTCATCATGGCGGGCAACTTCCTCAACCAGTCGGGCATCACCCGGCAGCTCCTGAATCTCGCTTCGGTGATGACCGGCCGCCTGCGCGGCGGGCTGGCGCAGGTGTCGATCGCGCTCGCGGCGCTGATGGGCGGCGTCTCCGGCTCGGCGATTGCGGACGCGGCCATGCAGGCGCGCATGCTCGGCAGCGAGATGCTCAAGCGCGGCATGTCGAAGGGCTTTGCTGCCGGCGTCGTGTCGTTCGGCTCGCTGCTGACGCCGATCATCCCGCCGGGCATTGGCATGATCATCTACGGTTCGATCGGTCAGGTGTCGATCGGCCGGCTGTTCGCCGCCGGTTTCGCGCCGGCCTTCCTGCTGTGGTTCGCGCTCGGACTGACCGTGTGGTGGACGGCGAAGCGCCGCGGCTACCCACCGGAGCGCACGACGCGCCCGAGCGTGCGCGAGGTCGCGGGCGCCATCCGCGGCGGCATCTGGGCGCTGCTCTTCCCGGTCTTCCTCCTGCTCGGCCTCAGGATGGGCGTGTTCACGCCCTCCGAGATCGGCGCCTTCGCCGTCTTCTATGCCGTGGTCATCGGCGTCGCCTACCGCACGCTGCACCGGCGCTCGTTCATGGAGGCGCTGGAGGGCAGCCTGTCCGATGTCGGCGCGGTGATGTTCCTGATCGCGCTGTCGGCGATCTTCACCTACGGAATCATCTTCGAGCAGGTGCCCGACAAGATCTCCGGCTTCATCCTCGGCCTGACGGACAGCCTGGAGGCGGTGATGATCCTGATCGTCCTGTTCGTGCTGGCGGCGGGGTTCTTCATCGACGCCACGGTCCTGCTGATCATGCTGACGCCGATCTTCCTGCCGCTGGTGCGCGACCTCGGCGGCGATCCGGTGCATTTCGGCATCGTCTTCATCGTCGCGGCGACGATCGGCAACTTCACGCCGCCGGTGGGTGCCGCGATGTATGCGGTCTGCTCCGTCATGAAGGTGCAGATCGGCGAGTACACGCGCGAGTCGATCCCGCTGTTCCTCGCCGTGGCGCTCGTGACGCTCATCCTCGTCTTCATGCCGCAGATCGTCCTGTTCGTGCCGAACCTGATCTTCGGGATGTGACGGCGTCCGGCGTAGCCGGACGGGTTGGCGCAAACGATCCGGCCCGTCGGACCGTCAGTAGGTGGCCCTGCCGCCCGACAGGTCGAAGACGGCGCCGGTCGTGAAGGAGTTTTCCTCGCTGACGAGCCAGGCGATCATGGCCGCCGCCTCGTGGAGCTCGAGGAACCGGCCCCGCGGGATTTTCCCCAGCATGTACTGGATGTGCTCGGGCGCCTGCTCCATCGCGCCGGGGGTCCGGGCGACCGCGGGCGTCACGCAGTTCACACCGATATTGAGCTGCGCGACCTCCTTGCCGAGCGATTTGGTCAGCGCGATCACCGCGGCCTTGGCGGAGCTGTAGGCCGCCGCATTGGGATTGCCTTCCTTGCCGGCAATCGACGCCAGATTGACGATGCGCCCGTAATCCTGCGCGACCATGAACGGCAGCACGGCGCGGCAGCAGTAGAAGGTGCCGTTGACGTCGACATCGAGCACGTCCCGCCATGCATCGAGCGGATAGTCGACGAGTTTCGCATTCGGTCCGACAATGGCCGCGTTGTTGACCAGGATGTCGATCCTGCCGAGATCCGCAACGGTCCGGTCTGCCGCCACCTTGACGTTTGCATAGTCCGCGATGTCGACTTGGTACCCCCGGACTGAAACGCCGGCGCGCACCGCCAACTCCGTCTTTGCACGTTCCATTACGTCGCCGTTGATGTCCCAGATGGCGACTTTCGCACCGGAAGCCAGCAGCCGCTCGGCGATCGACAAGCCGATGCCTTGGGCGCCGCCGGTGATCACGGCGACACGATCATTCAGATTGATCTTGTTGACCTGCATGCTTTCTTCTCCCTGAGGGGCAGTACGGCCGTCGGCACTAAGTGTCCTGGAATACGGTCTCGCGTTTGGCGCGGATCGCCGGGACGACCATGAGGACGAGCAAACCCAGCGCCATCAGCAGCATCACGGCCGACATCGGCCGCGTCGCGAACACGGTGTAGTCGCCGCGCGAGAGCACCAGGGCGCGCCGCAGGTTTTCCTCCAGCATCGGCCCGAGGATGTAGCCCAGCAGCAGCGGTGCCGGCTCGCATCCCAGCTTGAGGAAGATGTAGCCGAGGAAGCCGAACAGGATCGCGACCCAGACGTCGAACATGTTGTTGTTGGTGCTGTAGGCGCCGATCGCGCAGCACAGCAGGATCACGGGATAGAGCAGCCGATACGGCACGCTCAGCAGCTTCACCCACAGCCCGATCAGCGGGAGGTTCAGGATCACCAGAATGGCATTGCCGATCCACATGCTGGCGATCAGGCCCCAGAACAGATCCGGGGTCTTGGTCATGATCTCGGGGCCCGGCTGAATGTCGTGGATGATCAGCGCGCCGACCATCAGGGCCATCACCGCGTTGGACGGAATGCCCAGGGTGAGCATGGGCACGAACGATATCTGGGCGCCGGCATTGTTCGCTGATTCGGGCCCGGCGACGCCCTCGATCGCGCCACGGCCGAAGCGCGATGGGTCCTTCGCCAGCTTCTTCTCCATGGTGTAGGAGGCGAACGCGGACAGGGTGGCCCCGCCGCCGGGCAGGATTCCCAGCATCGAGCCCATCGCCGAGCCGCGCAGCATGGCCGGGAAGGACTGCTTGAAGTCCTTCCATGTTATCCAGAGGCTGCTGATGCGGCTGGCGACGATCCCGGACTGTATCGTCCGCTCGAGGTTCACGGCGATTTCCGCGAACGCGAACAGGCCCATCGTCATTGCGACGAATCCGATGCCGTCGATCAGCTCCGGCCGGTTGAAGGAGAACCTGGCCACTCCCGAGTTGACGTCGGTGCCGACCATCCCGAGCAGCAGCCCGAGGATGGTCATCAGGACGGCCTTGAGCACGGAGCCATGAGCGAGCGCAACCGCCGAGACCAGTCCGAGCACCATCAGGGAGAAATATTCGGCGGCATCGAACTTGAGCGCGAGGTCCGCGAGCGGCGGCGCGAAGCCGGCAATAACGACCGTCGCGAGGGTCCCGGCGATGAAGGAGCCCAGAGCGGCAACGCAGAGGGCGACACCCGCCCGCCCCTGCTTCGCCATCTGATGCCCGTCAAGGATGGTGATGACCGACGACATCTCGCCCGGCATGTTGACCAGGATCGCCGTCGTCGACCCTCCATACGACGCGCCATAGTAGATGCCGGCGAGCATGATGAGCGCGGTCACCGGCGGCAGCCCGAAGGTGATCGGCAGGAGCATGGCGATCGTTGCGACCGGACCGATGCCGGGCAGCACGCCGATGAGGGTGCCCACCGCGCAGCCGACGAACGCATACAGCAGGTTCATGGGCGTCGCCGCGACGCTGAACCCGAGGGCGAGATTGTCGAGCAGCTCCATGATCAGCCGCCGCTCATGAAGGCCGGCCATACCGGCAGCGGCAGCCCGAGGCCGTAGACGAACAGCGCCGCGGCCGCCACGCCCTGCACGGCGCCGACGATCAGGGCTTCACGCCATCGGAACTCCCGGCTGGCCGCGGACGCGATGAACACCAGCACGAGGACCGCGACCACCAGCCCGAGCCACGGCGTGATCAGGATGAAGAAGCAAACGCTCGTCAGCAGAATGAAAAGCGGGCGCCAGTGCCATTCGGGTTGGAGCGCTCTCGAGCGCAGGCCGAGCAAGCACTGGAAAGCCCCCAGCCCGACCAGCAGGACGCCGAGCAGGCGGGGAAAATAGCCCGGCCCCATGCGAGCGGCCGTGCCGATGGCATACGATTGCGCGAAGACCAGCGCCGCGAGGCCGAACGCCACGAAGAGCAATCCGGCATAGAAATCCCTCGGGTTGCGGATCAACTGCATGGCGCCTCCCTGCGGCCCATTATCCTTTCTTGTCGCCGATATCCGGCACCGGGCAATAGATGCCCGTTTCTAACGGGCTAACATAGCCCCGGCCTCGGCAGTCTAAGCACGGCGCAGCGCGGCGACGACGGCATCGCCCATCTCCTCCGTTCCGACCTTCTTCGATCCCGGCTGGAAGATGTCGGCCGTGCGGTATCCATCCGACAGGACGCTGCCGACGGCGCGCTGCACGCGATCCGCAAGGTCCGGACGGTCGAACGAGTACCGCAGCATCATGCCCATCGACAGGATGGCGGCCAGGGGATTGGCGATGTTCTTGCCGGCGATATCAGGCGCCGTGCCGTGCACCGGCTCGTACAGCCCCTTCTTGTTGAGGGCGAGCGAAGCCGAGGGCAGCATGCCGATCGAACCGGTCAGCATCGCCGCCGCATCCGACAGGATGTCGCCGAAGATGTTGCCGGTGACGATGACGTCGAACTGCTTGGGCGCGCGCATGAGCATCATGGCGGCCGCATCGACGAACACATGGGTCAGCTCGATATCGGGATATTCCTTGCCGACACGGGTGACGACCTCGCGCCAGAGCTGTGACGTCTCCAGGACGTTCGCCTTCTCCACGGAGCAGACCTTGCGCCGGCGGGTACGTGCGGTGCGGAAGGCGACATGCGCGATGCGCTCGACCTCGCTTTCCGAGTAGACCATGGTGTTGAAGCCCTGGCGTTCGCCGGATGCCGTGGTGCGGAAGCCGCGCGGCTCGCCGAAGTAGATGTCTCCGGTCAGCTCGCGGAAGATCAGCAGGTCCAGGCCTTCGACGAATTCCGGCTTGAGCGTCGAGGCGCCGATGAGCTCGGGGAACATCTGCACCGGCCGATAGTTCGCGAAGATGCCGAGATCCTTGCGCAGCCGCAGCAGGCTCGCCCCCGGCCGCATCATGTACTCGATGGCTTCGTCGCCGGGCACGCCGGCAGCGCCGAAGAGGATGGCCTCGGCTTTGCGCGCGATCTGCAGCGTGGCGTCCGGCAGCGGATCGCCCGCCGTGTCCACTCCGGCCTGCCCGATCGGCGCTTCGGCCAGCTCGAGCGCCGCCTGGTTGCCGACGATGGCTTTGAGCGCCTTGACGGCCTGCTTCGTGACCTCTGGTCCAACGCCGTCGCCAGGCAGTACTGCAATCTTCATTCAAGTCTCCGGTTGATACGTGTGCGCGGCCGTCTATCGGTGGCGGCCGGCGCTGGCAGGCGGTGCATCGCCGTAACGGCGCTCGAATTCGACGATCCGCTGCATCTGGCTCAGCGTGTAGTCGAGCTCGTCGAGTCCGTTGATAAGGCAATGCTTTGCGAAAGGATCGACGGCGAATTCGTGCGCGACGCCATCCGGCGCCACGACGGTCTGCGCCGCGAGATCGACTTTCACGTGGCTGCCCGGGCGATCGCTGACGGCCTTCAGCAGTTCAATGATCACGGCATCCGGCAGAACGATCGGCAGCAGGCCGTTCTTGAGAGCGTTCGAAGAGAAGATGTCGCCGAAGCTCGGCGCGATCACGGCGCGGAAGCCGTAATCGTACAGCGCCCACACCGCATGCTCGCGCGACGAGCCGCAGCCGAAGTTGCGCTGGGCGATGAGGATCCGCGCGCCGCTATAGGCCTCCCGATCAATGACGAAAGGCGGCTCGTTCGATCCGCGCATGCGCGCGCGCAGGTCGCGGAACAGGTATTCGCCGAAATCGTTCGCGCGCGGCTTCTGCAGGTAGCGCGCCGGCAGGATCTGATCCGTATCGACATTGGGCTGCGCGAGCGGCACGGCGGCGCAGTCCAGGGCTTCGAACGGCTTCATGGCGAGGCACCCTCCATGAGCCGGCGCACATCCGTGAATCGGCCGGTCACCGCCGCCGCCGCCGCCATCATCGGGCTGAGCAGATGGGTGCGCGATCCGGGGCCCTGGCGCCCGACGAAGTTGCGGTTGGTGGTCGACGCGCATCGCTTGCCCGGCGCGACGACGTCGCCATTGGTGCCGAGGCACATCGAGCAGCCGGCATAGCGCCACTGAAAACCGGCATCCTTGAAGATGCGGTCGAGCCCCTCCGCTTCCGCCTGCGCCTTCACCAGGCCGGAGCCGGGAACCGCCCAAGCCTCGACGCCCGTCGCCACCTTCCGCCCCTTGATGATCGCGGCGGCGCTGCGCAGATCCTCGATACGGCCGTTCGTGCACGAGCCGATGAACACATGATCGATGGACACATCCGTCATCGACGTGCCCGGCTGCAGGTCCATGTAGGCGAGTGCGCGCGCAAGGGCCTCGCGTCGTTCGGCCTGCGGCACCGCACCCGGATCGGGCACGCGGCCGGTGATCGGGATCACGTCCTCGGGGCTGGTCCCCCAGGTGACCATCGGCGCGATCTCGCGCGCATCCAGCGTCACCTCGCGATCGAAGCGGGCGCCGGGATCGGAGGGCAAAGCGCGCCAACGCGCCATGGCCGCATCCCAGTCCTTGCCCGCCGGCGCGAAGGGGCGACCGGCGAGATATTCGAAAGTCGTGTCGTCGGGTGCGATCATGCCGGCGCGCGCGCCGGCTTCGATCGACATGTTGCACACCGTCAGGCGGCCTTCCATCGTCAGGGCGGCGATGGTCGACCCGGCATATTCGATGACATGCCCGGTGGCGCCCGCGGTGCCGATCCTGCCGATGATGCTGAGCACGACATCCTTGGCCGAGACGCCGGCATGCAGCGGACCGTCGACCGAAACCTTCATCGTCCTCGGCTTGCGCTGCCACAACGCCTGCGTCGCCAGGACGTGGCTGACTTCGGTGGCACCGATGCCGAAGGCGAGCGCACCCATCGCGCCATGCGTGGAGGTGTGACTGTCGCCGCAGACGATGATCGTGCCGGGCCAGCTCAGCCCCTGCTCCGGCCCGACGACATGCAGGATGCCCTGGCGGGGATCGTCGACGCCGAAGAAGGGAATGCCCGCTCGCGCCGAATCCTGCTGCAGCGCCTGCGCCATGCGCCGCTTCTCTGGGTCGGGCATGGTGTCGAGGTCACGGCTGTCGGTCGGGACATAGTGATCAGGCGTCGCGAAAGTGCGGTCGGGCGCACGCGGGGCAAGGCCGCGCCGACGGAGCATCTCGAAGGCGGGTGCCGAGCCATCCTGGACCAGATGATTGTCGATATAGAGCAGGACCTGGCCGTCCGGGCGCTCCATGATCCGGTGTCGCGACCAGATCTTCTCGAAGAGCGTCTGCGGCTCGCTCTTGTCGTCCATACTGTTCATTCCAATTCCCATCCGACCTGCGCGAGCCGGGCGGGCATGGCCGGTGCGGCCGCCATGCCCGCCGACTTGCGGTCAGTCCACCTTGTCGGCGCCGGAGAGCTTCACGATCTCGCCGTAACGGTCGATTTCACCCAGCACGAACTTCTTGAACTCCTCCGGCGACTCCGTGCCCGGGTCCGCCGCCAGCTTCGCCAGGCGCGACCGCATATCCTCCGTCTTCAGGATCTCGACGATCTCCTTGTTCAGGCGGTCGACGATCGCCTTCGGCGTGCCGGCCGGCGCCATGACGCCGTAGAACGTGGACGTGTAGACGCCGCGGATGCCTTGCTCGTCGAGGGTCGGCAGGTCGGGGAGCGCAGGGTTGCGGTTGGGCGAGGCCACGCCAAGCGCCTTGAGCTTCCCGGCCGAGACGAACGCGAGGGCCGTCGGCGGATTGAGCATGAAGTCGACTTGCCCGGCCACCAGTGCCGCCTCCGCGGGGCTCGTGCCCTTGTAGGGGACGTGGACGACATCGATGCTCGCCGCCTTGTTGAACATGACGCCGAACAGGTGCTGGGACGATCCGACACCGCCCGAGCCGAAATCGAGCTTGCCGGGCTCTTTCTTCGCCCACGCGACCAGATCCTGGGCCGTGTTCGCGGGCGACGACGTCGGGACCACCAGGAAGCTCGGCACGGTGTAGACCCGCGCCACGAACTCGAAGTCCTTCACCGGGTCGAAGCCGAGACTGCGATACAGATGCGGATTGACCGCGTTCGGAGAGAGCGAAGCCTGGAGGAGCGTGTAGCCGTCCGGCTTTTCCTTTGCCGCCAGGGCCGTGCCGATATTTCCGGCCGCGCCGGGCTTGTTCTCGATGACGACCGGTTGGCCAAGCCGCACCGACAGGGGCTCCGCGATCAGGCGCGCGGAGGTGTCGACGCCGCCGCCGGCGGGCCACGGCACGATCAGGCGAATCGGCCTGCTGGGATAAGTGTCTGCCAGCGCGGCGCCCGCGCTCGCGATCATCAGCGCGGTCAGGCAGATGCCCGTGACGACCGCCCGCTTCGTGAGGGCGGATGCTTGTCCAACGACGGAATTGTGAACCTTGCCTTGGTAGGCCATCTCGTTTTCTCCCTTTTGCTGGCGGATCAGCTATCAAATTTTTTGCTGAGACCGGGTCTGCCTCGTACGACGGCGGATCATCAGGAAACCCGCCGTGCAGACCGCTCAGTGCCTCCAAGGCTGCGGCCACGCCTGTTGACTTGCAATGACCTTTAACTCATGTTTCGCATCAGAAAATTAGATGGCAGTGCATGCGGAGGACGCTTCCGCCCCTGAACTCGGTCCGCGCCTTCGAGGCGTCGGCGCGGAACAACAGCTTCACGCAGGCCGCCGCCGAGCTGCGCGTATCGCAAGGAGCGGTCAGCCGCCATATCGCGTGCCTCGAGCAGTGGCTGCAGGTGAAGCTGTTCACGCGCGTCCACCGCGGCGTCGAGCTGACCCCGCAGGGACGCGTGTTCTTCAATGTCGCGAAGAGCACGCTGGACCTTCTCGAATCAGGGGCCGCGCAGCTCAAGCGCAGCCCCGACGAGAATCGGCTTCGCCTGAAGCTGCCGCCGACCTTCGCGATGCGCTGGCTCGTGCCGCGCCTTGTCCGCTTCCACGCCCTGCACCCGGATGTGGACGTGCAGATCACGACGTCGCATGCCAATGCCGACTTCGATCGCGAGGACGTCGACATCAGCATCTATTCGTGGCCCGAACCGCCCTCCGGCCCGAACTATCGGCGCGTCCTCAGCGAGGTCGTTCTGCCGGTCTGCGCCCCCGGTCTTCTCGAACGCGGGCCGCCGCTGCGCGAGCCGGCCGACCTCGCGAACCACGTCCTGCTGTGCTCGCTGAACCGGCCATCCGACTGGCCGACATGGGTCGCTGCGGCGCAGGTCGATCAGATCGATGGCAATAGCGGCTTGAAGTTCGAGAACGCGGCGCTTGCCTATCAGGCGGCCATCGACGGCCTCGGCGTCATGGTGGCGCAGTGGGCGTTCGTCGAGGACGATCTGGCGACGGGCCGACTGGTCGCACCGTTCAAGGTTCGCGCGCCGACCAGGAGCGCATATTTCCTGGCGACGCCGCCGCACAGGGAGAAGCCGGCGCGTCTGCGCGCGTTCGAGGACTGGATCCTGGACGAAGCGGCGATCGTCGAACGCAGGCTCTCCGCGTCCATGACGTAAGCCGGCCGCGGCGCAATCCCTCGCATGGTCGCAGCAGCCACCGGCTGCATGCCATCAGCACACCCAACGATCCGGCCCGCCTCCCCTGCGTCATGCGGGGAGAAATGAGTGCGAGCGCGAGCCAGTAGCGCGGTGGTTGGATTACGTATAATGTATACCAAATGAACGCGCGGGGCGGGCGAGGACGCCCCCCAAATCAGCGCGGAACCGGCCCGTCGGGCTGGCAAAAGGGAGGTTAACGTCATGGAACTTCACGAGTTTCAGGCCAAGCAGCTCCTCGCGCGCTATGCCGTTCCCTGCCCGCCCGGGCTGGTGGCGATCACGGCCGACGAGGCCGAAGCGGCTGCCCGCCAGCTCGGGCCGGCAGCGGTGGTCGTGAAGGCGCAGGTCCGGGCCGGCGATCGCGCCCGCGCTGGCGGCATCAAGGTCGCCACGGCGCCTGACATGGCGCGGGCGTCCGCGGCAGCGCTGCTCGGACAGCGCCTGGTTACCCAGCAGACCGGACCCGCGGGGCAGATCGTCAAACGCGTGCTGGTCGAAGCGCGCGTCCCCGGTGTGCAGGAGCTTTATCTGACGATGACCATCGATGCGGCGGCCGGCACGCTGACCGTGATCGGCGGTCCCGGCGGCACGGGCATCGAAGAGCGTGCCGCCAGCGGTGCCGCGACTCACCAGACATTGCGTTTGTCGACACGCGGCGAAGTCCGCGACGGCGACATTGCCGGATTCTGCGCGCGGCTGGGCCTGGACCAGCCTCTGGCGAAGCGCTGCGAGGAGATCATCCGGAACCTCCATCGGGCGTTCATGGACCTCGATGCCAGCCTGATCGAGATCAACCCGCTGGCGGTCACCGACACCGATCTCGTGGCGCTCGACGCCAAGATCGTGCTCGACGACAACGCGCTGTTCCGCCATTCCGAGCTCGCCGACCTCCGCGACCAGGACGAGATCGACCAGATCGAGCTCAAGGCGCAGCGCCACCAGGTCAACTTCATGCAGATGGACGGCGACATAGGCGTCATCGTCAACGGAGCCGGGCTCGCCCTCGCGACGCTCGACATGCTCCGCGCGGCCGGCGGCACGGCCGCCAACTTCATGGACATCCGCACCACGGCGCGAAGCCTCGACATCGCCGAGGGCATCGGCCTCGTGCTCGACAATCCGCGCGCGAAGGTCCTGCTCGTCAACGTCTATGGCGGCGGCATGCAGCCCTGCGACACCATCGTCGAAGGGCTCGGCATCGCGGTCCGGCGCAAGGGCCGCACCCTGCCGGTCGTGCTGCGCCTGGCCGGCAACAACGAAGACGTGGGGCGGCAGCGGCTCAGGAATTTCAGCCTGCCGGCGACCGAATGCCCCGACATGTGGCAGGCGGTGACGCGCGCGGTCGCGACGGCAAAAGGGAGGGCGTGATGGCCATTCTCGTCGACAACAGCACACGACTGCTGTGCCAGGGCATGACCGGCTGGGCGGGCTCCTATCACACCAACCGCATGATGCAGTACGGCACCAACGTCGTCGCGGGCGTGACCCCCGGCAAGGGCGGCAAGTCGCATATCGATGTCCCCGTCTTCAATCGCGTCGCCGAAGCCGTGGCGGCGACCGGCGCCAATGCCAGCGCCGTCTTCGTGCCGCCCGATCATGCGGCGGCGGCGATGATCGAGGCGATCGAGGCCGAGCTGCCGCTGGTGGTCGTGGTCACCGAACGCGTGCCGATGCTCGACATGGTGCGTGTGCGCGAGGCACTGCAGGGATCGCGTACGCGCCTCGTCGGCCCGAACTCGCAGGGCGTGCTCGCGCCGGAGATCTGCCAGATCGGTGTCATGGCGACGAATCGCGTGCAGCGCGGCGGCGTCGGCGTGGTCTCGCGCTCGGCCTCGCTGACGAGCGAGATCGTGAACCAGCTCACCACCGAGGGCCTCGGCCAGTCGACCACCGTCGGCATCGGCGGCGATCCGGTGCACGGCATCGGTTTCGTCGACTGCCTCGAGCTGTTCTTCGCCGATCCGCAGACGGAGGCCGTCGTGCTGATCGGCGAGATCGGCGGCCAGGAGGAAGAGGATGCGGCGCGCTGGCTGGCCCAATCAGGCGTGAAGAAGCCTGTGGTCGCTTTGGTCGCCGGCCGCGGCGCGCCGCCGCAGAGGCGCATGGGCCATGCCGGCGCGCTGACGGCGCCGGGCCGCGGCGATGCGGACAGCAAGATCGCGGCGCTGCAGGCGGCCGGCGTGACGATCGCGCAAAGCGCGCACCTTGTGGGTGCAACCACGCGTCAGGTCCTTGCCGAAGCCACGGCATCGCGGCACTCGGTCGGCGCCGGCGTCAGCGGCGCGGCGGTCGGCCTCCGATAGAGGCGGTGATCTCTTCGGCGGCGCGCTTCACCAGCGGGCCGAATTCGCCGATGCGCTCGGCCGTGATGCGAACCGACGGACCGGAGAGCGATACGCCCGCGATCGCTTCGCCGTATTCGTTGTAGATCGGCGCCGCGACGCAGCGCATGCCGAGCGTGCGCTCCTCGTCATCGATGGCGAAGCCGCGGCCGCGAATCTCCGCGAGCTCCTTGAACAGCGCCGCCGGCGCCACGTGCGTTCGCTCGGTGAACTTGGCGAGGCCGCGCCGGTGCAGGATGTCGCGTACCTGCGCTTCGCTCAGTTGCGCCAGCAGCGCCTTGCCGACGCCCGATGCATGGATCGCAGCCCGCGAGCCGGCGCGGAAGAAAGCGCGCAAGGCGCCGTGGCTCTCCACCTGTGAAATGAACACCACCTCGCCGCCATCCTCGATGCCGAGATTGACGGTTTCGCCGGTGCGCTCCATCAGCGCGTGCATCACAACGCGCCCGATGCCGGCGAGCCGCCGGTTGCGCAGGAACGCGGTGCCGACCTCGAAAGCGCGGACGCCGATCAGCCACAGCCCGCGCTGCTCGTCGTGGAAGACGAAGCGGTGCGCCTCGAGCGTCGCCAGGATTCGGTGCGCCGTTGACGGGACGAGTCCGGCGCGTTGCGCGAGATCGGTGAGGGTGAGGCCGTCCGCCGCTGCGACCGTTGTCAGCACGGCAATGCAGCGATCGATCGCCTGCACCGAGGCGCCCGTGTCCTGTGCCGATCGCGGCCGGCCGCGCAGTTTCTTCGCCTCGACGTCTCGCGCCATCGCCGCCTCCTATCAAATCATCGATAAAATGATTTTCTGTTTTCAGTGTTTTAGACCAGCCAGAAAATCATAAGTCACTGATCTTATATGGAGAAGAATATTTTTCTGTATCGTGGAAATTAATTCTGAAAAAATTGACACCCGCGCCAATGCGCTGCCACCATCCGATCCAAGAACGATCGGGAGCGAGGCAGCCCATGACGAGGATGAGAGCCATCGAAGCCGCGGTGCGTGTCATGGAGCGCGAGGGCATCTGCCAGGCCTTCGGCGTCCCGGGCGCCGCCATCAACCCGCTCTACGCCGCCCTGCAGGCGCGCGGCTCGATCGCGCATATCCTGGCGCGCCACGTCGAAGGCGCCTCGCACATGGCCGAGGGCTACACGCGCGCCCGGGCCGGCAACATCGGCGTATGCATTGGCACCTCGGGCCCGGCCGGCACCGACATGATCACCGGGCTCTATTCCGCGCTGGCGGATTCGATCCCGATCCTGTGCATCACCGGCCAGGCGCCGCGCGCCCGGCTCTACAAGGAGGACTTCCAGGCCGTCGACATCGAGTCGATCGCGCGCCCGGTCACCAAGTGGTCGGTGACGGTGCGCGAGCCGGCGCTGGTCCCGCGCGTCTTCCAGCAGGCCTTCCACGTGATGCGGTCGGGGCGGCCCGGCCCGGTGCTGATCGACCTGCCGGTCGACGTGCAGCTCGGCGAGATCGAGTTCGACGACGAGACCTACGAACCCCTGCCCGTCCACAAGCCCGCGGCAACGCGGCGTCAGATCGAAAAGGCGCTCGACATGATGAACGCGGCCGAGCGGCCGCTGATCGTGGCCGGCGGCGGCGTCATCAACGCGAATGCGTGCAACCTGCTTGTCGAATTCGCGGAGCTTGCGGGTGTGCCGGTGATTCCCACGCTGATGGGGTGGGGCAGCATCCCGGACCAGCACAAACTGATGGCCGGCATGGCGGGCCTGCAGACCAGCCACCGCGCCGGCAACGCGACCCTGCTCGCCTCCGACTTCGTGCTCGGCATCGGCAACCGCTGGGCCAACCGGCACACCGGCTCGATCGAGGTCTACACCAAGGGCCGCAAGTTCGTGCATGTCGACATCGAGCCGACGCAGATCGGCCGCGTCTTCGCGCCCGATTACGGCATCGTCTCTGACGCGCACGCCGCTCTTGCGCTGTTCACGGACGTCGCGCGCGAATGGAAAGCCGACGGACGGATGCGCGACCGTCGCGCCTGGGCGGCTGAATGCCTCCGGCGCAAGCGCACGATGCTGCGCAAGACGCATTTCGACCAGGTGCCGCTCAAGCCGCAGCGTGTCTACGAGGAGATGAACACCGCCTTCGGCACGGACGTCTGCTACGTGACCGCCATCGGCCTGTCGCAGATCGCCGGCGCGCAGTTCCTGACCGTCAACCGTCCGCGCAACTGGATCAATTGCGGCCAGGCCGGGCCGCTCGGCTGGACGGTGCCGGCGGCACTCGGCGTGCGCGCCGCCGATCCGTCGCGCGAGATCGTTGCGCTATCGGGCGACTATGACTTCCAGTTCCTGATCGAGGAACTCGCGGTCGGCGCGCAGTTCAACCTGCCCTACATCCACGTCGTCGTGAACAACTCCTATCTCGGGCTGATCCGCCAGGCGCAGCGCAACTTCGACATCGACTACCAGGTCCAGCTCTCCTTCGAGAACATCAACGCGCCGGATCTCGACGGCTACGGCGTCGACCACGTGGTGGTGGCGGAGGGACTGGGCTGCAAGGCGATCCGCGTGCGCCGCCCCGAAGAGCTGCAGCATGCCTTCGTGCAGGCGTGCCAATGGCTGCGCGAATACCAGGTGCCGGTGGTGGTGGAGGTGATCCTCGAGCGCGTGACAAACATCGCCATGGGCACGGAGATCGACAACGTCGTCGAGTTCGAGGAGACGCTCGACCTTGCGCCCGCCGAATGCGCGGCGCTCGTCCCCGCCTGACCGGCGATCCGACCCGGGAGCGCGACATGCCGCGATTTGCCGCCAACCTGACGATGATGTTCAACGAGGTGCCATTCCTCGACCGCTTCGAGGCCGCCGCCGCGGCCGGCTTCACGGGCGTCGAATACCTTTTCCCCTACGATTTCGAGAAGAGAGCACTTGCCGCCCTGCTGCAGCGCTTCGGCCTCGCCCAAGTGCTGCACAATCTGCCCGCGGGCAACTGGAGCAGCGGGGAGCGCGGCATCGCCATCCTGCCCGACCGCATCGGCGAATTCCGTGATGGCGTCAGCCGCGCCATCGACTACGCCGGCGCACTGGGTTGCACGCAACTCAACTGCCTCGCGGGGATCGCGCCGCCCGGTGCCGACCGGAAGGCGCTGCAGGCGACCTTCGTCGCCAACCTCGCCTTCGCGGCGGAGCAGTTGAAGCGCGCCGGCATCCGGCTGCTGATCGAGCCGATCAACACGCGCGACCTGCCGGGATTCTTCCTCAACCGGACGAGCGACGCCGTTGCCCTGATCGACGAGGTTGGCACGGACAACCTCTTCATCCAGTACGACGTCTATCACATGCAGATCATGGAAGGAGATCTCGCGCGGACCATCGCGGCGAATCTCGGCCGCATCGCGCATATCCAGCTCGCCGACAATCCCGGGCGCAACGAGCCCGGCTCGGGCGAGATCAACTATCCGTTCCTGTATCGGCGCCTGGATGCGCTCGGCTACGGCGGCTGGATCGGCTGCGAATACAAGCCCGCGACGACGACCGCGGAAGGGCTCGGCTGGTTCGCGCCGTTCGCGGCGACGGAGCGCGAAGTTATGGCACGACACACGGCGAAGAAGGTGAACGCATGAAGATCTGCATCTACGGCGCGGGCGCGATCGGCGGTTATCTTGGCGTGATGCTGAAGCAGGCCGGCGCCGACGTTTCGCTCATCGCACGCGGCGCGCATCTCGAGGCGATCCGGACGAACGGCGTTACGCTCCTCATCGGCGGCGAGCGGCGCGTGGCGCACATGCCGGCGACCCACGATCCGCGCGCCCTCGGCCCGCAGCACTACGTCATCGTGGCCCTGAAGGCGCATCAGGCCTGGGAGGCGGCGGAGCAGATGCGTCCGCTGCTCGGCCCCGACACCGCCGTGGTGACGGCGCAGAACGGCGTACCGTGGTGGTACTTCCACGGGCTCGGCGAAGCGCATGCGGGGCTACGACTGCAGAGCGTGGATCCCGGCGATCGCCAATGGAACGCGATCGGGCCGCAGCGGGTCATCGGCTGCACGGTCTATCCGGCCACCGAGATCGCGGCACCCGGCGTCATCAAGCATCTCTACGGCGACCAGTTCGGCCTTGGCGAGCCGGACCGGCGGCCCAGCGCACGCCTCACCGCGCTCGCCGAGTGCTTCTCCCGCGCCGGACTCAAACCGCGCGTCTACGAAGACATTCGCGACGACATCTGGATCAAGCTGTGGGGAAATCTCTGCTTCAATCCGATCTCGGCGATCACGCAGGCGACGCTCGACATCATCGCGACCGACCCGGGCACGCGCTCGCTGGCTCGCAAGATGATGCTGGAGGCGCAGCAGATCGGCCATCACTTCGGCGCGCGATTCCGGGTCGATGTCGACCGCCGCATCAACGGCGCGGCATCCGTCGGCGCCCATCGCACCTCCATGCTCCAGGACCTCGACAAGGGCCGCCAGCTCGAGATCGATGCCCTGCTGACGGCGGTTCAGGAGATGGGCCGGCTGGCGGAAATCGAGACGCCCTTCATCGACACGGTCCTCGCCCTCGTCCAGCAGCTCGGCCGCGTCCGCGCCGTCTATCCGACGTTCCCGGAGCAGGATGTCCTTCCGCCGATCGCGCGCCCGCATGAATCGGAGCGGGTGGCCAGGCACGCATAGGCGTCTCGGCCGTGGGCACCGAAACGCCTCGCACAGGTCCAGAAACCGGTCGCTGAAGAATTGGAGCGGGAGAAGGGATTCGAACCCTCGACCCTCACGTTGGCAACGTGATGCTCTACCCCTGAGCTACTCCCGCGGGTGGGCCGCACGCGAAGGCCGCGCCGGCCGGGTCGAAAAGCCGGGGGATCATACGGGCTGCGATCCTAATTGCAAGTAAATTGCCCCGCCGCCGGGTCGGCCCGACCGTGGCCGGGACGGGGTTGTCTTGCGGCCCGAAAAGCGCCATTTAAGAGGGGCTTGCTGCCGCGGCACCGGGTAGGGCCCGGCTGCGTTATGCCGGCGAGCGCCTCGCGACTTTTAGGGAAGAACGGACGTCATGGAACCGATCCTGAGCGCTGCCAAGGCCAATGGCGGCGGCGCCGATCTCGTCAAGGACACCGACATCAACGGCTTCATGGTCGATGTCATCGAGGCGTCCCGCAAGGTGCCGGTCATCGTCGATTTCTGGGCGCCGTGGTGCGGCCCGTGCAAGACGCTGGGCCCCGCGCTGGAAAAGGCGGTCAAGCAGGCCAACGGCGCCGTGCGCATGGTGAAGATCAACATCGACGAGAACCCGGAGATCGCGCAGCAGATGCGCATCCAGTCGATCCCGGCCGTCTATGCCTTCAAGGGCGGGCGTCCGGTCGACGGCTTCGTCGGCGCCATCCCCGACAGCCAGATCAAGCAGTTCATCCAGCGCCTGGCCGGCGGTGCCGCGGCGCCCTCGCCGGTGGAGCAGGCTTTGGAGCAGGCCAAGGCCGCGCTGGCCGCCGACGACGCCGGCACGGCCAGCGCGCTGTTCGCGCAGATCCTGGCGCACGAGCCCGACAACATCGCCGCGGCGGCGGGCCTCGCGCGCTGTTACGTGATGGCGGGCGACACCGAGCAGGCGCGGCAGATCGTCGACTCGCTGCCGAAGGAGGTCGCGAACGATCCCGAAGTGCAGCAGGTGCGTGCGGCGCTCGACCTCGCGCAGCAATCCGCCGCGGCGTCGGGACAGACGGCCGAGCTCGAGGGCAAGATCGCGCGCGATCCGGCCGACCACCAGGCGCGCATCGACCTCGCCGTCGCCCTGTTCGGCAACGGCCAGCAGGAACAGGCCATCGACCATCTGCTGGAGTCGTTCAAGCGCGACCGCAAATGGAACGAGGAGGCGGCGCGCAAGCAGCTCCTCAAGTTCTTCGAGGCGCTGGGGCCGACACATGCGCTGACCGTCGGCGGCCGCCGCCGCCTGTCCTCGCTGATGTTCGCCTAGCGGGCGGGAACGGGCGGCGCCTCCATGGCATTGCGCGGCAGGCGCCCGGCGAGCCTGTCCGACCTGCCGAAGACGATTCCGGTCTTTCCGCTGGCGGGCGTCCTGCTGCTGCCTCAGGGCAAGCTGCCGCTCAACATCTTCGAACCGCGCTACCTCGCGATGACCGAGGATACGCTGGCGACGCCCGACCGGATGATCGGCATGATCCAGCCGACGGAGCCGGAAACCCCTGATAAGCCGCCGGCGCTCTATTCGGTCGGTTGCGCCGGTCGCATCGCCTCGTTCAGCGAGACCGAGGACGGGCGCTACCTGATCACGCTGACGGGGATCTGCCGGTTCACGATCTTCGAGGAGATCGCGACCATGCGCGGCTACCGCCGTGTCGTGCCCGACTTCGCGCGCTGGCAGGCCGACCTCAGTCAGGCCGGGGAAGCCCGCCTCGACCGCGAGCGGCTGCTGGCCGCGCTGAAAGGCTATTTTTCCCGGAACGCGATGTCGGCGGACTGGAATGCCATCAACGATTCGCCGGACGACCGGCTGGTGGCGACACTTGCCATGTTCTGCCCGTTCGAGCCGCAGGAGAAGCAGGCCCTGCTCGAATCCGAGAGCTTGGCCGACCGCGCCGCGACCCTGATGGCACTGCTCGAGATGGGTGCCGCCGGAACCGGCACCGGCGAGCCGGCGAAGCATTGATCGCGCCCCCGACATACGGCATGACTGAGGCGTCCGGAGCGTTGCGCCCCGGCAAGGAGCGAAGGGAATGAGTGCAAGAACCTCCGGCGTGGACCCAAAGCTGCTCGAGATCCTGGTCTGCCCGGTCACCAAGGGGCCGCTGCGCTATGACGCCGAGCGACAGGAGCTGATCAGCGAGAAGGCCGGCCTCGCCTATCCGATCCGGGACGGCATCCCGATCATGCTGATCGACGAGGCGCGCAAGCTCGATTCGGACGGGTCGTGAGCGACTTCGCGACGCAGCACTGGCCCCGCGAAATCCGCCTCAAGAAGGCCGAGAAGATTCTCGAGATCGAGTTCGACGACGGCAGGACCTTTGCCCTGCCGGCGGAGCTGCTGCGCGTCGAAAGCCCGTCGGCCGAGGTGATGGGCCACGGCCCGGGCCAGAAGCAGATCGTTCCCGGCAGGCGGGAGGTCGGCATCATGGCGCTGGAGCCGGTCGGGAACTATGCCGTGCGCATCAAGTTCGACGACCTGCACGACACCGGCATCTATAGCTGGCAGTACCTGCGCTTCCTCGGCGAGAACCGCGACAAGGTCTGGAACGAATATCTCGGCGCGCTCGCCGCGAAGGGGCTATCGCGCGACCCGCGCGGCGGGAAGGCGCCGGCCTAGAGCGCCTCGCCGCGCACGAGGCGCGGCAGGTCACCGACCAGGCCCATCGCATGGCGCATGAAGAAGCGCTTGAGCACGGGCATTCGCTCGACAATGCCGAGACCGAGATCGCGCGCCATGCGCACCGGCGCCAGGTCGGTCGAGAACAGCCGGTTCAGCCCGTCGGTCACCGCCATCAGCGCCAGATTGTCGAAGCGGCGCCAGCGCGCGTAGCGCTCCAGCACATCCGCCGCACCGATGTCGAGGCCAAGCCGGCGCGCATCGACGATGCATTCGGCCAGCGCCGCCACGTCGCGCAGACCGAGATTGAGGCCCTGCCCCGCGATCGGGTGGATGACATGCGCCGCGTCGCCGATCAGCGCTAGCCGCGTGTCCGCGTAACGGTCCGCCTGCAGCAGCGAGAGCGGATAGGCCCAGCGCGGCCCCGCGACATCGATGGCGCCCAGCGAATCGCCGAAGCGCTGCGCGATCTCCTGCGCGAACTGCGCGTCGCTCAGCGCCATCATCGCCGGCGCGAGGTCGGCGCGCTCGGTCCACACGATCGACGAGCGATGCTCACCTGTTTCCGAATCCGGCAGCGGCAGCACGGCGAACGGACCGGCGGGAAGGAAGCGCTCGTGCGCCAGCCCGCGATGCGGCCGCTCGTGCCGGATCGAGCAGACGATGCCGGTCTGCGGATAGGTCCAGCGCATCGCGGCGATCCCCGCCGCCTCGCGCGACGGCGATTCGCGGCCATCAGCGGCGATCGCAAGCCGCGCGCGGATCGTTCGCCCGTCGGCCAGCCGCGCAGCGACGCCGCCGCCCATGCGCTCCAGTGAGACGACATGCGCCGGGGCCGCGAGCTCAACCGTGGCAAGCTCCGCCAGCCGCGCATAGAGCGCGCGCCGGATGAAGCGGTTCTCGATGATATGGCCCAGCGGCTCGCCGCCGACGTCGCGGTGATCATAGTGGAGGAAGAGCAGCGAGCTGCCGTCGGAGACTCGGATCTCGTTGATCGGCGCCGCATGGCGTTCGAGCGGCGCCCACAACCCGATGCCGCGCAAGACCTGGCCGGAGCCCCAGGCGATCGCCGAGCCGCGCCCGTCGAAGGGATCGGCAGCCGCTTTCGCCGGGCGCTCGCGATCGACCACGACCGTGCCGATCCCGGCCGCGCCAAGCGCTGTCGCCAGCGACAGTCCGACCAGCCCGCCGCCGACGATGACCACTTCCGACTGCGTCTCCATCGCCCCACCATGGGACGCCGACGTAGATGTGTCCAGCCCGGCACCACTGCCTAAAATTCAGCCAGTCATGCCGGATCAAGCTGATTAAAAAAACGTCAAATGCCGAACCAGTAAGCCGCGATCCGCGCCTCCCGACCGGGCACGCCCGGACTAGATCGCTGAATCAGCACCGGATTCGCCGATTGCGGCGGCGCACAGACGCGCCCCGGCGCTGGCACGGTTCTTGATCTTATCGCCTTGGCCCCGCACGTCCGCCGGTCGGTCCGCGATGGGGGAAGTTTGGCGCGGTGCTGGAACCGCAATACCAAGGAGTAGCGAGATGAGAAATTGGCGTAGGTGGCTGACGCTGGCGAGCGTGGTGGGCGCCGCCTTGCTCGGCATCAGCCCGGAGGCGTTGGCGCAGGACGCTCCCAAGATCGACTCGGGCGACACGGCGTGGATGCTCACGGCGACGGCGCTCGTGCTGATGATGACCGTCCCGGGCCTGGCGCTGTTCTATGCCGGCATGGTCCGCAAGAAGAACGTGCTGTCGACGATGATGCAGAGCTTCGCGATCTGCTGCCTCATCACCCTGGTGTGGATGGTCGCCGGCTACAGCCTCGCCTTCGGCAATGGCGGCACGATCGTGGGCGACCTCTCGCGCTTCTTCCTCAGCGGCATCGGCTGGGACAAGCCGCACACGATCGGCGAGGGACTCGAAGCCGCCGCGGCGACGACCATTCCCGAAGCCGTCTTCATGACCTTCCAGATGACCTTCGCGATCATCACGCCCGCGCTGATCTGTGGCGCGTTCGCCGACCGCATGAAGTTCTCGGCGCTGCTCTGGTTCACGGCACTGTGGTCGCTGTTCGTCTACTCGCCGATCGCGCATTGGGTCTGGCATCCGAACGGCTTCCTGTTCTCGATGGGCGTTCTCGATTTCGCCGGCGGCACGGTCGTGCACATCAATGCCGGGATCGCCGGCCTTGTCGCCGCGCTCGTGCTCGGCAAGCGTCGCGGCTACGGGCATGACAACTTCGCGCCGTACAATCTGACGCTCGCGGTCATCGGCGCCTCGCTGCTGTGGGTGGGCTGGTTCGGCTTCAATGCCGGTTCGGCGCTCGCGGCGGGCGGCCGCGCAGGCATGGCCATGGCGGTGACCCAGATCGCAACCGCCGCCGCCGCACTGGCGTGGATGTTCGCGGAGTGGATCACGCGCAGCAAGCCGTCGGTGCTCGGCATCATCTCGGGCGCGGTGGCCGGGCTCGTCGCCATCACCCCCGCCGCAGGCTTCGTCCTGCCGTCGGGCGCGCTGGTGATCGGCCTTGTCGCCGGCGTCGTGTCCTTCTGGGCATCGACCACCCTCAAGCGCGCGCTCAAGTATGACGACTCGCTCGACGTGTTCGGTGTCCATGCGGTGGCCGGCATCGTCGGCGCGCTCCTGACGGGCGTGTTCGCGGTTGGCGCTTTCACGGCAACGGACGCAGCGCCGGAGGGCGTCGCGGGACTTCTGTACGGCAACCCCGGCCAGCTCCTGCTGCAGGTCTATGGCGTCGCGATCACGGTCGCCTACACGGCAATCGCGAGCTTCATCCTGCTGAAGATCATCGACGTGGTCATCGGCCTGCGCGTCAGCGACGAGGCGGAGCGCGACGGGCTCGACCTGTCGATGCACGGCGAGACGGTCCAGTAAGCGCTTCCTTCCAGGCGCAACCTCAAGGGCGGCCGCAAGGCCGCCCTTTTTCTTTCCGCAAAGCTTCCTTCCCGTCGAGCGTAGCCGCAGGAACAGGCCGCGCGCCGGGGTCGTTCTCCCGGCAACGATAACCAGCGGGACGGCGCGTGCGGCCAAGCATCGGGCTCAACGGCAAGGGAACAGCAACAATGAAAGCGACGACGATTGCAGTGATCGCAGCGCTCGGCTTGGCCGCCGCCGGCTGCGACGGCATGAACAGCACGCAGCAGCGCACGCTGACCGGCGCCGGCGTCGGTGCCGGCGCGGGCGCCCTGATTGGCGGCGCCACGGGTGGCAGCGTGCTTGGCGGTGCCGCCCTCGGCGGCGCGGCCGGCGCTGGCGCCGGCTACCTCTACGACCGCGACAAGCGGGGCAAGGACCTCTTCTGAGCAAGTCCCAGATCCTCGCAGCACAGTCAGGGGCGCCTCCGGGCGCCCCTTTCCGTTTGGACCCGGTGCGATTCGGGTTTGTTCTTTCTATGTTCGCGAATCCGGGCGACTCGGCCATTTTGTGACCCGCCTGCCACAGGCCCCAACATGATGGGGTGACACCCCTCCTCTTGTTGTACTTTAAGAGTCGCGGCGATATGATTGTTTTCGATTTGTACTGCGCGTGAGGCCACGTCGCGCCGCAGCGTTTTCGCATGGATCCGGATGCACAACGCCCGCCTCGACCTGCTCAACGATTATCCATTCCAGCGGCTGAACGAGCTGTTGGCCGGGACCACGCCGCGCGCCAACCTGCCGCCGATCGTCATGTCCGTCGGTGAGCCGCAGCACCAGCCGCCCGCCTTCGTGCGGGAAATCGTCGACCGCGGCCATGGGACCTGGAACCGGTACCCCCCGCTCAACGGCACGCCCGAGTTTCGCGCGGCCTGTGCCGGCTGGCTGGAGCGGCGCTTCAAGCTGCGGTCCGGCAGCGTCAATCCCGACACGCAGATCGCCCCGGTGGCCGGCACGCGCGAAGGCCTGTTCCAGGCGGCGCTGCTCGCCGTGACGCCACGCGCGGATGGCGGCCCCGCGCCACTGGCGCTGATGCCAAACCCGTTCTACCAGGTCTATTACGGCGCGGCGGTAATGGCCGGCGCAGGTTGCGTGTTCCTGCCCGCGACGCGCGAAACAGGCTATCTGCCGGATCTCGACGCGATCGACGCGGCGACCCTGTCGCGCACCGCCATCTTCTACCTCTGCTCGCCCGCCAATCCGCAGGGCGCGGTCGCCGACCTCGCCTATTTGAAAAAGGCGCTGTCGCTGGCGCGGCAGTACAACTTCCTCCTCGTGTCCGACGAGTGCTATGGCGAGCTCTATGGCGACGTGCCGCCGCCGGGCGCGCTCGAAGCCGCGGCGGCGCTCGGCGGCGGCCTGTCCAACCTGATCGTCTTCCACACCCTGTCCAAGCGCTCGAGCGCGCCGGGCATGCGCTCGGGCTTCGCGGCCGGCGCGCCCGACACGATCGCGCGCTTCAACCGCCTGCGCGCGTTCAGCTGCGCGGCGACACCGACGCCGGTCATCGAGGCCGCGACCGCGCTGTGGCGCGACGAGGAGCATGTCGTGGCCAACCGCGCGCTCTATCGCGCCAAATACGATCTCGCGGACAAGCTGCTGGCGGGCCGCTTCGGCTATTACCGCCCGGGCGGCGGCTTCTATCTGTGGCTCGATGTCGGCGACGGCGAGGTCGCGACGAAACGGCTGTGGTCCGAAGCGGGCATCAAGGTTTTGCCCGGCGGCTACGTGACGCGGCCGGACGCGCAGGGGCGAAATATCGGCAAACCGTACATCCGCGTCGCCCTCGTTCACGATCTGGAAACCACTGAGGCTGCATTGACGCGCATGGCGTCGGTCCTCGAATCGGTTGCCTGAGGAGAAGCGAAGAATGGCCGCATCCCGACTTGCCATGCGATCGAGCCTGCTGCCCGAGGGCGCCGCCGACTTCCTACGCCGCCGCTCGATCGAGGCCGCCGGCTTCCTCCTGATGCTGTTCGCGTTCTTCGCGGCGTTGACACTGTTCAGCTACGATCCCGCCGATCCCTCGCTCAGCCATGCGACCAGCGCGCCGGTGCGCAACCTTGGCGGCAAGCTTGGCGCGACCGTCGCCGACGTGCTGCTGCAGACGCTCGGCCTTGGTGCCGCGCTCATCGTCGCGACCATCGCCGCGTGGGGCTGGCGCCTGATGCGCGTGCGGCACCTGCCGCTGTGGTGGCTGCGGCTCGCGACGCTACCGCTCGCCGTCGTCCTCGCCTCACTGGCGCTCGCCTTCGTGCCGGCACCGGAAGCGTGGGCAAGCCTGCTGCAGATCGGGCTGGGCGGCATCGTCGGCCACCTGTTCCTCAGCCTGACCGTCGCCCTCAGCCAGAAGATCGGCCTCGGCCCCGACGGCTTCGGCGTACTCGCGGCATTGCTGTCCGGCGCCTTCCTGTTCTTCGCGCTCGCCATCACCTGGGGCGAGTGGCGCGCGATGGGTCGCTTCTGCGCGCTGGTCGCATCGACCACGGCAAGCGTCGTGCGCCGCGTCGCGTCGTGGCGCCCGCGCCTCGGCAACCAGGCCGACTGGCGCAAGCAGGCGAAGGTCGCCAAGCGTCGTGACCCGAAGATCGTCGACGGCGACGACGACGCACCGCCGATCGAGCGTGACGAGCCCGTCGAGATCCGCAGGCCAGCACCCGCCGACCTCGTCGCACCGCGCACCGCGGCGGAGGCGCCGGCGAAGAAGAGCGCGCCGAAGAAGCAGTCCAGCCTCGACCTGCGCGCGAGCGGCAAATACAAGCTGCCGCCGCTCGACGTGCTGGCGATGCCGAAAGCCTCGGAACGCGGCGCCGCGGTCGACGAGGACGCGCTGGCGCAGAACGCGCGCCTGCTCGAATCGGTGCTCGACGATTTCGGCGTCAAGGGCCAGATCGTCAAGGTGCGCCCCGGCCCGGTCGTGACCTTGTACGAGCTGGAACCGGCGCCCGGCACCAAGACCAGCCGCGTCATCGGCCTTGCCGACGACATCGCGCGCTCGATGAGCGCCGTGTCGGTGCGCGTCGCGGTGATCCCGGGCCGCAACGTGATCGGCATCGAGCTGCCCAACATCAGTCGCGAGACCGTGTACCTGCGCGAGCTGCTCGCCGCCGAGGACAGCCAGAACGCCGGCGCGCTGGCGCTCTTCCTCGGCAAGGACATCGGCGGCACGCCGGTCAACGCCGACCTCGCGCGCATGCCGCATCTCCTGATCGCCGGCACGACGGGCTCGGGCAAATCCGTCGCGATCAACACCATGATCCTGTCGATCCTCTACCGCCTGGCGCCGCAGGATTGCCGCTTCATCATGGTCGATCCGAAGATGCTCGAGCTGTCGGTCTATGACGGCATCCCGCATCTCCTCGCCCCCGTCGTCACCGATCCGAAGAAGGCGGTCGTCGCGCTGAAATGGGCGGTGCGCGAGATGGAGAACCGCTACCGCGCCATGTCGAAGCTCGGCGTGCGCAACATCACCGGCTACAACGCCCGCCTCGCCGAGGCGAAGAAGAAGGGCGAGGTGCTGCTGCGCAAGGTGCAGACCGGCTTCGACGAAGAGGGCAAGCCGATCTTCGAGGACCAGCCCCTCAATCTCGAGGCGCTGCCCTTCATCGTCGTCGTCATCGACGAGATGGCCGACCTTATGCTCGTCGCCGGCAAGGACGTGGAATGGGCGGTGCAGCGCCTCGCCCAGATGGCGCGCGCCGCCGGCATCCACATGATCATGGCAACGCAGCGCCCGTCGGTCGACGTCATCACCGGCACGATCAAGGCGAACTTCCCGACGCGCATCTCCTTCCAGGTCACGTCCAAGATCGACAGCCGCACCATCCTCGGCGAGCAGGGCGCCGAGCAGCTCCTCGGCCAGGGCGACATGCTGTACATGGCGGGCGGCGGCCGCATCACCCGCGTGCACGGCCCGTTCGTGTCCGACCGCGAGGTCGAGCACGTCGTCAAGTTCCTCAAGGACCAGGGCGAGCCGCTCTATGTCGAGGAGGTCACCGAGGACGAGGCGGCCCTCGCCTCGCTCGGCAATGGCGGGGCGGCCGGCGAAGGCGGCGGCGGCTCCGGCGACGGGCTCTACGACCAGGCCGTGGCGCTGGTGGCGCGCGAGCGCAAATGCTCGACCAGCTTCATCCAGCGCCATCTGCAGATCGGCTACAACCGCGCCGCGCGCATCGTCGAGCGCATGGAGGCCGAGGGCGTCGTCAGCGCCGCCAACCATGTCGGCAAGCGCGAGGTGATCGCGCCCAAGGGCGACTACGCCGGCTGAAACACCGGGTGAAACACCCAACCCCTTGATCCGGTTCGGATCATCACGGCTGTTTCAGGCGTTTCGTCCGTTTCGTCCGTTTCGCCTGTTTCACCCGTTTCACTGTTTCAGCCGGTTCGGTCGCGCTCCTTCCCGTGTCCGGAAATGCAAACGCCCGCGCGGTCGTAGCGACGGCGCGGGCGCAGTTTCTCCGACAGGAGATGAGCCCCAGTTCCGGGGCCCGGTCAAGACGGTTTCTGTGATTCAGGGATCGCTACAGCACTGTTCCTCTCACACCACGACCCGGGCCAGCACCTTGAGGGCCTCGACCAATGGCAGCATCTGGAACAGGAGGGGCAGGCCCGGAAGGCATGAGATCACGGCAACCTGACCGATCTGCGCGAAATTGAAGGGCACGATCCTCATGTCGCGGACAACCATGTAGCTGCTGCCGAGATCCACCAGCGAAGACATGTCCGGATTTCCGAGCGGCAGCTCGTCACGAGACCTTGCCCCGTCGATCCATTTGCGATGGAAGAGCTCGTTGTGATGCTGGACGAGCCCGCCATACGAGGCAAGCGCTTCGCGGCGCGTGCGGGCAAGCAAGGGAACGAAGATGAGCAACGGACCGAACGTGACGAATTCGACGAAAGCCAGATAGGCGATGAGGATCGGCAGCATGGCCTGCAGCGTCGCGAGATCGAGGCTTTCGAACTGGGCACGGAAGGAAATCTCCGCTGCCATGACGCAGCCCACGGTGAAGGGGAAGATGGCCATCGATACATGGGTCATTCCCAGAAAGCCCAGGCCCGCCGCCATGTCGGTGTGAGTGGCGAAGAGGTTGAGGCGCAGGCGCGAGACGTCCCAAAGGAACAGGGTCCAGATGACAAGCCGCCACACCCAGCGCAGGACGAAGAACTGCACCAGCGGCACCACGACGAAACCATACCAAAGGCCGGATGCGGACAGGCGCAATTGACCGCCGGCCCACGTCGTGTGCCATGTCGTCGCGCCGGTGCCCGTGAGTTGGTCAAGCGTGAAGACCCTTGCGCCGATCAACGCGACGATGAGGAAGATGATTTCAGGAAGATAAGCCTCGCGCCGCCGCTTGACGCGCTCGACCGCTGCCTCGAATTGAGCGCGGCTCTCGGCCCGGACGATGTTGGCATCAAGCAGCCGAAGCCCCGCGTTTCGCATCCGCGGCCCGACGACGAGTTCAGCCGCGAAGATGAGGGGGACGCCGACGAAAATCCGCGCGTAGGTCGCGAAATCGAGCAACAGCGAGGTGCGGGGCGTGGGTCCGAGGGCATGTCCTTCGACCGCCGCGAAGACGAGCAACGGTATCCAGGTCACAGCGATGAAGACGACGCTTCGACGCAGGACCGAGGGGCCGGCGCCTTCGATGATGCCGAGACGCTGCATCAGGCGATAGGCCGGGCCGCCGAATTCGAAGCCCAAATCGGACTCCCGAATTCGTGTCGCGCCAACCTTCGATGGGGCGGTAGAAACGGGCAGCGCCTCTGTCATGCAACCACCTCGCCGGGACCATATCGCGCCAATCGGACCCTGGCCACGGCGCATCGGGTGCATCTTTCGATCTAAGTCATGCGCTTTGGCGTGATCTCGCGGCGCGCTCACGAACCCGATCTCCTCCCTGGCGCGCTAAGGCAAACGCCCGAGGCCGGTTGGCGGCGCAAGCGCAACGCCCCCGCCGCGGGCTGGGCCAAGCCCCATCAGGGGTTTCGCGAAATTCCGGACCTTCGGCTAGATTGGCGGCCGAGTCGCACCGGGGACTGTCCGCATCAATGGAGGGAAGCAGATGAGCAGACACCGGATCATCAGCGCCGCCGCCCTGGCCGCGCTCCTGATCCTGCCGGCCCTGGCGGTCACGGCGTGCAACACGGTCGAGGGCGCCGGCCAGGACATCAAGAAGGCCGGCCAGTGGATCGAGCGGCAGGCCGGCGAGAAGAAGTAGCCGGCGCCGCGATTCGGTTCTATCTGCGAGCCGCCGGTGCCTCGCGCGATTCATCCAGAGCCGCGCGCACCAGGGCGCGCAGCGCCCAGCTCTTCACCTCGCGCGCGGCCTTCTCGTCGGCGCGCAGGACGTCGCGGAACACCACCATCGACTCAGGCCCGAAGATCATGGCGAGTGCCGCGCGCAGCCGCGCGTAGCTCCCTTTCCTGAACCGGCCGCGCGCGGGCGCGAGAGCGGCGTCGATCAGCGGCGTGCGTCGGTTCTGGCGGATCGGTACGCCGCGCTCGGCCGAGACGCTGCGCGTGAGCGACGCGGCCAGCATGAGGCGAAGTGCCGCCTCGTTCTCGAACACCATGCGGTGCAACACCGCCTCGGCCCGATCGAGACGCTCCTCCGGATCGGACGACGGATCGCCGGCGAAGAGCGTGTCGCCGTCGGGCACGGAGATGTCGACGGGCGCCTCGGCCAGCAACGCCTCGATGCTCGGGAAGTAGCGATAGGCGGTCGCGCGCGACACGAGCGCCGCCTCCGCGACGTCCTCGAGGGTCGGCTTGCGGCCATCCTTCATGAGGCGTCCCGCAGCGGCGAGCAGATCCTTGCGCGTCCTGTAGCGCTGGTTGGCCCGCGCCGGCGGCTTGCGGCGTCGCATCTCAGCCCTGGGGAAGCTGGCGCAGCATCGCGGCCATGTCCGCCCACACCGCCTCGCGGCTGATCTTGCCGTCGTCGGCGAACTCGACCACGTGCAGCAGGCGGAACTCGAGTGGCCGGCCGCGGCCTTCGAGGCCGAACGGCCGCCCGATCGCCTTGCCGCGCCAGACCGATTCATCGACGAGAAACCGGTCGCCATAGAGCCGCCGCAGGCAGGTGACGCGCCCCTCGGCAAGATCGCCGAACAGCGCCTCGTAGAAGGGCCGCGCGTTCTCCCGACCCGTCGTGGGGCCGCTCGGCCAGCCGACGATGTCGTGCTCGGCATCCGGCGCAAGGGTGGCCAGCACGCCCGCCACGTCGTCGCGGGCCTCGAAGCCAAAATGCTCGTCCATCCATTTATCCATTTCCGCGGGCGTCAGGGCCATGACCGGTCTCCGGGATATTTGATACGATTGTCGTTTAATGAGATATTTGTCTCATGTCAAGACACCTGACCAGCGTGGCCGGCCGTCGTATCGCGCCGGATGGCAGGGCTTCGCCGCCGCGCTTCGAGAAAGATCAAGCTGCGCCGCGGATTTTCGGGATCAACACGGCGCGTGTGGCGTTGAGCGATCGAGGCCTAGCATTGGGCCGGATCAGCGAAAGGAGGCGGATAGTGAAGCTTTCAGCGGCTCAGATTGAACACACTCTGCCCCAGATCGGGGCCCAGGCAATTCCCGACGACCACCCGGCAGCGACGGAGCTGAAAGGCGTGTTCGGCGATCACACGTTCTTCCTGGGCCAGAACGGCCTGTCGATCGTCGAAACGAGCAACGAGGCGCAGGACGCGGTCCTCGCCAATGTGGTGAACCTCGCGAGCTGGTCGGATGACGAGCGGACCGCCCTGGCGCCGCATCGACCCGAGGTGACGGAGCTCGTCGTCGAGGTCGGTCCGGAGGACCCCGACCGCACCGGCTGACGGCGCGGCGGCGGGGCGCGCCATCCGGGCGTGCCCTGTGCCGCGGGGGAATCAAACCTTCGCGGCGCTGCAACGCGCCTGAAACGGCGGATCGCTATCGTGGCTGCAGCAGCGCAGCGAGCGGGGCGATCCGATGACGTTCAGTCCAAGGGCGGTCCTGTGGCTTGGCAGGATCTATTTTTTCACGTCCGTCGCGTTGTGGCCGTTGACGACGATCGTCCCGACGGCGGCGGCGATCAAGATGAAGATCCCGCCGCTACGGGCGTTGCGGCGCGCCTCCGTGCACGCGGCCACGGCCCGCTAGCGGCTGACACCCTCGAACCTTCTCGCAGCGCGACGCCAAGACAGCATCCGATGGCGCAAGGGCCGATCTGAGATCGGCCCCTACACGTGGCGACGCTGTGCCACAAAAGGAAAAGGCGGCCCGGTTACCCGGGCCGCCTTCGTGGTTTTGCTGTCGTGTGCGCTTAAGCGGCGCGGACGCGCGACAGGAACGTATCGACCTGCTGGCGCAGCATCTCGGACTGCTTGGCCAGTTCGCCCGACGCACCGAGCACCTGCGTTGCCGCGGTGCCGGTCTCGCCGGCCGCCTGGGTGACGCCGGTGATGTTCGACGAAACTTCCTGCGTGCCCTTGGCGGCCTGCTGGA